>WNGL01003737.1_pt1 | contig 33699 bp, 25 predicted proteins | sample 5400591 | NCBI WGS metagenome assembly WNGL01 (sample SAMN13153377, study PRJNA577476) | soil metagenome | isolation source: 80 cm soil or saprolite under Garry oak tree replicate 1 | place: USA:California | collected 2016-06-15
TGTGCGGCTGCGAGCCTCCCGCAGCAAGTATGTTGTTGGTATTCATCTTCGCGGTTGGTGGACCTGGATTGTAGATATTCAGGGAACCGTTTCTACCGCCCGGGGCTGCCGCAAAGATATTACCCACGGGCGAAAGGGAGTCGCCGTTGGCATCAACCGCCCCACCAACGTTATGCGCGTGAGACGGGATTTCCGCTTGCAACAGCGTAACGGTCTCACTGCCGCTAGTCTCCCCAAGATCGTGCAGAGATAAACCGGGTCCCTGGCCCGGATGCATGGGCGCGTTCCCCTGCAAATCTGGGAGGGCGAAATTGCTTTTCCCATCGCCTCCGTACGTGGTGCCCAGCAACGAGAATAACGCCGTATTCTGGCTAATGGGCAACAGTTGACCATCACAAAACGCCCAGCCTTTGGGAGCGAAGTTAAAGGGAAAAATTCTGATTTCAGCAACAAAAGGATCGGCCATGATTCTTATCCTCCCGGATCAGTTTGGGCATTAGTTCGGCGACGGAAATATTCCCTGAAGCGCGATGCAAAAATTGAGCACCAGAAACGGTTGCATGTTCAGGTGGGCCTGGCTGCCGCCAAGATTGGTGACCGCCTGCGGTGACATCGCACTGAGATTTAGACTGTTTGGATTATTTGGGTCCGGGGTGCTATAGACCGACTTACCCTCATTAGCCCAATAATTGTTACCAGGCAAGGGTTGGCTCGCGTTGTTTGTCGGACTGGTAACACACGCATTGGCGTTGAAGCCGTGGACATGAGTCGGTATCTCGGCAATCGATAAAGTATGTGCTTGTTCGCCGCCTCTCTCACCCAACGTGTGGCTGCTGCCGACATGGATCGGCACCCGGCTTTGCAAATCAGGCAGCGCGAAATTGACGCGGCCATCACCGCCATAAGTAGTGCCCAGCAACGAAAACAGCGCCTGGTTCTGGTTGATGGGCAGCAACTGGCCGTTACACAAAGCCCAGCCCTTCGGCGCAAAGTTAAAACTAAAGATCTTGATTTCGGACAAGAATGGTTCAGCCATTATCGTTGCTCCTTAAGTCTTTTTGCACATCCTACGTTGCCCGCTTACCAACCGAACGACTCTTTTTAAGTTGGAAACGGATAGTCCCCAAAAAGCGAGATGATGAAATCAACACAAAGGTACGGCTGGAAGTTGTTATGCGGCTGCGAGCCCCCAGCTTGATCGGTGACGATAGCCGGATTGCCCAAGTGTGTTGTGGCGGCTCCGGTGCTGTATTGAGTTGCATCCGAGGCGGCCCAGAACCCGTTTGCCGGGTCGGTGTTAGGAATCCCGCCGCTGCCCGCACAGAGCAACGGATGAGTATGAGCTGGTATTTGCGCCACCGTCAGCGTGATCTCCTCTGCGCCACCCGTTTCCGCCAAAGTAAAGCCGTTGCCAAAATGCAGCGGGATTCGGCCACGAAGATCGGGCAAGGCAAAGGTGCTTTGCCCATCACCGCCGTAGGTTGTGCCGATCAGATTAAACAGTAACTCGTTCTCGGAGATCGGCAGCAACTGCCCCTCGCAAAACATCCAGCCAGCCGGCGCGAAGTTACCGGCAAACATCCTGATTTCGCCAATGTATGGTGATGCCATACTTGTTTCTCCTTAGGTAGTGTAGCGGCAGGTAAACCTTGTGATCTTTACGAGTGAATCTATTATGAAAGATATGGACCCGTCTCGGTGCCAGTTCTAATCAACCGATTTCGAGCGCTCGTTTACTTGCAAAGAGTCAAACCCCAAACGCTAGTCTTCGGAAGCATAAAAGATGGACGGCCCCAACCGGTTCGGGAGTTCGTTGATAAAGGCTTGGCGGGCGGGAATATATACCTAAAGTTTGGGGATTACAAGAAAAAACTTGGCCTGTACGAATTGATGCAAGTTTTTTGTTGAAAGTTTTGCGAAGAAGCAATAGACTGCATCCTCTTTTATAATCCCAGGCGTCGAAACCACCCTAAAAGGAGGCGAGCAAATGGCCACATCGCGTCGAGATTTTTTGAAAAAAGGGACACTGGTGGCACTTGCTGCCGGAGTTCCTGCCAGTCTGGCTGAAAAGGTTGCCGGCAAAGCAAGTCTGACGCCTGCAGGATTCGGGCTGACTAAGGCAGCGTTTGAAGCCCAGCTCAACACAGAGTTTCTGATCGGCGCCTCCAGGGTACCCGTCAAGCTGGTTGACGTCACGGATCTGGATGCCAGGAAAAAGCGTGCATCGGGGAAAGAAGGCTTCTCTCTCCTGTTCCGTGGTGACCCTTCGACACCGCTCAGACAAGATACTTACTTGATTGAGCACAAGAGTCTCGGGTTGTTCTCGTTTTTGATTGTTCCGGTAATGAGGAAAAAGAAGGCCGCTCAGTATTACGAAGCGGTTATCAATCGCTTGCATCCATAAGCTTCGTCAAGATCCGCGAGCGGCAAGCAGTCTGATTCGACAATTCATTCCCGCCAGGCAAGTTGCTTACAGCATTCTATTGTATCCGCTCATCTCTAGGGGGATCCCACTGCATGAGAATGTGCATTCCAACCTCTTCGGTTCGATAGAAACCCAGCCGCTCGAACAGACGCAGCGACGGATTGAAGCTCTCTACATAGACTCGCAGTGGTTTCCCGGCTCGCGTCGCCTCGTCGAGCAGTTCCCCAATCAAGTAACTGCCAACGCCCGCGTTTCGCTCCTGGGGCAGAAGAGTAATATCTATGATTCGTATCTCGTGCTCCTTGCGTGCGATGTAGAGACGCCCAACAGGTCGACCGGCGGACAGGATGACGTCGTGGTCGGCTTCCGGGTATGTCTTTTGGTAATGCTCCTGCTGCGCCGCAAATTGCATTCCGACGAAAGCCAGCCGCTGCTCGTCGGTCCACGGCACTAAAGCCAACTCGTCAGCTCTGGTGCTGGCATAGACGTTCAGCAGAAAGGCTTCATCGGCTGGGCCAACCGGACGAAGCGTCACGGATGAAGTTGGTTGGCTGTTCACTTCAGCAGATTTCAAGTCCGCGTGCCTATAGACAACGTAGATTGAAGATACAACTTTGGCGTCGATAAAAAGTCCTAGGAATTCTCTCCGGCCGCTTGTCCAATACGGTCGTGCGCGAACTGGCGCATACCTTGTCCGAGGAAGGTGTCGTTCGGGCCAAGAAATACGATAGCGAACTCTTCCTGCCTGGAGGACCGTTTGACTTCCGACACCTCGACCAACTGCAGGTCGACGCGGCTGACACCGTCAAGTTGAACCTGGAATTTTGTGTTCAGACTTTGGGCAAACGCTTCATAGGTCAAAGAATCGTCCATAGTTTCCCTTCCAAAAGTCATCTTCCGACGCTTCACCTTATGACTCGAGGCGGCGCCTTCGTTCTTCACGAGCCGGGCCTGGTCATGATCAGGACCATGAAGTCGCCCGGCTCGGGACCGCAGTGAAGGCCCTGCCGCAGAGGGGAAAATGAAACTCCGGCTAGTCCTATTTGCTCTGAGATCGCTTGAAATTGCCTGTCGAACTCTGTGCTGGAGATGACGGCATAGGGAAGCGACATCCCGTATTTCCCAAGGATGTGATTTAGACAGAGGATGCCTTCTTCGTTGGCATTAAGGATCAATACTTGATCGTCCATCTCCAGGAATTCTTTCAACGGTAGCAGTTTGCATTTAAAGCCTATTTTCGGGTACCTCGTCGCGCTCCCATACTCCGATACTATCAGCATGCCGCCGGGAGAGAGGTGCCGCCAGGCACTTTCGAGGAATTCGAAAGCGCCTGAATTAACCAAGAAAGAATCCGGCGCGTCTTCGGGCGACAAATCATATCGCTCAAGATAGTAAGCACCTTCCCCTTCCCATCCTTGAGCCTTATCACTCGTGGACTCGTTGCGCCGCACCAAAGATGTAGGAAAATCCGCTATCACTTCGTTAGCAATAACCAGGTCGAATCTGTGACCGGGAATATCGAATCTCGTAGCATCCTGTTGGAAATGTTCGATGGCCGGACTGAATTCCGCAAGCAGCTTCCTTTGACTTTCAATCAACGCCGGCGACAAGTCCAAAATGTGATAATTAAGCTCGGCTCCATTGAGCACCCTCTTCGCTTCTTTGATGAATGACCTGGCAAACGTGCCTGTGCCGCCCCCAACCTCCAGGACTTCAAGCCGATCTGATCTACCCACTAGCGGCAATAGTTCCGGCTTCAGGGCCGAAAGACAAAATCGAGAGCCATAATCCAGCCCTCCCAGCGCTTCGTTCGGGAACCGAAAAGAATGGTTGACTGTAGTCTCTATCAAATCGAATTCCCACCAGGCATCTTCGATTCCCTGCAAATGGAAATCGATTATTGAATTGGAGGAACCCTGGTGCGGTTGAGAATCCCATCTCAAGGAGTGATAGAGATTCCGCGGCACGGTATTGCAAGGTTTGTGAGGATCTCCCAAATCCTCGGTAGTTGGAGTGAACTTGATCAACTGCCGTTCGGGACTGGTCAAGAAATCAAGCGCTTGTCTGACGCCGGGTTCTTCCAGAATGTTCGCGCCCTCCAAGCCAGGCGTATGGAATATCTCCCGCAACGTCCTGGTGCCGTCGGCCAACAGAAAGATCCGCGTCGCAATATCAGTCATCTTCTCTTCGATGATCGCAGGCAACTCATCTCTTCGGGGCGAATACACTCGGTGGGCCATCGACGTTCGCACTAATAGCCTTTCTCCCGTTTCCGAAACGTACGCGAGGGCGGGATTCTGCAGCGGCCGAACGACATATTGGTTCACGAAGGGTGTCAAAGGATCATAACCATCCGGGATCAGAAACTCCTTTTCGATTAGTTGTCTGATTTGGGTGCCGTCCTCGGCCAGGTTGGTCAAATCATCTTCACTAAATGAAACCCGATTCCCCAATTTAGCTGCAAACAATAACGATCGAACCCCTTCACGGGGCTCCAGCACCTCACCCGTGAACTGATGAAAAATTCCGCGTTGGATGATACCAGGAACCAGATGGCTCTCAAGCAAATGTACATAAGGGCTCATCCGGTAAGGAATTATCAATTGGCTCCGATCGTCGGGAACCCATGCCATTTCAAGGTAAGCGCTGTCGCAGCTGACTGTAGAAAATCCCAGGCGCTCGTAGAGGTGCACCGCACGGCTGTACTTAAAGACATGTACCCTCACTGGCTTTTCCGCGGCGGCGGCTTCACTAAGAAGATTCCTTATGAGAGAGGTTCCTATGCCAGCATTTCGATGTTCCGGCAAGACGGCAATATCTATGAGGAGGATCTCATCCTCCGTCGCGCCCACAAGCATTCTGCCAATCGGCCGTTCGTTCAAGAGAATGATTTTGTTGTCTGCCTCGGGATAGCACCTTCTTTGCGCATTGAATTGCATACTGACGAAGGCTAACTTTTGGTTGTCGTCCCAACCTAATCCGTCCAGCTCGTCGCTGCGTGTGCCGGCATAGACCTGCAACAAAAAAGCTTCGTCATCGGGCGTGGCCGGACGGAGGGTGACTGACTCTTCACTAGCTTGCATTGGTTCAATCGCTATTTCTTCAGTTGGTCCTTCAGGTTCAGATTCCGTATCAGCCGGTGCAGATAATTGGGATGTACGCCCAGAAATCTTGCTGCTTCGGTATAATTGCCGTCTGCCTGTTCCATCGCATTGACGATAATCTGTTTCTTCGTCTCAGCAACTGCCTCGTGATATTTCGTCACGGGAGCACTGAGCGAGACTTCCGATTCCAAAACAGCTTCGGGCAGGTCTTCCAGCAAGATCGACTCGGTCGTGCCCAGGACAACCGCGCGTTCGATTGCGTTCTCAAGCTCGCGCACATTACCGGGCCAGTCGTAACCAATCAAGCGCGCCTTGGCTTCGGGTGAGATTCCTGTGACTCTGCGGTTGCACTTGTCGGCATACTTGGTCGCGAAATAACTCGCGAGCAGCGGAATGTCTTCCGGACGCTGCCTTAGCCGCGGCAACTCAAGCTGCACCACGTTGAGCCGGTAATAGAGATCCTGTCGAAACGTTCCTTGAGCAATCGCCTGTTCGAGATCTTTGTTCGTCGCGGCAACTACCCGGATGTCTACCTTAATCGTGCGCGTGCCGCCCACGCGCTCGAACTCGTGCTCTTGCAACACGCGCAGCAGTTTGACCTGCAGCGAGGGCGAGAGCTCGCCGATCTCATCGAGAAAAACTGTGCCGCCGTCGGCAACTTCCAGCCGGCCTTTCTTCTGCACCAATGCTCCGGTGAACGCGCCTTTCTCATGACCGAACAGTTCGCTTTCCAGTAATGATTCCGCCAGCGCGGCACAGTTGACGGCCATGAAGGGTTTGTCCGCGCGTTTGCTGTTCTGGTGCATGGCGCGGGCCACTAACTCTTTGCCGGTGCCACTCTCTCCCGAAAGCAAGACGGTCGAATCAGTCGGCGCGACTTTGGAAATGAATTGGTACACCTGGCGCATCGGTTGGCTTTCACCGACCATGTTGTGCTCGAGCCGCGCGTCTGCCCGCAGCCTTTGATTTTCGTTCTCAAGCGATTCAAAGTGGCGCGCATTTTCGATCGCGACGGCGGCGATGCCCGCGATCGCGCTCACCAATTGCAAATGATCGTTGTCGAATTGAGTGGCAGGTTCGCTCGTGTCCAGATAAATGATTCCCAAAGTGCGGTCAAGCATTACCAGCGGCACACACAGAAGAGAGCTGGTCGCCGAGGCAATCAAACTCTCGGGAGGTTTTGTAGCTTCACCTTCGCCCGAGTCGTTGCTGAGCAGGGCCACGCCTTCTTTCAGCACCTGTTGCGCAATGGTCCTGCTTACCTTGATCGCATCGTCAAGCTTGCCGTATCGGTCCATCCCAATCATCGATCCGAATTCACCCGGCTCTTGGTCTGCCAGCAGAATGGCGCCGCGTTCGGCGGGGACCACTTCGAACAAGAGTTCCAATAGCTTCCTTTGCAGTTCTTCCAAACCTCTAATCGCGTTGATCGTGGTGCTGACTTTCATCAACGCGCTCAGGTCGCGCGCCATCAGGTAAAGCGCATCGTTGAATCCGACCTGAATAGTCGAGCCGCTAATAACGTGCTTGTCCTCGAGCTCAACCTGGGTGGATTTCGACGGCACATCGCCTTCATGCAGGAGGAAGAGAAACCGCGTATCGCCAATTCGGATGCGGTCCCCGTGCTGCAATACTCGCTGCTTGACCGGCACGTCGTTTACGAAGGTCCCGTTAAGGCTTTGCAGGTCGCTGATCCAGAATTGGTCGCCGTGTTTCTCGATCTGCGAATGGCGCCGGGATACCGAAGGGTCCGCGAGGCAAAGGGGAACGGCGGTTTCGCGGCCGATCACCATCGGGTCGTCAGCAACCGGAAATACGCTGCCCTTTAATTTGCCGGCGATGGCTGCAAGTCTTGGATTCATCTGAGGCTTCGCGTGAGCAACTCAAGTCTTGACCCCGGGCAAGTGTAAGGCTTCGACACGTCGCGGAGCAACAAGTTATCTGCGCGTGTTCGACCAATCGAGAAAGCGAATAACAACTATCCGAACGGATAAGCCGGCTATCTGATCGGATAGAGTCTCGCGCCGACGAATCGGTAAAGCTCGTTCTGGTATAAGCTGCTTCGACGGGGACCGATCTACAGCGCAGTCAGCGATTTCCTTGAGCGCCGGCGCTTGTTCCCGCACTCCGAGAACTAATGGCACATCGTTCGCAGGAGATGCCGACGGTTCACTGACAGGGTCCGAGAAGCACTAGTGCAATCGTTTTCCCGTCAAGCAAGTTTCGCGGTCGACGAATTTCGACCCGGGTGGTCAAAGCCCAGAAGGAGATAATCATGAAAAAGCAAATGATAAAAGGGTTCACGATGTTTATGCTGATTGTGGCGCTTGCTTTGGTAACGGCTGTCGTCTCTGCGAACGGTCAGTCGCAAAGCGTAAAGGCGGATATTCCGTTCGAGTTCGCCGTCGGCGATAAGGCGCTGCCATCAGGCGAGTACGCGATCAGGTCAGCCACCGCCGGAGGCGAGGCCATGATGATCCGGGGTGAGAATGCGAAGAGTTCGGCTTTGCGGCTGACAAACGCGATCGAAGACAAGAGGAATGCGGGACAAGTCAAGCTGGTCTTTCATCGCTACGGCGAGCGCTACTTTCTGGCAGAGGTTTGGACGGGTGAAAGTGGTCGCGAGTTGCTCAAGTCCAAGCAGGAGCGGGCCATCGAGCGCGAACTCGCCTCCGTCCCTTCAAAGGGCGGCTCGGCGCAAGCCAGATACGAGCGAGTGGAGATCCTTGCCACACTTCAGTAAATTGGACGCGGTCCCCGCGCAACAGGTGCGAGAACAAGAGGTTTGCTGCGCGACTCGCACCTGTCGAAACTGAAACGGCAACCCAAAGCCCCCGGGTTGCCGTTTTGGTTTTTTTGAGAATCTGTTTGAGGGGATTTGTTCACGATTTGCGCGTTAGTTAGATGAAGCGCGCATTTAGCTAGACCCGGAGCTGTCGGCAAATGAGATTGACGCGAACTCAGCCACCAGCACGATCGCTTGCGGCCTCGGGCAAAGAAGGCTCGGAGAAGATCGCACGCTAGCCATCACGAAGAATGCGCCCCTTCAGAATTGTCGCGGCCTGCCGTTATATAAGCCGTGCCCAGTCCAGAAGGTCGGAGTACTTGCCCGGAACCTCGCATTCTAGCGGTAACACCTCGGCCTTGTATCGAACTCCTTGTCGAAGCGATCAATCCACGGCAACGAACAATTACCGCCTTAGGGCAAAGGAGGATTACTGTGACAAAACAAGGTTCGAAGAAGAAAGATTCATGGACCAAGGCAGAGAAGGGTGTTTTCAAAGCATTTGGTATTGGCGAGGGCGAAGTTAGTCTAAGAAGGCTCATTCGGGGTCAAAGAAGGATTAACAAGAAGCTCTATACTGCCATAGACCTGATGCTGGACGCTTTGCCAAAACAGGCCGGAAAGCTTCCAACCCCGGCAGACCGAAAACTGGCCAGCGCCAGGAAGATCAACGAGGGAGTTCCCGGTCCACCGCCTGGTTGTGGCTGATTCGGGCCCTGGGATTTGCAAGCGGTTGGCGCGCTGGCAAGTGAGGCACGAACAAACCCGTGTTTGTAGCCCATTTTCCAAAGCGACGCATGGAAATGATTGACACTCCACTGGCGCTGTTATATAAAGTCGCGCCCATCAAAAGGCCCAGGCATTTATCAGAACCTCGCAACTTCGCCCAATTGGAGAAAGAAGAGGAGGCTGTGTTTGCAGCATTTGGCATTGGTGAGGGCGAAGTGAGTCTAAGAGATCTGATCAGGGGACAAAGAAAGATCAACGGAAAGCTCTACAGAGCCATAGGCCTGATACTAGAGTCTTTGAAAAAACAGTCCGGAAAGGCCACTGACCCTGCACTTGACGAGGCTGAGAAGCTTAACAAGGGAGTTCCCGGCCCACCGCCTGGTTGTGAATAGGACTTGTCTTCTGCAGCACCGAGCGTTGGCTTAAGAGGCTCTCTGGAGAATCCCGGCCTTCGAACGATCAGCGACTTCTGAAGTTCGCTTACCTCTGGTTATTAATAATAGCCACATCGCGGATCTCTGTGCCGTGCTGACAGGCGAGTTGCTTGTAGTCGGGTGACCAGGCGTAAGCGAAGATCAGATTCGTCTTGAAGTCCGTAAGCTGTTTGGATGATTGGCTGGCGAGATCATAGCTCCAAATGTTTTGCGTACCCGTCACGCCATCGACAAATGTTAAAGCTCGGCCATCAGCAGTCCACTGAATTCGCTGCCAGTCCATAACTGGTATCGGCAATCGCTTAATCGGCGGACCGCCTTGAAACGGCAGGATGGCGATCGCCCGCTTCCCGGCCTTGAGATCGTAAGAGCGACAGGCGATGAATTGTCCGTCAGGTGACACGACCGGCATTCGAGCGTATTCATCGGTTAGCTGGATTGGATTGCCACCATCGATAGACACTTTCCACACGGTCGTCCTGGCTTTGCTTTGATTGTCATAGACGACCCATTGACCATCCGGCGAGCAGGACGGATACGAGTTGCCATCGCCGAACGTCAACTGCTTTGGATCGCTACCGTCTTCGGCGTTCATGCGCCAGATGTTTAGACTTCCAGTGCGGTTTGACGTAAAGACAATGAAACGGCCGTCAGGTGAGGTCGCAGGGGTGTAATTGTCACCGGTATTGACCGTGAGCTGGGTTAAGTGGGATCCATCAGCATCGATCACCTGCACATTGACGTTGTTTCCAGTCATCGAGGAAAACACAATCTTTCCCTTGCTGGTCCAGTCAAGTCCATATCGGTAGCCAACTGTCGAGGCGATTGGTCTGGCGCGTTGGACATCCCCCTCCGGCGCCACCCATATTTGGGCGACTTGCTGACTTTGCACCGACACGATCATGTTTCCGTCTCGTGACAAACTCACACTCTCGTATTCGTTCGTGTCATTAGTGATTCTCGCGGATGCGCCCTGGGGATAGGAAACCCGCCACAATTGATAAGGGGTCGTCCACTGGTCTCTGGCGCTGATGATCAAGCTACTCTTATCCTCCAACCAGCCAACCTGGTAAATCGAGAACCATTGTTGCTGGCTAACCGCCTTTTCATGCCCGTCCGCGACATCGATCTCGACCAAATTCATGTGATAACCATGATCCCACCATCCAGCCCCGCAAGCGATCGTCTTGTCATCCGGCGACCACGCGGGCCCGCTAACAGAAAACGAGTTTCCATCGCGGCGCGTTGCTATTGTGCGTTCTCCAGACCCATCGATGTTTGCCAGCACCAGGAAATATTCACCACTGGCTCTTTTGAAACGCACAAACGCGAATCTGTCGCCGTTCGGAGAAAAAGTAACGGGACTATCTACGCCTTCCTTCATCTTTCTTGACACACTGCCGGGCAAGGCCACTTGATAAAGGATTCCCACTTCGCTTCCCTCAGTTCGCGTGAAGTAGAGGTAATTCCCATCGCGTGAAAAAGTCAGGCCGCGATACTTGAAAATATCAGGGGTAACCACAACCGAACTGCCGTGAGTAGCAATGCTGGTCACGAGCAACTCCTGCATCCCGTCTTTCTCCTCGACGTGGGCGAAATATTTTCCATCCGGCGAGATCGCCGCGCAGATTGACTTCCCCGCGTTGGTCAGCGGCGTCATGTGGTATGACTGACTCGGCGGGGACGAGCGTGGGATCAGGAGCAATAGAATGGCGAAGATGGCTGTGGCTCCGGTAAAGATCGCCGCCTTCGGATGTTCCCTGATTTCACTGAGAATGAGCTCGGCGGTCCAAACTGCCTGGGATCTTACTTTGTTGATTATTGCCGATCCGATCCCACTAGGCGCCGTTTCCGGCAGCCCACTGGCTACCGCTGGGTGGCTCAGCGTGCGTTGCGCCAACAGGTTCGGAGCGGCTTCGCTTTCAATCTGCCGACGCAGCTCGTGCCGCAGTTGTTTCAGATCAGAAGCCAGATCTCTGGCTGACTGGTATCGTTCCGGCACTTCATCGGGGAGAGTAAACGCGGGTGCCTGCCTTTCTAAGATCAACGCGATGGTGTCGTTCGTGGTTGGGGCTTCGAATGGAGTGATTCCCGTGGCCATTTCGTGAATCACGACTCCCAAACTCCAGATATCTGTTCGCTCATCTACGGCCTGTTCGCGCAACTGTTCCGGTGACATGTATTTCACCGTGCCCATCAACATTCCAGGTTCGGTGTGCACCCTGGCAATGGTTGAGGCCTCATGGATGTTTCGTAGTTTGGGAACACTGTCATTGAGCTTGGCCAGACCAAAGTCCAGTACTTTGACGTAACCGTCCCGGCGCAGCATGATATTTTCAGGCTTGATATCGCGATGAACGATCCCCATGGCATGCGCCGCCGCGAGCGCCGCCGCGACTTGCGCGGCCACATCCAGCGTTTCGCTTAGCTTCAGCCGCTTCTGCGCCATCCGCTGGCGCAGGGTTATGCCATCTACGTGCTCCATGGCGATGAAGTGGCGGCCGCCTTCCGTCCTGCCAATCTCATGGATCACACAAATGTTTGGGTGGTTAAGGGCTGAGGCGGTGCGCGCCTCCTGCTCAAAGCGTCGAACGCGCCGCTCATCTTTGGCGAAGTCATTAGGCAGGATCTTAAGCGCAATCTTTCGACCAAGCCTCGTGTCCTGGGCGAGATAGACTTCGCCCATCCCGCCAATGCCGAGCGAGGACAAAATCCTGTAGTGACCAACATCCTGGCCGGCTGAGAGCCCTGCGGTGTCCTCCGCCAACATCCCCGCCGCCAACTCGTACGCGGGGGTGTTCAGAAAGCTCTCGTCTCTTTCGTTTGCCGCCAGCAAAGATTCGACTTCGTGGCGAACCGCCTCGTCACCCTTGCTCGCTTCGCTTAGAAAGCTTGCGCGCTCTTCCGGCTCACGCTCCAGCGCGGAATGAAAAAGCTCTTTGACCTGTTGCCAGCGTTCCGGCGTGATCATAAAAATGTCCTTGGCTCAATTTAATAATCAACCCCCGGTGGGTTTGTTCTCCTACCTACTAATTAACGCGAAAAGTTGCCGCGAAATCCCTCAAGAAAAATTCCGTCAAGATAATTCGCGACGGAGCCAGGCCCTGGCCACCTTCCACTCGCGTTCCACCGTAGCATGCGAAATATGCATTACTTCAGCGGTCTCTTCGATAGTCAACCCGCCGAAAAAGCGCAACTCGACTATCTTGCTTTGCTGCATATCGAGTTCTGCCAGGTGGTTCAATGCGTCATGAAGTGCCAGAAGGTCGACATCCGGCTGCTCACCAAAACGGTCTGCATGGCTTGACGGCAATGAGAATTGCGGGCCGCCACGTTTGGCGGCGTGACGGGCGCGCGCGTGGTCAATCAAAATGCGCCGCATGAGTTGCGCTGCAACGCCAAAGAATTGTGCGCGGTTTCGCCAATGCGCCTTTCGCTGATCGGTCAGCCGCAAATAAGCCTCGTTTACCAGAGCTGTCGGCTGCAGCGTGTGTCCCGAACGCTCGCGACGCAGGTAGCTGCCCGCCAGCCGATGGAGCTCGTCGTATACCAGCGGCATCAACTCTTCCAGAGCGCTCTCGTCACCCCTACTCCATCTTTCGAGAAGTTGCGTGACACCTTGCGGCGAACGTGTCGCCATTCAATTACCTCTTTTTTTCTGTTAACAAAAACGCGCCGCCAGGAAATTCAAGCGAGGTTAGCCGGCCCTTGGGCTCGTTGGAGATTCAATCTTAACACTTTTTGCCGGGTGTCATGAGGGAGTTTGCCGACGCCTTCCGCGTTAGTTAAGTGAAGCACGAGTCCGTTACGGAGAGATAAGGTAGCCGCGGGATGGATCGAGATTCAGCAGTTGAGCCCGCGACAGAAATTGGTGGCCGAGGGGCGAGCGGGCGCATTTCCTGCCACCGGGCATAAACAAATCTCACCCCCGCGCGACGGGTGCGAGCAGATTGGCGGTGACTCGCACTCCGGAAACAAAAACGGCAACCCGGAGTCTCCCTGGTTGCCCTTTTTGTTTTGATCCTGGAAGTGCGGTCAAGCAACTTCAGACTTCCTGTTCAAAAGCTTTGCGGCAACCCAGGCAAACAGACCGGCTACCACTCCCGTCAGGACACCAATGACAGGTCCAATCACGATCATCATTATCCGGGGACTAACGCCCTTGGGAAGGGGGCGGTAGCCCGACCGTGAGGGAGGGCTCAGGGTGCAAGCCAGTGCCCTCCCTCACGGTCGGGCTACTGCCCCAATGAGATTATCTTCCAATTATTCGTTGGTTCGGTCGGAATGGTCTTGTGACGCTCGACCCAATCGATGATCAAGTCGCGAATCAATTCACTTGAACGATAGACCACCCGTGCATCCTTGTACATCGTGTAGCCACCGCCACCGTTGACGCGATAGTTATTCGTCGCCAGCCTCAGCTTTTGATTTGGATCGAGTGGCTTTCCGTGAAAACGCAAATTCTGAATGCGTTGCCCAAACGGTTTGCTGATATCGAGTTCGTAAGTCACGCCTTCAGCGATGTCAAAGTTGTATCCCGGAACACGATCGTCAATCAACTCTGCCGGGCTCTTGCCCGGCACGTACTCGCGAAAATATCTCGCCGAATGTTCGAGCGCGTCTTTCAACTGTCGGCCCATGACTTCGAGCACGACCAAGGTGTTTTCGTAAACGTAGAGTCCGGCAATCTCGCGCACCGTGATCGGTCCCTTGGGGATGCGCGCCTGGGCATTAAAACTTGCGACCATCGAGACGTCGGCGTGACCAGCTTCCAACTGCACACTCTGAATCAGATCGAGAATCGCGGTATCGCGACAGCAGGCTTCTTTTGCCGTCAGCTCCTCGGCTGAGGCGCCAATCACGCGCGCGAGCCAGTTTTGTGTTTCAAGATCGTAGGGCTCGGCGAGTTTTAACGCCTCGGCATCCGGCTCGACACGATCATCCATCGCGATCGTGCGCGAAGATTCAGCCGCGATCCGCCACAGTCCACTCTGGTCTTTATCCAGATAGATATCGACACGGGCGACGTGGCGTCCCCAGTAGTCCGCCTGGGTTAGCAACACGCCATTGATAACGAGTGATGGCACGTCGCGATGTGTGTGACCCATCAGAATGAGGTTAATGCCGGGCACTTCTTTGGCGATCGCGATCGCTTCATTTTCGTTCGGCACCTGGCCGGGATTAATCTCGCCGGTGTTTAAATCTTCTTCCAGACCCATGTGCATCGCGACCACCAGGACGTCAACCCTTTCTTTCTCGCGCAAGACGCCGACCCACTTCCTGGCTTCAACAACGGGATCGTGAAACTCCAGGCCCGCATAGTTCTGTTCGTTGTCCCAATTCGGAATGCCTGGAGTCGTCAAACCAAGCACCCCAATGCGCACGACGGCGATTTCCCTGACGATGTATGGAGCGTAATGAGTCTTGTCGCTACCTTTGTCATAGGTATTGGCGGACAGCCACGGAAACTGCGCTTCGCCGCGCGCTTTCTCCAAGACTTTCGTCCCGAAGTTGTATTCGTGATTTCCGACGGCCATCGCGTCATACTTCAACGCGTTCATCACCAGCATCATCGGGTCGGCAGGTGTGTTGTTCTTCTTGTTGTGATAGAACTCGAGCGGCGTTCCCTGGATCGTATCGCCCGAATCCAGCAACAGGAAGTTTGGATTCTCTTTGCGCGCGCGTTTGATGATGGTGGCGGCTTTTGCCAGCCCACGCGCGTCGGGCTTGTTCGTGAAGTAATCTATCGGCAGGATGTTGCCGTGCAGGTCCGTGGTTGCGACGATCGTGATGTGCGTGCGCGTCGAACCGGCAGACTGACTGGCGACCGCGTAAACCACTACCGCCAACATCAGGACAAGCACCGATGCAGTAACTTGCCGTCTCGTTCTCGGCTTCACGGTCCAGAGATTAACGTATTTCACCCCGGGCATAGAAATTGAAAAGCAAAGGGCGTCAGGGAGATTCGTTAAGGGAGGCAAAGAAGCGTTCCTTAACGATCTTTGCGTTTAAGTTCATCAATGTCTTATCGTATGCCCGGGCAGGCTAAGACTGTAGGATTCGAAAGTCGGTATTTGTTTTGTTTCACATGGACAATCTTGTTACTGCGAACATCCGCCAGCGTCCCGTGCGCACCATAGTTAGTGTCGCTGGAATTGCGCTCGGCGTTTGTCTGATAATGCTGTTCACCGGACTCGCCACGGGTTTGTCGAACGAGCTGCAGCGTCGCTCGTCAAACGTTCGCGCCGAGATCATTTTCACGCGCCCGGGCTCGATGCAATTGACCAGCTCGACGGCGAATCTAAGCACTCTATACGTCGAGAAGCTCAAGGCCATCGACGGAGTAGAAGATGCTCTGCCCGTTATCCGGCACATCTATCAGGACAACAAGGGCTTTGGTTTTGAACAGGTCGAGGGCGTCGACTGGGAAGGTTACTCGAAGATGAACGGTATTAACTTGAGCACCGGGCGGGCCCCGCAGGCGATCGACGAGATTGTCATCGACGAGACGAAGGCGCGCAAAGACAAGCTGGGCGCCGGTAGCACGCTGAAACTCTTCGGGAGCCGTGCATACCGGGTGACGGGCGTTTACGGTCCAGACTCCGGGCCGCGCGTCAAGATGTCTCTGGCGGCGATGCAAGAGGCACTCGAGGCCCAGGGAAACTGCACTTACGTACTGGTGAAGTGTCGCAATCCTAACGAGCAAGTCGAGGTCGCGAAAAGAATTGACACTCGACTGCCTGGCAATAAGATTCAATTCACGCGCGATGTCTTTGTGAGCCCCGAGAAGAGTATCCCGCTGCTCGGAGTCTTTCTGCGCACCTTGGTTGGGCTGTCGGCAATCGTCAGCGCGTTGGTGGTAATGCTCGCGATGTACACGACGATCACTGAGAGAACGCGCGAGATCGGAATTCTAAAAGCGCTCGGCGCTTCGCGCGGTTACATCATTCGAGAGATTGAGGAAGAAGCGATACTAATCAGCGTGATCGGATTGGTCGCCGGGTTTGTGTTCTCGTTTGTTGCCGGATTCTTCATTCATCGAGTCTACGGATTGCTGTTTGAATACAGTTGGGGCTGGGGCTTGACCGCCGCGGTTATTGGAATGCTTGGCGCAGCCGTGGGCGCGCTCTATCCAGCGGTTCGGGCTTCGCATCTCGATCCGGTCAGGGCGCTGGCGTACGAGTGATTGGGTTTAGGAATTCGCCGTTACTTCGGATCAATCAATGGGACTCACCGGCGGCCATAGTGGCCAGCGCATCTTCAGTGGAATGGATTTCTTCGACACCTTCTTCACTCTCCCGAGCCGCCGCTCTGAGCGAGATGCCGCGCCGGACCATTAGCGCGACGCCGACTGCGGTCCAGCAAACATCTCTGGCCTTGCGCACGATCGCCAGCGTGACGCCGGTCGCGGTCGTGAACCCGAGCACCTTCGAAAGCATTCCCGTTCCCGCTTCGTCAACGCCGGTGCGCAGAGGGATAAACTTGAACACAAGATTGATGACGCGGTTGACTGATTCGAGGATGAAAGCGGTCAGCAGCGTTGGGGCAATCGTATTGCTGACGAAAGAGAGCGTCAGGTAACCTTCCGCGACGCCGGCAACGTGAAAGCACATCTCAACCAGAAGAATGATGAGGAAACGCGAGCGATTACGTTGATAAAATCCGTAGATTCGGTCTTCCAAAGTCCGCACGCGCGGCAACGCATGGGAGATTGACTGTCCGGCGATACCGCGATTGCCAACAAAGCCGAACGCGCCACTAAGAAACTTCCACTGCTTGCGAATGACGAGGAATCCGACGGGGACCATCACGACGACCGCCATCAGGGCGCTGATGCTCACGTACCACAGAGGCCTTGGCAAAGGAAAACTCAGCAGCAGAGCGAGCGCGCCAGAAGAGATGAACAGCGCGACCGATAGAGCGTAAAAAATATTTTCGATGGCCAGGGCGGAAGCGCCGGCCATCAAGGGCACGCGATCGCGCGCGAACACGGCTTTGGATGGTTCGGCTACGACAATGCCGCCCAATGGCAACATGTTGCCCAGCGCCTCGCCCATCAATCTGGCTTTGAACGCGTCAATGAAGCGCAGCCGATAGGGAGGCTCGAAACAATTGATCCAGGCGACCGAATGCGCGGCCTGGCGCACCCCGCCAAGAATGAATATCAGCAGAAAAGCAAAGCCGAGTCGTCTGATCCCGCCGCTGATCTCCCAGACTCCGGCCTTGCGCACGAAGTAAGCGAAAAGCAAGAGACCCAGAATCGCGAAGACGATCCCCACCGTGGTGTACTTTTTCTTCTTAGTTTCTTTTCGAGTATTTGGGTCCATCAAAAACGGATCTGCTTTCTCAGATACGCCTGCCGGCGAAAAATGCGAACAACGTTAAAGGAAACATACGCTATCACGTGTTGTTTCTCAATCTCAGCAATCGATATGCCGAGTACCGCGAACATCCGCAGATGACACAGATTAAGGAAATGACGCTGGGAGTTTTCTTCGCTTTCAGGCGCGGACCGGTTCAGACTGCCGTGAATCAGAGCAGCTACTTTTCTCTGTTCCTAGTCTGCGTAATCTGCGGATGATGAGTGTCGGAATTACCTGACAAGAGTCCTACGCCAGCTCGCAAATAACACAATCGATCATGGCATCTGGCTCTCGCCTTTTGCCTTTTTACTTTTGCCTTGATTATGATGCTCTCGTCGTTCAAGTCGATTATTACCTCAGCGAGCCGGGGAGAAGATGAGTCAAAGCCAAACAGCAATCGAAGTGCGTTCCAATCCATTGACTACTCTTACAGAAGACGAACAGATGTTTCGCGCCAGTGTGCGCGAATTCGCCGAAGGAGAGCTGCGGCCGCGCGTCGACGAGATGGAGGAGCATGCGAAACTCGAGCCGGCGCTCATAAAGCAGTGCTTCGAGCTGGGCTTGATGGGCATTGAGACGCCTGAGGAGTTTGGCGGCGCGGGCGCGTCTTTCTTCACCGCGATTCTCGCCGTTGAAGAACTCTCGCGCGTCGACGCGTCCGTCGGTGTCCTGGTGGACGTGCAAAACACTCTGGTGAACAACGCGCTGATTCGCTGGGGTAATGAGGAGCAAAAAAGGAGATACCTGCCGCTGCTCGCAAGCCAAAACGTGGGCGCCTATGCTTTGAGCGAAGCCGGATCGGGCTCAGACGCGTTTGCGATGCAAACCCGCGCCGTCGATCGCGGGGATCATTTCGTGATCAATGGACGCAAACTCTGGATCACCAACGGCAATGAAGCTGAAATTTTCATCGTCTTTGCCAACTCAAATCCTGAGGCTGGCTATCGCGGCATCACGGCCTTCATCATCGAAAAAACTTTCGCCGGCTTCTCCGTCGGCAAGAAAGAAAACAAGCTGGGCATTCGCGCCTCTTCAACCACGGAATTGATCCTGGAAGATTGTCTGGCGCCGAAGGAGAACGTGCTCGGGGAACTGGGGAAAGGCTATAAGGTCTCAATCGAGACTTTGAACGAGGGTCGCATCGGCATTGGCGCGCAGATGATCGGTGTGGCGCGCGGCGCATTGGAGTGTGCCATCGCCTATACGGCCGAGCGACAACAGTTTGGTAAGTCAGTCAACCAGTTTCAAGGCGTGCAATTCCAGTTGGCCGAAATGGCGACTGAACTCGAAGCCGCACGCCTGCTGGTCTACAATGCCGCGCGCATGAAAGACGCGGGACAGAATTTTGTCAAAGAAGCAGCGATGGCCAAGCTTTTCTCGTCGCGCGCGGCCGAACGCATCAGCTCGAAGGCGATTGAAATGTACGGCGGGTATGGCTTTGTCAAAGACTATCCGGTCGAAAAATACTGGCGCGATTCAAAGATCGGCGCGATCTACGAAGGCACGTCGAACATGCAGTTGCAAACGATTGCGAAGTTACTTATCGGGAAGTGAAATGACCGCATCACGCATCGACATCTTCAAGCAGATACTCGAAAGCGACCCAACAAACGGCGCCGTCCTTTTCGGCCTGGCGAAAGAGTACGAGAAGGCGGGCCTTAATGAAGAGCTGATCGACGCGCTGAATCGATATCTTGCGGCCACGGACGACGAGGGTAATGCCTACGGAATGCTTGGGCGTGCTTATGAGACAACCGGACAACGCGATCAAGCGCGCGCCGCGTACACGCGCGGTATCGAAGCGGCCCAGCGACATGGGCACCCTTCGATGGCCGAAGAATACCGCACTGTGTTATCAACCGATTATGAAGGCTGACACTAAAGTATTGAAGCTGGTGCGCCGCCCTGCGCCGCTCGATGCCGCTCCTGGCGTCGAGGTCGCCGAGCTGGAGGAATACCACGGCTTGACCCGCGACCAGATGTTGCAGGTCTATCGGACGATGTATCTGTCCCGCCGCCTCGATGACAAAGAGATCCAACTGAAAGGTCAGAACAAGATCTTCTTCCAAATCAGCGGCGCCGGCCACGAAGCGATCCTCGTAGCGGCGGGCGTAGCGCTGCGGCCGAGCTATGATTGGTTCTATCCCTACTATCGCGACCGGGCACTTTGTTTGCAGTTGGGTATGACGCCACTTGAACAGTTGCTGGCCGCGGTCGGCTCGGATAAAGATCCAGCCTCACGCGGACGGCAGATGCCCTCTCACTGGGGCCATAAAAAACTCAACATCGTCTCGCAGTCGTCACCCACCGGCACACAAATTCTGCAAGCGGTTGGTTGCGCCGAAGCTGGTTACCGGTTTGAATTGATTCCGGAGCTCAAAGGTCGGGTGCTTAACTTTCGCGACGACGAAGTGGTTTACGTTTCGCTCGGGGATGGCAGCACCAGCGAAGGCGAGTTTTGGGAAGCCTTGAACACGGCGTGCAATCTGAAGTTGCCCGTGCTGTTTCTGGTCGAAGACAACGGTTACGCGATCAGCGTTCCGGTCGAAGTGCAAACACCGGGCGGCGATATCTCGAAACTCGTCGAGAGTTTTCCGAACCTTTACGTTGAAAGTTGCGATGGCACTGACGTTCTGGCGTCGGTGGAAACCATGCGTCGCGCAGTCCACTATTGTCGCGAGCGTAAAGGGCCGGCCCTGGTACATGCGAGTGTGATCCGGCCTTACTCGCATTCTCTTTCCGACGATGAACGACTCTATCGATCCGCCGAAGAGCGGGTTGCCGATGCCGAGCGCGATCCCGTCAAGCGTTTCGGCGCGCTGCTGGTCGAAGAGGATTTCATTAGTCAGGACGAGCTGCAGCAACTCAAGGACGAAGTTGATCGCGAAATCACTGAGGCGTCTGACCAGGCTCTTGCCAGTCCACAGCCCGCACCCGAAACGGTTAAGCTGTATGTTTATTCGCCCGAAGTCGACCCAACTTCAAGAGATTTCGACAACGAGAAGCGCGCGAAGCTTTCCGGAAACACCGGCACGATGGTTGATCTGATCAATCGCTGTCTGCACACCGAGATGGCCCGCGATCCGCGCATCGTCATCTTTGGCGAAGACATTGCCGACTGCTCACGCGAACAGAGTCTCGACAAAGTGAAAGGCAAAGGCGGCGTTTTCAAAGTCACGGCGAACCTGCAACGAAAGTTCGGCAGCGCGCGCGTCTTCAACTCACCGTTGGCGGAGGCCAACATTGTCGGTCGCGCTATTGGCATGGCGACGCGCGGATTGAAGCCGGTCATCGAGATACAGTTTTTCGATTACATCTGGCCGGCGATGCATCAAATCCGCAACGAGCTGGCGCTGATGCGCTGGCGCTCTGCGAACGAATGGAAGTGCCCTGTGGTGATTCGCGTTCCCATCGGTGGCTATCTGAAAGGTGGCGCGGTCTATCATTCGCAATCGGGAGTCTCGACGTTCACGCAGATTCCCGGGCTGCGCGTCGTTTATCCTTCGAACGCGCTTGACGCGAACGGTCTGTTGCGCACGGCGATCCGCTGCGATGATCCGGTGATGTTCCTCGAACACAAACATCTCTATCGTCAGGCTTACAATAAATCGCAGTATCCGCCTGACGATTTTATGATTCCGTTTGGCAAAGCGAAACGAGTGCGGGAAGGAAAGAACCTTTCGATCATTACTTATGGCGCGCTGGTCCAACGCTCTCTGGTTGCTGCCAAACAGGCCGAGCAGCAAGGCATCAGCGTCGAGATCATCGATCTCCGCACCCTCGCGCCTTACGATTGGAAGGCTATCGTCGCCACGGTGAAGAAAACCAACCGAGTGATCGTCGTTCACGAGGACTCGCTCTCATTTGGCTACGGCGCCGAGATCGCCGCGCGCATCGCGGATGAATTGTTTGAACACCTGGACGCCCCCGTGCGCCGCGTCGCCGCGCTCGACACGTTCGTCGCCTATGCCCCTCAACTCGAAGACGCGATCCTGCCGCAGGTGGCGGATGTGCTGAAGGCGATTAAGGATTTGCATGTCTACTAGATAGAACTCAGCACCAAAATGCGACTGATTAGTTTTAGCACCTTCACCCCGCTAGGGGTGAGATGTTTATAGACCTCGAAGACTCTCTAGACTCAGCCAAGCTCCGTAGGAGCGGAATGTGAGTGCACAATGGCAAATACCTTCTCACAAATCTACATTCAAACGGTGTTCGCGGTAAACGGGCGGCTCTCCCTAATTCGTCCTGAGTTCAAGGAAGAACTCTACAAATACATGACCGGAATCGTGAGGAACAACGCCCAGAAGCTGATCTCAATCAACGGCATGTCTGACCACGTCCACATCTTAATTGGACTAAAGCCGGCCATGGCGTTGGCTGACTTGGTCAGAGACATCAAAGCCGACTCATCAGATTTCATCAACAGGAAGAAATGGATTCGCGGAAGGTTTAGCTGGCAGGAAGGCTACGGCGCTTTTTCTCATGGACATTCTCGACTCGACACGATCATTCGCTATATTCAGAACCAGGAACAACATCATCGACGGCGGTCATTCAAAGATGAGTATCTGGTGTGGTTGAAGAAGTTTGAGATTCCGTTTGAAGAGAAATATGTTTTTCAGTTCATCGAGTGAACGTTTCCACACATTTCGCTCCTAAAGGAGCTTGGTCAGTTTTTGAAGCAACGGTCCTATAAACATCTCGCTCCTACCGGAGCGAAGGCGCGCGTTTGATGACTTAGACACACACCCCCGAAGAGATGCGATACACTTGTGTACTGATATGCATCGCTGACTAAAGCCTCGCGTGCTGTTCGGCAATTGAACTTCCACTTAATCCGCGATTGAGCTTAGCCTGCCCTTTGTCGGCCAATTGGCACGAGTCTTGCCAAATCAAAAGGCGAATCGATTCGTAGTGTCCCCTTCGAGATTAATCGCGATTACAAGGAAGGAGAATAGCTCATGAGCAAAAGTTGGCTTAGTGTTTTAGCGGCGGCGATTCTGGTTCTTTCAACCGCTGCACTTGTTTCAGGACAGAATCCCCCTCAACCGAATCCTCCTCAACCGAAACCTGTTCAACCCGTGACCACCACGACGACAGTAACCAAGACGGTGCAAAATCCCGACGGCACCTACACGATAATTGAATATCCGGTTGGCAAAGAAGTGACCGTCACTTTGAATCCCATCAGCATTACTGGGGCGACCGGTGTAGCGACGGTGTTGCGCGATCCGACCGGCACGACTATCAAGCTCAACCTGAAAGGGTTGCCAAGCGATCTAACGGCGCTAAATCTTTATGCCGTTGACCCGACAGGCGCCGCAGTGCTGTTAGGTCCGCTTGCGATCAACAACGGAGTGGCCGACTTTACAACCACGACGCCACTTAACAAGTTCATGATTGTTGCGTCACCAGATGCTGATCTGGCGAAGTACAGTCCGGAAACGAAGGTACTGTTCAGGAGCGCGGTGCCGGAAGGCTTCGCGGTCATTCCGTTCACAAGCAATCCTGTCGGCGAAAAAGTGGCGGCGACAACGACACCCGGCGACACGGCGATGTCGGCCTACACCGTGCCGATGCTCAACATTCCCGCATACAAGGTTGGAGACGAAACAAAGTTGAAGCTGAACTTCTCCGGCGCCATGGAGGGCGCACGCGCGAATATCTTCATCGAGCCGCGCAAGGACGGGGCGACGGAGGTGCGTTTTCGCTTCCACGAGCTGAAAGAGGCGCCCAAGGGCAAGGTGTACACGCTCTGGGCAGTCTCGCCCGATAACAAGTTCGTCAGGCTGGGACAGATCGTCAATGTGAAGGGCCGCAACGAGGCGGAGATCAAATCACAGACGACGCTACCGGATTTCGGGCTGTTGGTAACGATGGAAGACGCGGGAGACATAACTTCGCCCGCCGGCCCGAAAGTGGCAATAGTCGAGATAATCAAGTGAAGTCAACCAAATCGAACACGCGAGAAAGCCCGCGTTTCTGGACAAGGCCGCCGATCCTGGCGGCCTTACTTTTTTAGCCTCCCCGTGCCAAGTTTTGAAATTTCTGTTTCGCAATTCTTGCAGTTGTGTTGTAATATCAGCTCTGAGGGGTTAACGAGCCGGCACCCGCCGGCTCTAAATGATCGGCTAACCCGACTGGTCGATCGCCCACCTGAAACAAATCCCGGCTATCGTTCTCCGCTATCAGGGAGTTTGAATTATGTCGAAACGCAATGTCCCCCGGTTGCTGCTCATTCTGCTGTCTCTAATCATCGCCGAAAGCGCATCCGCCCAGGTCAGTCTGCCCGAGCTGGTTCGACGCGCGAAGCCGTCCGTGGTCGCCGTCGCCACCTACGATGCCAAGGGCGAGCCGCTGGCGACTGGAAGCGGTTTTTTCCTTCATCCAGGCCAGGTGCTGACAAATCTCCATGTCATCCGCGGGGCTTTTCGGGCGGAGATTAGAACCCTGGATGGTAAGGGAAGAGTATTTCCGGTTGCCGGTATGCTCAGCGTCGACGACGAAGGCGACCTGGCGCTGCTCAGCGTCAATATTCCGGCTGAACGCGCGCGACCACTGGAAATCTCCACCGTGTTGCCCGAAGACGGCGAGAAGATTTTTGTGATTGGGAATCCCTTGCGACTCGAGGGTTCCGTAAGTGACGGGATTGTGTCCGCGGTGCGCGAAGTTCCTAATCTGGGAAAGATAATTCAGATCACCGCGCCCGTATCACATGGCAATAGCGGCAGCCCGCTCTTCAACCTGAAGGGGCAGGTGATCGGTGTCGTCACAATCAGAGTGATCAATGGCGAAAACATTAATCTGGCAATTGAGTCCGCTCGCATCTCGCACCTGCCGGCCCGGAAGTTCGTGATGCTGCCCGAGCTGGTGGAGAGGACCGGCGATAAAAGTACGGCTGAGGCAGTGGCTCAGTCGCTCTATCGCAGCGGGCTTGATTCGATGTGGCTCGGAAACTATGAAGGCGCGCTCGGCTACTTTGAGAATGCCGTTAACAAGAATCCCAAGCGCGCGGAAGCCTGGATTCAAGTCGGCTACTGCAGGGTGAAGCAGGGGAAAACGGAGGACGCTATCAGAGCTTACCAGCAAGCGCTGCAGCTTCAACCCGACTCGGCAGAGATCTACAACAAATTGGGCGATGCACACTTCTACGCCGGAAGATTCAATGACGCCATCGAATCGTACAAGGAAGCAGCCCGCTTGCAGCCGAAGTCAGCCGACGCTTACTACAACCTCGCCCTTGCCTATCACGAGACGGGCAATCAGGACATGGCCGAAGCGCAGAGCAAGATCGTGCAGCGACTCGATGAAAAATTGTATGAGAAGTTGATGAGCGAGATGCCGCGGTAGGGAGAGACAGGAAGCAGTAAGCAGAAGGCAGTAGGCAGAAAGCAAGAAACGACTGAATGAACCTCTTTTGCTTTCTGCCTACTGCCTTCTGCTTCCTGCCTCCTGGTTACCGCCTACTGACCCGCCCGCCTGACTCGTAAAGACGCTTGTGTCCACCGCCTTCGGATCCCCGAGCACCACGGAGCGAAGATTGCGCATATATTTTCGCGCGACGCGTTGCACTTCCGCTGGAGTAACCGCCCGCGGATCGCAGGTATAGGCTGGACATCGCTTTTGCGAGCCAAATTATTGTAGTGTTACGCTCATGAAAAAGGGCCGAATCCGCAACGGCTTTCTTGCGCTTTTCTGCTTTCTTGTAATCTCGGCGCCTGTTGTCCTGGCAGAGCAGTTGCCATTAAAGAGCTACACGATCGCTGATGGCCTGGCCCGCGACAACATATCAAGCATCATTCAGGACTCGCATGGCTTTCTTTGGTTCTGCACCAGTGAGGGTCTCTCTCGCTTTGATGGTTACAGATTCACGAATTACGGCACCAGAGACGGCCTGCCCTCGCGGGCCATCAACCAGTTCATTGAAACGCACGACGGCGCCTACTGGGTGGCCACCGAAAACGGCCTATTAAGATTTAATCCCAATGTTGATCCGGCCGGTTCCCATTTCATTCCGGTGACAATAGACCAGGCTGAAAACAGCCGTCACGTTGAGGTGATCGTCGAGGGTCGCGCGGGCGAAATCCTCTGCGGGACGGCCAACGGTATCTATAGTCTCAAGAAGTTTGGCAACGAGTGGCGCGCCAGCGTGATTGATCTCGGCTTGCAGACGAATTCGCCGGAGCGCAACGTCAATACCCTGATTGAAGACTCTCGCGGCACGCTTTGGGTTGGTACAGCCGGTGGACTATTTCATCGCAACAGCGATGGCCATGTAGATCGCTTCATGAAAGCTCACGGCCTGCCGGTTGACAACGTGCGAGTTCTTTTTGAGGACCGGTCAGGCAGGATTTGGGTGGGTACACAAAGCGGAGTCTCCCTCCTGGTAGCGAATCCCAAACGAGGGGCGCGCGCGGTAGAGCGCGTTTACACCACGACCGATGGGTTGGCCAACGACTATGTCGGCGCGATGCTGCAAACCTCCGATGGCAAGTTTTGGGTGGGCACAGGTCTCGGGTTGAATCTGATGGAGCAGAGTGCGGAGAACGGTACGCCGGCATTCCGCAGCTACACAAGGGCGCAGGGCCTGCGCAACATCAACGTCACCTGCTTGACCGAAGATCGTGACGGCAATCTTTGGATCGGCTCCGAGAGTGGTGGCGCTTTGAAATTCGCGCGTAGCGGCTTCACTTCATATGACGAATCCGATGGTTTGGGTAATCACCGGATAGTCGCGGTTTTTGGCGACCACGCCGGCAACCTCTACGCTTTGTCAAACACCGAGAACAACGCTCCGCTGATCAATCGCTTCGATGGACGACGCTTTTTGCCGGCGCCGCATTTGGCAATCGATGCCCATCTGACCTGGGGCTGGTACCAGATGATCCTACAGGACAAGGGCGGCGATTGGTGGGTTCCAACGGACAAGGGCCTGTATCGCTTTAGCGGCAGCGGGCGATTCGACCAACTCAATCAAAAGCGTCCTACGGTTATTTATACGGAGAAGGACGGAATGCCGGGTCACTCTGTGTTTCGTTTATTTGAGGACTCACGAGGCGACCTGTGGTTCAGTACGCTCGAGGATGCCAACATGACGCTGGGGCGCTGGGAAAGAAGCGGCAAACAATTTCATCGTTATACGGCAACTCAGGACGGCATCCCGCGAAGTGCACCGACTGCCTTTGCTGAGGATCATGAAGGAAACATCTGGATCGGCTTCTTCGGTGGAGGAGTGCTCCGCTATCGGGCTGAGCGCTTCGCATACTTCGGCGAAAAGGAGGGCGTACCGCCTGGATTGATTCGTCATCTCTTTGTTGACCACAAAGGCCGCCTCTGGATTGCCAGCGGGCTCGGTGGCCTCGGGCGAGTGAATGATCCTCAGTCCGAGAGTCCACGCTTTGCGGCGCTGACTTCCAAAGACGGTCTGGCAAGTGATCAGATCACTTCAATTGTCGAAGACGATTGGGGGAGCCTGTACGTTGGGACAGGACGCGGTTTGGACTATTTCGATCCCGAGACCGGGCGCGTAAAGCACTACACAACGGCCGATGGTTTGGCTGACAATTTCATCAACCTCGCGTTTCGCGAACCGTCGGGCACTCTTTGGTTCGGTACCCTACGCGGCCTTTCACGCCTGGCGCCCCAAAAGGAACGGACTTCGCCACCGCCCGCAATCCTGATAAACGGTCTGGTCGCGGGTGATGTGCGCTACCCAATTTCTGAGCTGGGAACTACGAGCATTGAGAAGCTTGAGTTGACCTCCAGCGAGAATCGCTTGCTCGCGGAATTTTCGAGCTTGAGCTTTCGGGCGGGTGAGACGTTGCGCTACCAGTACCTGCTGGAAGGCGCTCAGAAAGATTGGAGTGCGCCAACGGATCGGCGTACGGTCAATTTTGCCAACCTCTCACCGGGTACTTATCGCTTTCTGGTGCGCGCTGTCAGCAGCGACGGCCAGGTTAGCCCGCAACCTGCGAGCATTAGTTTCCGTGTCCTGCCGCCGATCTGGCGCCGCTGGTGGTTTGTCGCTCTGGTTGTATTGACCATCGGCGCGGCGCTGTTTGCCCTGGATCGTTATCGCGTCGCGCGGGTGAAAGAACTGGATTCCGTCAATCGCAAGCTGACGCTCGAATATGACGTGACGCGCCTGTTGGCAGAGTCGAGGTCGACGCTGGAGGCTGCGCCCAAGATTCTGCAGGCGATTTGTGAAAATCTATGTTGGGAAGTGGGTGCGATTTGGGACGTCGACAGCCACGCCAACGTTCTGCGCTGCGTCACGGTGTGGCTCCAGCCGGCGATCAAAGCAACTGAGTTCGACGAACAGACGCGAGCGCGCACCTTCGCGGCCGGCGAAGGATTGCCAGGCCGCGTCTGGGCCACAGCCGCGCCGCTTTGGATTCCCGATCTTTCGCTGGACAAGAATTTTCCGCGCATTGCCACGGCTTCTCGCGAAGCGTTGCGCAGCGCTTTCGGATTTCCGATTCTACTGGGCACTGAAGTTATCGGCGTGATTGAGTTCTTCAAGCGCGAGACAACTGCGCCGGATAAAGAACTGCTCGAGATTATGAGCCCCATCGGCGCAGAGATTGGCCAGTTGCTCGTACGTAAACAAGGTGAACAAGCCTTGCGCGAGAGCGAGACGCGTTTTCGGACGCTCGCCGAAACCGCTTCCGATGCGATTATCACTATTGACGAGCGCAGCACCATCATCTACATCAATCAGGCCGCCGAAACGATCTTTGGCTACCCGGTCGCGGAAATGCTGGGAGCTGATCTGACAATGCTGATGCCGGAATATCTGCGGCACGTTCATCGCGCGGGCCTGAGCCGCTACGTCGAAACGGGCCGCCGGCACATTGCCTGGAGCGCCGTCGAATTGCCCGGGCTCCACAAGGACGGACGCGAGGTTCCGCTCGAATTGTCATTTGGCGAGTTTACCAAGAACGAACGGCGTTACTTTACGGGCATCGCCCGCGACATCACCGAGCGCAAGCGCGCGGAGGAGGCGTTGCGCCACGCGCGCGAGGAACGCTTGAGAGAGCTGGAACGCGTGCGCAAGCGTATCGCGACCGACTTGCATGACGACATCGGATCGGCGCTGACACAGATATCCATTCTGAGCGAAGTGGTGCACCGCCGGATTGGCGCCGACGACTCGCCGGCGGCGGAACCATTGGCGATGATTGCAGACTCGTCGCGCGAGCTGGTCGACTCGATGAGTGACATTGTCTGGGCAATCAATCCGCAGAAGGACCACCTCAGCGATCTGCTGGGGCGCATGCGAAGATTCGCCGCCGACATACTGACGGCGCGCAATATTGAGTTCCAGTTTCGCGCGCCCGACGCTGCTGAAGACGTTCAGCTCGGCGCAAACATTCGCCGCGAAGTTTTCCTGATCTTCAAGGAGAGCGTCAACAACGTCGTGAAGCACTCGGGTTGCACCCGGGCCGAGATTCGGTTTCAGATCGACGAGGATTGTCTGGAACTCACAGTCAGCGACAACGGCAAGGGGTTCGCGAGTGGGTCGGACAACGACGGCCATGGTTTGATGAGCATGCGCGACCGCGCGGCGGGTTTGGGCGCAGAATTCGCAATCGTTTCTGCGCCGGGATACGGTACGACGATCACACTGAATGTTCCGCTGTCCAATAACTCAGCGGTTTGAAATCATGAGGGTTGCTACCTGTTTAGGTGGTGATGAGCGTTGGCCATTAGCGTAACCTTCGGCGGGTTCGAAACCGGCCACCAGGAACGAGAGAGGCTATGCTGGAACCACTGCAAGAGTCGGAAGCGCCAGAAGCGATGAACACTACACTGCCACCGGCGATTATTAAGGTTGCCATTGTCGAAGATCCGGCACTGAAGGCTTTGAGTGCACGGGCACCTACCGCTCGATGGAAGACGCCCTCGCCAGGATTGGCGGCAGCCTTCCTGACGTAGTGCTCTGCGACATCGGCTTGCCCGGCATGTCCGGCATCGAAGGGATACGCATTTTGAAAGAGCGCTATCCCGATCTGCTGCTGCTGATGCTCACGGTTTATGACGACGACGAACGCATCTTTGACGCGCTTTGCGCCGGCGCCAGCGGCTACTTGCTGAAGAAAACACCGCCAGTTCGCCTGCTGGAGAGTCTGAAGGACGCCGTTACCGGCGGCTCGCCCATGTCGCCGGAAGTTGCCCGCCGCGTGATCGTGCTCTTCCGGGATATCCGTCCACCCGAACGCGCCGATTACGAATTGACGCCGCACGAATTGCGACTATTGAAATTGCTGGTTGAAGGACACAACTACAAAACCGCGGCTTTCGAATTGAACGTAAGCGTCAACACAATCTCCTTCCACATGAAGCATATCTACGAGAAGCTGCAAGTCCACTCAAAGTCCGAGGCGGTTGCCAAAGCACTCCGCGATCGGCTGGTTACCTGACACACAAAACGCATCCGCCCCCGAGACGCTGCCTGACAGGGACATGCATCGGTCTTCTTGCTCTTAGCCTTAACCCAGAACCGCTCCAACCCGAGTGCTAACCGATTTGCTGCTACCTACACAGGTGGTGACGCGTAGGCGCAAAGAAAGTACTTTTACGTCCGCGGTGAGAAACACTGCTTGCCGCGATAGCAACTTTGAGCGAATCACAAGGAGAGACCATGCACTTCGTTTACGCCACAGGCCAAACCGGACAACTCGACTTTGACATAGCCCAATCGCGCGAGACGGTGCCGAGCGACGCGCGCGTTTTCGCTACCTGCGCTGAAGAGTCAGTAGCCGAAACGTTGAGCGAGCACACGTTTCAGGCAATGAGCGACGGCGAGTTCTATGCGTTGCAAGCCTCGATTCGCAAAGCGCGCGAATTAGAAGCCGAACGCAATCGACTGACACCAGGCAGCGTGCTGGACAGGCTCTGGCGCCGAGCGTTTGGCGGGTAATTCTGCTACCCAACTCTTCAATTAAGAGGAGAAAGAGTCATGAAATCCCAATCAAAGAGGTTTGCTGCTACCTACACAGGTGGTGACGACGCGCCGTTGATTCGCGTATTCATATGCGTGACGAGCCAGGGAGGATGCTCTCACTAGTACCGGCGTTATCAACGACAACCGATGGATTGAAGAATCTGAATTGACAGTCCAACCACAAATCCGCCAGTGAGCCGCCGTCGCGCCTTCAGTTAATTCCCATCGTCCCGGCCGCTGCGAGTACCTAATCAGGGCTCGCAGCGGTTCTTGCTTCCTCGCATTACGCATTCAAGTCTCCAGCGGTTGTGTTTGCCAAGCCTCCGCAGTGCACTAACCCCGCCGCTACCGGGTACCGACACCACTACTTGTACGGGTGGTGACCAGCCTCAGCGATGCGTGTAACTTCGCCGCCGACTTTGGTCGCGCGGCCAAACAGCGCGAGAAGGAGGGCGATAAATGACAGGGAGACAGAAACGTCTGGTGCAGGCCAGCTTCGAACAGGTGAAACCCAACGCCGATGTGGCCGCGAGATTGTTCTATGGCTGCTTGTTCGAGCTCAATCCGGGTCTCGAAGCGCTGTTCACAAGCGACCTCGAAGAGGAGGGTCGCAAGTTGATGGAGATGATCGGACTCGCCGTCAAAGGTCTCGATCGTCTTCACGAGTTCGTGCCCACGCTGCTGGCCCTGGGCTCGCGGCATGCCGCGTATGGCGTTGCCGAACATGACTACATATCTGTTCGGCGCGCGTTGCTGTGGACGCTTGAGCGTGGCCTGGGCGCTGCTTTCACGGCGGAAGTGAAGGAGGCTTGGATCACAGTTTACGAGCTGCTGGCGGACACGATGAAAGCCGGCGCCAGAAACGCGATCCTGGTTACCGTGCCGGCGGCCGATCAGCGCTACCTACACAGGTGGTGACGCTTGTGTTCTCGCAAGCAATGATAACGGCACGGTGAATGACACCGCTTGATCAGAATTGATACGAGACCGAATTCGACCGAAACCCGGAGGAGTCAAGATGCACCTAATTTATGCCACAGGTCGAACACGCCGGCGAGAATTTACGATCACCGACACGGCGCAGAGCGTTCCGGGCAGGCGCGATTGTCTGCGCGATCTGCCACGGCAGACGCTCGATCCGAAATGTCGACGACGCGCTGCTCTACACGATGACGAATGCGGAATTTAGGAGACTGGCAAGGTTGGTTAAGAGTGCCATCGATTTGGAAGTCGATTCGGCAAGCGCCGTCGCACCCGTCGGCACTGAGTTCCCTGAACAAGTCGTGCTGCACGCGGCGTGGAACAAGCCTGCGCGCCGGCCCTCGAGACGATTGGCAAAAATACAAAGGGAGAATGAAAGAAATGAAATACCAGGATACGATGACACCAACATTGCGCCTGGACACTTTAACACCGACACTCCGTCTGGCCAGTCTGGTACTGGCAGCGATCGGCTTCATGTTTATCCTTTCCGTGACGGCACAGGCAGCCACGTTTCATGTGACCACCACCGCCGACAACGGCGATAACAACAATCCGACGGCAGGCTCACTGAGAAAGGCCATCCTTGATGCTAACGGCAATCCGGGTCCGGATGTGATTGACTTTCAGATTCCAGGCGGCGGAGTCCAGACGATCAGCCCGCCATCGCCGCTGCCCACAATCACCGATTCAGTAACGATCGACGGCTACACCCAGCCGGGAGCAAGCAAGAATACTCTGGCAAATGGCAATAATGCCGTGTTGCTCATCGAACTTGACGGCACAAACGCCGGAAGCTCCTTTAGCGGCATTGGTCTCGATCTTGTTAAAGGATCGACGACGCTACGGGGTCTCGTCATCAACCGCTTCTCATATCAAGGCATAGCTATCTACGGGCTGTTCGGCGGCTCAAGCGGCAACACCATCGAGGGCTGTTTTATTGGCACAGATCCGACCGGCTCGATTGCTCTTCCCAACCTCATCACGGGTATCTATATCAACACCTCGAACAATAACTTTATCGGGGGCACCGCGCCCGAGGCGCGCAACGTCATTTCGGCCAACGGCGATTCGAACGGTAACGGCAGCGGTATTATGCTCGCCGGCAACACTGGTGACCCTGTGAGCGCGACCGTCATTCAGGGAAACTACATTGGCACGAACGCCGCAGGCACAGCCGCAGTTGGCAAGCAGGGGGTCGGTGTCGTCCTTTCAGAGACCAGCAACACGACCGTCGGCGGAAGCGTGGCCGAGGCCCGCAATATCATTTCGGGAAACGCTCGCGGCATCGATGCCGCTGGAGCAAACCAGTCTCTTGTACAGGGCAACTACATCGGCACGGATGTCAGTGGCACCGTTGCGATTGGCAATAAATATGCGGGAATTCGATTGTTCGACTCAGCAAACAATATCGTAGGCGGCTCGGTAGCAGGCGCGCGGAATGTTATCTCGGGGACTCAGGCGGGACCCGGAATCGGCTTCATGTTCATTGGTTCGACGGGAAACGTATTTCAGGGCAACTATATTGGCGTCGACGTATCGGGCAATAACGCTCTCGCTAATGATAACGGCATCGCGATTCTCTATTCGGGCGGTGGTGCTCCGTCGAACAACAAGATTGGCGGCGCCGGCGCCGGCGAAGGCAACGTCATTTCTGGAAACAAATACTACGGCGTCAATCTCAGTAACGGCTCAAGTGGAAATACCATTCAGGGAAATCTTATTGGCACGAACGCGGCGGGAATCGCCGCGATTCCAAATGGCGATCCAGTCAATAAAACTGGCGGGGGAATCAGCTTGTACACGGGCAGCGGTGATCTGATCGGTGGCCCAGTTAGTGGCGCACGCAACATCATATCCGGCAACAATGGTTATGGGGTGAGGTTAGCTGGCGGCTCCAGCAGTGAGCTCATTCAAGGGAACTTCATT
>WNGL01001373.1_pt1 | contig 33694 bp, 33 predicted proteins | sample 5400591 | NCBI WGS metagenome assembly WNGL01 (sample SAMN13153377, study PRJNA577476) | soil metagenome | isolation source: 80 cm soil or saprolite under Garry oak tree replicate 1 | place: USA:California | collected 2016-06-15
GCGAAAATGACGACGCGCCCTTTCTCGAAATGACGCATTGCGCGCCGCCTGATGAACGGCTCGGCAATCGATTCCATCGCGATCGCAGTCATTACTCGAGTCTCGAGCTCGGCTTTTTCGAGCACATCCTGGAGGGCGAGCGCATTGATGACGGTGCCGAGCATGCCCATGTAGTCGGCGCCGGCACGCTCCATTCCCATTTTTGACAGTTGTGCGCCGCGAACGATGTTTCCGCCCCCAATGACGAGGCCGACGCTGGCGCCCATCTTCGCGATGTCGCTGATCTCGGTGGCGAGGCGGTTCAGAACTTCGAAGTCGAACCCGATGCGCTTCTGTCCAGCGAGAGCCTCGCCGGACAACTTGAGCAAAACCCGTTTGTACTTTAGGTCTGGCAACGGTTTCGAAGTTTAGTGATGGTAGGAAACTGCAACTGAACGGGTGCGAGGCGTCAGTGGCGTAGTTGCCAGATGCGAGTTCACGACGCCCTGACTTCCCTCAGTGGCATTCAACGCACAGGCAGTTGATTGTGCCTTGACCCGCGATAGTGAAGTCCCGACGTAGTGAACTGGCAACTCGCATCTGTGCCACTGACACCTCGCACCTGTTCAGTTGCAGTTCCTAGCGGTCATTCCTCGCCCATCTGGAAGCGAACGAAGCGGCGAACCTGAATGTTCTCGCCGACTTTCGCCGAAGCTTCCTTGATCAGATCGCCGATCGTTTTCTTTGGCTCCCTAACCCACGCCTGGTGAAGTAGCGCGACGTCCTTGTAATACGCCTCGACCTTACCCGCGACGATTTTTTCGATGAGGTGATCGGGCTTGCCGCTTTCCTTCACCTGTTCGACGAAAATCCGGCGTTCCTTCTCGACCTTGTCGGCAGGAACCTGGTCCTTGTCGACGGCGACCGGAGCAGCCGCCGCAATGTGCTCGGCCACGTACTTCACCAGCTGCTTGAAGTCATCGGTGCGCGCGACGAAGTCCGTCTCGCAGTTCACTTCCACCAACACGCCGACCTTGCCGTTGTGGTGGATGTAGCTGCCGATCATGCCTTCGCTCGTCTGCTTGCCGACGCGCTTCTCGGCCTTGGCGATCCCCCGTGTGCGGAGATACTCGATCGCCTTCTCCATGTCGCCGTCGTTCTCCTCGAGCGCCCTCTTCGATTCCATCATCCCGGCGCCCGTTCGCTGGCGCAGAGCCTGAACGTCTTTCGCAGTGAATTTCTCTTTTGTAGTCATTATCGTGTCTCGTGAAAACGCCGCCGGAGTTTTTCCGGCGGCGTGAAAGTTAACCTTCCTGCTCGGTCTCGGTGGCTTCCTCTGTCCCGCCACCTTCGTCGCCGCCTGTCTTGAGCCGCGCGGCAATCGCTTCGGGCTTGGCGCGTCGTCTGCGCGGCCGTCTCTTTCTCTTTTTGTCGCCCTCGCCTTCCGGCTCGGCGCCGCGGTCGGAGCTGTACGTGTACGACTCCGTCTCTTCGATTTCTTCCCGAATCGGAGCTTCGCGGCGTGCCTCGACGATCGCGTCGGAGATCGACTTCGTCATCAACTCCACCGATCTGATCGCATCGTCGTTGCCCGCGATCGGAACCGTAATGAGATCGGGATCAGCATTCGTATCGACGAGGGCGATGATCGGAATCGTCAGCTTGTTGGCCTCGTTGACAGCGATCCGCTCTTTCTTGGAGTCGATCACGAACATGAGGCCGGGAAGGCGCGTAAGATTCTTGATACCAGCAAGATTCTTCGAAAGCTTGTCGCGCTGACGACTCATCATCAGCTGCTCTTTCTTGGTGTAGTTCTCGAAATCACCACCCGCCTCGCTCCCCGCCTCCAACTCCTTCAGGCGGCGGACCTGCTTCTTCACCGTCTGGAAGTTGGTGAGCAGTCCACCCAGCCATCTCTCGGTCACATACATCGCTCCGCAACGCTCGGCTTCGCTCTTCACGATGTTGACGAGCTGGCGCTTGGTGCAGACGAAGAGGACGTTGTCGCCGCGGAGAATGACCTCTCTGGCGAGCTTCTGAGCCAGCTCCAGCTGACGCAGTGTCTTTTGCAGATCGATGATATGGATGCCGTTGCGCTCCGCGAAGATGAACCGACGCATCTTCGGGTTCCAGCGGCGTGTCTGGTGTCCGAAGTGGACACCGGCTTCGAGTAGCTGCTCCAGGTTTGGCTGAGCCATTAAGTAGGTATTCCTTCGGGTTTAGCGCTTCGAGAACTGGAATTTCTTTCTTGCTTTCGGACGACCGGGCTTCTTGCGCTCGACGGCTCGTGCATCACGCGTCAACAATGCGAGATCGCGCAGCTTGCGCCGATGCGCCTCGTCGATCTTGACGAGAGCGCGCGCTACCGCGAGCCTCAGCGCGCCAGCCTGTCCCGTCAACCCGCCACCTTCGACCTTCGCCTTTACATCGTAGCGGCCGAGCGTATCGGTGATCGTGAATGGCTGCTGGATCGCAGAGACATGAGCGGGACGCGGGAAATAATCTCCCAGCGTGCGTCCGTTCACGGACCACTTGCCAGAGCCGGGTTTGATATAGAGACGGCAGACTGCTTCTTTGCGCCGCCCAATAGTATGCGTGGTATCGGAGGCGGCCATTACTTATCACTCATCTTGTTGAGTTCGAGCACTTTCGGCTGCTGTGCGGCGTGTGTGTGCTTCGCATCGGCGAATACGCGGAGCTTGTTGCGGAGCTTCTGGCGGCCAAGAGCAGTCTTGGGCAACATGCCGTAGACTGCCTTCTCGATCACACGCTCAGGATGTCTGGCGAGCATCGTCTCAAACGGCGTGAAGCGCTCGTGACCCATGTAGCCAGTATGTCTGAAGTACCGCTTCTGCTCCGCCTTCTTGCCGGTGACGCGAACCTTCGCCGCGTTGATGACGATGACGTTATCGCCCGTGTCCATGTGGGGCGTGAACATCGGCTTGTGCTTGCCGCGGATGATCTTCGCGACTTCGGTAGCCAGACGGCCGAGGACAAGACGATATACCATTGGTGCTGGATATCCCGCGGGGTCGCGGAGTATGTCTTCATGGAGCGGAACGTATGTAAGTGCCGGCCCCCTTTGGTTCGAGTAGGGTTCCAAGCGGTTGACTGCCACTAAGTGGTTTTGCGACAGCCTTTTAAGCTACGCGCCACTGAGGATGGTGTCAACCGCAATGCACTGCGAAAACCAGGGCAAAGTTTCATTCGAGCGCGACCAGTAACGCGCCCTTTTCCACCGCCGTTCCGGCAACGACCTCGACGCTCTTGACAGTACCGGCCGCGGTAGCGCGTAGCTCATTCTCCATTTTCATCGCTTCCATTACTACGATGCCTTGCCCGGCGGCGACTCGGTCGCCTGGATTAACGTTGACGCTGACGATAAGGCCAGGCATCGGTGCGATAATCGGCGCGGGACCGGTCGGTCCTGCATTCGCGGCTGAGAGATCTCGAATGGCACGCGTTCGTTCGTCGAGGGCTTCCGTGTCGAAGCGATATCCGTCGACCCACAGGCTGTACTTACCTTTTCCCTGTCGTCTTTCCACGACGACGCGATAAACGTGGGTGTCAAGTTTCACCATACGCACCGGACTTCCTTCAATGTCAGCCAACTCGGCCGGCATCGCTGGACCTTCTTCGTAGCGGATTCCATCTGAGTCGATCGACACGGTCTTGCGCTCGTCGTTGAGCTGTACGACGTATCTCATGATTCTTTCTCGGGCCGTAGCTCACAGACGGTTTCGACGTGCGCGGTCTGCGGGAACATGTCAAACGCCCGCAATGACTCGATCCGGTAGCTGGGAAGGCGCGCGAGGTCGCGCGCGAGGGTAGCCGGATTGCAGCTGACGTACAGCAGGGCTCGGAGATGTTCCACCTCCGCTTCCAGAGTCGCGGTGACGCGCGCGTCAACTCCAGCGCGCGGAGGATTGAGTATGACGAGCTCGGCGGGCAGAACGCCCGGGAGCGCGTCCTCGACGTGCGCGCGAATAGCCCGCGACGGAGCGACCAGTCTCGACGCACGCGTCGATAGCCGAGCGCGGCTCGTACAATCCGGCGCGGTCGAGCACGTATCCGCGGAGGATCTCCGCCATATCCGCATTTATCTGGACGAACGAAGCGCCGGGTGTGCGGTCCTGCCGCTTATCATAGAGAAGGCGACGCGGTTTCCTTTCGGCTGGTTCCCACCAGACCGCCGAGAGCGATGGTACGGCAGCGGAGAATTGGTCGCGGGCCGCCCAACTCTCGCCGCCCATCATTAATAGGGTCGGGCCGCCGCTCGTCATGCGAATGCTGCCACGCAGCTCATTCGCCTCCGGAAAATAGGCATCCGCTTCCATTACTTCGCGCCACGCTGCAACGACGCTGCGATCGGTTATCGGACAATCCGACAGTGCGAAGACGCTGGCGGGATCGTCGTAAGGGTGCAGTCCGGCAATCCAGCGTGCTCCACGGCGGCGCATGGCCAGCGTCAACTTCGTGCGATAGCGCCAGTCTTTGGGGCTCCGCTCGATTGGCGGTGAGTCGACGCTGCGTTTGCCGATGCGCTGCAACGCATCTCGGATGATCAGCTGCTTTGCCGCCAGCTGTGATTCGTACGTCATATGCTGAAGCTGACAGCCGCCACATCTATCTCTCGTGTAGTGAGGACACGGCGGTTCGATGCGAACCGGGGAGGGATTCACGACGTTGTGGAGGGTGCCGCGCGCGAAACGTCCTTTACCGGAGATCTGCGCCGTCACGATATCGCCCGGCGCCGTCCGCGGAACGAACACAACCAGCCCATCGCTCCTTCCTACACCGTCCCCGCCCGCGGCAATAGAGTCGATCGACACGCTTGCGAGAGCCATCAGCTGCGCAACCCTTCAGTGCGCGCAGCCTGCTTCCAGGATTCGAGCGCCACACCGTTGCCCCGTGTTGCGAGAGCAGGTTCTCCCCCTGCTGGAGTGACAACGCGCGCTACCCTGTCGCGTTCCGAGAGCAACGCCCCGGTGATCGCTGCTACGCGTATTGCTTCTTCGCCTGGTTTCCGCTGGAGGATCGAAGTGAGTCGCCGCTCGAGCCACTGGACGTCGATCGCACCGCGCCGGAAATCGTCGTCGTCCATGACCCTAATGTGGAAGTCGCGAGAGGTCTCTACACCCTGAATAATCAAGTCGACGAGGGCGCGCCGCATTCGCGTCACAGCTTGCTCGCGGTCGGCGCCCCAGACGATGAGCTTAGCCATTAGTGGATCGTAGTAGAGACCGATTTCGCTTCCCGATTCCACCCCGCCATCCCAGCGCACGCCGGGACCACTGGGCAGGTGAAGGTGCTCGATGCGTCCGGTCGATGGAAGAAAATTGTTCGTCGCGTCTTCGCTTGTAATGCGGCACTGGATTGACCAGCCACGCGGCACGATTTCTTCCTGCTTGAATGGGAGCTTCTCTCCAGCCGCGATCCGTAGCTGCCACTGCACAAGATCAATTCCTGTGACGAGCTCCGTCACTGGATGCTCTACCTGCAGCCGCGTATTCATCTCCAGGAAATAAAATTCGCCAGCCTGATCGAGAAGAAATTCGCAGGTGCCGGCGTTTACATAGCCGGCCGCCCGCGTGGCACGCACCGCCGTCTCACCCATCTCTCTTCTGAGATCCGAAGAAACCGCAACACTCGGAGCCTCCTCGATCATCTTCTGATGGCGGCGCTGAACCGAGCACTCGCGCTCGCCGAGCGAGAGGACGTTGCCGTAGGAGTCAGCGAGGACCTGAATCTCGACGTGCCGCGGCCGTTCGACGAATTTCTCGAGATAAACCGCATCGTCTCCGAACGCGCTCTTCGCTTCTCTCCGAGCCGCGTCGAGCGCGCCGGAAATATCCTTTGGTGCGGCCACTACTCGCATTCCCTTGCCACCGCCTCCGGCAGCAGCTTTGAGCAGCACCGGGTAGCCAAACTTCTTCGCGACCTTTTCTGCTTCCGTTGCGTTGGCGAGCGGCTCCGTTGTTCCCGGAACGACAGGAACGCCATTCGCTAGTGCGAGCGTCCTAGCCGCGGTCTTGCTTCCGATAGCAGCGATTGCTTCGGGTGGCGGCCCGATCCAGACGATACCAGCGTTGCCAACGGCTCGCGCGAACCATTCGCGCTCGGAGAGAAAACCGTAGCCAGGGTGAATGGCTTCCGCGCCGGTGGACTTTGCGACGTCAATGATCTTATCGCCAAGCAGGTAGCTCTGGCGCGACGGCGGTGGTCCGATCAGGACTGCTTCATCCGCCTCTCGGACGTGCGGCGCGCGCACGTCTGCCTCGCTGTAGACCGCGACTGTCTTCACCCCCAACTCCTGACAGGCGCGAATGACACGCAGCGCAATCTCGCCGCGATTCGCAATGAGGACTTTATTGAACACGAGCTACCTAAAGCGGGATGTTTCCGTGCTTCTTCGGCGGATTCTTGTCGCGCTTCGTCTGCAGCGTCTCCAGCGCGGTTATGAGCGCCGGCCTTGTGTCCCGCGGGTCGATGATGTCGTCGACGTAACCTCGACCAGCGGCGATGTAGGGATGCGCAAACTTCTCTCGATATTCCTCGATCTTTGCGTCTGTCGCAGCAGATTCGTCTTTGCTTTCGGCGATTTCCTTGCGAAACAAAATCTCCACCGCTCCCTTCGGTCCCATCACGGCGATCTCGGCGGTAGGCCACGCGACATTGAAGTCGCCGCGGATGTGTTTCGAGCTCATGACGTCGTAGGCGCCGCCATACGCTTTGCGCGTGATTACCGTAAGCTTGGGGACGGTCGCCTCGCAGTAGGCATAAAGCAGTTTCGCCCCATGCTTGATGATACCGCCATGTTCCTGCGCAACGCCCGGGAGAAAACCCGGCACGTCCTCAAAAGTGACGAGCGGGAGGTTGAACGAATCGCAAAAACGTATAAAGCGTGCCGCCTTTAGCGATGCACTGATGTCCAGAACCCCAGCCAGTACCGCTGGCTGATTGGCCACGATGCCGACGCTGAAACCACCGAGGTGCGCAAAGCCGCAGATGATGTTCTTCGCGTAGTCTCGCTGCACTTCATAGAACTCGCCATCGTCGACCACGGGTGCGATAACGTCGTGCATGTCGTACGGCTTGTTCGCGTTGTCGGGAACGATGTCGAGCAACGACTCTTCGCGCCGAGTTCGTGGGTCGGTCCCTGGGCCCCGCGGCGGGTCGCCGAGATTGTTCGACGGAATGAAACGAAAGAGATCACGAATGTGCTGCAGGCACTGAGGCTCCGAGTCGCACGCGAAATGCGCGACGCCCGACTTGGCGGCGTGGGTATCGGCGCCGCCCAATTCCTCCATCGTCACATCTTCGTGGGTGACCGTCTTCACTACGTTCGGACCTGTCACGAACATATAGGACGTTCCGCGCACCATGTACGTGAAGTCCGTTATCGCCGGCGAATAGACGGCCCCTCCGGCGCACGGACCGAGTATCGCCGAAATCTGCGGTATCACGCCCGAAGCCAGGGTGTTGCGCAGGAATATTTCCGCGTACCCACCGAGGGAAACCACGCCCTCCTGGATGCGCGCACCACCCGAGTCGTTGAGCCCAATGACCGGCGCGCCGTTCCGCATCGCGAGGTCCATGATTTTCACGATTTTTTCGGCGAAAGCTTCAGAAAGAGATCCGCCAAAGACCGTGAAGTCCTGCGAGAAGACGTAGACGAGTCGACCCTCGATCTTGCCGTGCCCGGTGATCACGCCATCGCCATAGAACTTCTGCGCTTCGAGCCCGAAATCGGTCGAGCGATGGACTACGAAGCGGTCCAGTTCGACGAAAGAGCCTTCGTCCAGAAGAAGCTCGAGTCGCTCGCGGGCAGATAGCTTCCCTTTTTCGTGCTGCGCCTCGAGGCGCACTTCACCACCGCCCAACTCGGACTCGGCGCGCCGGCGCTCCAGCAGGTCGAGCTTCTGTCGCATCGTCATTGGAGCGAAAAGCTAACTCTCTGCGGAATAGGCATCTAGCGCCCACGCCGGAGCCCGGCACGGCGCCGTCCTTCGAGCGGCAAGAAAACTGTGGCGGTATGCACCGGGATGCCACAGCTTAGCGAGGGGTCTTGGAACCATGTTGAGGAGGAGGCGCAGATGTCACTCAAGGGGAAGCACGCGCTCGTTACTGGTAGCTCTCGCGGAATAGGAAGAGGCATCGCGCTCAAGCTCGGCGAGAACGGCGTGAAGGTGGCAATCCACTATGTGCAGAACGAGTCCGCCGCCAAGAACACGTTGGAGGAAGTGCGAAAGCGCGGAGGCGACGGGTTCATCGTGCAGGCAGACGTCCTGAAGCCCGAGCAGATCAAGACCATGTTCAGGAAAGTCGCCGATGAGTTTGGAGAATTGGACATCTTCGTAAGCAACGCGCGGCCTGAAGCTGCTGCCTTCTTTCAGGCCCCCATGGACATCACCCTCGAGCAGTGGGACAGCGCGTTCGACTCGCAAGCGAAGGCATTTTTGATCGGCGTTCGGGAGGCTGTTCCATTGATGAAGAGTGGCGGCAAAATCCTGGCGATCACTTACGCCGAGGGCAGCCGGACGGGCGGGCTTCAACCGTGGGTCGGGATGGGTTCGGCCAAAGCGGCTCTTGAATCTCTGGTGCGCTATTTCGGAGTGGCGCTCGCCAAGCGCGGGATCACCGTCAACGCGATCAGTCCGGGATGGACCGAGGACAGCGTGCTCAACTCTTTGCCGCAGCAGGTACAGGATCTGATCACGAACTGGCACGTTCGCGGCTGGACGCCAATGGGGAGACTCGGGACGCCGGCTGACGTGGCTCGCGTGGTCGGACTATTCTGCTCAGAAGATGCGGACTGGATCACGGGCCAAATTATCTATGCAGACGGTGGTGCCTCGCTCATGAATCCCGAGGTGCCGACCGAGATTCAGATAGGATAGACGGCGCGCGCATTGCGATCGGTCACTCGTACAGCTGCAACAAACAGGAACATACCCGTCCGCTTTGACGCCACGAAAAAGAGCGCGTAAGCCGCGCAAACGGGCGCGCCGTCGTCCCGCACACCAGCATACCTCGCTCCCGACCAGCCGAAACGCGTACACGGACACTCGCCAGTGGCTGCTCGATCGTCACGGGCCGGTGTGTGCCTACTGCGAGCGCCGTGTCAACGCCAACGCAATCACGATGGATCACGTTACTCCCCGCAAGGGGAAAACCGCGTACGATCGACGCGACAATCTTGTCCTTGCCTGCCCCGCATGTAACGCGCTCAAGGCCGATCAACCATTCCTGGCGTTCCTGCTGGCCCGCCGCGCCCGCGCTGCGAGTTTACTGCGTTACGGAGAACATCTGAGCCCGATGCTGCTGGACCTGGCGAAAGAGATTGCGGGACCCGAGGCTTCGGCCCGCGCCGCGCGCCTCGCCGACCCGGATTACCCGTATCTCGATTAGGAGCCTGTCGGTTTCAACTCGCCTGTCGGATCAGTTCGCTCTTCTGTGTTCTCAGCCGGAGCTTCGGCTCGCTCAGTCGGAACGTTCGCGGATTCAACCGGCGCTTCCACGCTCTCGGCCGTAGCCATTGAAACAATTCGCGCAGGCTTTGGCACGCGGCGTTCACCGGCGCGGCGCGTCTTCGGTTTGAGCCGCGCTTTGAGGAAGGCGAGCACGTCCATTTCGTGTTGGCGAAGAGTCGGACCTTTCGATTTGCGCTTGCTCCACCTCCGCTCCGGCATTGGCGGAAGAACCGAGCCTTCGAGATACGCTTCGATCAGTGCCGGGTGGATGTAATACTTGCGACAAACGCTGCGAGTGTTGCCAAGCCGCTTCGCTGTCATGTCCACTGCAGCTACGATATTTCGTTCCGCTTCGCGCTTGCTCTTGGCCGGTCCCATTTTACGGAGCGCATCTGCCGCAAGCATCGTCCCGGCCCAGGTCCGGAAATCCTTCGCCGTGATGTCGCGCCCGGTGACTTCCTGCAGGTACGCGTTCACATCTTCGGCATCGACCTCCTGACGCTTTCCCTCGTCGTCCAGGTACTTGAAGAGCTCTTCGCCACGCAGTTCCTGACACCGCTGAACGATGCGGGCGATGCGCTTGTCGGTGACGGAAACAGCGTGCTGAATTCCGCTCTTTCCCCGAAACTCGAACCGCAGCTCTGATCCAACGACAGCGACATGACGTCGCCTGAGAGTGGTAAGTCCGAAGGATTTGTTGGCTTTTCGATATTCGTCGGAGCCGATACGAATAAGGGTCGTTTCGAGGAGCCAGACTACCGTCGCCATGATTTTGTCGCGGGCGAGTCCGGGGAGCTCAATATCGGACTCCACGCGCTCGCGGATCTTCCACAACACGTCACTGAGCTCAAACATCCGCTCGAATTTCGTTCCGTCGCGGTGCTGCCGAAAATGCGGATGATAGCGGTATTGCTTGCGGCCGCGCGCATCCCGCGCCGTCACTTGCAGGTGTCCGTCTTCGTGGAGACAGATCCAGACCTCCGTCCACGCCGGTGGAATAACCAGCGAGCGGAACCGCTTCAGAGGCTCGCGCGCGCGAATTACCTCGCCATCGGGCCCGATGTACGTGAAACCGCGACCGTGGCGGTGACGGCGAATTCCCGGCATCGCATCGGTAACGTATCGGAGGCCAGCTGCAGCAGCGGACCCCATGTATTCACGTGATACGGACTGTCCCAGGATTCCTCCTCGAGCTCGCGCGCCCGGTGTCGCGCCTCAGGCCGCGAGACGCTGAGGCGGGGCGTCGGATATGGACGAGAGGCGCGAGCGGCGGCAACGCTTACTTCCCCGTCCCAACCCTCGAATGCGTGTATCCCCACCCGCGCAGCGCCGACAGACCCGAATGTGAACCGGCACCAGTCGGCCCGACCTATTTGCGTCGACTGGCGAGCGCTATGCATCGACGCTCTATTTTTTCCGCGTGGCGACTCTTATTCCGGTCCAGGGAGGGCGAGGCAAGATGGCTGGCTCGAAGCACAAGGTTCGATTTCCCGGTGAATCACCAGCATATCGCTCGGCCCGAGACAGGCTTCTGGATGCCGAGATCGAGCTGAGACGAGCGACCGAGGCTGTGGCTGCCCAGCGACGAAAGCTTCCGCTCGGCGGTGAGGTATCGGACGATTACACCTTCGAGGAGATCGACGGCACAAACGGCAAAGGGAAGAAACGGAAAGTGAGGCTGTCCGAGCTCTTCGACGACGGAAAGGACACGTTGATCATCTACAATTTCATGTACGGGCCCGTGGCGGCGCCCCCGTGTCCGTCCTCTACCTCGATACTGGACTCTCTGGATGGGGAGGCTCCCCACGTCGCGCAGCGCGCGAATCTCGCGGTCGTCGCAAAGTCGCCGATCGAGCGCATACGCGAGTTCGCGAAAGAACGCGGGTGGCGGAACCTTCGACTGCTATCGTCTCAGGGATCGACTTACAATCACGACTATCAGGGCGAGAACGCCAAGGGCGAGCAGATGCCGGCCCTGAACGTGTTTGTCCGCCGGAATGGTAAGATCTACCACTTCTACAACACGGAGCTGATGTTTGCGCCGGCAGATCCGGGTCAGGACATGCGGCACGTCGATATGATCTGGCCGCTGTGGAACCTCTTCGACGTGACGCCGGAAGGACGCGGCACCAAATGGAACCCCGCTCTTTCGTACTGAGACAATGTCCGCGAGGCCGGTTACATGATCGCGGGTAGCAACGCGGTCAAGGCGCGCTAGTTTGTTCCCGCCGCGCTTGGGAGCGTGAAGTAAAAGGTGCTGCCCAACCCGACGTGGCTCTCGACCCAGATGCGGCCGTTGTGCGCTTCGACGATTCCTTTAGCTATCGCGAGACCGAGCCCAATCCCGCGGCGGTCCGACGTCTTCGCCTGCCAGAAGCGACCAAAGATGTGAGGCACTTGCTCGGGAGGAATTCCCGGCCCGGTATCGATGACTCCGAACCGCACCTCACCGTCAATGCGCTCAGCGCATACGGTGATGCGACCGTTGCGCGGAGTGAACTTCACAGCGTTTCCGACGAGATTCGACAGCACTTGCTGAATTCTGGCGGTGTCGGCCAGCACGGGTGGAAGACTCTCGTCGATGCTCGTCTCGAGTCTTATCGTGTTCCCTGCGGCGAGCGGACGGAGCATGTCTATGGTGTCGTTGATGAGAGCCGATGCCGGTTCCGGCCTCGCATCGATGGTCAGGCGACCTGACTCCATTCGCTTGACGTCCAGAAGGTCCTGAATCATCCGGTTCATGCGGTCGGCAGCCCGACGGACGATCTCTACCTGCCTCCGCTCCTGGACGCGCTCGGGCGGAGTGGATTCGAGCATCAGGGCCACCGCCATCGATACCGTGTTGAGCGGATTCCTGAGATCGTGCGCAACGACGGCGAGAACGTCGTCGCGCGCCCGAGTAGCCTGCTGGGCCTCGTGAAACAATCGCGCGTGCTCGACGACAACGGCCGCTCTCCGCGCCAGGTCGGCGGCCAGGGATAGATCCGCGGGCTCATAGCGACGTCCCGAACCCGACGTCACCAACGTGAGCGCCCCAAGTGGCTTTCCACTTGTCACCAATGGCACGCAGATGAGTGACCGCGGTTCGAGTGCTTCGACGATCCGACGCTGTCCGGCTTCCGCAAAGGAAGCGCGAATGAACGCTGGCGTTACGTCCGCTTCGAGTACGGGCTCGCCGGTCGTCATGACCCGGATCAGCGGGTGCCGCGCGGTGAGCGCGCTCCGAGGAAAGGTGGCGACCTCTCTGAGTAACTGCGATTTGGTCGGATCGACGTGCGCCTCGCCAATCCGTTCGAATTTGTCCTCTGCCTCCACAATGTCCAGCGCGCAATAGTCACCGAGGGCGGGTACCGCGAGGTTTACGAGAGCAGCCAAAGTGGTCTGATAGTCGAAGGACGCGCTGAGCACTCTGCTTGCCTCGGCCAACAACGCGGCGCGCTTCTGCGAATTCTCGGCTTCCGCACGCGCGGCCTGTTCGCGTGCGAGCGCATGCGCCTGTTCCTCCGCGCGCCTTCGCGCCGTCACATCGCGAAAGCTCCACACTCTGCCAACAGGGATATCGTCAATCCGCTGTGGTTGTGAATAGCGCTCAAAGGTGCGGCCATCTTTGAGCTCCAGCACGTCGTAGCTCGCTTCTTCGGGATGGCGATAAAGCTCGATCACCTTGGTGAGGAATTCCTCCGGATAAACCAGCTTATCGAGCGCTGCATTGATGGCTCGCTGATCGTCGCCGCAAGCGAAGACCTCGGCCGGAATCTCCCACATGTCCGCCATCTTCTGGTTGAAGCTCAGAATTTTTCCATTTAGATCGACGACGAGAATGCCGTCCGCCGTCGACTCGAGTGTGGCGCGGAGAAGCGACAGTGAGCGGCTGGCTTGCGATTGCGCGTCCCGCCGATCGGTTATGTCCTCGATGAATGCCACCAGGTACAACGGGTCACCGGTGGCAGAGCGGACGATCGACACAGTGAGATTGACCCAGATGACCGTGCCATCCTTGCGGAGGAACCGCTCTTCGATCTTGTATTCAGGGAGCTCACCGCAGCGAATGCGGCGAATGAATTCCAGGCTCGCCGGAACATCGTCCGGATACGTGAGATCCTCGACCTTCTTTTCGAGAATCTCCTCCCGGGCATAGCCAGTGATCTCGCAATAACGCTGGTTGACTGAGATCCACTGCTGCTCGAGGGTCAGGTGAGCAATGCCAATGGCGGCCTGCTCGAACGTCGCCAGGAGAAGATGGCCCGGACCACCAAGAGGCACGGCGTATTCCGCCGTCCACCCTGGCACGGCGGAGGAGGGAGCAAGCATCGTCGAATCTTCGAAAGACGTCGGACGGGCCATAGGCTCTCCATCACGGGTCGACGCACGCCATTGTTACACAAGCCGGCGGTCTCGCGCCGTCTAATTTCGCATCTCGTACGCTGAAGGAACAGAAGGAGTTTCGGCGCCACCCCGCAGCGTCACTCCAACTCGTCGAGTCTTCGCAAAGGCGGGATCTTCCACCCGGTCACGCCGACGACACTCAGGGTAACCAGTCCGCCGAAGATGACTGACCGAACCGCTCCCAATAGCTTGGCCGCCACACCGGACTCGAACGAGCCAATCTCGTTTGAGGAGCCGATGAAAATCTGGTTGACGGCAGAAACCCGTCCGAGCATGTGCGGCGGAGTGCGGAGTGTGAGCAGCGTCGAGCGAATGACCACGCTGACGTTGTCGACCATGCCGCTGACCAGAAGCAGTGTCAGGGAGAGCCAAAACCAGCGTGATACAGCGAACGCGATCCAGCACACGCCAAACGCAGCGACGCACAGGAAAAGCGTAGGACCAGCGTTACGGAGCCTGCGATGAACAAGAAGGATTGAGATCAGCACTGCACCGGCGGCAGGCGCCGCGCGAAGAATTCCCAGGCCTTGTGGGCCGACGTGGAGGATTTCCGCCGCGAAGATCGGGAGCAGAGCCGGCGCTCCGCCAAACAAAACCGAGAAGAGATCGAGAAGCTGTGCGCCCAACAGCTCGGGCTGCGTCATCAGAAATCGAATTCCGACGGTGAGATTCTCGCCGATCGTCAACTCCGTGAGCACGGCCGGTAGCCGAATGTATGCGATTTGACCGAACAGAACGAACGCTATTGCGCAGAGAAACGATTCGACGATATACGCCAGCCGCGCTCCCGAAAATCCATATAGGATTCCGCCGGTAGCAGGTCCAACAACAGCCGCGAATTGCCAGAGAGACGAGCGCCATGTTATCGCGTTCGTGTAGGTTTCGCGCGGAACGATCTCAGCCCCAAGAGCCGTACGGGCGGGCTGCAGAAAGCTTCGCGCGAGCCCGCTCACGAACACGACTACGTAGATCGGCAAAACGGTGCCAACAAGGAACCGGCGAGAGTAAACCGTGAGAACTAGCAGTGACACTCCGCACCCGAACTGCACCGCGAGTGCGATTAGTGAGAGCAGCTTCCGGTTGTGACGGTCCGCGATGTGTCCCGCATAAAGAGCGGCGCCGATGAAAGGCAGCGCTTCAGCGAGACCGACGAGTCCCAATGAAAGCGGATCCTTTGTGAGCGCGTAGACCTGCCATGCCACGACCGTCGCCTGGATCTGGGTCCCCAGCGTGAATGCGACGAGGCTGGCGACGTACCAGAGAAATTTGGGATTTCGCAGCGAGATGTAGGGGTCGTGTCTCTCTGCCATTCCTCACACGTAGTCGAAGGAAGCAGGATGATACTGAACCGTTACCGCGCCGGCAATTATTGAGATGTAGCGCCTTGCGCTCCGCCAAGTTCTATTATCGGAGGAACGTGAAAGATTCGAGGAGGAAACGTGAGTACCGCAACTGTTCCGAGCGCCGCCGCCACCAGGCCGGCAAAATCTGAATTCCTTCCGTACTACGAGAGGTACATCGCACTGGTGCCCGACGGCGATGTGATCTCGACACTCACGACGCAGATGTCAGAGACACAGGCCCTACTCCACGGGCTTCCGGCTTCGGTCGCCACGTACCGCTACGCACCGGAGAAATGGAGCGTCAACGAGGTGATCGGCCATCTGATCGACAGCGAGCGGATCTTCGCCGCGCGCGCGCTCAGGTTCGCCCGCAATGATCCCGCGCCTTTGCCGGGCTTCGAGCAGGACGACTACGTTCGGAATTCCACGTTCGATGCTTATCCGCTCTCCGAGCTCGCTTCAGAGCTCGAGATTGTGCGGCAGTCCACCATCTTCCTGTTCCGGCACATCGACGAGCAGGCGTGGACGCGGCGCGGCGTGGCAAATAACGCAGAAGTCTCGGTTCGGGCCCTCGCTTACATCATTGCGGGGCACGAGCTGCACCACCGAGAGGTTCTCCGCTCGAGGTATCTCTAGCAAACCGCGCTGTTTGCTCGGGCTACAGCGTGCTGCAGCTCCTCGGATCGCCAGACTCGAACCCGCGCTTGAACCACTCTGATCTCTGCGCTGCGGATCCATGTGTGAATGAATCGACGTTGATGCGACCGGTGGTCCGCTTCTGGATGCGGTCGTCTCCAACAGCGGAGGCTGCGTTCAACGCCTCGTCGACGTCCCCCTGCTGCAGCAGTCGGCGCTGATCGGTAGAGTGCGCCCACACCCCGGCGTAGCAGTCCGCCTGCAGCTCCACACGAACCGAAAGCTGGTTCGCTTCAGACGGATTCGACTCCTGCAGCTGTCGCACGCGCGAGTCCGTTCCGAGCAGATGTTGCACGTGATGACCCAGCTCGTGGGCGAGAACGTAGGCTTGCGCGAAGTCTCCGGATGCGCCGAAGCGTTGTTTCAGCTCCTCGAAAAACCCGAGGTCCAAATAGACTCGTTCGTCCAGCGGGCAATAAAACGGACCCATCACCGATTCAGCGAGACCGCAGCCTGAATCGGTCGAGCTTCGAAACAACACCAATCGTGCGGGATGGAAACGCGCGCCGTTATTCGGGAGGATCTCCGCCCAGGTCTTCTGAACATCATCCAGCACGAATGAGATGAATTGAACTTCGGTCTCTTCGGCCGCCGAGTCGGCAGCGGACATCGGGGCTCCAGTCGCGGCCACTCCGGGCTCAACGCCGAGATCATTGAAGAGGTTGCGTCCAAATAGCAGACTGAGTGCGAGCACGACAACGGTTCCGCCGATCCCCAGCCCTCTGCCCATACCTCCGCCCATGGAGCGGCGGTCCTCCAGATTCGGGCTACGTCCGCCGGGCGTCCATCGCATTGGCGTTCCTCCGGAAGAGTTTGCAGACGTCGGGAGGAAGGGGCAAAAACCCAGCCGCGGGGCGCTATGCTACGAGTATCGCTCTGCCTCTCCAGTCGATTTCCAGCAGGGCATTCGCAACGGCAGGATCGAAATGGCTGCCGGCTCTGCGCCCGATTTCCGCAAGCGTGTCGTCGATACCCCACGCGGGTCTGTAGGGGCGCTCGTGCGTGAGCGCATCGAGAAAGTCTGCGGCTGCAACGATCCGTGCCTCCAGCGGAATACTTTGACCCGAGACGCGATCCGGATATCCCGAGCCATCCCACCACTCGTGGTGACTGCGCGCGATTCGCTGTGAGAAGCGAACGAGCTCCGAGCGACCCTTCGACAACATTCTCGACCCGATGATCGTGTGCGCTTTCATTGTCTCGAACTCTTCGGCGGTTAGCGGGCCCGCCTTCAGCAGAATGTGGTCGGGGATCCCGACCTTGCCGATATCGTGCAACGGCGCGGAGCGCCGTATCAACTCGACCGTTGTGCCGTCGAGACCGATCGCTTCAGCGAGCATCGCCGAGACTTGCGCGACTCTCTTGGTGTGATTGCCCGTGTCGTCGTCGCGGAATTCGACCGCGGCGGCGAGTCTTTCCAGCACTTCCAGCTGCGACTGCTCCAGTTCCTTTGTGCGCTCCGCGACCTTCCTCTCCAGCTCGCTATTCTGGCCGCGAAGCTTCTGATACAGGAAATGGGTTTCGAGCAGGTTGCGAATACGCAACAGCACTTCTGCTGAGTCGAAGGGCTTGCCAACGAAATCCTTTGCCCCTAGCGCAAGCGCACGACGCTTTACGTCAGCACTGTCATCAGCTGTGATCATCAGCACGGGTACATTTTCAGAACCGCCTTTCGAGACGATTTCTTCAAGGACAGCGAAGCCGTCCTTGCCGCGCATGTGGACGTCCAACAGCACGAGATCCGGCTTGAACTGGGCGTGAAGCGCCAGCGCATCGTCTGAGTTGGTCGTCGACGCGACCTGCTCGTATCCCGCCTTTGCCAGAATTCGAGCGAGGAGCCGAATATTCTGCTCCTGGTCGTCGATGATAAGAATTCTCGCCGGCTTCTCTCGTCGTGGAGCGCTGGTCGGCGTCACTTAAGCGGATCGGGTAGCTGGTTTGTTCAATACCGCCCGCACCGCAGTGCACAACGACTTGGCGGTAAACGGCTTCCGCAGAAAATCCGTCTCTGAGGTCCGAATTCCGCGACGCAGGATTTCATTGTCTGTGTACCCCGACATGAAGAGCACTCGCATGCCGGGGCTGAGCTCATGGAGCTCGTCGACCATTCCCCGACCGCCGAGCGTCGGCATCTCGACGTCTGTGAGAACGAGATCGATCTCACCAACTTCTTCCGCCGCGACACGCAGGGCCATCGCACCGTCTGATGCCTCTAGCACGCGATAGCCAGCGTCAGTGAGGACCCGTTTTCCAAGCTTGCGAAGCGCCTTCTCATCGTCGACAAGTAGAATGGTTTCGCGGCCCGTGTGTGCCCCGTGTTTCAACCGCCTCACTTTGCCCGATTTCGCCTCGGCCGCTTCTCGCTCGGCTGTTTCTTCGTCCGACTCCTTGAGGGGGGAGCCCGGGAGCGGAACGGTGCTGGTCCCGCGATCCAGACCGGTTGCTTGCGGAAGAACACGACGGCTGGTGAGAAGAAGCTTCTGCGTTATCGACTCCGCGCGCTCGACGGCGAGACGAATGTCGACCGCCTCCTGCGTTGACAGCTTCGCCTCGGCGAGAATCGTCTCGAGGAGATCCGCATTCACGCGAATGACGGTGAGAAGATTATTCAGCTCGTGGGCCCCACGACCGGCAAGGTCAGCAAAGGTGTGCAGCTCCTGATTCTTTACGGCGAGCGTTTCCTCCAGCGGGCGTCCGGCGCTGAGGTCTTCGATCGCGAGTAGAATGGTCGCGTCGGCCTGATGCGCCGATGGGACAAGTCGCGCGCTCAGCCAGAGTACTCCTCGGCCGCCCTCTTTCTCGTCATGAATCAGCTCGAAATGGTCGGCCTGGGGCTCACCCTTGAGAACAGCTTCCAACATGGTGCGAAGCTTCTCGTCCCACGCTCTTCCGCCCAGCTCGTAAACCCTGCGTCCCACGCATTCGGCAGGAGCAAGCCGGAACATTCCATAGAACGCTTTGTTGGCAGCGCGGACGTTGAGCTGCGGGTCGAGAACCAGCAGCGCTTCGCCGGGAGCAGAGGAGCTAGACATTCAGTTCGATAATCAGAGAGGAACCGAGGTAATCCGACCCTAGTAGGACGATTGGGCGGTGCTTGAGTATCGGTCGGACGGTGTTGGGGAAGTCGGGCTCGAATGCCGTTGCACTTAGGCGTTCGAACCGCTGTTGCCTTCGACGAAAGAACTTCTAGGGCTCCACCCGGGTCTCGCCCGAGTCGGGAGAAGCGCGCAGCGGATTGTCCCGTGCCGTTACCACTATGGCCTCAATGAGATCAGGCGTTGCCACCGATTTGATCCAGGACGAAAACTCTGGTGCACCGACTCCATAAGCGGTGGCAATGTTCTCGAGGTGATCACGTGAGAGGGCGTTTAGCTCGCTGCGGAGGATCTGCTCGCCCTGTACATAGACCTCGAAGGGGTCCAGGATCACTCGGCGATCGGCAGCGGGCGTAGCTGAAGACCCTGAGGTGCTCCGCCGAGCGGGAGCGCTGAAGCGGCCCGATTCGGCGCGAGTCTGCGGAGACTCGGCTGGACTCTCGGCGAGTGAAATCGCCCGATCAAGAGCGCCTTCGAGATACACCGTGGTCAACCCCTGAGCCCAGAATTCGAGATTCTTGCGATTGGGTTGCGTCGTTTCCCTGCCTGATTCGACCGCGCTCCCATCTTCGCTATCGGGAAAGAACTCGATCCAGCCCTCCCACAGGCCGCCGCCCATCTCACTTCCCACTGCTTGCGCGAAATAATTGGTTCCATTCGACGCGAGAATAGGCTCATCGTATTTGACCAGAATCTCCGACATTCTGCGCTCCGTTGCGACACACAGAGCACGCGTGCAACCTCCGGACCGCAGAGGGAGCTGAACGAGTCCGCTCAAAAAAAAGTCGCCAAATTCTGGCGACCTTTTCTCGTTTGCTCGGCTATGCCGGCTCTTCGATGAAGGAGTCGGGCGGCGTCGGAATTGGATCCGACATGTTGTAGTCGTCGGACTCCATCGGGATGACTTTCGATGGCGTCTCGGGCCGCGGAGGCTGCTCCTCCGGAATTCCCGTCACGGCAAGCACGATGCGACGGTGAATCGGATCTACCTCGAGCACTCTGAGATCGAGATTCATCGTCTCGTAGACGATGTCGGCCGGGCTGTTGACGGGCTGGCCGAAATTGAGCTGGCTCACCGGAACGAAGCCCTCGATGTCGTTGCCGATATCGACGACTACACCCTTGTCCATCAGTCTCACGACCCTGCCGCGCAGCTCGGTGCCGACCGGATAGGTCTCACCGATACGGAGCCATGGATCCTCGGTCGCCTGCTTCAGCCCGAGCGAGATGCGCTTGTTCTCCGCATCTACGTTCAAGATCACAACATCTACCGAATCACCCTTCTTCACGACTTCCGACGGGTGCTGGACACGCTTCGTCCAGGACATGTCGGAGATGTGAATGAGTCCGTCGATACCGGGCTCGATCTCGACGAAAGCACCAAAGCTTGTAAGGTTCCGAACCTTGCCGTTGAGACGCGTGCCGACCGGATACTTCTCCGGCAGCATCATCCACGGATCCTGCTCCGTTTGCTTCATGCCGAGCGAGATCTTCTCCTCGTTCGGATCGACCTTGAGCACGACGGCTTCGATCGCTTCGCCGATCGACACCAGCTTCGATGGGTGACGCACGTTGCGCGTCCAGCTCATTTCGCTGATGTGGACGAGTCCCTCGATGCCCGGCTCGAGCTCGATAAAAGCGCCGTAGTTGGTGATCGAGACAACCTTACCCGAGACGCGCGTACCCACTGGATACTTCTCGGCGACATCCTTCCACGGGTAGCTCTGAAGCTGCTTCAAACCTAGCGAGATTCTCTCCCGGTCCCAATCGATGTCGAGGACTTTGACTTCCAGTTCCTGACCGATGTGCACCATCTCGGACGGATGCTGAATGCGGCCGTACGACATGTCGGTGATGTGGAGCAGTCCGTCGACGCCACCGAGATCGATGAATGCGCCGAAGTCGGTGATGTTCTTGACCACGCCCTTCCGGACCTGATCCTTTTGCAGCTCCTTCATCAGCTTCTCGCGCTTGCCTGCCCTCTCCTGCTCGAGGATCACTCGACGCGAGACGACGATGTTGCGGCGGCGCTTATTGAGCTTGATGATCTTGAAGTCAAAGGTCTGACCGAGCAGCTCGTCGACGTTCGGGACGCGACGGAGGGCGATCTGCGATCCGGGGAGGAATGCATCGACTCCCATCAGATCGACGACCACGCCGCCCTTGATCTTCTTGATCAAGGCACCGCGCACAGGCTCGTCGTTCTCGTAGGCGACGCGGATGCGCTCCCACACGCGCATGAAGTCGGCTTTCTTCTTCGAGAGGACGACCGATCCTTCCTGGTCCTCCAGATGCTCGAGTAGAACTTCTACTTCATCGCCTGGCTTGAGATCGGGGAGATCCTTGAACTCTTCGAGCGGGATCGTCCCTTCGGATTTAAAGCCGATGTCGAGGACGACCATGTTGTCACGGATATCGAGCACACGGGACTTGACGATCTCGCCTTCTTCGATCGAGGCCATCGTCCCGTTGTACATCTCCATCATTGTCTCGAGCTCGTCCTGCGAGTAATCGTCCTCGTCGTAGAGCTCGGGTCTCAGGTTGGCAAGCGGACGCAGCTGTGCCTTCTGCAAATCGCGCTTCTCGCGCGCAGTGAGCGTCGTGCCGGTTGGGGTTTGATTCTGGTTGGGTGAGTCTATCATGTTGCTGGTTAAAGGGTTGAGTGCGTTCTAATCAAGCCTTTAAGTATAGGCGATTCTGCTGCGAGGGTCAACTTCAACTGTCTCGGCGTCGAGAGCCCAGCGGAGAATCGAACATCTACAAAAAAACTGAAGCGGGGAGCCCGAAGCTTAGCAGCCTCTTAGCTCGCAGCTTCAGCACAGGCATTAGAGTGCGCGCGAAAGCAGCTTTCGCGGACTCATTGTGCTGCCGGAAAAGCTCTCAGCTAGAAAGCTCCAAAGCTTAAAGCTCCCCGCTTCAGTTTTGTGGATGTTCAATTCTCCGCTGGGTCTCGACGCTGCGCTACTTGAGCCCCTTGGTCAGCAGAAGAATCAGCTCTTCGTCGGTGAGCCCTTCGAGCGCGCCAACCGGAAGATCCATCGCGACCTCGCTGCCATCATCGCACTTGAACGCGACCGTCACGCTTGCAGGCTTCACCCTCCGGTCAGGAAGGCCGCCGGGCCTCGCTGTTTCGAACGCACTCCAATCCAGGCCCGCACGATCGGTGAAACGACGCATTAATAACCCTCCGACGCATTCCTGCACGCCATGGATTTGGGAAAAGCCCAGATCAGCGGCGCTGCCTAGATAGACTCACAATCTGTTCCACTTGCTCCTGCTGAGTTAGACCGGTCGTGTCGATTACGACGGCGTCGGCAGCGGTAACCGTCTGCCGAGCATCCCGGGCGTCCCTCTCGTTGATCCGTATAGTCTCGTCGTCGAGCATTTGTTCCGAGGGCGGAGTCCCACGCTGTCGTAGCCTCCTCGCCGCTCGCTCGCGTGAGTCGGCGACGAGAAAGATTTTGAGATCAGCGTCGGGAAAAACCACCGTGCCCATGTCGCGCCCGTCGACTACAACGTCGCTCGATCTGGCCGCGTCACGAACCTTGTCGTTAACCCATGTGCGCACGCGTTGCATTTGAGCCACGCGCGAAACGTTGCGCGTCACGTGCGGGCCCCGGATCTCCTCTTCAATCGCGTGTCCGTCGAGCACAGGATAGAACGAAGTGCGCGCCGCGCGCAGTTCCACGGGCCGCGCCGCATTGAGCACTGCCTCTTCCGTCCACTTTGATGCATCCTTTTCCGCGCGCAGCATGGCGGCGGTCGCGGCGCGATAAAGAGAGCCAGAGTCGACGTGCAGGAATCCGAGCTTCTCAGCCACCAATTGGGCGGTGGAGGATTTTCCCGACGCCGCCGGACCATCGATCGCGATCACAGACGTCCGTCGGATCATGCTACTACCACCCGGCGAAGATCTTCCCAGAACCCTGGATAAGAAACGGCGACACACTCCCGACTCATTACCGAAATGCGATTGCCGGTAGCCGCTGACAGTACCCCGAACGCCATTGCAATACGGTGGTCGCCGCGCGGTTCGACAATACCGGATATCGGGCGACGTGACACGTGAACGCTCAATCCATCGGGAAGCTCCTCTACATCCGCCCCAACAGCGCGAAGGTTTTGCACCACCGTGCTGATGCGATCGCTCTCCTTGACCCGGAGCTCCGCGGCACCTGTGATCTCGAGCTCTATACCAGCGGCGGCCGCGACACAGGCAAGTAGCGGCAGCTCGTCGATCAACGCTGGAATTTCCGTCTCGGTGATGCGGATGCTTCTGAGCGGCCCGGGACGAACCCGAAGCGTTCCGACTTCTTCACCCGCCCTGATCAGGCTCTGCGCTTTCTCGACCTGTGCGCCCATGCGGATCATCGCCTCGAGAAAACCGGTGCGCGTCGGGTTGAGACACACATCGGTGAGCGTCACCTCTCCGTCGCTCGCGAGCGCACCAATCGCGATGAAGAAGGCCGCCGAGGATGGATCCGCCGGGATTTCCAATTCGATCGGGTCGAGGCGCTGTGTCGGCCTCAGACAAACCTGGTTCCCATCGTTCTCCACGTCGGCGCCCATGGCGCGCAACATTCGCTCGGTGTGGTCGCGCGACCGCGATTTCTCCGTCACTCGCACCTCGACTCCTGAGACCAGGCCGGCGACCAGAATTGCGCTTTTCACCTGCGCGCTCGATGCCTGCGTGTCCCAATCGATGCTTCGCAGATCGACACCACGCACGGTCATCGGCAGCCCGTCACCGTGCTCGAAATCGAACTGCGCTCCCATGTATGTAAGAGGCTCGGCGATGCGCTTCATCGGGCGCCGACTGAGGCTCTCGTCACCCTCGAAGCGCGCCGAAACTGGATGTCCGGCGACTACTCCGGCGACGAGTCGCGCGGTCGTTCCACTGTTCCCGCAGTCGAGGGTGCGACGCGGCTGTCGAAGACCGCGAAGTCGGGATCCCTTCATTCGAATTTCGTTCGACAATGGCGGAACCGCCGCTCCCAGCGCACGCAACACTTCCGCGGTCGAGCGTACATCCTCGGACTCCAAAATTCCGCGAATGCGCGACTCACCCTCAGCCAGCGATGCAAGGATGAGTGCACGGTGAGAGATCGACTTGTCGCCCGGCACTCGAATGGTGCCGGATACCTTCAGCGGAGCCAAGATTCAAGCGCCGTTGCGGCGTCGGTTTTCTCGTCGCGGTATTTAACAATCACCGGAGTCTGCAGTGAAATTCCCTGACTCTGCCCCCAATCACTCTTTACCGTTCGAGCGCCAGGGACCACTACTGCCATCTCTGGTATCACAAGCGGCTTGCCCCTTTCGGCACGATGCACGATCTGTCGCTCGAGATCATAGACCGGCGTGCCCCTCGTCAGCACTACGCCGGCCCCGATCACGGCTCCGCGTCGCACCACAGTCCCTTCGTAGATTCCGCAGTTGCCGCCGACGACGACGTCGTCTTCAACAACTACCGGCGATGCGTTAACGGGCTCGAGCACGCCGCCGAGCTGCGCCGCTGCGCTGAGGTGAACCCGCTCTCCCACCTGGGCGCAGGAACCGACGAGCGCGTGTGAGTCGATCAGGGTCGCGGCGCCGACATGTGCGCCGACGTTTACGTACATCGGCGGCATGCACACGACGCCTTTCGCGACATACGCGCCGCGCCTGATGCTGGAACCGCCCGGGACAATACGAATCCCGTTGTCCAGACCCAACGGCCGCGGGGGATACGTATCCTTGTCGAAAAACGAGAAGGTGACACCGCGCGCTCCCGAGAGGGACATGTCGATCATTCCGCCGACCCGAAAGCCGAGCAGGATCCCGCGTTTCACCCAGGGAACCGCGCGCCATTCTCCAGTCACCGGATCTTTTTCTGCGGCTCTGACGCTTCCTGCTTCGAGTGCATCGAGAAGTCGCGCGATAACGGTACGCGCGTCCTCAGGGAGTTCCTTGCCTGCGGGTGTGGCCGCTAGTGCATCGATGCGCTGCTCGATCTGATGAATACCTGGTGCGCTCACGCAGTAAGCGCCCCGACCGATACGAGAGCCGCGCGGACCGTCGCCTCGAACTTTTCGGCAAGTGGAACAAGCGGCAAACGAAGGACGTTCGCCATTCTGCCCATCATCGCCAGCGCTGCCTTCGCCGGTATTGGATTGGGCTCGACGAATGCGGCCGCGGTCCATTCGGCGAGTCGATGATGGATGACGCGCGCCGCCTCGTAGTCTCCCGCCGCGCAAAGCTCTGTCAGCTGGGCGACGAGCTGTGGCGTGGCGTTCGACGTGACCGAGATCACGCCATCTCCTCCGTCGGCCATCACCTGCAGGGTCACAGGATCGTCGCCAGAAAGCACTGAGAATCGCGCCGGACGATGCCTGATGATCTCGCCGATCTGCGCCAGATTGCCGGACGCCTCCTTTACCGCAACGATATTCTCGTGCTCTGCGAGCTCCAGCGTAGTAGCAGCTTCGATGTTGCTCGCAGTGCGGCCAGGCACGTTGTAGACGACGATCGGCGTCTGAACAGAGTCGGCAATTGCACGAAAGTGGGCGACGATTCCGCGCTGCGGCGGTTTGTTGTACATCGGCGAAGCATGGAGCAAGTGTGTCGCGCCGGCGGATTCCATCTCGCGCGACAGTGCTATCGCTTTCTTCGTGTCGTTCGAGGCTGCTCCCGCAACTACTGGGACTCGCCCGGCGGTTTGCTCGACCGTTATCTCGACCACGTGTCGATGCTCGTCGACGGTCATCGTCGCGGCCTCGCCCGTCGAGCCACAGGGAACCAGGAAGTGGACCCCACCAGCGATCTGCCAGTCGACGAAGGAGCGCAGAGAGCGCTCGTCGATCTCGCCGGACTTGGTGAAGGGCGTGACGAGCGCGGTTCCACAGCCGGCGAGTCGCTGCGAGTTCATCCTTTAAATGTATGCGGCGCTCGGCGCGGAGAGCGAGCCTGCCTTAGATGCCTCGCTGCTTCACGAAAACGATGTTCGGCGCTCCGACTCCCTTGATGAACAGCTCCGCAGTCCATCCGACTTCCGCGATCAGCGAGTCTGCTTTGATCAGAAGCTGATGCATGTCGTGCGAGCGATCGGGCAGGCCTTCATCCTCGCGAAGCAGAATGTGGTCCCCCGAGACGGTGTAAGTACCGACATTCGTCTCCCGAGGATCCGCCTTTCCGTCGATGGCTTTGTCGAGGGTAAACTTGTAGCGGCGGTCGGGGCTTAGATCGAGCCGGGCCGAGAATTGCCACGGCTTCTTGAAGGTCGAGCCACGGGCGGCGTAGACGTAAGATCCCGGCAGGGTCGGCGGAACTGGGTCCGATCCCGAGGCGCCTCGACATGCGCCGGCAATAAAAACCGCCACGGTGGAAATCAGGAGGAAGCGTAGCAACATGTTTTTCATTACGAAGCGGACATTTCCAAGTTTCATACCGCGTGTGCGACCGGTTACTTGCGGGTGGGAAGCTCGAGCACGTCACGCATCGTGAAGATGCCCTGTTTGCCGATGAGCCAGTCCGCCGCTTTCAGCGCGCCCTCGGCGAAGACACGGCGATCCCTTGCCTCGTGTCTGAGCAACAACTGCTCGAAGGTTCCGTCGAACACGACCTCGTGCGTTCCGGGCACCGATCCGGTTCTTACGCTCGTAGTGGGTATAGGTCGCTCGAGCGCGTCGCTTGCTGCCTTCGCGATAGCGATCGCGGTTCCCGACGGAGCGTCTTTCTTTTTGGTGTGGTGCGTTTCGACGATGTGCGCATCAAAATCCTCGAGCGTCCGCATCAGAGTGCCGGCATAACGTGCGAGCTCGATCAGCACGTTGACTCCGAGTGAGAAATTCGGGGACCACAGCAGGGAAGTTCCGGTCTCCTTCGCAATTCGCATCACTTCCGGCAGCGAGTCGTACCAGCCAGTCGTGCCGACGACCACCGGCACACCACTGCGAAGGCTAGCGACCACGTTTCCGACAGCAGCATCTGGCTGCGTGAATTCCACGGCGACCTCCGGGTCGCCGAGAGCGCTGGCGGTGATTCCCTTGCCTCCCGCGCTTTCCCGCTCACCGACGATGGCGGTGACCTTCCATCCTTTCTCGACTGCGAGTTGTCGGATGGCCTGGCCCATTTTGCCGTCGCCAATCACCGCGATTCTTCGCTCACTCATTTTCTCGCCTGCGAGAAAAAGGCGTCGTGCAGTCGCTCGATTGCCGGATTTAACTGATCTCCATCGACAATCACGGTAAGATTTATTCCAGTCGCGCTGAGCGACATCATGTGCACCTTGATTCCATCGAGAGCACCGATGGCGCGCCCCATCGCTGCGCTGTCCTCACTGATCGCTGCGCCCACAACGGCGACAATCGCTCGGTCGCGCTCGACTGAAACGTCGCCCAGCTGGGAGAGATCAACCACCAGCGACTCCAGCCCGGAAGGGTCGTCGACCGTCACCGAGACCGATATCTCCGAGGTAGCAACGACATCGACGGAAATCCCGTTTCTCTCGAAGATTTCGAACACCCGTCTGAGAAATCCGCGCGCGAACAGCATCTTCGCAGCGGCTACCTTCACCAGTGTGATACCCGATTTGCCGGCTATCGCGCTCACCGCGCGGCGCGGGGCATCGAAGGTGATGCGCGTCCCCTTTCCGTTCGGATTGCGGGAATTGTAGATGTAGACCGGGATGCCCAGGCGCACGGCGGGCGCGATGGTATTGGGATGCAATACCTTTGCGCCGAAAGTCGCCAGCTCGGATGCCTCGTCGAAACGAATCTGCTCTATAAGCTTTGACCCTTTCACGACGCGAGGATCCGCCGTGAGCATGCCGTCAACGTCCGTCCAGATCTCGATCGCGTCTGCGCGTAGTGCCGCGCCAAGCAGCGAAGCGCTGTAGTCGGAGCCGCCGCGTCCAAGAGTGGTCGTGATTCCATCCGCAGTGCGGCCGATGAACCCTCCCATCACGGGCACCTTTCCATCGTGGATAAGCGGCAGCACCAGATCGCGAGCGCCTTCGGCAATTGCGTCTGTCTGTGGTTCGGCCGTCATGAAGTTGTTGTCGGTAATGAAAATCTCCCGCGCATCCAGGTACTCGGCCGGAAGACCCCGCAACCTGAAGAAAGAGGCGACCAGATGCGAAGAAAGCTGCTCGCCGAACGCTGCTATCGCGTCGAAGCTGCGAGGAGTGGCGTGACCGAGTACCGAAAGAGCTTCGGCCAAACTTGCCAGCTCGTCGAACGTAGCGCTCATCTCTGCCGCGACCTCCGCCGCTTCCGACGATGTGCCGAGGAGCTTCTCGCACTGCTTAAAATGCCGTTCGCGAAGCGTCTCGACGCCACGCAACGCACCGATCAGATGCCCCTTCGCTGACTGCTCGCCGATTGCGAGCAGCGAATTCGTCGCGCCGCCCAGCGCCGAGACGACAACTGCCGGTTGCCGATCGAGACGCCCTTTCACGATGTCGGCAGCGCGCTGGATTGCCTCTGCGTCCCCGACGGACGTCCCTCCGAACTTTACGACGATCACGCTGAGTCGAACGCGCCGTTCGAAGCGAGCAGCTCGGCGTTGAGCACGGACCCGCCCGCGGCGCCGCGAATCGTATTGTGGCCGAGAGCGACCATTCGCAGATCGAGAATGGCGTCGCGACGAACCCGTCCGACAGTCACTGTCATCCCTGCACCGGCGTTGACATCGCGCCTGGGCTGAGGACGATCCGGCGCGTCACTCACTATCAACGGGTGCTGCGGTCGCGTCGGGAGTCTGGTTGTGGAAGGCAGTCCTTCCCACGTGCGCATCGTTTCGATAGCGGCTTCGGGGGTTGGGGCCTCTTCGAATCCCACTGTCATGCAGATCGTGTGGCCATGTTCCACGGGCACGCGGTTCGTGTGCGCGCTTACCTTGAACGCCGCGCTGGTGACTTCACCATCCTCGAAACGCCCTAGCAATTTCAGCATTTCGCGCTCGAGTTTTGGCTCCTCGTCGACAATGTACGGAATAACGTTCCCGAGTATGTCCAGCGACGGTACACCGGGATAGCCGGCGCCCGAGACCGCCTGCATTGTCGACAGGAAAAGCTGCCGGATGCCGAACTTTTGATGCAGCGGCGCAAGCGCGACGGCGGCGACAGTCGCCGAACAATTGGCGTTCGTGACGATCGCCCCCGTCCAGCCGCGACGTTGTCGTTGGCACTCGAGGAGGCCAAGGTGATCGCCATTCACCTCGGGAATCACGAGCGGCACGTCAGGCTCCATGCGAAAATTCTTGGCATTGCTCAGCACGAACTTCCCGGCCCTGGCGAACGCCATTTCTACTTCACCCGCAACGGCCGCATCGAGTGCGGAGAAGACGATCGGAGCACTCACCACGCCGGGATCACACGCGATCACGCGTCGAGATTGTATCGTCGGCGGCGGGGTTGGCCCTTCCAGCCAGCGCGTCACTTCGCCGTACTTCTTCCCTGCCGAGCGCTCCGACGCCGCCAGCTCCGCGATCTCGAACCACGGGTGCTCCGCCAGCAGTCGCACGAACATCTGGCCAACCGCGCCTGTGGCACCGAGGACTGCCACGGGCCACTTGTCTTTGCGCTTTCCAGGAATCGGAAGCGGCATCGTCATCTGGCCAGGAGTGTTTTGGCGAGTCGCTCGTAGGTGTCGACGCTGCTTCTGAGCTCCTCGACATCGATGTACTCGTCAGTTGTATGCGCGACGTGGATCGAGCCGGGTCCGAACAACAGCGGCTCCCCCCAGTTCGAGAGAAGTGGAATGTCCGAGGTGTAGGCAACGGGGCCCGTCTCGAATCCGGGCACGGTCGCGAATCGCTGCGCTGGAATGTGCGAGCCAAATTCGACATCCGCGTGCCCCTTGGCCCAATCCAGCACCATCTTCTTGATCGGCTCGACATCGCCAACGAGTCGGAACATGATCTCCGCCTCCGCGTGCGCGGGAATGACGTTGGCCTCGGTGCCGCCTTTGATCGTTCCGATGTTGACCGTAGTTTCACCCAGCACTGGATCCGATGGAAGCGGCAGCTTTCGCAGTGTGGGCAGGAGCTCGAGCATCGGCTCGATCGCCGAACGACCGAGGTGTGGATACGCTGAGTGAGCTTCGCGGCCGCGGGTGCGGATCGTGACCCGCAGGGATCCCTTCGCGCCGCTTGCCAGCTTACTCTCCGTCGGCTCGCCGTTGATCAGAAAGCGACTTCTCGCTCGCAGATTATTGGCAGCGCGCGCGCCATCCGAGCCCTTTTCCTCTCCGACAAGGAAGAGGACGTCGATGCGCTTCTCACCATCGTTTACCAGACGGTCGGCAGTGACCATCATCGAGGCTGCAATCCCTTTCGCGTCCGACGAGCCACGTCCGAAAAGTCGCGTTCCTTCCAGGCGCGGAGGAACGAAAGGCGGCACCGTGTCGAGGTGGGTTGAGAACGTTACGCGGCCATCGCCTCCGGACCTCGAGCCCCAGATGTTCGCCCGACCCGGACTTACTTCCTGCAGCGTCACGTTCCAGCCACGCGCCACAAACCATCGCGACACGAAATCGACGACGGCCGCTTCAGAACCCGTTGTCGATTGAATCGCCAGCAATTCGGCGGCGAGCGAAACCACATCGGTCATGCGGGGAAGTTAGCGCGACTGGTGAACGGCGTCAGTACGATGCGGCCGATGATCGCGCGGGCGATCAAGGCCCACGCATTCAGTTCGTTGCGTCGAGCTGCGTGAAAGCCGACCGGCGGTCGCGATCGGTCAATGATGATTCGCTTGAAATAACTGGTGCACAGCGGGAAAAGACATGGGAGGGGAAAAGCGAAATTTGTGCCCGAAATGGGTTGCGCTCATGCTGCGCGATAGCTAATTTTCTATACCCGAATATGCGCCGAAGCTCCGGCGCGTAAGTGACGGAATCACAGGAGCTTACATTGCCACGAGTAAGGAGGAACCTCAACAGTAGGAGGAAGGAGAAAACGGAGGGGGCGAGAAAGGTCCGCATTCGGCCGATGGATCCCGTCGAGATGTGCGGAAAGGGAACGTCGGTGATGAAACTCTATCGCGTCGAAGAGACCACCGACCAAACCAGAATCCACCACCTCGTTTTTTTCGACCGGCACGGCTGGTATTGCGAGCACGGCAAACAGTGCGGTGCGGTGGGAGACGTGCAGAAATTCACCAGAAACAAACTTTAGCGACTAACAACGGATGGATGAGAGAATGATTGCAAGACAAGATGCCTACCTCGAGAAGACGGACGTATGGGCGAAGCTTTCCGCCCCACTACCAGCTGGTGTAATCTCCTGGCGACAGGATGGAAAAGTGACGGCGCGCGATGGCAAATATTTCGCGAGATTCGTCGCTTATATCGAAGCGAACACCGTCCGGGAGAGACTCGACGCTGTCGCTCCGGGCGAATGGGACCTCACGCTGGAACTGCTGGCGGTAATCGCCAGCGAGGATGGCGACGGGGCCCAGTACTCCTTCAAAGCGCGGCTCCAGATCCTCGGCGTGATTCGCGAGGATGTCGGAACTGGCCGCGATTACAAGCAAGCGTCAACCGACGCGTTCAAGAGAGCGGCGGTGAGATTCGGGATCGCCAACGAACTCTACGCGTACGAGCAGAACTGGGTCGAGATGGATGGCGACGGAAAATATGCCAAGCCCGTGGAGGATCCGCAGCTGGCTTACGTTCGGCGCTATGGTAAGCTCGGAGTTGTCTCCACCAACGGCGCAACGAACGGACAGAATGGAGTTGCTTCGCCTCCAACTTCCTTACTCATTTACATGGAAATCGTCAGCTGTCCCAAGTGCGGCGGCCGAGTGTGGGACAATCGGCTGACAAAGCGGAATCCGAAGGCCCCCGATTACAAGTGTCAGAACCGCTCGTGCGATGGAGTGATCTGGCCGCCAAAGCCGGTCGGCGACGTCAAGGAAGAGAAGAAAGCTGCGGCAACCTCCGCCCTGGTTGGTGGAGGCGAAGAGGAGCTTCCCTTCTAGGCCCGGCACAAGAAGAAAAAAAACGAGCAGCAATGCTCGTTTTTTTTTGTCGAGCCGTTACTTCTCGACAATCCCGGCGAACGAGGCCTAATCCCTCTTCGGAATAAGAAAGCTGCCGGCCAGCGGGTCGACCGAAACTGAAAGAGGAGTACCGGGGAGAAGTTCGCCGTCTGCCTGCGCGGGCATGTGGGGTATTGTTTCGACCCTGAAGTCGCGTCCCGACTTATAAAAGAGACACCGGTCGGGGCTGAAGTCCTTCCTCACCATGCGCCACAGAATCCTCAATGCGTCCCACAGACTATCAGGTGAGAAGACGCAGGCATTTAGAAGCCCGTCGTCGTGGGCAATTCCGTCACCGAAAGCGACCAGATTATTGAGCACTGCGCCGAAATTGGCGACGAGAATCGCCGAAGCGGATCGATCGTATACGGTGCCGTCGACCGTGAGGCGCAACCTGAATTTCTGGTTGCGTAGTACCGCTTTGTAACCGCCGATTACGTATGCCATGAAGCCGAAGCGCCGCTTCAATCGGGCCGGTGCCTCCGAGATCATGGTCGCATCGAGCCCGACTCCGACGCCAATGGCGAATCTTCGTCCATCGCCCAGTCGGCCAAGATCGAGCGTCGCTTCGTCGCCGTTGAGGAGCAGCGGTATCGCGCGGGCAGGGTTCAGCGGAATTCGAAGCGTTCGCGCCACAACGTTCGCCGTGCCCCCGCCCAGCACGCCGACTGGCGGTCCCTGATGCGCGAGTGCGCCGAGTACCTCCATCACCGTTCCGTCGCCGCCCAGCGTGAACACCGCGTCGTACTTATGAGCGTGATTCTTTGCGATCGTCCATGCATGTCCCGGCGCCTCGGTCAGCATGAGGTCGCAATCGACGCCTGCGTCGGCGAACGCCTTCAGCGCTTTGCGACGGATCCGCGTTCCGCGACGCGATGCAGGATTAACAATCAGAAGTACGCGCTCGATTCTTCTCGGCGCGAATCTCATCGCGGTGGCCGCGCTCATGCGCTGGACTCCAGGATCAGTTCGCCCTTCTTGGTTGATCGCGCAATGCAACAGAACGGGTGCGAGGACAGGCTACTACAAACTGAAGGTTGAAAACTGCAACTGAACGGCGCGAGGCGTCAGAAGCGTAGTTGCCAGCGATCTAGTTCACAACGCCGGGACTTCCCTCAGTGGCATTCCCAGCACAGGCAGCTGCTTGTACGCTGAATCGCGCCGGATAAGTCAGGGCGTTGTGAACTAATGATCTGGCATCTGTGCCACTGACAACTCGCACCCGTTCAGTTGCAGTTATGTCTTCATAGGTCGAAGCCTGGCTGATGCTCGGGGCGGGGATCGAACCCGCATGGGAGTTTATCCCAAGGGATTTTAAGTCCCTCGCGTCTACCGATTTCGCCACCCGAGCGACAGAAAAACGAGCCAGCCTCTACACTGCCCGCAAGCGGGCGCCCTTTGGGGCAGCGACCGCGCCGATTCCGAAGAGAGACGAAGCGGGAAACGGGATTCGAACCCGCGACCCCAACCTTGGCAAGGTTGTGCTCTACCAACTGAGCTATTCCCGCGGACGTGTAAAAACTACGGGCGAAAAACGACGCTAACAAGCGCCACACGTCGCGGCGCTCACGCTCCAGAAAACCCAAGTTGACAAAACGTCGAGCGCAATGATAACGTCTCCCCGCCGGCGGACGTCCCTGACTCAGACGAACGCCCTCCATGTGTCTTCACACCGTGCGGAGAACCTATGCGCCGTCCTCTGGT
>WNGL01005028.1_pt1 | contig 33692 bp, 30 predicted proteins | sample 5400591 | NCBI WGS metagenome assembly WNGL01 (sample SAMN13153377, study PRJNA577476) | soil metagenome | isolation source: 80 cm soil or saprolite under Garry oak tree replicate 1 | place: USA:California | collected 2016-06-15
GATGAACTGCAGGTGCTGGCGTGCGTCCTTTCCCTTGGCTTCCTCCTCGCGACGCAAGACGTCTTGCATAAAGGGTGCCTGGCTGGCCGAAGGGCCATGACCACGCCGAAAAAGATAAAGGAATGCGTAGCCGTGCTCGATAAAAAACGGTGCCAGCACACTGGCTGCTTGCGTGATTGGCATCCCTGCGGTGTGGTCAGCATCGGCACCGCCCGACCCGTGATTAAAGAGCACGGCAGGAAAGGGGCCGGGACCGGCTGGTTTCCACAGATAGGCTTTGAGGCGGACCTTTCCGCTGGGAAACTCTACCGTTTGCGGAACCACCGATTGCTTGGTCTCGCACAAAGCGGAGAGCGAAAGCAGCAGGAAGCACGCCAACCGATACTGGATTCTCATGGCGTTGCGAAAGCCCGGTGCACAAATATACCGCAAAACTAAAAGAGCGACGATTGCTTACAAGCTCTGTTGGTAATTGTGGGTAGTCAATCCCAGGTCGTTGGCGAGTCGTCAGCAATCCGGAAACTATTTCAGCGTCCTTGCTGCCTCTCTCTTCAATTTCCTCACTTGGGCTCCGGCCCGATGGTGCGGTAGCTGGATTGAGAGTAGAGGAGAGGGTTTCCTGTGCGCACCACCACGTCTTCAACCTCAGCAATAAAAATCGTGTGGTCGCCGGCGTCTTGAGCGGTTTGCAATCGGCATTCAAGATAGGCTAGCGCTCCGCGCAGCGCTGGAGTGCCGTGTGCCGTGCGGTCGAACTTGGCTCCGGCTTCCTGCTCGGCACGTGTGGGGTCCCGATCGGGTCGCGCATAATGCTCCGCAACAGCACGCTGCTGTTCGGAAAGCACATTAATTCCGAATCGCTTTCGGGCATGAAGGTGTGCGTGAGTTCGCGCCTGGTGGTCCACGCAGACCAGCACCAGCAGAGGCTCCAGAGACACGGAAGTGAAGGCAGTTGCCGTCATGCCCTGGACTTCGCCTTCGTAGTCCACGGTGATCACTGTAACGCCGGTGGCGAAACATCCCATGGCACGACGAAATTCTTCAGGATTGGCGCTCATATGCGAAAGCCTGACCAGAGTTTTACCAGAAACGACTCTCGCTCGCATTTCCGCCGCTCAGCGGGTTCCGTTATCATTCTTAAGTGTAGAGACTTGAATATTGGGGGACAGCCGCCTTGGGTTGTCCGGCGGAGCGCAGCTCCGCGGCAATATTGCGGAGTCCGCAATTGTTGGTAGACAACACAACCCGCGAATCCTCGGACTCTGGGCCTCTATTGAATCAAGGAATGGACACCCCGTTCTCCCCGGAAGCTGCGCACTACTGGATTCGTGTCACCGACGAAGACCTGCCTGAGCTTCTTTCTGCCGCACAAAAAGCGCGCGACCGCTTTAGGCCTGGCGTGATCAGTTATTCCCGCAAAGTTTTCCTTCCGCTTACAAATCTCTGCCGCGACTATTGCGGGTATTGCACCTTTCGCCGCGACCCCGGACAGCCCGGCGCGCATACCATGACCCCTAGCGAGGTATTGGAAGTCGCGCGAGCCGGAGAAAAGCTCGGCTGCACAGAGGCTCTCTTCAGTCTGGGTGATAAGCCGGAGTTGATTTTTCCCGAAATGCGCGAAACGCTGTGTAAGTTGGGGTTCCGCTCCACGCTTCACTATCTCGAAGCGATGTGCGAGCTTGTGCTTCGAGAAACCAGTTTGCTGCCACATCCCAATCCCGGATTGATGAGTGCCGAGTGGATTGCGAGGCTCGCGGCCGTTTCTTCGAGCATGGGCGTGATGCTTGAGACAATCAACGAGTCGCTACTCGTTCCGGGAGCGGCCCACGACAATGCCCCTGACAAAATACCGGCCAAACGTTTGCGAACCATAGAAGAAGCTGGAAAACAACGTGTGCCGTTCACGACCGGTATTTTGATTGGCATTGGCGAGTCCTCGGAAGATCGAGTAGAGGCACTGCTGGCGATCCGCAATCTCCACCTGCGTTATGGGCACATTCAAGAGGTCATCATCCAGAACTTCCGCGTGAAGCCGGAAATCCCAATGAGGAATTGGCCGGAGCCGACCCGGGCCGAGATGCTGCGCACAATCGCGGTGGCCCGATTGCTCATGCCCGGGGTGAATATTCAAGCTCCGCCAAATCTTTCCGATCCGGATTACGAAGAGCTTCTTGATGCAGGCATTAACGACTGGGGCGGGATTTCTCCACTGACGCCAGATTTCATTAACCCTGAGCGGCCGTGGCCTCACCTTGCGGAACTCGCACGGCGCACACGAGCGAAAGGATTTCAGTTGCGACAACGGTTGCCGGTTTATCCAGAGTTCCTGGACCGAGCGAAGCATAAATCAACTCTGCTGAGCTCGAAATTAAACGCAGTTACGGGTCTAGAAGGCTATGCGCGGAGCCCCGCATGATCGTCGTACTCACCGGAGGCACTAGCGGCGCTAAGTTCGTGGACGGACTTCGCCGCGTTGTCCCGCCAGAGGAGCTTACGATCATCGTGAATACCGGCGACGATCATGAATGGTGGGGATTGTACGTCTCACCCGACGTCGATTCCATCACGTATGTTCTGGCCGGAATTTTGAGCAATGAGCGCGGCTGGGGCGTTCGCGGCGATACATTTCATTGTCTGCAAGCAATGAAGGAACTGGATGAGCCTACCTGGTTCAGCGTCGGTGATCGCGATCTCGCAACTCACTTGCTGCGTACGAAGCTCCTGGCCCACGGCCAGACACTCTCACAAGTCACGAAAATCATCGGAGAGAAGCTCGGCGTCCACTCGCGCATTCTGCCGATGAGCGACATGCGGGTTGAGACCAGGATTGATACGCCTGCCGGAGAACTCAGCTTCGAAGAATACTTTGTGCAGCGCTGGTATCAGGACCCGGTGAATTCTGTTCGTTTTGATGGTTCGTCGGTAGCGAAGCCTGCTCCCGGAGTGTTGGAGGCAATTGCGTGTGCGCAGGCTGTGCTCCTCGCGCCGAGTAATCCGGTTACCAGCATTGGCCCGATTCTTGCCGTTCCGGGCATTCGCGATGCGCTGCGCGAGACCTTCGCGCGGGTCGTCGCTGTCAGTCCAATCATTGGCAACGCCGCTGTCTCTGGGCCTGCTGCGAACCTCATGCGCGCTCAAGGACTCGAGGTTTCGATCACGGGGGTCGCCAATGCCTACGATGATTTTCTGGATTTGTTGATTGCGGACGACTCCGATTCCGAGGCTGCGATGAGGCTCGAAAGTAAAGATCTTAAAGTGCCCTGCACAAGCATTCTGATGCGCTCGAACGAAGACAAAGCGCGGATTGCTCGAACTGCGCTGGCGGTAGCTTGCCCCACAATCATGGTTGAGTCCGCAGCGGAGATCAAATGATCCTGGTTCCGGTAAAAAATCTCGCGAACGCGAAGCAGCGTCTGGCTCCGGCACTGGAGCACCATGCTCGAACCGAACTCGCGCATGCCATGTTGCGGGATGTGCTAGGAGCGCTCTCGGATTACGGAGAGGATGAAGTCTCGCTTGTCACCAGTGATCCATTTGCGGAGGAACTCGCGAACCAATATGGTTTCGGAATTATCCGGGACGAATCGAACCTCAGCGAAACCAATGCCATTGAAATGGCGACTCGCCTCTGCGAATCGCGGGGAGTCGAAAGTACGCTGGTCATCCCGGCTGACATTCCTCTCATTGATGCGCGAGAAATTCGCGCCATCTATGACAACGCGCCACAGAACGGCTCGGTCCTGGTCCCCTCCAGTGACAAGCGGGGAACCAACGCAGTTCTGCGCCGTCCGGCGGCCCTGTTTCCGTTACGCTTCGGGAATGATAGCTTCCTACCGCATCTTGCCGCTGCGATTGCGACTGACAGATCCTGCGTTGTGCTTTCGCTCGCCGGAATTGCTCTCGACATTGACACTCCGGAAGATCTCCGGCGACTGGCGCTGGCGCCTGGGGATAGGCATTCGCAACTTTTGGCGCGACAATTCGCTCTATCGGAAGCTGCTGCAACAGTGAACTCTTAATGGCGCACACCGCCGAGATCCGCCTGATACCGGTTGCTCTCTTCGATGATATCGCGCCCGGCGACGATCTGGTGGAGAAACTTCGAGTTGCGATGCGGCATCAGAAACTTTCGCTACGGACTGGCGACGTTCTGGTGATTAAGCATAAAGTTGTTTCTAAATCCGAAGGACAGATCGTGCGCCTCCCCAGTGTGAAACCGTCGCGCCCTGCCCGATCCTGGGCACGCCAGTGTGGTGCAGATGCTCGGCTGGTTGAACTGGCGCTTTCAGAGAGCAATCGAATCGTACGCAAGAAAATGCTACGCAAGAACAAGGGCGTGCTGATCACACAAACCCGGCATGGACTGGTTTGCGCGAACAGCGGCGTGGATGCGTCAAACGTGGATGGCGGTAAGAGTGCGGTCCTGCTGCCTCGCGATCCTGATCGCTCTGCCGCGCGTTTGCGCTCTTACATCAAGCAGAGCCTGGGAGCATCGGTAGCTGTCATTATTTCGGATTCATTCGGACGACCGTGGCGCGAAGGTCTGACCGAGGTCGCCATCGGCGTTGCTGGGATGAAACCGCTAGTGGATTATCGCGGCAAACGCGATGCGCACGGCTATATGCTTCACGCCACAGACGAGGCTGTTGCGGATGAACTCGCTTGCGCTGCGGGCCTGGTCTGCGGCAAGCTTAATCGCACGCCGATTTGTATTGTGCGCGGGTTTAAGTATCAGCGCGGCCGCGGGAGTGCCCGCGATTTGATACGTCCGAAAGAAAACGATCTGTTCCGTTGACGCTCTGAAACTGGTAAGGTCGATTGAAAACCTGGAAGGGCACGCCTTCTAGCCGTGGGGACCGCGGAGCAAGCTGATTTAATGGCACGACTGGAAGTCGTGCCCCACTCAAACCGTGCGAGAAGTATGTCGCTGAAGCCACGCAGGAATGGAAAGAACCATGCGGATCTGCACATCACTAGAACTCGAGAACTTCCCACGACTTGATTGGCCGGATGTCGCTCCCCTCATGCGGGAGGATGCGCGCAGCGCCGTCGAACGCGTGTTGGAAACGCAAGATGGCTCGGCGCTCACTCGTAATGAATGCCTGCTTCTGGCCAATACCGAAGGCGACGATTTGCTTGGGCTGCTGGTTGCCGCAGATCGCCTGCGGTGTGAACTGGCCGGCAATATCGTCACCTACGTCGTCAACCGGAATATTAATTTCACAAATATTTGCTTCGTCGGCTGCAAATTCTGCGCCTTCAGCCGTGGCCCGCGTGAATCCGACACCTACTTTCTCGATCCGCAACAGGTCGCGGAGAAGGCTATCCAGGCATGGGAACTCGGCGCGACCGAAGTTTGCATTCAAGGTGGTTTGCCTCGCGGGCTTCCTCCTCTTTACTATCGCGATATCTTGCGAGCTGTGAAGTCCGCCATTGCCGGCATGCACATACATGCTTTCTCGCCAATGGAAATTGTTTACGGCGTCGAACTCACGGGTATGAGCCTCGGCGATTACCTGAGCATGTTGCGCGACAACGGACTCGGCACGCTGCCCGGAACCGCCGCGGAAATTCTGGATGACGAAGTACGCCACGTACTCTCGCGCAACAAGCTTTCAACTGCGCAGTGGCAGGAAGTTATTCGCACCGCACACTCCTGCGGAATTCGCAGCACCTCCACGCTGATGTACGGCCATGTGGAAACCCCTGAGCATTGGGTCAATCAGCTTCTGCTCTTGCGTGAGATCCAGAGCGAGACCGGCGGGTTTACCGAATTCGTTCCCCTCGGATTTGTTCACCAGAACACCATCTTGTTTCACCAGGGACTCTCGCGGCCAGGTCCAACTCTGGCTGAGCATCTCAAGATTCATGCGCTTGCCCGCCTGATGCTGGCCGGCTCGATCAACAATATTCAAGTCTCCTGGGTAAAGCTCAATCGCCGTCTCTCCCAACTCTGCCTGCATGCCGGAGCCAACGACTATGGCGGCACGCTGATGGAAGAAAATATTTCGCGCGAAGCGGGAGCTACGGCGGGTCAGTACACCACCCCCGAGGAATTCCAGACGCTTATCCGCGAAATCGGCCGCATTCCTGCCGAGCGAAATACGACCTATTCGCGAATCCAGATCAAGATACCGTTCGACATCTTCCCAGCTGAGGCCCTGCTCGAGCCGGAGTTCGCGTGACCATCGCGATTGTCGGCGGCACTGGCCCGGAAGGCTCCGGACTTGCGCTGCGCTGGGCACAAGCCGGGGAGACGATCATCATTGGATCTCGCGACGCTCAACGCGCCTCGGAAGCCGCCGACAAGTTACGCGAAAAGACTGGCGGGAAACTTTCCGGCGCTGAAAATAAGGCCGCTTGCGAATCAGCGGGAATCATCGTCCTCACAATTCCCTTTGAAGGCCACGCGGAAATGCTGAAGCATCTAAACCCCGCGCTCCGGCCCGCGCACATTGTCGTGGATACAACTGTGCCGCTGGCCGCGAGCGTTGGTGGCCGCGCCACTCGCACGCTTGGCGTCTGGCAGGGTTCTGCAGCGCAACAAACCGCCGAGCTCGTGCCGGACGGTGTTTCCGTAGTCGCGGCATTTCACAACATCTCGTCGGACGTCTTGCATCACGAGGGCCCCGTGGATTGCGATGTGATCGTCTGTAGCGATGATAAGGAAGCCGCTCGGCGTATCCGCGATCTGGCGCGCAAGATACCCGACGTGCGCGCGCTTGATGGTGGGAAACTCGAGAACGCGCGCATCGTGGAGCAGATCACGGCGCTACTCATCGGCTTCAATATCCGGAGCAAAGGCCACTCAGGTCTCCGCATTACCGGTCTGCCGCCGGAAGCGTACGATATCTGATCGCTTACCTCTATGGATTCTGCGGCTGCCGCGGTCATCGAATTCCGTGACGTTTCTTACCATCTGCGGGATGGGCGCTCAATTCTGCGCAACCTGAATCTTGAAGTCCATCGCGGCGAAATCCTTGTGCTGCTCGGCCGCAGCGGCTCGGGCAAGACCACTGCACTTAAGTTGGTAAATCGTCTTCTCGAACTCTCGGATGGTGAAATTCGCGTGGAAGGCCGTTCCGTTCGCGAGTGGGATGTAATCCAATTGCGCCGTCACATCGGATATGTGATCCAGGAAATCGGGCTTTTTCCACATTTCACCATTGAGCGCAATATCGGCCTCGTCCCAGCAATCGAAAACTGGCCCAAGGAACGAATTGCACAACGCGTCGAAGAACTCATCAAGCTTGTCGGCCTCGACAGTGACGTCGGCTCGCGCTATCCGCATCAACTTTCCGGAGGACAGCGTCAGCGTGTCGGCGTCGCCCGCGCGCTTGCTGCCGATCCGCCGATTCTCCTGATGGATGAGCCTTTTGGGGCGCTGGATCCGCTCACCCGTTCAGACCTACAGCGCGAATTTCTGGCTTTGCAGCAGAAGTTGGGAAAGACCGTGCTCTTCGTCACCCATGACCTACACGAGGCGTTGCTTCTGGGCACGAGGATCGCTCTGCTTGAAGGGGGCAGGCTGGTGTCACTGAGTTCGCCGGCGGAGTTTCTCCGATCTTCCGACACTCTGGTCTCGAAGTATGTAGAAGCTTTCGGAGTCCCGAATGGAACTCAGTCACTTCAGGATCAGCTCAAGCGAGGCAGCTTATGAATTTCTGGAATTTTGTTGAGCAGAACAGATTGGAGATCGTCGGACTCACACTTGAGCACTTGTGGATGGTGGGCATTTCCATTCTGCTTGCCGTTGCAGTTGGGATCCCGCTCGGAATCCTGATCACTCGCAAGCCTGCGCTCCAGAGGCCCGTGATCGCGGGCGCAAACATCATTCAAACCATCCCGAGCCTAGCTCTATTCGGATTTTTGCTGCCAGCGCCTTGGATCGGCGATCGCGCCGGACGCCTGGCAATTCTGGCTTTGACGCTCTACGCGCTTCTCCCGTTGATCCGCAATACTTACGCAGGAATCAAAGGCGTGGATCACGCGGTCGTCGAGGCGGCGCGCGGCATGGGCCTGACTGACTGGCAGCTTCTGTTCAAAGTTGAGCTTCCTCTCGCAGCCAGTGTCATTCTCGCCGGAGTTCGCGTAGCTGTGGTGATTTCCGTGGGCTTGGCGACGATTGCTGCGGCAATAGGCGCGGGTGGACTGGGGGAGTTGATTTTTCGCGGACTCGCCATGGTCAACAACAATGTAATTCTCGCGGGCGCAATTCCCGCCGCCCTGATGGCGTTGGCCGCCGATACCCTGCTGGGCTGGCTGGAAAAACGGCTTGCGCCACAGCGAGCCACGTAACATGCAAAATCCCACAGGCGTGCTGCGAGGAAGTCCCCGTAGTTGTTCAAAGCGGGAGGGCACGACGTTTAGTCGTGCCGTTAAGTTTCTCAGATTGATAATCGGCGCGGCTGAAAGCCGTGCCCTCCCGGCCGCCGCGCTCATCATCATCTTGTTCACATTCGCCGTGCTCCCCTCCTGCTCCCGCCGCCCCCGCATCGTCGTCGGATGTAAGAACTTTACCGAGCAGATCATTCTCGGAGAACTCATCGCCCAGCAAATCGAAAACAAAACTCATCTCTCCGTCGAGCGGCGTTTCTATCTCGGCGGAACTTACATCGCGCATCAAAGCATTCTGGCCGGACGCATCGACATTTATCCTGAATACACCGGCACCGCGCTGACCGCGGTCCTGAAGCAGCCGCCTGGCTCCGATCGCAAAGCGGTTTACGACCGCGTGCGCTCGGAATATGAGCAGCGCTTTCACCTGACACTCGGCCCGCCGCTCGGCTTCAACGACACATTTGCTATCGAGATCCGAGGCGACGACGCCCGCCGCCTGCATTTGCAAACGCTCTCTCAGGCGGCCGCGTACACTCCGCAATGGCGCGCCGGCTTCGGCTACGAATTCATGGAGCGTCCCGACGGCTACAAGGGTCTGGTCGCGACATACGGCCTGCGTTTCGCGGCGCCGCCGCGCATCATGGACCTCGGCCTCCTCACCCGCGCTCTCAAAGACCATCAGGTTGATCTGATCGCCGGCAACATGACCGACGGCCTCATCCCCGCCCTCGACCTATTTGTGCTCGAAGACGACAAGCACTACTTCCCGCCGTATGAAGCCGTGCCGGTCATTCGCGAGCAGACGCTGTTGGAGCATCCGGAAGTGCAGCAGGCTCTAGGCGAGCTCGCCGGAAAGATTTCCGACGAAGAAATGCGCCAACTCAATTACGAAGTGGATGGTCAGAAGCGGGATGTGAAGGAAGTGGTAAGGGAGTTTCTGCAGAGCAAAGGGGTGTGAGACGCTGAGGTTTGGGTTGTTGGTCGCCAGCTCAAGTGGAGTGGAGCACGGTACGATGCCCACCCCCGGCCTCACCACAACGAAGTGCTAAGGATACATTAGGAGAACGCTTATGGCGCAAGATACGCGGATCATGGACATCTTGCAGAAAGCCAAGAAACTCGCGCAGCAATACCGCGCCCTGACGGGCAAGCCTCTGGGTATCACCGGCGAGGTTGCCGAATACGAAGCTGCACGCATTCTGGGTGTCGAACTTACACCGGCGCGGCAGGCCGGATATGACGCGATTGAGAAAAGGAATGGGACAAATTGGCGACTTCAAATAAAGGGTCGTTGCTTGCTTCCCAATTGCAAACCGGGACAGCGCCTCGGTTCCATAGACGTCAAGAAGGACTGGAACGCGGTACTCATGGTCCTGCTGGACGAGAACTTCGATGCTATTGAGATTCATGAAGCTGAGCGTACCGCCATTCTCGCTGCCCCAACAGCCCCAGGATCCAAAGCCCGCAATGAACGAGGCGCCCTCGGCGTCAACAAATTCAAGGCCATTGGAAAGCTAGGTTGGCCGCTTGACAGGGCTTCAAAGACATCGTGACTTGGACGGGCCCCCGGATGCAGAAGTCAACGGGTGCCCCATTTTTCGCGTTCTTTACGAAAAGTGGGGTCTTTCATTTCTCCGATACCAATCCATGAGGGTAAGGGTCAAAAGCCCCATGTCTCGCAAAACCGGCGAGACACGGGGCACCCCAATGATTTCACAGGTAAACTGAAGTTAAGGTCAACGACCAACGACCAACGACCAACGGCCAACGACCGCCTCACATCAACCACAACGCATCCACATCGACAATCACATTCGTCTGCGGAATTTTCTCTTTCGCCGCGTGCGCAAGCATTTCCCTTAGCAGCGAGTTTAGCTTTTGCCGGCTCGGGGACTTCAGAATGAAGTGATAGCGATAATCGCGCTTCAGCCGTTCGATGGGAGCAGCGGCGGGGCCGAGCACACGGACTCCTTCATGCCGAGTCTTTTCGAACCAGCGGCCGAGCGCTCCCGCCCACTTGAGCGTGTCGTCGAGTTTCGCGCTGCGGACCATCACGTTGGCGAGTGAGCTGTAAGGCGGATAGTGCATCCAGCTGCGGAAGTGGAGTTCCTTTTCGTAGAAGCCCGCGAAATCGTGCTGCGCGGCGTATTGCACGGCGTAGTGCTCGGGAAAATAAGTTTGCAGCACAACTTTGCCCGGCACTTCTCCGCGCCCGGCCCGTCCAGCGACTTGGGTGAGCAACTGAAACGTACGTTCGGCAGCGCGGAAGTCTGGCATGCCGAGCGCCATGTCCGCGCCGACCACGCCGACCAGCGTCACGCCGTGAATGTCGTGACCCTTGGCGATCATCTGAGTGCCAACCAGCAGATCCAGTTCGCCGGCGTTTAGCGCGTTCAGCGCACGCTCGAAATCCGAGTGGCTGCGAACGGTGTCTCGATCTAGTCTCGCAATTCGTGCTTGCGGAAAAAATCCGTGCAGCAACTCCTCCAACTTTTCTGAGCCAGTGCCAAGAAAGTAGACGTATTCACTTCCGCACGACGCGCAGTTCTTTGGCACAGGGGCCATGAAGCCGCAGTAGTGGCATTCCATCCGACGCTTGAGTTTGTGGTGGGTGAGCGCGATGGCACAGTTCCGGCATTCGAGCGTCTTGCCGCATGTCCTGCACAAGACCACCGGTGAATATCCGCGGCGGTTCAGCAACACCATCGCCTGCTCTTTCCGCTCCAGGCGCAGCCGGATCTCCTCGATCAGCTTGCGCGAGACCACTTGTTCCTTCCCGGTTTCCTGAAACTCCTGTCGCATGTCCACGAGTTCAACTTCCGGCAGAGGCCGCTTTTCTACGCGGTCGGGCATTTCCATTAGCGCATAGCGGCCTTTTTTGGCGTTGAAGTACGATTCCAAAGACGGTGTGGCCGTGCCCAAGACAACTACAGCGTCAGAAAACTTTGCGCGCATCACTGCTACATCGCGCGCATGATAGCGAGGCGTTTCTTCTTGCTTATAGGAAGAGTCCTGTTCTTCGTCGACGATCAAGAGCGCGAGGTTGGAGACGGGAGCAAAGACTGCCGAGCGTGTTCCAACCACTGCTCGCGCCTGCCCGCTCCGAATGCGGTGCCAGTGCTCAGCACGTTCTTTGTCGGAGAGGCCGGAGTGCAGGATGGCAACTTCGTCTCCAAATATTTCATGGACATCGGCCGCCACGGCGGGCGTGAGTCCAATTTCGGGCACCAGCAGAATCGCCGAGCGGCCGGCATCGAGTACCGACTTCATCGCCGCAAGATAGACTGCGGTCTTGCCCGATCCGGTCACACCATGCAGCAGGATGCCGGCGAAACCCCGAGCGTCAACCGCCCCGCGAATTCGACCGACCGCGGCCCGCTGCGCCGGATTGAAATCCAAGTCGGCGCGAAGCCCATGCGCATCGAGGCCCGGCCGCGGAAGTTCAACCGGCTCTTCGGTGACCTCGACAAGTCCACGCTTCACCAACGTTCCCAAAGTGCTTCTTGGCACTTCAAGCTCACGCAAGGTCTCGACTGCGAGTCGCCCGCCTGCACTAGCAAGTGTTTCGAGGAGTAGCCGCTGGTTCGCATTCAACTTCCCTTCTGCTTGTTTGAGTACTGCTACCTGCATCACGCGCGAAGCATCAGCAGCATGGGAGACGTCCTCGCGCGCGATCCATTTTTTTCGCACCATCCCTTCGACCACCGCCCGAGAGACTCGCGTAGCGGTCCTCAAAGACTCCTCCCGGGCGTGGTCGCGCGATGCCAAATAGTCCAGCACCCGGAATTCTGCATCTTGATCTTCAGGCGTTCGCTTCGATCGCGCGGACGACCCTGCGCTGCCGGCAAGGTGAAGCGCCATGTGACCTTCGTCTGTGATCCTGTAAACAACTGCACGGCGGAACTCCGCACTCAGCGGAAGCATTGAGCGGAAGACTTCCCCGAGCGGAGCGAGGTAGTACTCGCGGATCCACTTTCCCAGCCGCAGCAATTCCTCCCTGAGCGCAGGCGACCCGGTCTCGTCCAGGGTCTCCATGACATTTTTTACAGGCACCTTCGGCGGGCGATCATGCAGTTCGGTAACGATTCCAATCATTCGCTGCTGGCGAAACGGCACCAAGACCCGCCCACCTGCGGAAGGACGAACACCTTCGGGAAGCCGGTAGGTAAATACCTGGTCGAGCGGCACAGGTACGGCCACGTCGCAATATTCAGCCATGAAGAAGGAGTTCGAAGATGAATCCTAACATCCGCGAAAATCGGATCCGCGGCTGGAGGAGCTAAGTAGCGTTACAGGCTTTCCCCGGCGACCTCTCAGGACGCGCAAAAGCCCTCCAATTTTGCCTATGGCACGGAAGTGTAATTAGTTCCAGAAGATGCACTGAGAGAAGCAAATTTGACCTAAGGTGTTTTACCTAAGGAACCTGAGATTGCACAGGGTCGATTATTCTAAGGCGAAGTTGCAGCGAAGATAGGAGTCGCTCTACACTCTGCTAGGCATAGGGAGTATTGAATAAGAGAAGTGCTCGCGCATCTATTTACGTTAATTTTGTTGGACTTTGACAGTGGCGAAGGGCAGTCAGCATGTCTCCTAGAGATGTAGGCAGTCCGGCACCTGCCCGGCAAAGCCTTTCCCAAGAAAAGCGCGTTTGTGGAAATCAGTATGGTTCTTTCTGATGGAATTCCAGCAGCATGGCATACCAGGTGCAAACGACTTCACTTAATCCTCCGAGTTAGGGCGGTTAAAGGCTGGCGTATGGCGAAGTCATTTCCAAGAAGAGGTGAGTTGTGGAGGAAAAATTTCTGCGCCCAAGGGAGCGGCAGGTCGTGGAACTGCTCCTACAGGGTTGCGACAATGATGAGATTTCCAGGCAGTTAAATATTGCGCGGCGGACGGTGAAGGCCCACTTCAACCGGCTATTTCTGCGCTTCAGCATCCATGGCGGAGTCAAACGGGTAAAACTAGCGACACTTTTATACAGGAGACAGCTATGTTCAGAGGCGGAAAGGGTAGAACCTGTCCAAACGAGCGGGAACAGCGAGTCATTGAACTCGTCGCACAAGGACTTAAAAACAAAGAAGTTGCCGACGAAATCGGCACCACCGAACACGTCATCAAAAACTATCTCCGGACCATCTACGACAAACTGGGGCTCTGGAACCGCGTAGAACTAGCCCTCTGGTATGAAGCTCGCCGGCACGAAGGCTTGGTGCTGGCCCAAAGTCACTGAAATCTACCGCCGAAGTTGCCGAAATCGCAAAAGAGACGTGGGCACGCTCTCCTTTGCGGTTTCGGCCTACTTTGCGGTAATAGGCCCCAACAAAACCTGGATCGGTTTTTTTCTTATTCACAAGCCGCGCGTGATGCAGGCTCGAACTGGTCTTGCTGCGCCGCTCGTTGTGTACTGAAGCGCCCTCCAGGAGTTTTTCCATAGAGATCGGATCCTGGACAGTAGTAGAGCGCGGTATGAACATCGACCCACACGCGGACCTCCGGATTGCCCAAATTACTGGGTGGGCGAGCCGGGACCTCCGCTAAACCAAGTTCTACCAACAGTGATTCGAACCAGGTGAGCTGTGACGATGGGTTCGAAGGCCACAAACCCCAAACAGCCAGAACCAGCAACAGCGCGAAGGATGCAAGCACCATAGTAGCGGCCTTGCGTCGAGTCCGCAGACGCAAGCGAAAAGACTGGAACGCTCGAAGCAAATTGCCGAAGTCTGCGGCACTGCGATATTTCGTCCCAAACGTACCCAGGGCTTCGGTAGCGACGGGAAGGCTACTGTCTTCTTCAGTAGTTATGCCACCAGTTCTGGCGCTGTCTTTCGGCACCGGCGAATGCTCGCCTTGGTCAAAGCCGACTGGAGGAATCCTTCCAGGAACAGCTTGTTGCAGGTCTAGCTTTCCTCGTCCGATTGTGGTTGCCCAAGAGTCGGACTGGCCGGTATCGTCCACATCGGCTTCGGAATGCGGGAATTCGGCTTCGACATTTCGCTCCTGCAGAGTGTCCTGCGCCTGCTGCATAAACCACATCGATGCCCACTTGCTTTGCAAACCGTCCGCCGGAGTTGCAGCCACCCGAGGCATGCTGCAATTTCCGCAAAAGACCTCGTTTTTCCCGAATGGCCGCCCGCAAACCCGGCAAGCAGTTGCTAGAGGCCCGGCAATATCTTGCGGAAAAGACGATGCAGCCTCATCGTCAGACAGACGTGTCAGCGCGTCCGTGTTCGGAACATCGTAGAACGCGGCATTGCTGGCTGGACTGGCTGGCAAGTCAGGTGAAGATAATTGCGGAAAAGCCTGCAAACTGGTGCTCACATTGTGCGAGCCAGTTTCCTGCTCGAGTAGTTGCGTCACCAGGCCGGCCATCAATTGGCAGGTGCGCACATCGCATTCGTGGAAGCCATCGACCTTGCTCCAGCGCAGCTCTAGCAGGCCGGCGATCTCATCGCCTCGCTGAATGGGAACAGCGAGCACCGACCCAATTCCAAGTTCACGGCAGTGTGCAGTATCCAGCCGGACATCGCTTTGCGCTTCTGAAGATTGGAACTGTCTTCCGTTCCTCAACCTTTCGGTGGCTACGGGCGAGTTCGACGAAATCGAACCGCCTGGGACTCCCGCTGGAATGCCGGATTCGGCAAGGCACTCAAGGTATCCGTCTTTGAGCAGACTTACGCTCACTCCGCCTGCGTCAGTTATTGTGCGAAGACGATCAGTGATCAGACGCGCTGCCGAGGCGAGGTCCATGTCCCCAGCCTGTACCAGCGATTGCGTCTCTGCGATCTCAGAGAAGATCCAGGCGGCATCCAGTCGCGGGTCCTTGGTGCGCAGGCTCTCGTTGTGCTGCTGCAGAACATAGGCGGCGGCCAGCAGCTGCTGGAACCCGTTCCGATCTAAAACGGGTTTCGCTTTCGCGCCTGTGAAGGAAGACGTCACCGGCAGGTACTCCGTTGTGCTGTATTGTAAAGCAGTTTCCGAACGTACAATCCTTGGAGGGGCAAAAGGTGCTAAAAGATGTACCTGCGTGCGCGAGTGTCTGGACTCGGCCGGCTAGGCCAGAACTGCTTGGTACTCCTCGTACACACCCTTGAAGTCGGTGATTTGATGGTTTCCCTCGAAGTGCCAAATCCTGGTGGCCACTTCATCGATCAAGTCTTCGTCATGGGTGACCAAAAGGACTGTCCCCTGATAGCGCTGCAGGGCGATGTTGAGCGCGTTGATCGATTCGAGATCAAGGTGGTTGGTCGGTTCATCGAAGACCAGTACATTGGGCTTTTGCAGCATTAATTTGCAAAACAGCAGCCGGCTTGCTTCTCCACCGGAAAGAATCTCAGTGCGCTTGTCAGCATCATCACGGGGAAACAGCATTTGTCCTAACAAGCCGCGAATCTCTTCGTGGGCCGCTGAGGGGTCCCATTGATGGAGCCACTCCAAAGTATCCAACCGCGGCCTCGTGCCCCCAGATGACCTTTCCGTCGTTCAAAAATGGGCCGCCGTAGCCGCTGGTCTTGCGCAGTTCTGCTTCCGGCACGGTGGGAGAGTTCGCCAGTAGCGCATTCACCAGAGTTGTTTTGCCGGCGCCATTCCGGCCCATCAACGCAATCTTCTCTCCACGGCTTACACTTGCCGTAAAGCTGCGAATCACTGGTGTGTCGCCATACGACTTAGTGACACCTTCCACTTCCAGAATGTGCTTGCCCGACGGGCGTTTCTGTTCAAACTTCAAATACGGGCGCTGGATGTTTGACTTCGCCAGTTCGGTCACTTGCAGGCGCTCAACTTCCTTACGGCGTGATTGCACCTGGCTCGAGCGAGTGCCGGCTGAGAAGCGCGCGATGAACTCATTGAGTTGCGCAATCTTCTTTTCTCGTTGCGCATTCTGGCTTTCGATTTGCGAGTGGATCTGTGTCTTTGCGACCACCATGTCATCGTAGGTGCCGGTGTAAGTAATGATGGTTTCGTAATCAATGTCGGCAATGTGAGTGCAGACCCGGTTCAGGAAATGGCGATCGTGGGAGATGACGATCAGCACTCCTTCGAACTGATTCAGAAAACTTTGCAGCCAGTGGATTGAGTCTAAGTCCAAATGGTTGGTGGGCTCGTCGAGCAGCAGTGCTTGTGGATGTCCAAACAGCGCCTGCGCCAGCAGCACCCGGACTTTTTGTCCGCCCGGCAGTTCGCCCATCTTTCGTTCGTGCAATTCGTCTGGAATATCAAGGCCTTGCAGAAGGATGGCGGCATCGCTCTCGGCGGTGTAGCCGTCTTCCTCGCCTACAATGCCTTCCAGCTCGCCCAGTCTCATTCCATCGGCATCGGTCATCGCCGGCTTGGAATAGAGCTTGTCGCGTTCTTCCAGGGCCGCCCACAATCGCTTGTTGCCCATGATTACGGTATCGATCACGCGATAGCGGTCGAAGGCAAACTGGTCCTGCCTCAGTACGCCAAGCTTTTTCGGGCGCGCGACAGTCCCTTTCTGCGGATCGAGCTCGCCGGAGAGAAGCTTCATGAAAGTGGACTTGCCCGCGCCGTTGGGGCCGGTCAGACCATAGCGCTTGCCCGGCGTAAAGCCAGTGGAGACTTCGTCAAACAGAATTTTGGCGCCGTAGCGCATGGACACGTTACTTACTGAAATCATGATCTAAGGGAACTGCGGGGGAATTGCCCTAAGGCGCGGAACGCAGCTACTGGATTTAGGATATCACGACCCCTTCATGCATTCGATCTGACCTGCTCAGGTAGGCCAACTGACGGCAGACTGCCTTCCTCATGGCTCAAGTAGTAGTGCACCGCGGGTGTGATGATCAGCGACAGCACCATGGAAATCAGAATTCCGCCGATGACAGCAATGGCCAGAGGTTGCAGCATCTGCGAACCTGCGCCCAGCGCGAACGCCAGAGGCAGCATTCCTGCGATGGTTGCCAGAGCGGTCATTACGATCGGACGCAGACGACGGCGGCTGGCTTGCAGCATCGCTTCTTCTGCCGAGGTTCCGGTGGCCCGAATCTTTTGGTCGGCGTCAATCAGCAGGATGCCGTTCTTCGCCACGATTCCGACGACCATGATCATTCCCATGAAAGAGGAAACGTTGAACGTGGTGCGAGTGATGAGAAGCGCGATGAAAACCCCGGACGTGGAAAGCAGGGCCGAAGCCAGGATCGCAATCGGAGCGGCGAAGGTGCGAAATTCAAATAGCAGAACAATGAAGACTAGAACGATGGCGAGCAGCAGCACGAATACCAGGTCGCGAAACGATTTCTGCTCCTCTTTGTAAGTGCCGCCGTACTCCACGTGAATGCCTGATGGCACGTGAAGGCCGCTCACCGTTTTCTGGACCGCATCCATGGCGCTGCCCAGGTCGGTGCCCTCTAGCCGGCCCGTAACCATGACCACGCGCAGAAGATTTTCCCGGCGGATTTCGGTCTGTCCCGGAAGCTCTGTAATTGTCGCCAGCGCTCCGAGGGTTGCCGTGCGGCCGCTGCTGCTGGTAAGTACCGTGTCACGGACCGTTTCCACCGTAGCACGGTTATTCTTTGGAAAACGCACGCGGACGGTGTATACCCGGTCATTTGAAATCACTGGCGTCGCCGCCGGTTCTCCCTGGACGAGTGCGGTTACATCGGTCGCGATTTCTTCCGGCGTGAATCCGGCTCGGGCTGCGACCGACCGGTCGACCTGAAACGACACAGCCGGGCCGCTGATGGTGTTTTCGATTCCGTCCAGCACATCCACAACACCGTCAATTTTGCGGATCGCGTCGGCGATTTTCGGTGCCCATTGTTCGGCTACGGCCGGGTCCTGTGAAAACAATTTGATCTGAATCGGCTCGCGCTCGCCGGTGAGATCGCCGATCATGTCCTGCAGAATTTGCACGAATTCGATCTTGACAGCGGGCTCCTGTTCGACCACCTTCGCCCGGACATCTTCAATCACATCGTCAATGCCCCGCTTGCGGTCTTTCTTTAGCTTGACCAGGATGTCACCACGGGTGGCCTCAGTGACCGCTGCCGGCCCAAGTTCGGCCCCAGTCCGCCGGGAACTACTCTCCACTTCCGGAACGGACTTGATGATCCGCTCCATGTGCAGAACCATTCGGTTGGTTTCCGAAAGAGAGCTTCCTGGCGGAGTCCAGTAATCGAGAGTAAAGTCCCCTTCGTCCATCTCTGGCAACAGGTCGTTTCCCGAGAAACGGTAGCACACATACGAACTGGCTATCAGTACGAGACTCAGGCCGACGAGCCACCATGGCCTTGCCAGCGCGCGGCGCAACCAGTGCTGGTGAAAGTCAATAATCTTGCGGAAGCGGCTGCCCAGCGAAGCTTCTTCCGCCGCCAGCAACTGGGACAGTGATTCTTCTTCATCCGCCTTCTCAGTCGACTCTGAGACATGCTTCCGGATGAAGTAGCTGCTGAGAGTCGGCGTCCACGTAAGGGCCAGCGCAAGCGATGTGAACAACGAGACGCCCAGAGTTACGGCGAGTGCGCGAAAGAATGATCCGGTCACACCAGTGATCGAGATCAGAGGAAGAAACACAACCACTGGAGTCACCGTCGAACCAATCAGCGGAACCGTGATCTCTCGCAATGCGGCGCGAATTGCCTGGAGCCGTCCTTGTCCCGCGTCACGATGCAGCACAATGTTTTCAACCACGACAATCGCATCGTCAATCACCAGACCGACTGCTGCCGCAAGGCCTCCCAGCGTCATCAGATTGAAGCTTTCGCCAATGACCTTCAAAACAACGAAGGTGACCAGGATGGTGACTGGGATCACTAGCCCGGCAACGATCGAAGTCCCCCAATCGTGCAGGAAAATCACCAGGATGATCGAGGCGAGCACCACTCCCAGCAAAATCGCATCGCGCACGCTCTTGATGGAGTCACTCACAATGATGGACTGGTCGTAGAACGGCCTGATTTCGACTCCCCGAGGCAGGGATTGGCGGATTTTCTCCACTGCCTGATGCGCTTCGTCGGCGACCTCCATGGTGTTGCTGTCAGGCTGGCGATTGATGTTGAGCAGCACCGCTGGTTTGCCGTTAGCGCTGACAATCGTGTAGACGGGCTTCACTTCCGGAACCACGTTGGCCACATCGCCGATGCGTACGGGAATTCCAGCTGGCGTCGTCTTCACGGCCACTGCGGCGATCTGCTCCGGAGTTTGCACCTGGCCGCTGATTAGCCCAAGCACGAGCTGGTGATTTCGTTCGAACAGTCCGGGGGAGTCGATCAGGTTGGTGCGCTTGATCGCATCCAGAATGTCAGTCACGGTCACGCCTGCGGTGAGCAGCTTGGCGGGGTCTGGTTCGATGTGGAACTCCGGCTCCTGCCCGCCTTGAACAATCACGCTCGAAACGCCGTTCAGCCGGTTGAGCCGCGGCTTCAGTTCGTAAGTCGCCATCTCCCATAGCAGGGTCTGCGGAACCGTATCCGAAGTCAGACTGTAGCCGAGGATTGGAAAGCTGGCGAAGGTCATCCGGCGCGTGTCAATTGTTGTCGTCGGCGGAAGTTCCGGTTGAACCCGAGAGATTGCGGAATTGACATACTGTAGCGTCTGGAACATATCCACATTCCAGTTGAAGAAGAGATCGATTTCAGCAGACCCGCGGCTGGTTGTAGACCTGACTTCCTCGAGGCCAGGCACACTGTTCACTGCTTCTTCGACGGGACGCGTGACCGTGACCATCATCTGGTCAATCGGCATCACTCCGTTGTCGACAGCAAGAACAATGCGAGGAAAATTGGTGGTGGGAAAAACTGCAACCGGGATGTTGAATGCGAGATATCCGCCCAGCGCCGCCAATGTGAGGATCAAAAAGATCAGCGGCTTGGAGTGGCGCGCAAACCAGTACGAGGACTCGGGACGATTCAACTTGCCCCTCCCGCGCTACTCCTTTTCATCGTTCCCTTCCGGCTTGGCTTCAGCAGATGTGATCTTGCTGTTGTCAGGTAGGCCGTATGCGCCGGACGCGACGACCCGGTCTCCGGCTAGAAGTCCCTCGACAATCTGCACCCGGTCTGCGTCGCGGATTCCTGTCTTTACAGCCTTCTGATGCGCGCACTGATCGCCGGCCTTGGCGCTCTTCGCACACGTTCCTGCGACCATCACCGAAGTTGTTCCATCCTGCCCAGTCAGCAGCGCTGCCGCGGGCACAGTTAATGCGTCGGGGACTGAGCGAGCGATCATCGAGACTTGGACGCTTGTTCCCGGTTTCAGATGGCCGCCTGGATTCTTGGCTTGCACCCAGACTTCGACGGTTGTGCTGTTTGGATCGAGCGCGGGACTGACGACCGCTACTTTGCCTGCAATAGGCTTCTCCATCCCCGGCACTTCGATTGTGGCTTTATCTCCCACCTTCAGTAGGGCCGCGCTCGGCTGCGCTATGTGGGCTCGGGCGATTACCTGAGAGATGTCCATCACCGTCAGCAGAGGCGTTCCTGCGGCGGCCATTTCTCCGGGATAAAGAGGGCGTTCAGTGACGACGCCATTGATCGGGCTCCTGATCTCTGAGTAACTGAGTTGCGCGCTTGCCCCTTCATATTTTCCCTGTGCCGACTCAAGCTGTCCTTTCGCTGACTTCAACGTCTGCTGCTTGCCGATTGCGTTCAGGGAATCCAAATGCCTCTGAGCAATCTCGTATTGGTTGCGTGCATTGGTCAGATCGACTCCAGCCTGGTCCAGCTCTTTGCGCGGCAGTGCACCCTGCTGAAAGAGATCCTGGCGGCTGTCAAACACTTTCTGCTGTGCGTCCAGTTGCTGCTTCGCAGCCTGCGCGTCAAGTCGAGCTTTCTGCAATTCTTGGGGAAGATCGGCGGCAGTGGTGGTCTCGTACGCCGCTTGTGCTTGAGTGTAGGCGCCTTTGTTCTCCTGCGCGGCAGCGGCAAGGTCACGGTTCTCAAGCACAGCGAGCAACTGGCCCGCACGGACATGGCTTCCACGATTTACCAGGAATTTCTTCACCGGCGCGCTGATCTTAGGAACGATGGCTGATTGGGCTACGGGAAAGAGAACAGCGTCAGCAGTGACTTTCTGCTCCACAGCCGCCTTCTCCACCGGAACAATCTGCACCGGCACGACCGGAGAAGTGTCCTTCGGCTCTCCTGAACATGCGGTCATAACTGCGAGCGCAGCCGCCAGCAATACCGCCACCGCTATGCGATATAGCACCGCCGAGTTGACAGTTTGAATGTCTAGCCGGGATCGTTCCACTCAGAATTTTCCTGTAAGCGTCTGAAGATTCGCAATTGTCACTCGAAACCGCACTTGGCCATCGCCTAAAGCATTCTGCGCCAGGGTCAGCGTGTTCTGCGCGTCCACAACTTCCAGGACAGCGGCCTCGCCCGCCTGATATCGCAAGGTGGTCAGGCGCAAACTCTCCGCCGCCAAATCGGCCGATTGGCGAAGCGATTCCAGTCCCGATTGCGAAGTTCGGGCTTCACTGTAAAACGTTTTCAAATCAGCCACCATCTTGCGCTGGGCGAAACTCAATTCTACTTTGGCCTGATCGCGCTGCAGGCCGGCGCTCTTAACTTTGCTGCGCCCTGCTCCCCAACTCCAGATCGGCAGCTCGAGGGTTGCCGTGGCCGCGTAGCCCAGGTTGCGCACGTTCCTGCCGGTGACAGGATCAACTCCGTTCACCGCGAAGTGGTTTGCATCAATCCCATAAAAATAATCGAAGCCAAGAGACGGCAGAAAGCTGTTCCAGGCGACTGCAACTTCCTGGTTCGCGGCCTTCAACGACGCCAGTGCCGCTTGCACCTCCGGATTGTTCTTTCCCGCTTGTGCCTCGACCTCCTGGAATGACGGCAATGGGACGAGGTTTTCCAAATCGTCTACCGTACTGAAGTTTTCGTTAAAATTTGGAAAAATCAGCACTGCAAGCTCCAGCCGGCTGCGCTCCATTTCGAGTTCTGCATCTTGCAAGGCGCGCTGTTGCTGCTGAAGCTGGAGTTGCGCTTTGATGGTATCCGCGTGGGCCACCTCTCCCCCACGCTCCAGCTTTCCAGTCACCTCAAAAAAGTGCTGGGCTTCCCCGGCTGCCCGCTGGGCAATGGAGTACTTCCGCTGCGCCACGACCGATCCGTAATAGGCTTGCACCACCGTGACTACAAGGCCGCGCGTGGCAATCTCCGCCCGAGCCTTGGCCAGAGCCTCCTCAGCACGCGCCCTGCGATACTCAGCCACATTCAGCAATGAGATGGTTTGGTGTGCATTCCCTTCGCTGACGTACTCATGCACGCCGTTTGAGGCTATGTAGCGCCCAGTACCGGTGTCATTCCCCTGGGTGTAGAGGAACTGTGCGTTGTAGTTGACGTTCGGCAGCAGGGCAGCCCGGCTCTGCACCCGGTTCTCTCTCGCGACACCGTACTCGGTAAGCGCAGCCCGGTACTGGGGTGCATTGGTCTGGGCCCGAGCGAGAGCATCTTGCAAAGTCACGGTGAGGGGCGCTGCCGAATTGTTTGCAGTCGCCACCTGATTGGTTTCCTGTCCCGCTGCAGACGAAATCATCAGCAAAACTGACAGCACTATTCCTGAGAAAATTATGGCTCTAATCCGACCAAGGTCTCTCATGATGTCTCCGTCGCTTACCAGTTAAGAGTCGCGGTTTTCATTGTGGCACAAGTTTGTCCCATAAGGGGCTTGTCCGCAGAGTTTCGCCGTATTTGGGGCCAGGGCGATGCCCTCAAGTGCGCTATCCGCAGGGAATTGCCCTCGGTGCCAGGTAGCGAAACTTTGGCGAAAGACGTGCTTTGTTCTTTTCCGACTGGGCCCAAAGGAGTGAAACATGGTTGACCTGGAGCAAATCAAAATTACGCGCCGCGACGAGCAGGTGTTGAAGCTGCTGGTCCAGGGTTGCAGCAATAAAGAGATCGCCGCTGAACTAAAAATCAGTCCGCGCACCGTAAAGCAACACTTACGCACGCTGTTTCTCAGAGCAGGAATAAACAGGGACGCAAGCGCGTCATCCTGGCAACCGAATTTTTGAAAAGGAGCATATGAATTATGTCGCCTCGTGAGCAGTTGAGCCGCAGAGAAATCAATGTTGCGACCATGGTTTGGGAGGGCAAGACCAATCCAGAAATCGCGGCCTGTTTGGGTAGCAGTGCGCAAGTAATCAAGAACCAGCTCCGTGGCGTCTTCGACAAATTAGGGGTGTGGAGCCGCCTGGAGCTGGCTCTCTATATCGCTTCCCACGGTGGCGCCAAGTGGATGGATGCCTCAGAGGTACGCGGCGCGGGAACGGCAACCGCAGCGGCTGCGTCGTTGGGGGCGTGAATGGCGAGTCGGAAGCAGCGCTTCACGCAATGATCTGCATGTGGCGGCGCAAACTTTCCTGGCTTTCGGGTGAGATGTTTGTGAAGCGCACACCAATTCCGAATCCGGGCGAACTGCTGGCCACTTGCGCCTTCAATCGCAGCTTGGTCTCTCCCAGCCAGAGTGCGACTTCGAATTTGGTGTTCACCGGCAATGGAATCGGCATTTCGACGAAGCAGCCGCCCAGGCTCAAATCCGAAACCTTGCCCCATATCACCGGCTGCCCGACTGGGTGCAATTCCGCAGAGATTGAGCACTTCACCCGAGCGGATTGGCGTCGGTCCTTGCCGGCAAAGCGAAAGTCGTCCATCGCCCCGGACGGCAGTGGGAAGTCCCATAACGGCTTTTCCGGGGTCAGATTGAGCAGTCCAACTTCGCCTTCTCTTGGCGATCCCGGCTCGCCCGCCCATTTCACTTTGAAATGGACCTTGATCTTGCCATACGTCAACCCGATAATTTCGTCGACTTTGAGCGCGGCCCGGACGCCAGTCAATTTGGCTCCGTTCTGGCTCAGCTCCGCCGTGGTGACATTTTCCGAGAACATTCGGCCACCCCGGTCGGTGCCAAAAATGCGCACCGGCAACGCTAGCGGCTTTCTCGCTTCTCGACGTTTGCCCATCTACCTCAATTCCTTAATTCTTTCGGTTGCGTATGGTACTGGAGAATCAGGCATTTATCCAGATAATCTCTCGATCGGAGCAGTTAGAGACGAGACGGTGCCGGCTCTTTGGCGAGAAATGGGAAAACCATGCAAACACTTGCAGAAATGGATGGCTTGCGTCCGTAAACCTCTATTAAGCAAGCAGTTAAGCCAGTAGCTACGGCACTAGAATTGCTGAAGGTTGTTTTGACGGGATTTCGCGTATCCCGTTTTGGAAACGGTGTTAGCACTACTGGCAAAAAATTCTCCTGGGGCGAAGCGGCAATGATCTATAAGGAAACTTTTTGGATGGCCTGCGACTCGACCGAGCAGTTGCGGGCTGAGTACGGCCCATTCCACACTCGCGCGGAGGCCGAACGGGAAGCCAGCAAGCTCGGCTTCGCTTATCTTCTGCGCTACGAACATCTCATTGGCGAAAACGAAGACATCAAAGAAGTACGCTGCATCTTCATCGAACTCCAGCCGGAAGCGGCAACGCCACGCCTCAGCCTGAAACTGCATACCCGCTGCGCCAGTTGTGGCCAGGCGGCCATTCACGACCACAGCTGGCAGGCTGAGGTCTGGGCCGACATCCACGAGTTTGAGCACTCCCGCCACCGCGTCCGCCTCTTCGAGCAGACCCGGGCCGAAGGTCTAAGGGAGATCGCCGGCTGGCGCGACGCCTGCGCGTGAGTGCGGGTCGCCGACAAAAGTTGGGGATACTGCTATATCGCGGAGCAATCAGTACTGCTGACGTTTGTCCGACAGGAGTGTCCGACCCACACAGGCATTCTCAAGTCCTGTCATCTGAAATTGGCCTCACCTCCCGGTAACTGGTAACATCCGGGCAAATGGCCCTTCGTCGAACTGCCTCCAAACTGATTGATGCCACGCGGAAACTGGCGCGTAAAAACCCGCCACATGATGGTCGCCCTCCCGGCGAACTGGTCATCATTACTGGAATGAGCGGCTCCGGCAAAGCTTCCGTTCTAAAGGCGTTCGAAGACCTCGGCTACTACTGCGTGGACAATCTTCCGGTTGGCCTGATCCCGCGTTTCGCCGAGCTAGCAGGCCAGTCGGCGGAAATTGAGCGCACAGCGCTGGTTGTGGACGTACGCGAAGGGCGTCAACTCGAGGAATTGCCCGCCATCATCAAGTCCGTCAAGCGGATTATCCCCACCCGGATGTTGTTCCTGGAAGCTTCCGACGCCGTGCTGCAGCGCCGCTACAGCGAGACCCGCCGGCCGCACCCGCTGGGCACCGACGCCCCCGTCAAGACTTCACTCACCGCCGAGCGCCGGCGCTTGCGTGCCATTCGCGCGCATGCTGACCTGGTGATTGACACTTCGAAATTCAACGTGCATGAGCTGCGCGCGCACATCAACGAATTGTTTCAGAAAAAAGAAAAGGGCAGGAATATCCTGGCCTCCTGCGTGAGTTTCGGGTTTCGGCATGGTGTGCCCGAAGATGCGGACCTGGTTTTCGATGTCCGCTTCCTGCCCAACCCGCATTTCGTTCCCGAATTCCGCCCGCTTACCGGACGCGATCCCAAAGTCGTGAAATACATTCGCTCTTTCCCGCAGACGCTCGAGTTCATCCAGCGCATCTCCGACCTGCTGGTTTATCTTTTGCCGCACTACATTCACGAGGGCAAGAGTTATCTAACGATTGCCTTCGGCTGCACTGGCGGCCAGCACCGCTCGGTCATGATCGCCGAAGATGTCGCCAAGCACTTGAAGAAGGCGGGCTACCGGGTAAAAGTTGTGCACCGGGACAGTCCCAAGTGAGCCGATCCATAAGAAACTTTGATTGCAGGGTAGGCTGGGCTATGATCTACCAGAGTTCCTGGCCATGTATTCCCGGTTTCCCTGGGTTTTCCGCCTGCTCCTTTCTATCTCGGCCGTCCTGAGCGCCGTCGTGCCAGCTTCGGCTGCTGAACCGCAGTGGCTGGAAATGCAATCCCGCATTTCTCAGTGGTTGCGTTGGATGAAAAAGCTCAAGCGCAAAAAGTCTATCAACGGTCTTTGGCCATCCGCATCAAAGCATTCGGCGAAACCGATCCTGCGGTAGCAGAAACGATGGGCGGATACGCCTCGGCCTTGCGCGGCTTGCATCATGATGCGGAAGCCAAACAAATGGAAGATCGCCTTCAGGCAATCATTACAAATCAGACCGTCAACGTTTCAGAAAGTCTCATTTACACCCCTGGCTCTTAATGTTAAGGTCTGTACGCAATTAAGCGGTTGTCCGTGGGGTTTCCTGCCGGGAAGTTGGTTTTCCAGATAAGCTTCATCACCAACTTGGATCCGTGTCTTGATGATCGCTAGGCCCCTTGTTTGCCATCAAGGAGGTCCTCTCCATGACCTGCAACCGTGCCTACTACTCTCGCAGCAGTTTCAATGTTTTTGCTTCTGTCATCGCAGTCTTCACCTCTGTACTCGGCCTCGGTACGCCTGCCGCGATGGCCTCCACTCCCCTGTTCCTGCCGCCGGTGACCTACAACTCGGGCGGGCCCAACATCCTCGCCGTAGCGGTTGCCGATGTGAACCGCGACGGCAAGCCCGACCTGGTCTTCGCGATCGAATGTGCTAACCCTAGCTGCGGGACTAGCGCGGTTGGGGTGTTGCTGGGCAATGGCGACGGGACCTTTCAACCGGTAGTGGCGTATGGCTCGGTTGGGTCGTTAGTCGTCTCTCTGGCGGTTGCCGATCTGAACGGCGACGGCAATCCGGATGTGGTGGTGGCTGACTTCCTATCCAATACGGTGGCGATCCTGTTAGGTAACGGAGACGGGACGTTCCGCCCGGGGGCAACCTACGACTCGGGCGGAACCTTGGCCCTGGCGGTAGCGATTGCGGATGTAAATGGAGATGGCAAGCCCGACCTATTAGTGGGGAACGGGGTGGGAAAGATTGTGAACGGAAACTATTCCGTCTTAACTGTCGGCGTGCTGTTGGGGAAAGGCGATGGAACCTTCCAAACTGCGATTGCCTACGTCTCGGGCGGATCCAGTGTCTCGTCAGTGGCGGTCGCAGATGTGAACGGCGACGGAATACCCGATGTAGCGGTGGTAAACGGATGCGGCGGCGGCAACTGTGCTAACGAAGGCACAATAGGAATCCTCCTAGGCAACGGCGACGGGACTTTCCAAGCCCCGGTGATCTATAGCTCAGGCGGCTATCGTACAGTTTCGTTAGCGGTCGCGGATGTGAACGGCGACAGCAAGCCCGACCTGGTCGTCGTTGCCAACCCTCTCGTAGCGAACTGTGGGGGTTCTTGTGGACCTGGGAACGGAGTGCTGGACGTGCTGCTAGGCAACGGTGACGGAACGTTCAAGCCGGCGGTGACATACGACTCGGGTGGGAATGATGCGGTTTCGGCCGCTGTCGCCGACGTGAATGGTGACGGCAAACCCGACTTAGTGGTAGCCAACGCGTGTTTCGCCAGCGGTGGCATTTGTCCGGGTCAGTTAGGTGTGCTGCTCGGCAATGGCGACGGGACCTTCCAAGCGGCGATGGCCTTCGCTTCGGGTGGTGCATTTTCCTCTTCAATAGCCATCGCCGATGTGAACGGGGACGGTAGGCCCGACTTGCTGGTGGCGAACCAACTCTCCGCGTGCAGCTATTGTGGGACTGGTTCGGTGAGCGTGCTGCTGAACAACACCCCGTTCGATACCACCCCACCTGTTATTACCCTCTCTGCCACGCCGACAAGACTCTGGCCACCGAACGGCCGACTTGTGCCGGTAACTCTTTCGGGGACGATCACCGACACTGGCTCCGGCGTGAATGCCAGCACCGCGGAATTCGCCGTACAAGACGAGTACGGCGAAGTGCAGCCATTCGGCAAAATAGCGTTAGGTCCGGCGGGTAATTATTCATTCACGATTCTGCTCCGAGCCGGACGGAGGGGAAATGACTTGGATGGGCGCCATTATACAATTACGGTTGTTGCCAAAGACAACGCCGGCAATTCCGGATCACAAACGAGTGTGGTGACCGTTCCTCACGATCGCGGTAACTGAGTTGTTCATCTGAGCGGAGCGGGCCTTGCCCTTGCTCCCACGCTTTCTAGCCAGATTCGCGTCGTTTAGCCGATTACCCTCCAGTCTCAAGTAGAATAGGGTTCGCACCTGATGCTTACCTCATTCAGCGGCTCTGTGTTTTTTTACAACTTGGAGATCGGCGCGAACACTTCACCGACCAGGGGCTGCACATGCGCCAACTGACGCGGCTTCTGCGTTATCTGGTGCCGTATTGGTGGCAGTTCATCCCGTCCATTTTTTTGCTGGCCGCGGTTGGGTTTCTTGACGCGTTTCGGGTGCTGCTAATCGGGCCAGTCCTCGATCGAGTCCTGAATCCATCTTCCGGGTCGGACAAGATCCTGCTCTTCACTATCCCGCACACAAATCACACAATTTATCTGCAGAGATTCGTCCCTACGCATTTTCACAATGCCTGGACAATCGTCGCGTTCGCATTTGTCGGCTCTACAGTCTTGAAGGGGATTTTCGATTATGCCGGCACTTATCTGGTGAACTATGCCGGTTACGGGCTGATCACCGATCTGCGCAATTCTCTCTACGATTCGATCTTGCGGCGCTCGGCGGCCTTCTTTCAAAGACACACTACGGGAACGCTGATTTCCACTATCGTGACCGATATCGAACGAGTGCAGTCAGCCATGTCCAGCGTAATGGCGGAATTCCTGCAGCAGTTCTTCACTTTTGTGTTTACCGCCGGTGTTGTGATCGTGCTGGGGAGGAGGCTGGCCTGGCTGCTGCTGCTGTTTGTACCCTTCATCATTTTTTCCGCCACCAAGATCGGTATGCGCGTGCGGCGCACCACCCGCCGGGGCCAGGACAAGCTGGCCGATATCCAAAACATTCTTCATGAGACCATCACCGGCAACCGCATTGTGAAAGCCTTCAGCATGGAGGCCTGGGAGTTCGCCCGCTTCCGCAAAGCCGCGCAGCGTCTGTTCCGTGCCAATCTGCGCTCCGTTGCAGCTTCGGCCATCAGTTCGCCTCTGATGGACATTTTCGGCGCAATTGCCATTGCCCTTCTTCTGTTGCTTGGCCGCGAGCAGATCGTTCATGGCTGGATGACGCCCGGAATTTTTGTAGCGTTCATCATTGCTGTGTTCAAGCTTTACGACCCGGTACGCAAGTTCGCGATGTTCCATAACAACTTCCAGCAAGCCATCGGCGCTTCGTCGGAAATTTTTAAGTTCATGGACACCCGCGATGAAGTGCAGGAGAAGCCCGGGGCTCCGGCGCTGCCTCCGTTCTCGAAGGCCATCGGCTTTGAGAATGTTTGCTTTTTCTACGAGTCGAGTGAAGGCCAGCGCGAAGTCCTTCGCAACATCAACCTGGAAGTGAAGGCAGGAGAGGTCCTGGCGCTGGTCGGATCGAGCGGAGCGGGCAAGAGCACCTTGGTTTCTCTCGTCCCGCGCTTCTTCGATGTGACCTCCGGGAGGATTTCGATTGACGGACATGATCTGCGCGACGTCTCAGTGGCGTCGATCCGGTCACAGATCGGAGTGGTCACTCAGGAAACCGTTCTATTCAATGACACCCTGCGCAATAACATCGCCTACGGCCAGCCCGGTATCTCTCAGAAGGAAGTGGAAGCGGCGGCCCGAGCGGCCTTGGCGCACGATTTCATTATGGAGCTACCGGCTGGGTATGACGCATTGATAGGAGAAAAAGGCGTGCGAATTTCCGGAGGCGAGCGCCAGCGCATTGCCATCGCCCGCGCCCTGCTGAAGAACGCTCCCATTCTGATTCTGGACGAGGCGACCTCGGCCCTAGATAGCGAGTCTGAGGCGCTGGTGCAATCCGCGCTGCAAAATCTAATGACCGGACGCACGGTCATAGTCATCGCGCACCGGCTTTCTACTGTGCGCCGCGCCGACAGAATCGTGGTGCTTGAAAATGGGGCAATTGCGGACATAGGAAGCCACGAGGAGCTGATGCAGAAACTTGGCACCTATCGCCGTCTCTACGATCTTCAGTTCATCGACCTCGAGACGCCGCGAGTGGGAGCGCACGCACAATGACAGTGACAATGGCAATGACAAGCCACGAGACCCGCTGATGCCCATCCGATCCATGACTGGGTTTTCCCAAGTGAAGGGGCAAGTCGGCGGCAACCTGGCTTTCAGCCTGTCGATTAAATCGGTCAATCATCGTTTTCTCGATCTCCACTTCCGCCTTCCAGCGAACGCCGACGCGCTTGAAATGACTCTGCGCCGTCTGCTCAAAGAGAAGATCGCGCGCGGGCACGTGGACGTGAATTTGTCGTTTGAACAAGGCGGAGGCGCGCCGCTTTCACTTAATCGGCAATTGGTTTCGGCTTACGTCCAGGCTTTCCGGACTGCCGCGGCGGAAACTCGCATCGCGTCCGAACCCGACCTGAACGCTGTGCTCCGGCTTCCCGGCGCGCTCGACTCTGCCGCTTCGCCTGCCGAAGGAGAACTCACGCCGCCTGTGCTCGCCAAGCTGGACGAGGCGCTTCATCGCCTGAATCACATGCGGGAAGAAGAAGGCCGTGCCATGGAGCGCGAACTGCGGGAACGAATGGCGCACCTCAAGGTTGCTTGCACGGAGATACGCAAACATCGAGAGTCCGTGTTGCGTACATATTCTGATCGGCTAAAGTCGCGCATGCAGGAATGGCTGGGCACAACCGTGGATCCGGATCGCATCCTTCAGGAAGCGGCGCTACTTGCGGATCGCAGCGACATCCAGGAAGAACTAGTCCGTTTGGAAAACCACGTGCAGCATTTTCTGGGGCTGCTGGATGCCGAGGGCGAAGTCGGAAAGAAACTTGATTTCCTGCTGCAAGAAATGAATCGGGAAGCCAACACGCTTTTATCCAAGACTTCCGGCTTGGCCGGAGACGCCATTCGAATTACCGAAGCGGGACTGGCCATGAAGGCCGATATCGAGAAGGCCCGCGAACAGGTGCAGAATATCGAATAGGAATGGCGAATATCTTTATCATCTCGGCGCCTTCGGGGTCAGGCAAATCAACGCTGGTAAATGAAGTCCGGCGGAGCGTTCCCGGTCTGGAGTTTTCCATTTCGTACACGACTCGCAAGCCGCGCGGATCTGAGCGCAATGGGTGCGAATATTTTTTCGTTTCGCGCAAAGAGTTTGAAGCGATGATTCGTAGAGGTGAATTCCTGGAGTACGCCAGGGTTTTTGAAACCGACTATTACGGAACCGCGCGCCGCTTTCTTGAGAAGGCCGAAAAAGACAGCAGTGATCTGTTGCTGGACATTGATGTACAAGGCGCGGAGCAGATCAAGGCGAAGCTGCCCGATGCGGTCAGCATTTTCATTCTGCCTCCAAACCGCGGCGAACTTGAACAGCGTCTACGCAAACGCAGTCAGGACGCCGAAGAGGTCATCCAGCGGCGCCTCGAAACCGCCAGCCGCGAGATTGAGAATTACGAGAAATACGACTATATTTTGGTGAATGACCGCCTGGAGGATTCCGTGGAAGCCCTGAAGGCTATTCTGCTCTCAGAGCGGCTCAGGCGCAGCGGACGGGCAGACGCGAATTTGAGCGCGCGAGCTGAAATGTTCCGGCTCGACCGAATTCGCGAACGACTGCGGCCTATTCTGGAGTCCTTCGGAGAGGCCGCCGCCAGCGGGAAGTAATGCAGGGGAGAATCCAATGAAGTTGATTGACGGTTTCGACAGCAATTATCGGTACATCCTGGTCGCAGCGCGACGCGCCCGCCAACTCCAGGGTGGTGCGCCTCCCGTGATCGAGACACATTCGCGCAAGCCCTGCCGAATTGCGCAGGACGAAATCAAGGCAGGCAAAGTGAAATGGGTCATTCCCGAAGCCCCAGTGTCCGCCATTGAAGTCGCCAGCGAAATGCTCGATAAGGCCATCGGACAGGAAAGCTAGTTTCAGCTCCTAGCTACTAGCCTCTAGCAAACACGATTTGGCTTGCTAGTAGCTAGGGGCTAGAAGCTAGCAGCTGATCCTCATGAAAATCGCTCTCGGAGTCTGTGGCGGCATAGCCGCATATAAAGCGGCAGAAATTGTCCGCATGCTGCAAGACCGCGGCATCCATGTGCAGGTCATCATGACCGCCTCCGCTCAGGAGTTTGTCCGTCCTCTCACCTTCGCCGCGCTCTCCGGGGAGAAAGTCATCACCAGCATGTTTTCTGTCGAGGCCGGAGCAGAGCCGAATATAGACTCCGCCATCGAGCACATTGCGGTAGCGCAGTCGATTGATGCTCTGGTGGTCGTGCCTGCCACTGCCGACGTTCTTGCCAAGTTTGCTCAGGGAATCGCGAACGACTTTCTGACCACACTGTATTTGGCGACGACGGCTCCGGTTGTAGTGGCCCCGGCGATGAACGTGAATATGTTGGAGCATCCGGCGACGCAGCAGAACCTTGAAGGCCTTCGCCAGCGCGGTGTCAGAATCGTCGAACCCGGGATCGGATATCTCGCCTGCGGGATGACGGGACCCGGACGACTGGCGGAAAACGAAGCCGTGGTCGCGGCGGTGATGGAAGCGCTGGGAGCATCGCAAGACCTGGCTGGCGAAACCGTGCTGATCACAGCCGGGCCTACACGAGAAAAAATCGACCTTGTGCGCTATCTCACAAATCGTTCCAGCGGACGAATGGGTTACGCGTTGGCTGAAGCTGCTTTGCGACGCGGTGCCCGAGTGCTGCTGGTAAGTGGGCCGACGGCACTCAAGCCGCCCTCCGCAGCCGAGGTGACTTGGGTGGAGTCTGCAAGCCAGATGCTGGAGGCGGTGCTACGTCTTCTGCCACAAGCCTCGGTCGTAATCAAGGCTGCAGCAGTGGCCGACTACACAATTGGCAATCCGCCGGACGAGAAAATCAAACGCACCGGCCGCATGACGCTAGAGCTCGACCCGACTACAGATATCCTTACCGAAATCGCACGTCGAAAGACATCGCAGATCGTGATCGGGTTCGCCGCCGAAACTCAAAATATTATCGAGAACGCCCGCAAAAAGCTCGTGGCGAAATCGCTCGACGCCATCGTAGTCAATGATGTTTCTCGGGAAGGCATCGGCTTCGACTCCGAACGAAACGCGGTAACGATTCTCACCCCGTCGGAGAGTATCAGCGTACCTGAAACCACCAAGTGGGACGTTGCACAAAGCGTGCTGGACCAGGCGGTTCGTCTTAAGCGGAGGGCCGATGTTTCCCACCACTCGTCTGTCTCGTGAGATCTCCTGGCCGAACTGAATTGACGCCCTAGTGCTGCAAGCTGACTGTACCGGAAGTGTTCGTGCCGGGATCGATTTGCAAGGCATACGCGTCCGAGCCCGAGACTGCATACATCACCAAGTCGAGGCCGCCGCCGCTCAAGTTTCCCGTAATTCGGCCGTTGGAT
>WNGL01001040.1_pt1 | contig 33676 bp, 21 predicted proteins | sample 5400591 | NCBI WGS metagenome assembly WNGL01 (sample SAMN13153377, study PRJNA577476) | soil metagenome | isolation source: 80 cm soil or saprolite under Garry oak tree replicate 1 | place: USA:California | collected 2016-06-15
GGATCAGGAACGGCGACCGCGTGAAGGTGAGATCGAAGCGCGGCCAGATCGTGGCGAAGGCCCTCGTGACCAAGCGGATCGGCACCCTCCAGGTCGGCGGGCGCGACGTCGAGACGGTGGGCATCCCCATCCACTGGGGCTTCGACGGGCTCGCCAGGCCCGGGTACCTCGCGAACACCCTCACGCCCTTCGTGGGCGACGGCAACGTCCAGACGCCCGAGTTCAAGGCGTTCCTGGTCAACGTCGAGAGAGCCTGAGGAGGGAGGAACGCCATGTCTCTGCAATCGCTCGACATCAAGGGCCGGTCGGCGTCGACCTTCACCCCTCCCTCGGCGCGCAAGACGCTCGAGGTGGCGAAGCTCATCGACGTCTCGCGCTGCATCGGGTGCAAGGCCTGCCAGGCCGCGTGCATGGAGTGGAACGACCTGCGCGATCCAGTCGGCGTCAACGATGGGTTCTACACGAACCCGCCCGACCTCACCGATCAGACCTGGAACCTGATGCGGTTCTACGAGGAGCAGATCGAAGGCAGCCTGCAGTGGCTCATCCTGAAGGATCAGTGCATGCACTGCGCAGATCCTGGCTGCCTCAAGGCGTGCCCCGCCCCGGGCGCGATCGTGCAGTACTCGAACGGTATCGTCGATTTCCACCAGGAGGACTGCATCGGCTGCGGCTATTGCATCTCCGGCTGCCCCTTCAACATCCCGCGTCTCCGCAGTGAGGACTCGAAGGTCTACAAGTGCACGCTCTGTTCCGATCGGGTCTCGGTGGGACTCGAGCCGGCGTGTATCAAGGCCTGCCCGACGCAGGCCCTCTCCTTCGGCTCGAAGGAGGACATGGTCATTCAGGCAAACCACCGGCTGGAGGACCTGCACGAGCGCGGGTTCGCCAAGGCGGCCGTCTACGACCCCCAGGGCGTGGGCGGCACGCATGTCGTGTACGTGCTGCCGCATGGAGACCCCGAGCTCTACCGGCTCCCGCGGGAGCCGGAGATCGGGCCGCTCCTCTCGGTCTGGCGGAGCTGGATCTCTCGTTCACTGGGGGTATTTACCATGTTCGCCGTCGTGGTCGCGGGCGTCTTCCACTACATGAAGGTGGGGCCGATCGAGGAGCCGAAGGACGGCGAGCCCACCAAGTCCGGGAAGGAGGCCTGAGCCCGTGGCCATCCCCGAGAACGTCGTCGGCACCAAGCGAGAGCAGACCGCCGAGGCGCGACCCACCGACCCCAACCGGCTGGTGCGGTACGAGCCCGCGGAACGGATCACTCACTGGGCCATCGCAATCGTCTACATCTTCCTGTTCGTCTCCGGGCTCGCGCTCTTCCACCCGTTCTTCTTCTGGACCGCATCGCTCTTCGGCGGTGGTCAGCTCATGCGCGTCCTGCACCCGTTCTTCGGGGTGGCGCTGATGGTGCTGTTCTACCCGTATGCGGTAAATCTCTGGCGTGACAATCGATTGACCCCAGGTGACACGGTCTGGCTACGCCACATGTTCGCGTACGTGAACAAGCAGGAGACGAAGGAGGTCCCCGAAACGGGCAAGTTCAACGCCGGCCAGAAGCTCATGTTCTGGTCGATGGTCGTCATCATCGCGGCGCTTCTCCTGACGGGGTTCGTCATCTGGCAGCCCTACTTTGCGCCGGGCTTCTCTGCGCAGGCACGCAAGGCGGCAGCGGTGATCCACGCCATCGCCGCCTTCATCATGTTCATCGGCATCGGTATCCACGTGTACGCCGCGTACTGGACCAAGGGATCGATGAAGGCGATGACGCGGGGGACGGTCACGCGCGCCTGGGCGCGCATGCACCATCCGGCGTGGTATCGGCAGCTGACGGGCAAAGATCCGTGAGCGCCGAGCCGCAGTCGCCCTCCGGGCCGGGCGGCCTCTCCGACATCCCGCACCTGCGCCTCCCGGACGCGCAGGCGCTGTTCCACCGGCGGGCCCAGCGCTTCGCGGCGCTCGCGCTCGGCCACACGTTGCAGGAGTACCTGGAGCTGCTGGCGCAGCTCGCCGCCAGCCAGAGCGTCGCGATCGCGACCCTCCAGCCGGCGCTGCCGCGGGCGCTCGCTCCGCAGCGCCCGCTCGACCCGGCCAGACTCAGGCGCGGCCGCGAGTGGCTGGCTGCGCTGACGGTGATCCTCGACGAGCTCTCCGCGGCCGAGGTGCCGGAGGAGAGCCGGACCGCGTTCGACCTGCTCATGACGATGCCTCCGCCCGAGCTGGAGGCGCTCGCCGACCGCGTGCTGGCCAACGCGGTGGCCGGGGCGGACCTCGCGGCCGCCTCATTCGTCGCGGCGGCGCTTCAGGTCTACTTCACCGGCCTCGCCGCCCAGCTCGCCCCCACCGCCGCGCCGCGCACCCGGGACGGCTGCCCCGTCTGCGGCTCGCTGCCGGTGGTGGGCGTGGTGCTCGGCGACGACAAGCTGCGCTACCTCGTCTGCAGCCTGTGCGGCACGCAGTGGCACCACACCCGCGTCCAGTGCACCGCCTGCCACGAGGGGAAGGGGCTGGCCTATTACGAGCTCCAGGGCGAACAGGCCTCGGCGGCGCGCCTGCCCGTGGGCTACGTGAAGGCCGAGGCGTGCCCGGCCTGCAAAGCCTACACGAAGCTCTTCTACGTCGAACAGGAGCCCGCGCTCGAGCCGTTCGCGGACGACGTGTCGACGCTGGCGCTCGATCTCCTCATGGCCGAGGAGGGCTGGGCGCGGCACGGGGTGAACCTCTTCCTCATGCCGGGGGAGGAGTGGATCCCCGCTACTCCTCGTGGCGAGCGCGGACCCGCGAGCGGACAGTGACCCACGCCCCCGCCGCGAGGTGGTGAGGCGGGACCGCTCAAGCGTCGATGGGGAGGCTCTTACCGTCGAAAGGCTCGAGCGGGATGGCGCCGAGGTCGACGTCGTCCAGGCACCGCACGTTCAGCGCCACGATCGGCTCACCGCTCGGCCGCGCACCGCGCGCGAAGGAACGAACCCCGCACCGCTTGCAGAAGAGGTGATGGATCTTCTTCTTGCCCCACTGATAGTCGGTCAGCGCGTCCGCCCCGGCGGTGAGCTCGAACTGCGCGGCCGGGACGAACGCCAGCATCGATCCCGTCTTGGAGCAGATGGAGCAGTTGCAGGTCACCGCGCCCTCGAGCTTCATCGTCGCGCGGTAACGCACGGTGCCGCAGTGACAGCCGCCGGTGTAGGTCGTCGTCTCGGCCATGGCTATCGGTCACTTCGCCTTGGGGTCCGCCGCGCCGGGTGCAGCGTGCTCGGTCTTCTTCCCTGCCGTGGCGGCGGCAGCCCTCGCCGCCTTGGCGTCGGCCTTGGACTTCACCTCGGCTGCCGCAGCGGCTCTCGCCTCCGCCTGCGCCGGTGTGTCGACGTGCTTTTCGACATTCTTCTTGAACGCATCGCTGAAGCTCATGTGTGCCTCTCGGTGGTTGGTTGGGTGGGCATGACTGTCTAACGCGCCCAGGACAGACCCACATGGGCATTCAGGGTCGTTGGCTGGATTCGCCCATCACCAGCCGGACCTGGTGGATCGCGCCGTCGTCCACGAGCGCCATGGCGCGCGCGTCGACCGCCACGCCATCCAGCTCCGCCGCCGCAATCCCCTTGCAGCGCCGCTCCGGGTTGACGACGGAGATCTCGTAGCGCGTCCGGCCGAAGCGCCAGCTGATGCCGAACTCGGGCCAGGAGGCCGGCACGCAAGGATCGACCCCGAAAGTCGCACCGTGGCGTTCGAGCCCAAGGATGCTCTCCAGGCCGGCGCGGTACATCCAGCCCGCCGATCCCGTGTACCAGGTCCACCCCGCGCGCCCGGCGTGTGCAGGGTGCGCGCAGACATCTCCGGCGAGGACATAGGGCTCGCCCTGGTAGTGCTCGACGTCCGAGTCGGTCCGCGTGTGATTGATGGGGTTCAACATGTGGAACAGCTCGGTCGCCTCGTCCCCGCTCCCGAGCCGTGCCAGCGCCATCACGATCCATGCCGCCGCGTGCGTGTACTGGCCGCCGTTCTCGCGAACGCCGGGCGGATAGCCCTTGATGTAGCCCGGTTCTTGCGCCGAGCGATCAAAGGGAGGCTCGAGCAGCAGGATGACCTGCGCCCCGCGACGAACGAGGTGGGTGCGGACCGCGTCCATGGCGCGGTCCGCGAATCGCGCCGGGACCGCCCCGGAGAGCACCGCCCAGGACTGGGCGATCGAGTCGATCCGGCATTCGTCGTTCTGCGCCGTGCCGAGCGCTGTGCCGTCGTCGTAGTAGCCGCGCCGGTACCACTCACCGTCCCAGGTCCGCTCCAGGCTGACGGCGAGCCGCCGGGCTTCGCCCCGGTAGCGTTCGGCCCGAGCCGTGTCCGCCCTCGCCACGCAGAGCGGTGCGAACTCGCTCAGGACGGCGTGCAGGAAGAAGCCGAGCCAGGAGCTCTCCCCCCGCCCATCGCGGCCGACGCGGTTCATCCCATCGTTCCAGTCGCCGCTGCCCATGAGCGGAAGCCCGTGAGCTCCCGCCGTCAACCCGTGGTCGATCGCGCGCACGCAGTGCTCGAACAACGTGCCTTGCTCGGCCGAGATGCGAGGCTGCAGATACGCCTCGTGCGCGTCGGGCGACAGGGCGGGCGCCTCGAGGAACGGCACCCGCTCGTCGAGCACGCCGGCATCCCCGGTGGTCCGGACGTAGTGCGCCACCGCGTACGGAAGCCAGAGCAGATCGTCCGAGCAGCGGGTGCGAGTCCCTCGCCCGCTCGGCGGGTGCCACCAGTGCTGCACGTCGCCCTCCACGAACTGGCGTCCGGCCGCGCGCACCAGGTGCTCCCGCACGAGCGACGGCCGCGCCAGCGCGAGCGCCATCACGTCCTGGAGCTGATCGCGGAAGCCGAAGGCGCCGCCGGGTTGGTGGTAGCCGGTGCGGGCCCAGACCCGGCAGCTCAGGTCCTGGTACAGGAGCCATCGGTTCATGAGCAGGTCGAAGGAGTCGTCGGGGGTGCGGACCTGCACCGCGTCGAGCGTCTCGTCCCATCCCTGCCGCACGGCCTCGAGCGCCCGCTCGGCGGCGGCGACCTGGCCGTGGCGGGCCGCCAGCTCGCGGGCGTGCGCCACGTCCCTGCCTTCGCCCAGGAGGAACACGAGGCGGCGGGTCTCGCCTGCGGCCAGAGTGACGGCGAGGTGGAGGGCGGCGCAGGGATCGAGGCCCGCCCCGAAGCGCGCCGGCAGCACCTTCAGGCGGAGCGCCGCCGGGTCGGCCAGCGACCCGTTGCGGCCCAGGAAGGACGCTCGGTCCGCGGTCGCCGAGGCGAGAGGCTCGCTGGCGTGAGCAAAGGCGACGCGCCCGGCGAACTCATGGTTGTACGCGTTCGTGGCCAGGACCGCCCCGCTGGTCGGGTCGTGCTGGGTGATGACGTGCAGGTTCTGGCCGGCCTGCGGCGGTCCGAGGACCCACTCGCCGTACCCGAAGACGCTCAGCCGCCGCACCGCCGCGCTCTCGTTGGTGAGGGTGAGGAGCGAGAACTTCACCGGATCGACGGCGTCGACGAAGACGTCGAGGTCGTGGCGGATCCCGTTCGTCACGCGTGCGAAGCGGGTGATCCCGGGCGCGTGGCGGATCACGAACCGGCCGCTCGCGCGGGTCCGGCGCAGGGGGCCTGGCGTCGGCGACCAGGCCTCTCCGGTGTCGTCGTCGCGGAGCAAGATCGCCTCGGAGGTGGGATCGCCCACCGGGTCGTTCGCGAAAGGTGTGAGTCGGTTCTCCCGGCTGTTCTCGGACCAGGTGAAGGCGGATCCCGATGCGGTGACCACCGTGCCGAGGACGGGGCTGGCGATGACGTTGGCCCAGGGGAGCGGCGTCTCCTCGTCGCCCTCGAGCACGATCACGTACTCCCGCCCCCCCACGGCAAAGCCGCCGAGCCGATGGGACATGGCGAGCGGAGGCACCTCGGCCTGCCCGACCTGCGTGGCCGCGGGAACCGCCTTCCGGGGAGCAGGCAGCAGCTCATCACCCGGTGGTTCGAGGCTGACGGGGATCGGCGTGCTGAGCTGCTGCACCAGGCCGCCCCTGTCGCCGCTCAGGACCGCGCGGGCCACGCCCGAGAGCAGGGCGCGATCCGCCTCGGCCATGCGATCCCCGCGCAGGAGGTACGCTCCCCCGGGGCGGTGCTTCCAGGTCCGCCACGGTCCGTTGTCGAGGACGGCCGCGAGTTGCGTGTGCACCTCGTCGAGGTAGCTGACCGGATGCTCGTTCAGGATCACGACGTCGGCGCTCAGCCCCTTGAGCCGCCAGTACTCCTGCGCCTGGAGCACCTGACGCACCAGCGCGAGGTCGTCGTGGGTGACGACCCGCACCAGCAGGATGGGCAGGTCGCCCGAGATCCCGTGCCCCCACAGCGCCTCCTGGCCGAGGGCGTTACGCGCCAGGAGCTCGGGGGGCGCGCGCAGCGACGCGTCGGCGTACAGGACGCGGGAGGCCAGGCGCTCGAAGAGCAGGGCCTCCTCGCTCGAGATGCCGAGGTGCCGCAGCGCGCTCTGCGCGTGCGCGAAGGCGAGGGCGAACGTCCGGGTGGCAGCGGTGGGATCGTGATAACGCTGTGCCAGCGCCAGGGCCGTCTCCCGGCTCGACGCCACCCCGGTCGCGAAGCACAGCCTGGCGACCGCGCCCGGCGCCAGGCGGAGCCGCTGTCGGAGGCTCACCATCGGGTCCAGCAGCACGCCGGTCGTCCCGGTGAGCGGGCGCCCATCGAGCGCCTGTGGATCGTCCACGCCGCGCCCTCGCCCCAGGAAGCGCGCCCGGTCGGTCTCCCACTCGACCGGCCCCTGCGTCCTGCCCTCCTGGCTGATCACGTGGACCGCCCAGATCGGCGCGTCCTCGGGGGCGCGCGGCCGCCGCCGGCAGAGCAGCGCGTTGCTTTCCTGGACGTACTCCGACTCCACGAACAGCTTGCCGAACGAGGGGTGCGCGAGGTCATCGGCCTGCGGCGCGAGGACGATCTCGGCGTAGCTCGTGACCTCGACCTCGCGCGGGCGATCGCTGCGGTTCGTCACCACCAGCCGGCGTACCTCGACGTCGTCTTCGGGGGAGACCGCGACGTCGAGCTGCGTCCCGATGCCGTCGTCGCGCCGGTGGAAGGTCGCCCTCTCGAGCGCGAAGGTGACGACGTCGTCCGCCGCGTCCTGGGCGATGGGGTGGTGCGTCGCGGACCACACGTGGCCGCTCCGGACGTCGCGCAGGTAGATGAACTGGCTCCCGGGATCGCGGGTCGGGTCCTGCCGGAACCGCGTGACGGCCCGGCCGCGGCAGAAGCTGGCGCCACCGCCCGCGTTGGTGACCACGGTGGTGTAGTGCCCGTTGGACAGGAACTGAGCGCTCGGGAACGCCGTGTGCGGCGAGCGAAACCGGCGCACCTTCATGGGCGGCACCGGCGCCACGACATGCTCCTCGTCGTCCGGCCGCGGTCGCGTGATGGCGGCGTGGCGAGGCACCCTCTCCTGGAGCAAGAGCTCCGTCGCCTGGACGCGGGGATCGGCGTGGAAGCGTGCCACCATGCGGTTGCCGTCGAGGGCGTTGGCGATGGCGACGAGGGTCATCCCCTGGTGGTGCGCGAGGTACGCCCGGACGACGGTGCCGCCGGGCGGGCCCGGCGGGCTCGCTCGCTCCTCCGCGTCCTTCGCATCGCGCCGCGTGTAGTCGATCGCGTCGAAGTAGCCGTACTCACCGTACAGCCCGTCCTCGACGAGCCGGCGCAGGTTGCTCGCCGCGGCCGGCGCGTCGACGAGGGCGGCGAGCGCCGTGGCGTAAGGCGCGACCACCAGCTCGTCCCCGAGCCCGCGCTTGAGGCCGAGCCCGGGCACCCCGAACGCCTTGTACTGATAGTTGTCGTGGCGGTCGACGACGTCATAGGCGCACTCGGAGATCCCCCAGGGGACCCCGCGCTCCGCGCCGTAGTCGCGCTGCCGGCGCACGGCCATCCGACAGCTCTGGTCGAGCAGCGTCTCCGGATAGGTCTTCATGAGGAGCAGCGGCATCAGGTACTCGAACAGCGTGGCGCTCCATGACAGCAGCGCCGGGGTACCGTGGACGGCCGTGACCGCCCGTCCCAGGTGGAACCAGTGGGCCTCGGGCAGATCGCCCTTCGCGATGGCGATGAAGCTCGCCAGCCGCGCCTCCGAGGCGAGGAGGTCGTAGTGGGACGGGTCGAGGCGTCCGGGGCCCTCGGCGTCGGGGGCCCGGTAACCGATCGAGAGGAGCTGGCGCTGCGGATCGAACAGGAAGCGGAAGTTCATCCCGTTCGCGAGCGCGGCGGTGCGCTGCGCCAGGCTCTCGAGACGCGCACCGTCGCGCGCGACCTCGGGCGGTGGCGGTGGCTCCTGCGCGAGGCGCCGTAGCCCTTCGGACAGGGCGATCAGCGAGCCGGCGAGGTTGCCGCTGTCGACGGTGGAGACGTAGCGGGGTGGAAGGGGGGCCAGCGTGAGCGTGTCGTACCAGTTGAACAGGTGGCCTTCGAGGCGCTCCAGGCCCTCGGCCGTGGTGAGCGTGGCGTCGACCCGCTCGATGAGCTCGGCGGTTTCGATGAAGCCGAGATCGTGCGCCGCCAGCGTCGAGAGCAGCCCCATGCCGATGTTGGTGGGCGAGGTCCGATGGGCCACCCTGGCCTCCGGTACCTCCTGGAAGTTGTCCGGCGGCAAGCCGTGATCGGCGGCGCCCATGAAGGCGTCGAAGTACCGCCAAGTCCGGCGGGCGACTCCGAGGAGGAGCTGGCGATCCTCCAGCCCGAGCTTCCGGTCCGCGCTCGGGATGGGCTGGCTCAAGCGGTGCGCGATGAGCGGCGCGACCGCCCAGAGAGCGAGCACCGGCCCCGCCACGAGGAGGGCCTCGGGCCGGCACGCCAGGACCAGGACGAGGCCGCCCAGCGCGAGGGCCGGGCTGGCTGCCATCCCGACGAGGAACGATCGCCGGCCACTGCCTCGTGACTCGCCGCTGCGCGCGGCGCTCGCAGCCGCCGTCTCCCACTCCAGGAGGCGCCGCTTGGTGACGACCAGGCGGATGAGCGTGACCGAGACCGCGTGAGTCATCGCGTACGCCTGGTTCGCCAGGAAGGTGAGGTGCAGTCCGACGCGCGCGAGCGCGCTCGCCGCATCGTCCGCGAGCGCGAGCACGAACGCCCGCCAGGGCTGCCGAGGCCTCGGCCCGGAGAGGATCTCGATCGCGATCGGGTAGACCGGGATGGCGATGCTGGCCAGGACGGCAGCGGTCCAGAGCGCGGGGCTGCCGGGCAGGACCGTCCAGGCGAGGGCCAGCAACGCGACCGTCGCGGGGGCGAGCTGGCTCCGGCGCAGGTTGTCGAAGATCTTCCAGCGCGAGATGAGCGGCAGGCGATTGCGCCGGAGGCCCGCACGCGTCGGGACGAGCGGGAAGAGCCAGGCCAGGATCTGCCAGTCACCTCGCGTCCACCGGTGCTGGCGCCGAGCGTGGGCGAGGACGCTGGAGGGGTAGTCGTCCACCACCTCCACATCCGTCACGAGCGCCGTCCGCGCGTGGATCCCTTCGAAGAGGTCGTGGGAGAGGAGGGCGTTGTCCGGCACCCGCCCGTCCAGAGCCGCGGAGAACGCGTCGACGTCGTAGAGTCCCTTGCCGGTGAACGTGCCCTCCCCGAAGAGGTCCTGGTAGGTGTCCGAGACGGCGGTGGTGTAAGGGTCGACGCCGGTGTGGCCTGCGAAGAGCCGCGCGAAGCGCGAGCCGGCGGCGCTGGCGGTCGTCACGCTCACGCGCGGCTGAAGGATCCCGTAGCCCTCCGTCACCCGCCCGGAGCGGGGATCGAACCGCGCACGGTTCAGCGGGTGGGTGATGATGCCGATGAGCTTCTTCGCCGCGTCCCGAGGGAGGCGGGTGTCCGAGTCGAGCGTGATGCAGTAGCGGACGCTCGGGAGCACGGTCAGGTCGCCGACCTGAACGTCGAAGCTCGTGTCGCTGGCTCCGCGCAAGAGGCGGTTGAGCTCCTCGAGCTTGCCGCGCTTTCGTTCCCAGCCCATCCATGCGTTCTCACCCGGGTTCCACTCGCGAGCGCGATGGAACAGGAAGAACCGGTCGCCGCGGCCGTCGCCGAGGCGGGCGTTCAGCGCCGTCACGCCCTCCCTGGCCGCGGCGAGGATGGCGGCGTCCTCGGGCAGCTCCCGGGCCGCGGCGTCCGTGTAGTCGCCCAGGATCGCGAAGTGGATCCGCGCGTCGAGGTTTCCAAGCGCCAGAATCTCGAGGTGTTCGACGAGCCGCTCCACGCCCTCCACGCTCGTCAGCAGCGTGGGCACGACGACCAGCGTGCGGGCGTCCCCCGGGACACCCTCGGTGAGGTCGAGGCGCGGCAGGCGCCGCGGGGGCGCGAACCGCGCGGCCAGCCGCTGGACGAAGCCCGTGGCCAGCTCGCTCCCCGGCAGGAGCAGGAGCACCGCCACCCCGATCGCCCACCCCACTGAGCCGCCCTGGTGCTGGACGTAGGCAACGCCAGCATAGAGCAGCGCCGCGGACACGAGCACGATCGCCCCCAGGTAGAAGGAGGTCGCGTGCGCGAAGACGGAGCGCCGGAGGCCCTTCGCCAGGCCGGGGCGGAAGGCGACGTCCGCCTCCAGCTCGCGACGCCCCCTTCCGATGAGGTGGTGGCCCACATGTGCGGCGCGCGCAGCGGGTCCTTCACGCTCCGCTGCCTGGCGTGCGCTCTCCACCGCGCGCAGCGCGACGCGGACCTGCGCCTCACCGGTCGGGTCGGACAACTCCTCGACCGCCTGGCGGTAGCGGTCCCGCGTCAGGAAGTCCTGACGCGCGTGCACGCCCGCCGGATCGCGCTGGAGGACGCGCTCGACGAGGCTCACCGCCTCCACGTACTTCCGCCAGTCGAGCTCGGAGCAGAGGCGGAGGCTCGTGATGACGTTCGCGATCGAGACCTGGGCGGCGGCCTCGCGCTGATGCTCGTTGCGGATGGCCTCCTCCGAGCTGACCCGCCCCATCGCGAGGTGCTCCTCGAGGCCCGCGCGGACGGCTGAGAGCCGCGGGCCGTACTCGCGCACGCGCTGCAGGAGCTGCACGACCCCGGCCGTGTGCAGCCCGAGTGGCAGTGGCCCCGGGGCGCCCTTCCCCACCGCGTCGATCCGCGCCACATAGGCGTCGGCGGCGCGGCGGGCCGCCCGCGCGGCGAGCACCTCGTCCGCCAGGCGGCGCAGGTTCTCGATGAGCGCGAGCTTGAGCATGCTGGGCCAGGCCCAGAGCTCCCCGATGGCGAGCGGAGCGACCGTCTGGAAGCTGTCGAGGAACCGAACGAGCTGCTGGCGCTCCAGGCGGCTATCGCTGTGGCGGATCAGCTCCACGGCCAGGGCATACACGCGGGCGTTCCCGGCCAGCTCGCGCGGCGCGAGCTTGGGCAGCTCGCGGTAGTAGTCGCGCGGGACGTCCAGGTGAACGTCTCGCACCTCGGAGGCGACCAGGTGGAAGTTGTCGAGCAGCCACTCCGCCGCCGGGGTGATGAACTCGCCTCGGCGCACATCGTTCGAGAGGGTGCGGTAGGCGTCTCCGAGGAGCCGCGCGTTGGCGTCGAAGCGGGGAAAGACGCTCCGCGCCGGCCGGCGAGGGCTCGGGTCCACCGTGAACGTGGCCGCCAGCGCCCGGGCCCGCTCCTCCAGGCGCTCGATGCTGAGAAGCTCGTCGCGGAGGGGCTTGCCAGCGCCCACTTCATCGCGTCGCGCGCCACCGAACAGCCAGCCACCGATCCTCGAATCCACGAACACGCACGCTCCCGAGAGGGAGTCAGCGCGTCATCGGCATGGATGGGAGAGCTGGCTCGGCCGGATCCTAACGGCCGAGTCGTGGGCCCGCCCGGGGAATGGGGGGGGAAGCAGTGGGCGGACCGCTCCTCGCCTCGGTGCAGAGGAGCACTCCGTTCCGCTCTACGGGAGCAGCGCCTCCGCCACTGCCTGCCGCATCACCTCCGCCAACGTATCCAGTGAGTCGCTCGTGTCGGTGTGAGTCGTCGTCACCGTGGGCAGCCTCGAGCGCGACTCCCCGCCTACCAGGAACGGCAGCGGCCGGCGACCGAGGCGGAGCAGCCGCTCGTCGTAGAACGCGCCCTTCGCCTTCTCGCGCAGAATCCGCGCGAGCTCGACCATGTTCGCCGTGGACGAGGGCTGCATGCCCGCCCCAAGGCACGTGAAATCAAGGTCGCTCTCTGCGAGCGTCGCCGCTCGCCCACCGTGCGCGTAGACGAAGATCACCTGCTCGATGGCCTCCTCCGACGAGCGCACCGTCTTCGTGGAGCTGCGGGTCATCACCAGCCCACCCGTCGCGACGGCGCTGCCAATGGAGAGTCGCTTCGACTTCTCGGTGCGCTCGACCTCGGAGCGCGACGCGCGAAGTCCACGCAGGATGGCCGCCACGTCGGCCCACTCGAGCGCCAGCGAGTCCCCGCAGCGAGGCGTGAACGTGACGCCCTTTGCGGCGACGGCAAAGGAGCGCGCGGCCGTGCGGTCCTTGTCGGTCGGGGCATGGGCGTCGACCGCGACCGCGGCCAGCCCTGCCTTGCGCAGCACGGCGACGAGCACGTTCGCCTGGTCCGGTGCGAGCCGCGCGAGGAGGGCGGGTGGCTCCGGCGCCAGACGCATGCGGGCTTCGGCCAGCGTGAGCCCCGTCGCGTCGGCCACGGCGCGCGCCGCCTCGTCCGGGCTCGGCGGCGTGCGCACGATGGCGACGAGCTTCATCTGGTCAGCTTACTCCCGGAGAGCTCGATCCGTGTGAAGCTCTGCTGCAGCAGAACGGGCACCGCGCGCAATCGAGCGCGACCAGCTGGCCAGGCCCACCTTCCGTGTGGGTTTGCGTGACGGGGGGCGCCAGGGCACACTGAATCCCCATGAACGCCCAGGGCGCCCGTCAGCTGCCCGGGCCTGATCCTTCCGCCACTCCCGTCACGGCGGTGCCTGCGTCCCCCAGCGCCCCCTGGCGCGAGGCGGGCGCGCTGCTCGTCGCCGGCTTGGTTGCGGGTGCCTTCGGAGGCCTGGTCGGTGTGGGCGGGAACGTCATCTTGATCGTGTTCTTGGCGGGATCAGGAAAGCTCCGGCAGCACCAAGCCCAAGCCACCAGCCTGGTGGCGCTCGTCTTCACGGGATTGGCCGGCGCGACCCGGTATGGGCTGATGGGCGCCATTGACCTCGCCGCAGCAGCGGCCCTTGCCCTCCCGGCGATCATCACCGCACGCCCTGGCGCGCGGTACGCCCACACCCTGCCGGAGTGGCAGCTGAAGCGGGTCTTCGGCGGTTTTCTCATTGCGGTCTCGCTGCTCCTTCTTCTCAAGCATCACCTGCCAGGCCTGGCCCAACCCTTCACCGGGCGGATCGGGTTGCTGATCTTGGTCGCAACGGGAGCGCTCACCGGCTTCGCCTCGGGCATGTTGGGCGTGGGCGGCGGATCGCTCATGGTCCCGGCCATGGTGCTCCTCGCCGGTTTCGGGCAGCACGTCGCCCAGGGCACCTCATTGCTCGCCATGGTCCCCGCGGGCGCCGCCGCCGCTCGAGCCCATTGGCGGCTCGGGAACGTGGTCAAGCGGCTGCTGCCGCCGCTCATCCCGGGCGTCCTGCTCGGCGCCTACCTCGGCGGAAGCCTGGCAGCGGCCCTCGACGAGCTCGCGCTCCGCATCACCTTCGCAGGCGTTCTCATCTGGACGGGGATCCGGTTTCTCCGGGCCCGTCGCCCCTGAGCGCGTCAGATCTGCGGCGCCATTCCCCGGCATTTGCGGTCTTTTGCACTTCGTGCCCGCCCGAGACGCCCGCACGTTCCGTGCCAGCACGCTGAGCGCACCCCCCCCTCCTGTCTCGCGCCGGATCCGTGCTAGCGTTTCAAGCGCTGAATTGGAACGGATCATTGCCTGCACCTATCGCACACCCACGTCGGACCTCTCCCTACTCTCGTCGCCATTTCGCGCTGCGGCCATCCATGCCGTTGCCCTGTGAACGAGAGCCTTGACAGGTAGGGCACATGCCTTCACGGACACTCCTCGGAATTGCCGCCAGCCTGCGTAATGCCCGCTGCGGCGCACGTGATCGTTCGCTGGTGGATGAGCTCGCCGCTCTCGAGACGAAAGAGGCGCTTCTCTCCTACTTGTCGGGCCAATCCCAGCTCATCGTCGAACAGTTCCTCGAGGCGGGCCGGCGCGAGGGGAAGGACTTTCTCCAGATCTATCGGAATCTGAGGAAGCGACGCGGGGACACGGGCCTGAGCAACTCGGAGGTGGCGCTCGCGGCTGCGCTCTGGGCGGCGCACCGCGAAGGCGCCGCCATCGACCACCTGTCGCTCAGCGATCACTTCACGGCCGACGGTCAGCAGCGCGATGCCGAGGGGCTGCGCGCCAAGCTGCTCGAGGCCGACGGGCTCCTCGTCTCGGGGCCGGTCTACTTCGGAGACCGGGGGAGCCTGGCCGAGAGCCTCGTCGCCTTCATCGCCAGCGACCCGGAGCTGAGGGAGTCCCTGCGAGGCCGGCTCTACGGTGGCATCGCCGTGGGTGCCAAGCGCAACGGCGGACAGGAGACGACGCTCATCTACCAGATGCTGGACATGGTGAACCTCGGCCTCCTGACGGTGGGCAATGACAGCGACACGACCGCGCAATACGGCGGGACGGGCCACGCCGGCGATGTCGGAACCATGCACAAGGACTCGTACGGCCTCGAGACATCGATGGGCACAGGGCGGCGCATGGGCCGAGTGCTCAAGTATTTCGGTTCGTCGCCTGCGCTGCGCGGCGGCCCGAAGACGCTCTTCCTCATCCTCCAGGACGCGGGCGGCATCGCGGCGTCGGTCGTGGATCGAATGGTGGCGCGCTTCGAGGGCTCGATGCATGCGGCCGTGGTCGACGTCACGGGTCGCCGGATCGACCGGTGCGTCGCCTGCGACATCTGCCCGACCCGTGTCGGCTTCGACGAGGAATACCGCTGCGTCGTGACCTCACAGTCGGACAGCATGCCGGACCTCCATGGCGCGCTGCTGAACCACGACCTGATCGTCCCGGTCGTCGCCTCCCTCCAGGACTCCGCGGTCGCCTCGAAGTATCAGCTCTTCGTGGAGCGCACCCGCTACATCCGACGGGCAGACTACATCTGGAGCGACGTCATGGTGGCGCCGCTCGTCGTGGAGGAACCGGGCGACTACCGCTCGCTGCCGATCCGGATGATGACCTCGTTCCTGCGCCACCACACCGTCATGGCGAAGCCCATCATGGCCTACCTGCGCGGCGGCCAACTCGAGGACCCGGCGCGTGTCGAGATGGAGTTCTCTCGGACGCTCGCGCTTGCAGCGCGCCTCGCCGCCGGTCGCCTGGCGCTGGCCGCGGAGACCAGCCCGGGGAGCCACTATAGCCCGGTGGGGTACGTGCTCTCCGCCGACAAGGATGCCGAAGACGATCGGCTGCAGCGCCGGCGGGAGCCGGCGCTGGCTCGGCGCGACCGGAAGGTGCTCGAGGCTCGCGAGCGCTTGGCCCGGTGAGATGCAATGAGACGTCAGCTGCCGGGTCCATCAGAACGAGCAGCTCCCACGCGCCCCGCGACACAGGAGACCACGATGAAGCATTCTATCCTGAAGCTCAGTTTGTCGAGGCAGGTTGCGCTCGCCTCCATGGTGGCCATCGCCTGTCTCCTTGCCTTCGGGCTCGTCGCGTACGCCGGATTGGGGCAGCAGCGGGCGTCGGTGAACAACATCATCTCCAGGTTCCAGAGCCACGAGGCGGCCTCGACGATCCAAGGCGACCTCTCCCGGGTCCACGCCAATCTATACCGGGTGCTCCAGTGGTCGGTGGCGCGCTATGACGAGAAGAAGATCGATGCGCTCAGCCAAGCGCAGGTCAAGACGCTCAGCGCCCTCGTCGAGCAGCTCAAGGGACTCCTGGAGTCGAAGGCCCTCACCGACGAGGAGCGGGGACGCTACCAATCGCTGACGGCCGACCTGAAGGCCTATCAGGACAAGGCGTCCTCCGTCATGGACCTGGCCACCGGCGACGTGGTGACCGCGACGATGTACATGAGCGGCGCCGACGAGAAGTTCCAGGCGCTGGACACGACGCTGAATGCCCTGGATGACCTCGAAAAGAAGCTGAGCGGGGAGGAGCACGAGCACTCGCGCCAGAAGTTCGCCACCTCGCTGACCATGCTGATGACGGTCCTGATCGTCGCCGTCGCGCTCCTCGCCGTGCTCGGCCTGTTCTTCTCCAGGTCCATCGGCAGCGTGCTCCGCGCGCTCCAGGACGAGGCCGCCAAGCTCACCATCGCGGTCGAGCGGGGTGAGCTCTCCATCCGCGGCGAGGTGCGGGCGGTGAGCGCCGAGTTCCAGCCGATCGTCGCCGGCATCAACAGCACCATGGACGCCTTCTCCCGCCCCATCGAAATGACGCGCGGGTACATCGACCGCATCGCCCGGGGCGAGGTCCCTCCCCCGATCACCGACACGTACCAGGGTGACTTCGACTCCATCAAGCAGAGCCTCAATCGCCTCATTGGCATCCTGAGCCAGCGCCAGCAGGACGTGTCGCGCCTGCTCGAGGCCGCGGCCCGTGGCGAGCTCTCGGCGCGCGCGGACGGCGCCCGGTACGCGGGTTCGGACCGGGAGCTCATCGAGCAGATCAACTCCCTCCTCGATTCCATGGCGAAGCCCGTCGCCGAGTCACAGCGGGTCCTGGAGAAGCTTGCCGCTCGCGACCTCACCGTCCGGGTGGAAGGCAGCTACCAGGGCGATCACGCCCGCATGAAGGACGCCGTCAACACCGCCGCCCAGGCGCTGCACGATGCCATGGGCCATGTCGCCGACGCGGTGGGGCAGGTCTCGGGCGCTGCCGGCCAGATCGCCAGCTCCAGCCAGCAAGTCGCCTCCGGCGCTTCCGAGCAGGCGAGCTCGCTCGAGGAGACCTCGAGCAGCCTGGAGTCGATGGCCTCCATGACGCAGCGGGCTGCGGATCACGCCCAGCAGGCGAACACGCTCGCCGGCGAGGCCAAGAGCTCCGCTCAGGAAGGCGCCGCCGCCATGGGGCAGATGAGCGGCGCCATGGGAAGGATCCGGCATTCGGCGGAGGGCACGAGCGAGATCATCAAGGACATCTCCGAGATCGCCTTCCAGACGAACCTGCTCGCCCTGAATGCCGCCGTGGAGGCTGCCCGGGCGGGCGAGGCTGGTCGTGGCTTCGCCGTGGTCGCCGAGGAGGTCCGCTCGCTCGCGTTACGCGCCAAGGGCGCAGCCGTGAAGACCGAGGACCTCATCAAGCAATCGGTGAGGGAGGCGGGCGAGGGCGAGGCCTACGCCAAGCAGGTGAATGCCAAGCTCTCCGAGATCCTGTCGGCGGCGCAGAAGGTGAGCGAGATCGTGGCCGAGATGAATGCGTCGGCGAAAGAGCAGGCGCAGGGCATCGCACAGGTGAACAGGGCCGTGGCCGACATGGGCAAGGTCACACAGCAGAACGCCGCCAGCTCGGAGGAGTCGAGCAGCGCCGCCCAGGAGCTCTCGAGCCAATCCGAGGAGCTCGCCGCCATGGTCGGCTCCTTCCGGCTCGACCGACGGCCCGCGCTGGACCGACCCGCTCCCGGCGCGGGCGCGAGCGACGACGTCGTCCTGGTCCCGCCGGAAGCCGTCAGGTCCTCGATTCGCGAGAGGACCGCCTGAGCGAGATGAAGACGAACAGGTGGCCGGAGTAGCGCTCAGCGTGGCCCCGTCAGCGCCGCAGCGCGCACCGTGGGAGCCGCCGCGGCCGGCGACGCGCAAGTCAGCTGCGACAATGGCCGTCCCGTCGACCGCGAGGAAGGCGCCCGCGCACGGAAAGGGCCATGCGCCGGGCAGAGCGCTCGGTTAGCGAGTTGCAGCGGTCGTTCCCAGGCGGGCCGCCGGGAGCGGCGCCCTCGCGGGGGGAGGCGTTCGTTGGCCAGGTCCACGAGAGCGGCGTCCTCGGCTTCCCCCATGACGCGCGTCTACGTGGCGCTGTTCGTGACCTTCGCCGCACTGGCGACAGTCTTCATCGCCTTCGCGGACCGGTTGGCGCAGGCGGGGATCTCGCGCGCGGTGTACTTCCTCGTCCTCGTGCCGGTGGGGCTCGGCGCGGCCGCGTTCCTCGACAAGGCGCTGAGGGCCACGAACGCGGAATGGGTCGCGAAGCTGTGGTTCGGCAACTTCCGCCTGGGCGGAGCGGCCGCCGTCTTCGGCATGGTGGTCGCCGCGGGCGTGTACGTCATGTCGAGCCCGCCGCCGCTCCAGATCGTCGTCCGCGTGCTCGCGCCATCAGGGCCCGTGAAGAGCGGGAGGGTCATCCTCTACGCCGGCCGCAACTCCTGGACCAAGGAGATCTCGTCGGAGGGGATGGCCGTCTTCGGGGAGGTCTCCGAGCAGCTCCGCACCGAGCCCGTGCGGCTCGTCGCCGAGGTGCCGGGGTTCGAGGCGATCGACGCGCAGCCGCGGAGCCTCCCCGCGAACGGCGTCGTCGAGCTCTCGCTGCGCGCCGCACCGCAGCCGACGAGCCTCGTCGCCGGCACCGTGCTCACGGCCGACGAGCAGCCGCTGGCGGGGGCGTGGGTGGACTTCGAGCACGGCCTCGCCCGCGCCCAGACGGACGCGGTCGGCCACTTCCGCGCCGACCTGCCGCGTGCGCCGGGCACGAGCGTCCTCGTCATGGTCCTCTTCGACGGAAAGCTCGGGCACCAGGGCTACTACACGGTGCCGAACGAGCTCACCCTGCGGTTCAAGCGCTAAATGGACCCGGCGGCGCGCGCCGCGCTCCTCTGGCTGGCCCTGCCGGCCCTCGCGGCGGCGCAGGCGGGGACCTCGCTCGTGCCTCCGCCCGGGCCCGCTCCGGAGACGCACAAGTTCCACCTCTCGCCGTACGAGCAGACCACGATCGACGGAGCGCTGGCGGCGCTCGGGCTCACCGCCGCCGCCGACCCGGAGACGAAGGTCGTGGAGTCCATCCACGTCGTCCGGCTCGAGGTCATCGAGGAGCGCGATCCTGCGCCCCGCTTCCTGAACGTCTTCCACGTCCTCTCGCGCAGCGAGGTCGTGGAGCGCGAGGTCCTGCTCCACCCCGGAGACGTCTACCGCCAGACGCTGGCCGACGAGACGCGGCGCAACCTGGCTGCGCTTCCGCAGCTCTCGCTCGTCGTCGTCGCGGCCGCCCGGGGCAGCGCCCCCGACCGCGTCCGGATCGTGGTCGTCACGAAGGACATCTGGAGCATCCGCCTCAACTGGAGCATCGCGCAATCGGGCAGCGGCCTGGAGAGCCTGACGCTCGACCCGACCGAGACGAACCTGCTCGGCACCCACCAGTCGCTCGGCGTCCGACTCGATTGGCTGCCGCTCTCCCACGCCATCGGGGCGCACTACGCGGTGCCGCGCATCCTCGGGAGCCGGGTGGCGGGATTCGCCGAGGCCGGCCTCGTCTTCGACCACGGCGGCTCGCGCGAGGGGTCGTACGGGAGACTCGACGTCTCGTACCCCCTCTGGTCGTCGCTCACGGCCTGGTCCTGGGACGTCGGCTTCGCCTGGCGCGAGGACGTGGCCCGGCTCTACAGCAACGCACGGCTGGCGAGCTTCGCGCTCGATCCGCGGACGAGCTGCGACGCTCCGTCGGCGCTCTGCGTCCCGTTCGCCTATCGCGAGCGCCAGGTCAGCGCCGGCGCGAGCCTCACGCGCTCGTACGGCTGGAGCCAGAAGCACGACCTCAGCGCGGGGGTGCAGGCGCTGCGCAGCCGGTTCGAGACGCCGGACCTCTCCGCGTACGACGCGGCGACGGTCTCGGCGTTCCGGCAGACGCGCGTCCCGGCGAGCGACGACCGCGTCGGGCCGCTCCTGCAGTATCGCTCCTACTCGACGAGCTTCCTGCGCGTCCTCGACCTGGAGACGCTGGCGCTCCAGGAGGATCACCGCCTGGGCCCCGCCGCCTACCTCCGGCTCTACGCCCTCCCGAAGATCCTGGGGTCGAGCGGCGACCTCCTCGGGGTCTCGGCCGGCAGCTCGCTCACCGCCGCCGTTCACGACGGCCTCGTGCGGGTGGGGCTGGAGTCGCTCGCGGAGGTGGACCCCGGCACTGGCGCGGTGAGGAACGGCTCGGTCCAGGCGGCCCTCCGCGCGGCCACGCCGCGGTGGGCCGCCGGTCGTGTGATCGTCGACGGCGTCCTCCTCTATCGCTACCGGAACGACCTCCACCGCACGATCTACCTTGGGGGCGACTCGCGGCTCCGCGGCTTCCCCAGCAACTTCGTGGCCGGCGCCGACCTCCTGGCGGTGAACGCGGAGTACCGGTCGCGGCCGGTGCAGCTCCTGCGGTCCGTGCAGCTCGCCGGCGCGCTCTTCTACGACGCCGGCGACGCGTTCGATCGCTGGGATGCGCTCCACCTGTGGCAGGCGCTGGGCGGCGGCGCACGCATCCTGTTCCCGCAGCTCGATCGCATCGTCTTCCGCGTCGACGTGGGGTTTCCGCTCGCTCGGCCGGCGCGCTCCGGCTCGTCCGCCGCCGTCTTCGTGAGCTTCGGTCAGGCCTTCCCGATGCCGGACATCGCGCCGCGCAGCGCGGCCTCGCCGTGACGCGCCGCCCCCGCGCGAGCGGCGCTGGCGTGGGTGGGGGCCCTCACAGGTCGTGCGCCCGGCCGCAGAGCGGCTTAGCGTTGATTGATTGATTGCGGGTCCGTCGTCGTCACGACGGTGCTCGCTCCGACGATTCAACACCCTCGTGCTCGCCCTGGCGCTGGCCCTCGTCGCGTCGCAACCGCTCTCCGCGGCGTGCGCGGAGAGCGACCGCTTCACGTTCAGGGTGGAGCGTGCGGACCAGACCCTCGTGGAGGGCGTCGAGATCCACGTCGAGGCCGGTGGCCCGCAGGGCGTCCGCGAGGGCGCCGACACGGTCAGGAACGGCGTCGCGCGCGTCTGCATCTTCGGCGGCCTGCCCGGCGAGTTCGTGGTGGTGTGGGTCGGGGGAGCGGCCCAGCGCCTGTTTCGGCTGCTCTACCCGCCCGGCGGCCGCCTCCCCATCACGCACCAGGGCTCGCCGACGGTCGTCCTCTGCGAGGTCGAGCACGACTGCGATCTGTCGCGCGAGGTCGCCGACAGGGTGGTCCGGCTCGTCAAGCCGTCGGTCGAGCGCCTGACGGCGCGCGAGAAGCAGCTCCTCTTCGAGCAGTGGCGCGGGTTCCTCCGCGAGCAGGGCGTGCGGCAGGGGGCGCTCGTCGAGGCGCTGCGGCGCAAGGAGCGGCAGGTGCAGGCATCGGTCGCGGCGTCAGAGCTCCTCTCCCGGTTCGACGCGCGCGCGCAGGAGGTGGTCGATCGCTTCCGCGAGAACGCCGACCGCGCCCTCGACTACGCCAGCGGCGGCCCGCTCCAGCAGATCAAGGCCGCCATCGAGGGCTACGCCCCCGTCTTCTGGGAGCTGCGCGAGAAGACCGACGGCTACCGCAAGGCCACGGCCGACGCTTGGGGTGAGCCGCTCTCGGCGCGCTTCCAGGCCCTCGTCGACGAGGCGCGCGCGATCCACGAGCGCATGTACGAGCCGCTCAACGCGATCGTGGCGCTCATCAACGACTGCCGCAACGGATGGAAGTGCCCGGACAAGGAGCGCGCGCGCGCCAAGGCCCGGGAAGGCGCGGAGACGATCGCGGTCGACGTCGGCGCGCGGCTGAAGGCCTTCGAGGAGCGGAAGCGGGTCTTCCTCGAAGGCATGAACGAGGCGCTCTTCGAGGCGCAGGGGCGCGCGCCCGCCGCCTCGGCGCGGTGAGCGGAGCGGGCGCGTCAAGAGAGGAGGACGTCATGGCTCGGAAAGCGATCCCCACGGCGTGGTTGCTGGTGGGCGCCCTGGCGCTCGCAGCGTGTGGAGGCGCGACCTCGTCGGTAGGGGCGCAGAGCAGCGGTGGTGGTGATGGCGGCGGCGGCGGCGGAGTCCCCACGCCCGTTCCCGACTACCTGCCGTCGCTCCCGAACACCTGGTTCGCGACCGACGATCATCGGCACAGGTTCAACTTCCTCACCGACGCGCAGGCCGCGGGCTCGTTCCTGGTGAACGAGCACGTGGTGAGCGCGGACCAGACCGAGACGACGTTCCAGGGGTCCGGGACCCTCGCCGGAGCCGACATCGCCTTCGACGTCGACCACGGCGACCCGACCAGGTGGAAGTTCGCTGGCCAGTTCGTGGACACGGCGACGATGGACCTCACGTTCACCGAGTCTGGGGCGACCTCGGTCTCAGGCAAGCTCATCTTGAAGCGCGGGATGGAGGTGAAGGGCGCGATCGTGAACCAGGCAGGCCAGCCGTGGTCCCCGGCTCCGTCGTCCGTGACGATCACCGTGGGCGAGGACAGCCTTGACGCCACCGTCACCGCGAACACATTCGACGTCAGCAACGTGGCGCCGTTCGGGTACGACGTCAGCGCCCGGCTGAGCACATTCTTCGTGCTCGTCTACGTGGGCCTCTCCCGCGCCGACCCGACGCTCATCGCGATGCAGGAATCGTTGGGCGCGAGGGGGCCCGCCCTGGATCCGAAGTATGATCCGACCGCCGCGCCCGGGGCGCAGCTCTCGTGGAAAGCCATCCCCGGGGCCGTCTACGTGGTCCACGTCAACGCGGTGCCCGACTACTACCAGCTCGATACCGTAGCCACCCGCGCCGGGCTCCCCGCCGACGTCCTCGTGTCCGGCACGACGTGGTTCGTCGAGGCGTTTGGCCCCTTCGACAGCCTCGACGCCGCGGCTGCGCCGGCCGCGGCCCAGGTGTTCGCGAACCTACCGATCGCGCGCTCCGCCTCGTCCACCATCCCCTGATCGCGGGCCCGAATACTTCAGCCTCTGCCCAGTTGCTCCCCACTCCTGCACCACTCGCTATATGAGCCGACGTAGAGGGAGGCGCCGCCGAGCCCTGCCACATCCAGCGCCAACAGGGTGTGGCACGCCGTGACTCCGGAGCCGCAGTGCACGGCGAGGTTCTCAGGGCGCGTCCCGCCGAGGAGCTCGAGGTACATCTGCCGGAGAGCCTCGGGCGTCTTGTAGCGGCCGGCGTGGTCCAGGTTCTCTGAGAACGGGAGGTTCATGGTGCCCGGGATGCGGCCCGCGACGGGATCGATGGGTTCGACTTCCCCGCGCCAGCGGGCACGGCTCCGAACGTCCAGGACCTTCCAAGCTGGGTCCTTCAGCAGTCGGTCCACGGACTCCATGTCCACGGTGGGTCGTTGCCAGGCATCGCACGGATAGCGAGGCACCGCGGGGATCGGGGGTGGTTCGGCCCTCGTCAGCACCAGTCCTGCTCCTACCGCCGCCTGGAGGCCACCATCCAGCACGGCGACGCGGGCGTGGCCCAAGGCCCGCAACATCCACCACAAGCGGCACGCACCGTTTCCTCCCGCGGAGCCGTCGTAAGCCACCACGCAGGTTGTAGGGCCGATGCCCCACGCGCCCAGCTGGCCGGCCCACTTCGTCAGAGCCGGCAGCGGGTGGCGGCCACCCTTCGCCGGGTCGAAATCAGCTTCGGACGCCGAGCTGAGCTGTCGATTCAGGTCGGCGTGGAGGGCCCCCGCCAGATGACCTGAAGCGAACACCTCCGCGCCGGGACGCGCATCCAGGAGGCGGATGGGCTCTGCCGACGCGATCAGGGATTCAGCGGAGATCAGCGGGCCAAAGGACATGAGTCTCATCTACAATGCGCGGGAGCGCGCCGTGCGCCGTGGGTGAATGGAGCCGCGCTGGGCGCACCTCCGGAGTCATCTCCGCCGCTCGCCCAGCGCCGCGGTCCCCACCCCCTTGAAGAACGTGTAGCAGAACACGCCGTCGCTCTCCGCGGTGCGGTACAGGCCTTCGATGCCCTTCCGCCACGGCTCCGGCTCGATGAGGCCGAGGGCTACCGCCGTGGCGCGGACGCCCTCGACCATCGCCGTGAAGGTGTTCCGGGTGAAGCCCTCCACCCATTCCGGGCGGCTCGAGTCCACATAGACCATCCTTGGGGAAACCGTCACGCGCGCGAATCCGGCTTCCGTGAGGAGCGGAAAGAGCCGTCGACCGATGAGCGCATCGCCCCCTGCGCGACGCTGGAGCTCCACGAGGCACTCGATCGCGCGCCGCGCCTCGGCGCTGTCCGGATGGAAGAAGGTCGACCCGTGATCTCCCTCGATCACGGTCAACGTGCCACCCGGCTCGAGCCGCGACCGGAGGCTCACGAGCGCCTCTCGGGGACGTGCGAGGTGCTCGAGGACGAAGCACACGAAGACGTGGTCGAAGCTCTCCGGTGGAAACGGGAGGTCGAAGATGTCGGCCTGCTGGAAGGACACGTTATCGATCCCCGCGACTTGCGCAGAGGCCGCAGCCTGCTGCAGGGACTCGGCCGAGAGGTCGACACAGGTGAACCGCGCCCCGGGGCTGTTCCGCGCCAAGATGACCGTCTGTGCCCCGACCCCGCAGCCTGCCTCGAGCACGGAGCTGCCACTCGGATAACGCGTGTCGCCGTGCAGCAGGTCCGTCAGCGTGGTCGCCTGGTCGACGAGGCGCTCGTTCTCGCGATCGGAGTACCCGTGGACATACTCAGGTTTCATCTTCTCTTGACCCCCGATTCGTCGAGAACCCAGCCGTCCGTCAAGCCGAAGAGCACGCCGGCGTCCGCTGGCCGCGCGTTTCGGATGTTGCAGGTCATGGGCCGCCCCGGAGCAGCGGCGCGGAGACGAGGTACTCTGCCCGCGGCGGTGACCACGCGTCGACGGCGCGTGCGACCGACGCCCCCGTGCGCGTCGCGTGAGGGACGTTGGAAGGGATGGCGATCACATCGCCCGCCCGGAGCACCACCTCCCGATCATCCCCGAGCTCGAAGACGAGCTCCCCCTCCAGGACGAGGGTGATCTGCTCGGCCTCATGGGCGTGGCGCTCGAAGCGAGAGCGCGGCTCGAGCTCGAAGTAGGTGAGCATGGAGCGCTCCTGCGCGACGGCCCACATCGCCGCGCCCGGCACGACCGGACGCAGGCGGAGAACATCGGCCGGGAAATGGCGCGCGTCCTGGTCGAGATGGCGGCGCATGCAGACCGCGGTGGCAGGGCAGAGCGTCCGGAACTCCGCGCTGGCCGCGATGGCCGCCGGGGCGGCGGCACGCTCGATCTTCTCGAAACCGATCCTCGCGCAGAAGCGCTCGGCGGTGGTCGTGAGCACGTACGCGGTCTTCACGCCGCGCAGCCCGGCCTGGGCCAGGATCCGGGCGAAGAGCGCGGCGCCCACCCCCTGGTCTCGCCGACACGCGGCGACCGCAAAGGAGCGCAGAAGGGCCGCGTCGCCGTAGGGCTCGAGCGCGACACAGCCGATGATCTGCTGCCCCGACATGGCCAGGATGATGTCCTGCCGGGCCGTCGAGACGTCGGCCCATGGCAAGCCGGACGACTCGAGCAGCTGTCGGACCGCCGTCTCGTCCGACGGGGACGCCAACCGGAACTCGGCCGGAACGCTCATGGACATCGGGACACCCCCTTCCTTGGAGGCGGAACTGCATCGGGATCGTCTGAGAGGTGCAGCTCCTGGCGCAGCGCGCGCTTCACCAGATCGAGGGCGCGGTGGACCTGGGCACGGTCGGAGCGCGAGATATGGTGGAGGACCCTCGCCGCCTGTCGGTCGAGAGTACGGTTCAACTCCCGCACGCGCTTCTCCCCGGCCCGCGTCAAGCCCACGACGACGGCACGGCCATCGGCTCCGTCCCGTGCGCGCGCGAGGAGTCCTTCGTCGACGAGACCGGCGACGGCGCGGCTGATCCAGCCCTTGTCGAGGCCGAGTCGGCGTACGAGCGCGGTCATCGCGAGAGGGCTGCGGCGGCCGAGCTCCGTGAGGACGTGACACTGCGCCACGGTGGTGCCGCAGCACGCGACCTGCTCGCGCTGGGCCCTCACGTGCAAGCGCGCCACCTCGCGCAGCAGGGCGCCGGTGATCTCGAGGGCCTCACCGTCGTTGTCAGATGCAACCATATGCGTCAGACAGCACGACCCGCGGCCCGTTGTCAAGTTGTCACACGCAACGACCGACTGATCTGCTGCTCTCTCGAAGGCGTCCCAGGCCAGCGTCCCAGCGGTTGCTGTACGGGCAGGGGGCCGCAGTCGCCCTCGCACATCCCGTCGCAGCGCTGGGGGTTCCCTGTTAGAGGCAGTTTGCAGCTCCGCTTCCGCGGCAGTGTCCATGACGCTTACACCTGCGCCCGCCGGCGTGGAATACACCATCGTCGAGACGCTTCATCAGGGCGGCTGCACAACGCTGTATCGCGCGCTCCGCCCCGGCGGTGCTTCCTCCGTCGTCCTCAAGGTGGTCGATCCTCGGCGCTGCCGCCCCAGGGACCTTGACCGGCTCAGACGCGAGTACGAGATGACAGCCTCGCTCGACCTCGATTCGATCGTGAGGCCGCTCGGGCTCGACGTCTTCGGGGGTATGCCGGCGCTGGTCCTCGAGGAGTTCGGCGGCGAATCGTTGGACCGCCTCCTCGGCGCCCCGCTGCCCGTCCAGAGATTCCTGGCTCTCGCGATCCAGCTCGCAGGCGCTCTCGCCGACGTCCACGAGAAGGGTGTCATTCACAAGGACATCAAGCCCGAGAACATCCTCTTCCGCCCGGACACGCTCGAGGTGAAGCTCACCGATTTCGGGATCGCCACCCGGCTGCCTCGGGAGAGGCAGGAGGCGCGGCCGCCGGAGCTCATCGAGGGCTCGCTGCCGTACATGTCCCCGGAGCAGACGGGGCGGATGAACCGCGCCGTCGACTGCAGAAGCGACCTCTACTCACTCGGAGTCACCTTCTATCAGATGCTCACGGGTCGTCTGCCCTTCGAGGCAGGCGACCCGCTGGAATGGGTCCACTGCCACTTGGCGCGTGCGCCGGTGCCTCCCTCGCGGCTCATCCCCGACGTTCCCCAAGCGATCGAGCGGATCGTGATGAAGCTCCTCGCCAAGATGGCCGAGGACCGCTACCAGACCGCGCGCGGGCTCGAACGCGACCTGGCGCGGTGCCTCGCCCAGTGGGAGACCAACCGCCGCATCGACGCGTTCACGATTGGCGAACACGACACGCCGGACCGGCTGCTGATCCCCGAGAAGCTCTACGGTAGGGAGCGTGAGCTCGCGACGCTGCTGGCCGCCTTCGACCGCGTCGTCCAGGGCGGTGCCGCGGAGCTGCTGCTGGTCTCCGGGTATTCGGGCATCGGCAAGTCTTCCGTCGTCAACGAGCTGCACAAGGTTCTCGTGCCGCCGCGCGGCCTCTTCGCGTCAGGGAAGTTCGACCAGTACAAGCGCGACATCCCGTATGCCACGCTCGCGCAGGCCTTTCATGGCCTGATGCAATCGCTCCTGGGCAAGAGCGACGCCGAGCTGGCCGGCTGGCGCGACGCGCTCCGCGAGGCGTTGGATCCCAACGGCCAGCTGATGGTCGACTTGGTCCCGGAGCTGAAGCTCATCATCGGCGAGCCGCAGCCCGTGCCCGAGCTCTCGCCGCAGGACGCGCAGCGGCGCTTTCAGTTCGTGTTCCGGCGATTCATCGGCGTCTTTGCGCGTCCGGAGCATCCGCTCGCGCTGTTCCTCGACGACCTGCAGTGGCTCGACGCCGCGACGCTCGATCTCCTCGAGGATCTGCTGACCGGGTCGGAACTGCATCACCTCCTGCTGATCGGCGCCTACCGCGACAACGAGGTCGACGCCGCCCATCCGCTGACGCGCAAGCTCGAGGCGATCCGGGACGCGGGGGCGCTGGTGCAGAAGATCACGCTTGCGCCCCTCGCCCGCGAGGACGTGGGTCAGCTCGTCGCGGACGCGCTTCGCTGCGAGCCGGTGCGCGCCACCCCGCTGGCGGAGCTTGTGTACGAGAAGACCGCCGGCAACTCGTTCTTCGTCATTCAGTTTCTGCACGCGCTCGCCGACGAAGGATTGCTCACGCTCGAGCGTGAGCAGGCGTCCTGGTCCTGGGATCTCGATCGCATTCACGCCAAGGGCTATACCGACAACGTCGTGCACCTCATGGCTCGCAAACTGAGCCGTCTGCCCGTCGAGGTGCAGAACGCTCTGCAGCGGCTGGCCTGCCTGGGCAACAGCGCCGAGGTCACGACGCTTTCGCTGGTGCAGGGGTCACCGGAGGATCAGGTCCACGCGGATCTGTGGGAGGCGGTGCGCCTGGAGCTGATCGAGCGCCTGGATCGCGGCTACCGGTTCGTGCACGACCGTATCCAGGAAGCGGCTTACTCGCTCATTCCCGAGGGGCTGCGGGCCGAGGCGCACCTGCGAATCGGGAGACTGCTCGCGGCGCACACGCCGCCGGAGAAGCGCGAGGAGATCATCTTCGAGATCGTCAATCAGCTCAACCGCGGTGTCGCGCTGATGACGTCCCGGGACGAACGCGAGGAGGTCGCCCAGCTCAACCTGATCGCGGGTAGGCGCGCGAAGGCGTCGACGGCTCACGCTTCGGCGCTGACCTACCTCGCCGCTGGCCGCGCGCTGCTGCCGGACGACTGCTGGGAGCGCTGCGGCGCACTCACCTTCGCGCTGGAGCTTCACCGCGCCGAGTGCGAGTTCTTGACCGGCGCACTGGCGGCAGCTGACGAGCGGCTCTCGAAGCTGATCAGCCGCGCCGGGCAGTTCGTGGACTTGGCCGCCGTGACGTGGCTGCGGGAGGAGCTCTTCACAACCCTCGGCCGGAGCGACCGCGCCGTGGAGGCGTGTCTCGAATACCTCCGGCGCATCGGTGTCGAGTGGTCGGCGCACCCGACGAAGGAGAGCGTCCTGCGGGAATACGAGCGCATCTGGCGCCAGATCGGTGGTCGCTCGATCGACGAGCTCGTCGATTTGCCTCCGATGTCCGATTCCCAGTGGCGCGCGACCATGGACGTCCTCACCGCGGTGATCGCGCCGGCCTTGTTCACCGACCAGAACCTGTACTGCGTCGCCATCGGCCGGATGGCGAACATCAGCCTGGAGCACGGCAACACCGACGCGTCGTGCTACGCCTACGCCCTGCTCGGCTCCGTGCTGGGACCGCAGTTCGGCGACTACAAGGCGGGATTCGGCTTCGGGAAGCTCGCCGTCGACCTGGTCGAGAAGCATGGGTTAGGACGCTTCAAAGCCCGCGTCTACATGATGGTCGGGAATCACATCATTCCCTGGACGAAGCCCATCCGCAGCGGCCGCGAGTTCGTGCGGCGCGCTGTCAGCGCAGCGCAGAAGGCCGGGGACCTCACCTATTCGGCCTATAGCCGTACGCACTTTGTCACGCACCTTCTCGCCAGCGGCGATCCGCTCGGTGATGTGCAGCGCGAGGCCGAGGCCGCGCTCGACTTCGCGCGCCAGGTGCGGTTCGGCCTCGTCGTCGATCGGATCACCGGGAAGCTCCGGCTCATCCAGACGCTGCGCGCCCTGACCCCGATGTTCGGCTCGTTCAACGACGCCGGATTCGACGAGGGCCGGTTCGAGCGGCACCTGGAACAGGATCCGCGCCTCGCGCTCGCCGCCTGCTGGTACTGGATCAGCAAGCTGCAGGCGCGCTTCTTCGCGGGTGCGTACGCTGCCGCACTTGCGGCGGCTGCGAATGCCGAACGGCTGCTCTGGACCTCGCCAACCGTCTTCGAGCGGGCAGAGTACCATTTCTACGGCGCGCTGACGCGGGCTGCGCTCTGCGATGCGTCCTCCGCCACGGAACGGACCCAGCACCAGGAGGCACTGGCAGCCCACCATCGCCAGATCCAGGAGTGGGCTGCCAATTGCCCGGAGAACTTCGAGAACCGCGCCGCTCTCGTCGGCGCTGAGGTCGCGCGCATTGAAGGCCGGGAGATCGACGCCGGGCGCCTCTACGAGCAGGCCATCCGCTCGGCGCGCGAACACGGTTTCCTCCAGAACGAGGCCCTTTCCTACGAGCTGGCCTCGAAGTCTTACCGCGGGCGAGGATACGAGCAGTTCGCCGAGCTTTACCTCCGCGAGGCCCGCGCCTGCTACGCGCGGTGGGGCGCCGACGCCAAGGTCCGGCAGATGGACGAGGTCCATCCGCGGATCGCGGAGCCCCGTGCCGCACCGCGCGTCGCGACCTTCGCGGCGCGGCCCGAGCAGCTCGACCTCCTCTCGGTATTCAAGGCGGCGCAGACCATCGCGGGTGAGATCCAGCTCGAGCAGCTCGCGAGCACGCTCCTCGAGGTCGTCCTCGAGCAGGGGGGCGCGCGGCGCGCTGACCTGTTGCTCGCGCGCGACGGTACGCTCCTGGTCGCGGCCGAGGCGGCCGTGGGCGAGGCAGGGGTGACGACGCGGCTGCTTCCGTACGCGCCCCCGAGCCCTTCGCTCCGACTGCCAAGCAGCGTCGTGCAGTACGCGCGGAGGACGGGCGAGCCGGTCATCCTCGCGGACGCGGCGAGCGATCCCGGGAAGTTCGCGTCCGACGAGTACCTCGCGCGCGAGCGGCCGCGCTCGGTCCTGTGCCTCCCGATCCTGCGACACTCGCAGATGTTGGCGCTGCTGTATCTCGAGAACGACCTCGTCCCCGGTGTGTTCACGCAGGACCGGCTCACCGCGCTCACGCTCCTCGCCTCGCAGGTGGCCATCTCCGTCGAGAATGCGACATTCCTCGCGAACGAGCAGGCGGCCCGGGGCCGCGCCGCGTTCCTCGCCGAGGCCGGCGCGCTCCTGTCCGAGTCGCTCGACTACGAGGAGACGCTCGCGCGTCTCGCTCGACTGTGCGTGCGCTCCATGGCCGACTGGTGCGTCATCGACGTCGTGGAGGAGGGGCGTGAGGTCCGGCGGCTGGAGGGCGCGCACGCCGATGCCGCGAAGGAGCCCACTCTGCGGGAGCTCCAGCGGCGCTACCCGCCTCGCGGGGACTCGCCGCACCCTGCCGCGCGGGTGCTTCGCAGCGGCGAGCCGCTCCTTCTTCAGGAGATCCCGCGGGACGGTCTCCAGCCCTTCATCGAGGACGAAGAGCACGCCCGGCTGCTGGCCGAGCTGGGGACGCGCAGCATCGTGTCGGTCCCGCTCGTGGCCCGTGGCCAGACGCTCGGGGTGATCACCCTCGTTTGCGGTGACTCGGGGCGACGGTTCGCGCGTGCGGACCTCGAGCTGGCGCAGGAGCTCGCGAGCCGCGCCGCGATCGCGATCGACAACGCGCGCCTGTACCGCGAGGCGCAGCAGGCGATCCGGGTGCGTGACGAGTTCCTCTCCGTCGCATCCCACGAGCTCTACACTCCGATCACGTCGCTCATGCTCTCGGTGGATGTGATGATGCTGCCCGCGGTTCGCAGCGGGCAGGAAATGAACCCGCAGACGCTGCAGAAGCTCCTCGACCTGGTGTCGCGCCAGGGACGCCGCCTCGTCCGGCTCATCGGCGACCTGCTGGACGTCTCGCGCATCGAGAAGGGGCGGCTTCCGTTCGAGCCCACCGAGGTCGACCTCGAGGAGGTCGTCCGCGACGTCGTCGCGCGCCTCGAGCTCGACTTGAAGCGAGCGGGCTGCACGGTGTCCATCGCGTCCAACGGAGGGACCGCGGCGGGACGGTGGGATCGTTCGCTGATCGATCAGGTCGTGACGAACCTCATCGCGAACGCGATCAAGTTCGGTGCGGGCACGCCCGTGGAGATCGCGATCGGCGCGGACTCCGGGGTCGCCCGGCTCGTGGTCCGCGATCGCGGGATCGGGATCAGCCCCGACCGCCAGCCGCACATCTTCGACCGCTTCGAGCGCGGCGTGCCATCGGATCACTATGGCGGGCTCGGCCTCGGGCTCTTCATCAGCCGCCGGATCGTAGAGGCGCACGGAGGATCGATCCGGGTCGAGAGCCAGCTGGGCGAGGGCGCCACGCTCACGGTCGAGCTTCCGTGCGCGGGGCCGCCCGACCAGGAGCAGCCATCGTCTGGACTCCGTCAGTGCGCTACGAACGTGACGGTTGTGGTCTCGTCCGGGGCCAGGGCCGGACATCCCGAGGAGTAGGTCGAGCCCGAGGTCGGGGGCGGGGCGTTCGAGAGGTGCCACCAAGACCGCGTGGCGGACCGTGGCACGATCTCGGCTGTTTGGAGCTTCCAGCGCGTCCCGTAAATCCCCTCCGAGCGACACTTGTGCGCCGGCCCAGGCTGACGAGACGGCTGTTCCCATCGAGGCTGAAGCGCCGGCTGGTGAGTCCTTCCCGCGCGTACGGTTCGGGGGAGAGCTCAAGGCCCTGTGGAACGGGATGCACGACGTGGGGCCGGCGCCCGCCTACCCCGGCTCCATCCATGTGGCCTTCGGGTCCGTGAGGGTGACGAGCGAGGGAGACCTGGCGCCGTGGTTCGCATTCCAGGTGCATGGCGTCGTGGAGGCGGCCTCCTGGACGCAACCCCTTCCGATGTTCCAGGTTCTGGGAACCGACGCGATCATCGCGACGGCGCCTCAGGCGCTTCCCTTGCAGGTCGATCTCACCCGCTCGGTGGGGCTTTCGAGCGACGCGCAGTTACGGGCGAGGGTCGACCGGCTCAACGTCCGCCTCGGCAGCGAGATCGCGTCGCTGACCGTGGGTCGTCAGCCACTCTCGCTCGGCTATTCGGCGTTGCTGCCGGTGCTCGGCCTGCTTACCCCCGTGCCAGTCACTGCGCTCGAGCGCGAGCACGTCCCAGGGATGGATGCCGTTTCACTGGCCGTATCTCCCGCTGCGGGGATGCGAATTGGTGCCATCTACGCTCTCGGCGGGGACTGGCAGCGAGACGGGCGGGCAGGGCTCTCGGCAAGGCGAGCACGCGCAGCGCTCACTTGCGAAACGCAGCTTTTGGGGAGTCAGGTCCTCATGATGGCCAGCCTCCTGAGAGAGATGCCGCTCGCCGGCCTGGGCCTCCGCCGAGAGCTGGACACGTGGACCGTGTCCACCGAGCTTGCGTACGCTCGAGAGCGTCCGCCGCTCGCGCGTGAGCGCGGTTTTGCCATGGCGACGGTCTCCGCGACGCGTCGCATCTCCGCCCGCCTGACCGTGACGTCCGAGTGGGCGTACTACGGTTTCGGTTCGCGCACGACCACCGGCTACCCAGAGATGTTTCAGTGGGACCGTCTCCTGGATTCGGATCTGCCGTTCTTCTTCGGGCGTTTCCATACGGGCCTCTCCGCCCAGTACCGGGTGGCCTCTCGTGCCCGCGTCGAGTTCGCTGGTCTGATGAGCCTTCAGGACGGCAGCAGTCTCCTGATGCCGGGACTTTCGGTGCTGGACGGCGACCGCGCGACGGTCATGCTGTCGGCATGGATTCCGACCGGTGCGCGCCCGACCCGTCGCATGGTTCCGAACTCCGAATACTCGCTGTCGAGCCCATCACTCGGCCTGGAGATTCGACACCACTTCTGAGCGGGTGCGTGGACGCCCCACGACCGCACTCGCGGCTGCGCTGCGCGGGCCGCGCCGCCGGGCAGAAGCTCGGCGCCATCGTGTCGATGAGCAGACGGGGAGGAAGGTAGGCTGGCGCCTCGAGCGGGCTCGCGCGAAGGTCTCAGCTGGCGAGCAGCAGGAGCTCGCCCTCGAGCACCCCGCCGTGCAGCTCCACGACCCGTACCTCCGAGAATCCCGCCATCCGCGCGGAAGCGATGAGGTCCGCCGGCTCGTGGAACAAGAAGCCGTGACGTGAGCAGGAGCACGCTCATTGATGGCGTCGTGAGCAGGCTCCCCGATGGACGTTCCGGTTCCCGTTCCCGCGGGCTGTAGAGCGCTCGGGAATCGGAATCGGGAAGCGGTCAGTCAGCGGCGAGGCGGTAGCCGTCGG
>WNGL01002656.1_pt1 | contig 33674 bp, 26 predicted proteins | sample 5400591 | NCBI WGS metagenome assembly WNGL01 (sample SAMN13153377, study PRJNA577476) | soil metagenome | isolation source: 80 cm soil or saprolite under Garry oak tree replicate 1 | place: USA:California | collected 2016-06-15
TCCGCTCTGCCACCACCCTTCGGTGTCCTGCAGGCCGAGCGCGTGATCGCGAGCCCGGGCCAGGGCATCACGGGCTGCGTCCAGGGTCGCGAGGTCGACGGCCGCGGTGTTGTCAAACGTCGGGTTGTCAGCAGACATGGAGGCTGTCCTTTACCATCGGCGTGCCGTGATGAACTCGGCGATCGCGGTCAGCTCGGCCCGGACGTCGGCGGTCAGGTCGATGTCGGCCAGGAGCGGAGCGTCTCTTCCTAAGAGAGGGAAGGAAGAAGAGGAAAATACAGTGTGACGCAGTCGATTGCCGGGGCCGCGTCTCCGCGCGCGCCGGGGTCACGTGCCCCTCTTCACACCGTTGCCTGAAAGGCAAAAAATTTCCGCTCAGGAAACGGTCGCAGGAAGGATAGGTAGGTTCAGGGCTGCTTGCTCTCGACCGCGGCCCGCTGGCAGCTGCTCGATCTCGCGGCCTGGACCGTTGGCGAACACGCTGACCGGGCGCATACTGATCACGATCTCGCCGGCGGGCGGATGATGTGGCAACTTCGATCCAACCCCCGGCGAGGCTGCTGTCAGCACCCTTCAGCTGCCGGTCTCACAGAGGCGATGGTCCGTTAGTGCGTCGTGGCAAGTATTCGCAGGGTCAGTATTCGCCGGGTCAGTATTCGCAGGGTCCGGCAGAACCGCCCATGCCGGAGATCATCCGGACCGGCACCCGGCTCAGGCCCGTTCCGCTGGTCCCGGAGATCCGGCTGCACCAGGCCAGTGATCCGATCAGCTTGTGGCAGCGCACCGAGCTGGCCGCCGGGGGAACCGATCTGGATCCGCCCTACTGGGCGTTCGCCTGGGCAGGCGGCCAGGCGCTGGCCCGCTACCTGCTCGACCACCCGGAGGCGGTCCGCGGCCGGCGCGTGATCGACATCGCCTCCGGCTCCGGGCTCGTGGCCATCGCGGCCGCCAGGGCCGGGGCGGCGGCCGTGGCCGCCTATGTCTACCAGCGCGATCTGGCCCGCCGGGTGATGCGGTTCCTGGAGCGAAGCCACACCCGCGGAGCTGCGGTCCTGGCGGGCGACTTCGGCCGGGCCTATCTGCCACGCGACCGCCTGACCCCGCTGGCCAGCTACGACGTGTCCGGCCTGGGCGTGCTGGAGGACAGCGGCAGCAAGCGCACCACCATCTGGGCGCTCAGCGGATGAGCTCGGCGAGCTTTTCCAGGTGGCGGGGGTCGCAGTTGACGCCGAACGTGGTCAGGACGGTCTGCTTCCAGCGCTGGATCTCGTCGGTGATCTTGGCCCAGGGGCCGACCAGGGCCACGTCCTCCACCAGCTTGGTGGGCACGGCCGCGATGGCGCCCTTGGAGTCCCCGGCCAGGTAGAGGTCCTGGATGGTGCGGGCCTGCGCCTCGTAGCCCATCCGGGCGAAGACCTCGTAGTGGAAGTTGAGGCCGCGCGCGCCCATCCCGCCGATGTAGAGAGCCAGGGTGGGGCGGACGAGATCGGCGGCCCGTTCGGGATCATCATCGACGACGATGGCCAGCGGTCCGCCTACTACGTCGAACGTGTCGCGGGTGTGCCGCGCGCCGGGGCGGGCGAAGCCCTCGGCCAGGGCGGCGGCGTAGAAGTCGTTCATCGCGGGCGAGAAGAAGATCGCGTTCCAGCCGTCCGCGATCTCGGCCGCGAGCGCCACGTTCTTCGGTCCCTCCGCGCCCAGGTAGATGGGGATCTCGGGGCGGTACGGGTGCAGGATGGAGCGCAGCGGCTTGCCCAGGCCGGTCCCACCCACCTCCCCATCCCCCTTCACTTGCAGCGGAAGCTGGTAGTGCTTGCCGTCGTAGCTGACCGGTTCGCGGCGCGCGATGACCTGGCGGACGATGTCGATGTACTCCCGGGTGCGCTCCAGCGGCCGCGGGTACGGCTGGCCGTACCAGCCCTCCACCACCTGGGGGTTGCTGGTGCCGATGCCGAGCAGCACCCGGCCCTGGGTGAGGTGGTCCATCGTCATCGCGGTCATGGCCAGGGTGACCGGCGGCCGGGCCGACAGCTGGGAGACCGCCGTGCCGAGCTTGATCCGCGAGGTGCGCGACCCCCACCAGGCCAGCGGGGTCCAGGCGTCGCTGCCGTAGGCCTCCGCCGTCCAGATCTGGTCGATCCCGAGGCGTTCGGCGTTGGTGAACAGGTCCGCCGCGCCCGGCGGCGGGCCGGCCGACCAGTAGCCGGCCGAGACGGAAATCCTCACCGCAGCATCATCAGCGCAGGCCGCCCAGCCGGTCGAGGGTCTCGCTTGTCTCCCTGACGAGGTCTGCCATCACGTCGGCCACCGGGCGGATCTCGGTCATCCGGCCGACGATCTGCCCGGCAGGCATCGGCACCACGTCGGGCTGCCCGGACCGCATCAGGCGCTGGTGCGCCTCGCTGACCAGCAGGTTCTGCAGCGGCATGGGGAGCGGCGCGGGCGCGCTCGGCTGTCCCCAGGCGTCGGTCCACTTGTTCTTGAGCAGGCGGGCCGGCTTGCCGCTGTAGATCCTCGACCGTACGGTGTCCGACGAGCTGGCCGCGAGCAGCGCCTGCTGCACCGCCGGCGCCGCGGTCAGCTGCGCGTACTCCTGGGTGGTCAGCCAGGCCGAGCCCATCCAGGCCCCGACGGCCCCCAGCGCGAGCGCCGCCGCGATCTGGCGGCCGCAGCCGATCCCGCCCGCGGCGAGCACGGGGACCTGCTCCCCGACCGCGTCGACGATCTCCGGGACCAGCACCATGCTGGCGACCTCGCCGGTGTGCCCGCCCGCCTCGTAGCCCTGGGCGACCACGATGTCCACGCCGGACGCGACCTGGCGGCGGGCGTGCTCCGCCTTCCCGGCCAGCGCCGCGACCAGCATGCCGCGGTCGTGCGCGCCCGCGATGACGTCGGGCGGCGGCGGGCCGAGCGCGTTCGCGATCAGCCGCGCGGGATGGCCCAGCGCGACCTCGACGTGCTTGCGCGCGATCGAGTGGAGCCAGCCGAGCACGCCGTCGGCGGCCTGCGCGCCGTCGGGCAGCGGCGGCACCCCGAGCTTGAGCAGCGTCTGCTCGACGAAGTCCTTGTGTCCGGCCGGGATCAGCTGGCTCAGGTCGGTCACGGCGCCCTCGGCGGGAACCTGGGCCGGCATGACCACGTCGATGCCGTACGGGCGCCCGCCGGTGTTGCTGTCCATCCAGTCCAGGACGCTGTCCAGCTCGGCCGGGTCGTTGAAGCGGACGCAGCCGAGCACGCCCAGGCCGCCGGCCCGGCTGACCGCGGCGGCGACGTGCTCGGAGGGGGTGAAGCCGACAATGGGATGCTCGATGCCCAGCAGGTCGCAGAGCGGGGTGCGCACGAGCCGGGGGGTCTGGGGGGGTCGTCCCCCCGGGGCAGGCAGGGTCATGGCGTTACGGGGCCCTCTCTGCTGGAGCCGTATCTGTTTGACCCGCAGCGGCGGGGGATGTTCGGCGACGTGCTGGCGCGCCCAGCCGTAGTCGGCCTTGCCGGATACGGTCCGGCCGACCGATTCCACGAACCAGACGGTGCGCGGCACCTTGTAACCGGCGAGCTGCCCGCGCACATGAGCCTCCAGCGCGGCCACATCCGCGGTGGCACCGGGGCGAAGCTGGATCAGCGCGGCCACACGCTGGCCCAGGCGGTCGTCGGGCACGCCGAGGACCAGCGAGTCGAATACGTCAGGATGAGACTTCAGCGCGCCTTCGACCTCTTCGGGGAAGACCTTCTCGCCGCCGGTGTTCACGCACGTGTTGCCGCGGCCGAGCAGGGTTATCGTGCCATCCTCCTCGACCCGCGCCCAGTCGCCCGGCACCGCGTAACGCCTGCCGTGCACCTCCGTGAACATCTCGGCGGTCTTGACCGGGTCCTTGTAGTAGCCCAGCGGGATGTGCCCGCCGCGCGCCAGCTTGCCGGTCTCCCCCGGTCCGCATACGCCGCCGGCTTCGTCGATGACGATGACGTCTGGTCCGGCCGTGACCGTGGGACCGCCGCGGTGCTCATCGCCCGCGCCGACGAACGCGATGCCGGCGAAGCCGGTCTCGGTCGAGCCGATCGCCTCGGTGAGGAACACGCCGGGCAGCGCCTTCGTGCACGCGTCCTTGACCGCGGGCGAGAACAGCGCGGCCGTGGAGTTGAGGGAGACCAGCGAGGACGTGTCATAGTCCGCCGCGGCCAGCGCCTCCATCAACGGCCTGGCCATCGCGTCGCCGATGACCGACAGCACGTTGACCCGGTGCCGCTGCACCGCGGCCCAGAGCGCGTGCGGATCGAACTTCGGCATGATCACGGCCGTGTCCCCGGCGAACAGGCAGCCCAGCGTGGCCACCATGGCGGCGCCGTGGATGAGCGGCGCGGGCGCCATGCGGACCAGGCCGGCACCCTCGGCGCCCTTGCGGGACTGCGCCCACTCATCTGCCAGCGGCTCACCGGTGATGAAGTCGATGCCGCCGGCGAGCGTGCGCCAGATGTCCTCGTGACGCCACATGACGCCCTTCGGATGCCCGGTGGTCCCGCCGGTGTAGATGATGTAGATGTCGTCCGGGCTGCGCGGGCCGAAGTCACGTGCTCCCGAAGCGGCCGCTACGGCCTCGTCGAAGTTTCCGCCGATCGTCACGCGAGGCAGTCCTGGCGGCACCACGGCGTCCACGATTTCGGCCAGGTCCTGATCGTGGACGAGGGCCGACAGGTCGGCGTCCCGCAGGTGGTACGCCAGTTCACCGCGCAGATACCGGTAATTGATGTTGATGGCGACGGCGCGGAGCTTGATGACGGCGAGCAGCGTCTCCACGGCCGCGATGGAGTTGCGGGCATAGAGGCCGACGTGGTCGCCGGGACCCACTCCCTGAGCGGCCAGGTGGTGGGCCAGGCGATTGGCCTCGTCTTCGAGTTCGCGGTAGGTGAGCTGGCGGTCGCCGCAGATCAGCGCGGCCCGCTCCGGGAAGGTGTCGACGGCATGCTCGAACAGGTCGGCCATGTTCAGTGCCATGGATTGAAACTAGAACGTGTTACTGTTCTGGGCAAGCCTTTAGGGCCGCCTGAGGGAGGGAAATGACCACCATCGATGAGGGCCAGCCGCACGCGCTCATCGAGCGCCGGGGGCACGTGCTGATCGTCACGATGAACCGGCCGGAGGCGCGCAACGCGCTGAGCGGGCCGATGCTGGAGCTGATGCGGCAGGCCTGGGACCTGACCGACAGCGACCCCGGCATCCGCGTCTGCGTGCTGACCGGGGCGGGCGGGGCCTTCTGCGCCGGCGCCGACCTCAAGGCGATGACCGCTGCGCACCCCGGTGACCGGTTCCGGGCCGCAGACATGGACCTGTCGGTGATCGAGCCGCTGCTCAAGGGCCGCCGGCTGAGCAAGCCGCTGATCGCCGCGGTGGAGGGCGCGGCGATCGCGGGCGGCACCGAGATCCTGCAGGCGTGTGACATCCGGGTGGCCGCCCAGAGCGCGCGGTTCGGGATCTCCGAGGCGCGCTGGGGGCTGTTCCCGCTGGGCGGGTCCGCGGTCCGGCTGCCCCGGCAGATCCCGTACACGGTGGCCGCCGACCTGCTGCTCACCGGGCGGCACATCACCGCGGCCGAGGCGCTGTCCGTCGGGCTCATCGGCCACGTCGTGCCGGACGGGCAGGCGCTCACCAGGGCGCTGGAGATCGCGGCGCTGATCGCGGCCAACGGGCCCGTCGCGGTGCGCGCGATCCTGCAGGTCATCCGCGAGACCGAGGGCATGGCGGAGAACGAGGCGTTCACGTTCGAGGCGAAGGTGGGCATGGCCGTGTTCGCCAGCGAGGACGCCAGGGAGGGGCCGCGCGCGTTCGCGGAGAAGCGGCGGCCGGTTTTCGGCGACCGCTAGCGCGCCTGCGCTCGGATCAGGTCGTGCGGGCCACCACCACGCAGTAGTACGACTCGGCGACGTTGGCCGGCACCTCCTCGCCAGGCTCCGGCCGCCACTCCGGCGGCCAGGTCAGGCCCGGCTCGATGATCTCCATCCCGGCCACCAGCTGCCTGATCTTGGCCCGGCTGCGGACATGGGCCGGGGTGGTCGCCTCGTCGAAGACCCGCTCCACGTCGCTGACCTCCGGGATCTCGTCGGGCGTGGCGTGGGAGATCGCGACGTAGCTGCCGGCCGGGAACGGGGCCAGCAGCCGGGCGATCAGCCCGGCCGGGTCGTCCTGGTCGGCGACGAAATGCAAGATGGACAGGAACAGCAGCGCGACCGGCTCGCCGAAGTCGATCAGCTCGCGCAGCGCGGGGTCGGCCAGGATCGTGTCCGGCTCGAGCAGGTCCCGCCCGATCACCGCGGTGCCCGGGACGCTGTGCAGCATGCTGCGGGCATGCGCCAGCACCACCGGGTCGTTGTCGACGTACACCACCCGCGCGTACGGGCTGGCATCCAGCGCGACCTCGTGCGTGTTACCCACCGTGGGCAGCCCGGCGCCGACGTCGATGATCTGCCGGATGCCCGCCTCGCCCACCAGGTGGCGGACCACCCGGCGCAGGAAGGACCGGTTCCACTGCACCGCCTGCCGGACGTTCGGCAGCTGCGCGATCATCGACTCGCCCACCGCCCGGTCGGCCGGGTAGTTGTCCTTGCCGCCGAGCAGGTAGTCGTAGATCCGGGCCACGCTCGGGATATCCGGCCGGAATGTCTCCCGCCAGTCACCGTCATAGGTCACCAGCCAGATCCCCTCGCCTCGCCGCGGTCCCGGCCGCCTCGGGAGCGGCCGCCGGAGGCGGGGATCGCGCTCAGGCATGCGTCATCGGCTGCGCGCGCCATCCCCGGCCACGCGCACAATATCCCAGATTGCGAATCGCAGATCAAGAAACCGTAAAGCTAGACCTCCCTAACGGATGGGCTGGACGGACCAGCCGGATGGATCCAGCCCGGCCGGGTGGATCAGATGGAGCGGTCGCGGCCGGCCCAGTACGGGTCGCGGAGGCGCCGCTTGTAGAGCTTGCCGTTCGGGTCGCGCGGCAGCTCGGATACGTAGTCGATGCTCTTGGGCAGCTTGAACTTGGCCACCCGGCCGCCGAGGAAGGCCAGCAGTTCCGCGGTGAGCGCCGGGCCGGGCTCGGCGCCGGGCGCCGGCTGGACCACCGCCTTGATCTCCTCGCCCCACTCCTCGTGCGGGATCCCGAACACGGCGACGTCGTCGACCGCCGGGTGGCCGGACAGTTCGGCCTCGATCTCGGCCGGGTAGATGTTGACGCCGCCCGAGATGATCATGTCGCTCTTGCGGTCGCAGAGATAGAGGTAGCCGTCCGCGTCGAGGTAGCCGATGTCCCCGACGGTGAACATGCCGCGGGCACGCGACGCGCGCGTCTTCTCCTCGTCCTGGTGGTAGTCGAAGGTCGAGGTGCCCATCCGCATGTAGACCAGACCGGGCTCCCCGGCCGGCACGTCGTTGCCGTCCGCGTCCAGCACCCGGACCTCGGAGCCCGGCCAGGGCCGGCCGACGGAGCCGGGCCGGGCCAGCCACTCGGTCGCGGTGATGCCGGTCCCGCCGCCCTCGCTGGCCGCGTAGTACTCGGTCACCACCGGCCCCCACCAGTCGAGCATCCGGCGCTTGACGTCCTGCGGGCACGGCGCCGCGCTGTGGATCGCGGCCCGCAGCGAGGAGGTGTCGTACCGGCCGCGGACCGGTTCCGGCAGCGCGAGCAGCCGGCGGAACTGCGTCGGCACCATGTGCGTGTGGGTCACCCGGTACCGCTCGATCAGCCGCAGCATCTCCTCGGGCTCGAAGCGGTCCATCAGCACGACCGGGTGGCCGAGCTGGACCGAGATCGTCGCGAAGTTCAGCACCGCCGTGTGGTACAGCGGCGAGCAGCACAGGTGCACGTTGTCGTCGAACGGGGCGAGCGAGAAGATCCCGAAGAACCAGCCGGCGGACGGCGGCACCTTGTCCGGGTCCTCACCGGTCAGCGCGCGGCGCACGCCCTTGGGCCGGCCCGACGTGCCGGACGTGTAGACCATCGGGGCGCCGGCCGTCCGCGGGTCGGGGCGCCCGTCGCCGTCCGCGCCGAGCGCGGTCAGCGGGGCGAAGCCCGGCACCGCGCCGACGGCGAACCTGGCCCCCTGGTCGATCCCGGCTCGGTCGGCCGCGTCGGCCGCGACGCCGCCGAACCTCTCGTGCGCCACGAACGCCCTGGCGCCGCTGTCGGTCAGGATGTAGGCCACCTCGGCGGCGGTCAGGTGCCAGTTCACCGGCACCACGTACAGCCCGGTCTGCATGGCCGCGAAGAAGAGCGCGAGCGCCTCGGTGCCGTTCGGCAGCTGCCCGGCCACGGTGTCGCCCGGGCGCAGGCCCAGCCCCTGAGGACGCTGCGCCTGCAGCCCCCGGCCGTAGCGGTCGGCGCGCGCCGCCAGCTCGGCGTAGCTGACGGTCCCGCCGTCCGGCTCGATCGCCGCGGTCCGTTCTGGGGTCGCCGCGGCGATGGCCCACAAGCCGATGTCGGTCACGGGGCTAATCTAGAACACGTTCTATTGAGGGACAAGGCTGGCAGCCCGGGTGCTGCCTGACAACGGGATGCTGTCCGATAATTAGAACACGTTCTATAGTTGGCACCGTGAGCCATCCCCTCGCGCCGCTGCGGGCGCCGCTGGAGATCGAGTTCGACTACACGCGTTCGCTCGGGCCGGTGCTGAGCCAGTTCATGACCGCCCTGGCCGGCCGGCGCATCCTCGGCGCGCGCGGCGCGGACAGCCGGGTGCACGCGCCGCCGTTCGAGTACGACCCGGTGAGCTCCGAACCCCCAGGGGAACTGACCGAGGTCGGGCCGGAGGGCACCGTCGTCAGCTGGTCGTGGATGCCGGAGCCGCTGGCCGGCCAGCCACTGGCGGAGCCGTTCGCCTGGGCGCTGATCCGGCTGGACGGCGCGGACACGGCGATGCTGCACGCCGTGGACGCGGGCTCGGCCGCGGCCATGCGGACCGGGCTGCGGGTCCGGCCCCGGTGGTCCGCGAGCCCGGCCGGCAGCATCCGCGACATCGCCTGTTTCGAGCCGTGCGACGGGCCGGCCGCCGGGGCTTCCGCGGCCGGGGCTTCCGCGGCCGGGGCTTCCGCGGCCGGGGCTTCCGCGGCCGGGGCTTCCGCGGCCGGGGCTTCCGCGGCCGGGGCTGGGATGACCATCACGCCGGTGCGGCTGCGCTATGAGCACACCGCCTCGCCCGGGGAGAGCGCCTACCTGCGCGGGCTGGCCGAGGGCCGGCTGCTGGGCCAGCGGTGCCAGGTGTGCGGGCAGGTGTACGTCCCGCCGAGGGGAACGTGCCCGGCCGACGGGGTGCCGATGGCCGAGGACGTCGAACTGCCGGACACGGGGACCGTGACGACGTTCAGCGTGGTGAACGTGGGCTATCCGGGACAGCGGGTGACCCCGCCGTACGTGGCGGCGGCGGTGCTGCTTGACGGGGCGGACATCGCGTTCCAGCACCTCGTCCTGGGCTGCGACGCCAGCGAGGTGCGGATGGGCATGCGGGTCAGGGCGGTGTGGAAGCCGCCGGAGGAGCGCGCCACCATGGGCGCGAGCATCAGCCACTTCGCGCCGACCGGGGAACCGGACGCGGCGTACGAGACCTACGCGAGGCAGCTGTGACCGAGGTCGCCGTCGTCGGGTTCGCGCAGTCGCCGTGCGGGGTGCGCGAGGACGCCACCACCAGCGGGGTGGAGATGCTGGTGCCGATCATCGCCGAGGCGTTCGGCGCCACCGGGCTGACCAAGTCCGACATCGGGTTCTGGTGCTCGGGGTCCTCCGACTACCTGGCCGGGCGGGCGTTCTCGTTCGTGCAGGCGGTCGACGCGATCGGGGCCGTCCCGCCGACGATGGAATCGCACGTGGAGATGGACGGCGCCTGGGCCCTGTACGAGGCCTGGGTGAAGGTCCTCACCGGCGAGGCGGAGATCGCGCTGGCGTACGGGTTCGGCAAGTCGTCCGGAGCGGAGTTGCGCCGCGTGCTCGCCCTGCAGCTCGACCCGTACCTGGTCGCCCCGCTGTGGCCGGACTCGGTGTCGGTCGCCGCCCTGCAGGCGCGGCTCGGCCTGGAGGCCGGGCGGTGGACCGAGAAGGACATGGCGGAGGTGGCCGCGCGCAGCCTGGCCGCGGCGGCCGCCAACCCGCGCGCGCAGGTATCCGGGGACGTCGCGGTCTCGGAGCTGCTGGGACGGCCGTATGTGGCCGAGCCGCTGCGGGCGCACGACTGCGCCCCGGTCGGCGACGGGGCCGCGGTCGTGATCATCGCTTCTGGCGAGCGGGCCAGGGAGCTGACCGCGCGGCCCGCCTGGATCAGCGGGTTCGCGCACCGGATCGACTCGGGCTCGCTGGGCGCGCGCGACCTGCTGGCGGTACCGTCGGCGGCTGCCGCGGCTTCCGCGGCTTCCGGTTCCGGGTCCGGGGCTTCCGGGGAGGGCGGAGTCGAGGTGGCCGAGCTGCACGCGCCGTTCACCCACCAGGAGATCCTGCTGCGGGACGCGCTGGGCCTCGATGACGGCGTCGCGGTCAACCCCTCGGGCGGCGCGCTGTGCGGCAATCCGATGTTCGCCGCCGGGCTGGCGCGGATCGGGATGGCGGCGCAGGCGGTCATGTCCGGCCGGGCCGGCCGCGCGCTCGGGCACGCGACCAGCGGCCCGGCGCTGCAGCAGAACCTGGTCTGCGTCATGGAAGGGCGGTGACGATGAAACAGCTGGCCGCCGTCCTGGGTGTCGGGCAGACCAGGCACCGGTCCAAGCGCACCGACGTGTCGATCGCGGGGCTGTGCCGGGAGGCGGTGGACCGGGCCCTGCTCGACGCCGGCCTGGCGCTGACCGACATCGACGCGATCGTGGTCGGGAAGGCGCCCGACCTGTTCGAGGGCGTGATGATGCCGGAGCTTTACCTGGCGGACGCGCTCGGCGCGGCCGGCAAGCCGCTGCTGCGGGTGCACACCGCGGGTTCGGTGGGCGGCGCGACCGGCCTCGTCGCAACCAGCCTGGTGCAGGCGGGCCTGCACGGCCGGGTGCTGGCGGTGGCGTTCGAGAAGCAGTCGGAGTCCAACGCCATGTGGGCGCTGTCGATCGCGCCGCCGTTCAGCGTCCAGGTGGTGGCCGGCGCGGGCGGGTACTTCGCACCGCACATCCGCGCCTACATCCGGCGCAGCGGCGCGCCGCCGCACATCGGGGCGATGGTCGCGGTCAAGGACCGGCGCAACGGCGCCCTCAACCCCTACGCGCACCTGCAGCAGGGCGACATCACGCTGGAGAAGGTGCAGGCCTCCCCCATGCTGTGGGACCCGGTCCGGTACGACGAGACCTGCCCCTCCTCGGACGGCGCGTGCGCGGTCGTCATCGGCGACTCCGCGGCGGCCGAGGCGAGCCCGGCGCCGGTAGCCTGGATCCGGGCCACCGCGATGCGCAGCGAGCCGACCATGTTCGCGGGCAAGGACCACGTCAACCCGCAGGCAGGCCGGGACGCCGCGGCGGCGCTGTGGCGGCAGGCGGGCATCACCGATCCGCTGAACGAGATCGACGTCGCCGAGATCTACGTCCCGTTCTCCTGGTACGAGCCCATGTGGCTGGAGAACCTCGGCTTCGCCGCGCCCGGCGAGGGCTGGCGGATGACCGAAGCAGGCGAGACCGCCATCGGCGGCAGGCTGCCGGTCAACCCGTCCGGCGGCGTGCTCAGCTCTAACCCGATCGGCGCGTCCGGCCTGCTCCGCTTCGCCGAATCGGCGCTGCAGGTGATGGGCAAGGCCGGCGCCCACCAGGTCCCCGGAGCCCGCACCGCGCTGGGCCACGCCTACGGCGGCGGCTCCCAGTTCTTCTCCATGTGGGTGGTCTCGAGCACCCCGCGCTAACCAGGCGGCTTGGGGTGTGGATACCGATGTCGTGGTGATCGGGGCCGGCTCGCCCGGCGCAGCATCACCAACGCGGCCACCTTCGCTGAGTGGGCCGGGGAGCCGCCGCCGGTGGCCGCCCCGGCCAGCTTCCTGAGCAGCCGAGTCAGCAGGGCCTCCCTTTACGGGGGCCGCTATGCGGACCGCTGAAGGTTCCGCCGAAGTAGTAGGCCATGCCGCCGTCACTGTGCACGATGATCTGCCGCGCGGTCAGGGTGTGCGGATTGCCCAGGCTCACGTTGATCCGCGGGTCCCTGATCGTCCCTGATCCGCCGGTGGGCGTCACCGTCCCCTGTAGCTTGCGGTTGCAGAACGCCCACCAGTACTGATCTTTTCCACCGGGCGGGATGGTATTCGGCGCGACAGCCAGGACCGCTATCCCGCTCTCAGCGTCACTCCCACCCGTAGCCTGGTCACTCCCACCCGTAGCCTGCTCGGGTCCGACCGACGTTTCCACGGTCGCGGTCACGCCGACAAGCTCATCGTCCTTGAGGCCCTTGATGCTGACCAGGTTGAGTTCTATCTGCATCTGCGTGCCGAGGTCGAACGGCTCCTCGTCGTCGGGCGGCCTGTCGTCCGGTTCCGGCGCGGGCCGGAGCTCGAAGGCGGCTTTCATGCCGCCAAGGAACGTCAGGAGCTGTTCCTCCGCATCGCGGCGGACGGCCGAGTCGATGGTGACCGTCACCGTGTACACCGGGACTTCAGGCACCTCATGATCCACGGTCACGGCCTGGTAGACGGCGGCTTTTTCGTCGTCGAGTATCAGCCGGAAATCCAGCGGCTGAAGCTTGCTGACCGGGATCTCCCCGGCTGGCTGCACTGTCATTTCGTTTCCTCCCTACGCTGCCGCGACACAGCGGAAGCCGGTTTGGTAATCCGAGGAACTTGGGTTCATGGGGAAGAGCGAAGCCCGGGCGCCAAGGGGGAGGTCCTTGTAACCGCCGCCGATGGCCGCCAGGCCGAGCACGAGAGCACGCTCGTTCCAGTCCTGCTGCAGGATGGGGGTGTTGTCGGCGTTGTAGCCGGCCTGGGTGGCCGTCCACTCCCTGACATTTCCGATCAACTGCTCCACCCCGTCCCGGCTCTTCCCGCCGCGAACCGCGGCGGAGTCGACGGGGATCAGGCCACCGGGGTGATGACCGCCCACGACCGCGTTGACCTGACCCCCCCTCGGCGCGGTGTTACCCCAGGGGTAGGCGGCTCCGTCCGTGCCCCGGGCGCTCCGCTCCCACTCGGATTCTGTCGGCAGCCGTCGGCCCAGCCAGGAGCAGAACCGCACCGCGTCGTACGCCGTGACGAACACGACGGGGAGGGTGCGATCGCCCTCGGCGAAATGCGCGTTGCCGGCCGGCTCGGCCGGCTGGACACACTGCTGGGCCTGCACGCAGTACCGGTACTGCCGATTGGATACCTCGTGCTCGTCCACCCGGAGCGACGGGAACGTGACCCGCCGGCCGTTGCCCACGATGGCGGAACCGCCTGCGACGAGCTTCTGCGGGCTGGCCGCCACGGCCTCGTGCCGCAGCCAGGCGTCCCTGACGGGGGTCTTGGCGAGCAAGACGACGCCGCTCAGCGCCCCGGCGGCCACGATCCAGACACCGAGGAGCGCCAGCCGTCGTCGTCGCCGGCCGGCCGCCAGGAACCTCAGAGCGTTCTGGCTCAGCTCATGCTCGTCACCGGCCGCGAGCTCGAGCGCGTCGGCCAGCTTGCGGCGCCGGTAGAGCTCGCCCGCGTCGCGTCCGCCTCGCCGCCAGTCGTCGGAGTCGCGCTCGATCCGGCGCCGGGTCAGCTCACTCGCGCGGCTCTCGTCGATCCAGTCCCGCAGGGCGGGCCAGTGCGCGATCATGGCCTCGTGCCCCAGCTCGACGGCGGGCTCCTCGCTGTCGGCGCTGGTGGTGAGCAGGCGGCGGTTGGTCAGGTGGCGGAGCGTGGCGTCGAACAACGCGGGGTCATCGCCGGGGGCCCGGAGCGCGCCGGCGGACTGCGGGCGGCGGGTGTCCTGGCGGCCCTCGCCGAGCTGCACCAGCCGCACGAAGATCCGCCGCGCGATCGCCCGCTGAGCCGGCGACAGGCTCGCGAGCGTGGCGTCCGCCCGGGTGGCCAGGGCCACGGCCAGCCCGCTGCGCCCCTGTCCGCTGAGATCCTGCCCGCCGAGGTCCTCGTAGGCCGAGACCGTCAGCAGGCGGCGGGTCCTGCGCTCCCAGAGCAGCACCATCGTCTCCTGGACGAGGGAGAGCGCGCCCGGCTCCTCGCCCGCGTCACGCAGCAGCCGCTCGGCCAGCACCGGCTCCAGGTACGCACCGGCGCCGGCGGCCGGCCTGGTGATCGCCTCACGCAGCGCGGCGCCGCGCAGCGGGGCGATCTCGACCCGTTCGCCCCGTTCGAGGGGCCACAGCACGGACGTCATCAGGTCGGCGTAGAAGTCGGCCCGCATCGCGAGCAGGACGACGCACCTGTCCACCCGGCGGAGCCGGTCGAGCAGCGCGAGGAACCGCGCCCGGTCCTCCTTCGCGGGCAGCAGGAAGATCGTTTCCGCCTGGTCGAAGAATAGCAGGAGCCGCTCGGCCCCTGGTTCTGTGTCCAGGAGGGCGTCCGCCGATGCGCGGAGCTGATCCCCGGACGCGGCCTCGTCGCCGAACGTGCCGGCCAGCCAGTCCAGGGCGCCCGCGTCCGGCCGCAGCGTCCGCACCAGCCAGCGGCCCTCGTCCGCCAGCCGGGGCAGGACGCCCGCCGACACCAGGGAGGACTTCCCCGAGCCCGAAGGTCCCACGACGAGCAGGAAATTCTGCTGCCGCACCCGGCGGCTGACGTCGTCGCTCTCCTGGTCGCGTCCGAAGAACAGGGCGGCGTCCTCCTGGCCGAAGGCCACAAGCCCCGGGTAGGGGCACGGCAGCCGTTCCGCCGGGGGTGCCTCGCGGCGGAGCAGGACCCGCAGGCGGGCTATCTCGCTCTCCCACCGTGACGGCTTAGTGCAGTCCAGCCGGACCCGCGCGTGCAGGCGGAGCGGGAGCTCGTACGGTGCCAGGAGCAGCGGGATCAGGCGGTCGGAATCCCGCATCAGGCTGTCGTGCGTGGCCAGCAGTTCGGCAAAGGCCGACCAGTGACTCAGCCCGAAGGCGGGCGACAGGACGACCAGGGTCCGCTGGGCGCTCTGAACGGCCCGCTCGAGCTCGGTGACCAGCATGGCGCCGGGCCTGAACTCCCGCGGGGTCAGGACCGACCGCGGATCCAGGCCGATCTCGGGTAGCAGGAACCCGTGCACCCAGTCGGCGTCGCTCTCGGCGTACGCCACGAAAAGTTCCGGCTGCGGCGGCGCGTCAGCGCGGGTATCAGCGGATGGCGCATTCATCGGATACCCCGCGCAATTGATCTTCCGGCCCGAATTAAGCCAGCCGGAAAGACCTGGCCGCGGCCGCAATGTCGCGGACCGCGGATTCCCGGAGGCCAAATTAGCCGACAGTCAGGCACACTCTGAGCGTGGGGAGTAACAATATCCCTGTCAAGCTATTTTCAGCCGGCATTGCCGCCGCTCAGGTAACGGCAGATGACAAAAGCGCAGAATGGCACGTCGCATGTTATTCAATCCCGGCTGTTACCAAGATCGCGTTTACTGGCCGGGCGCGCGGTATCCGGCCGGCCGGCGTGGCAGGGGACCGCGGAGCGCCGCGGCCAGGCGGGCGAGCTCGCGGTCGGCACGCGGGGAATCAGCCAGGTCAAGCGTGGCCAGCATGCGGAGCCGGAGCGGGAGCCGGGCCTCGTCGATCGGCCCGATCCGCACCGGCAGCAGGCGGTAGGCGCCCTCTTCGACGCCCAGCGACTGCGCCACCACGTTCTCGAAGTCCGCCAGGTTGTCCTCGAGATACGCCCGGGACAGCACGATCAGCGTCCGCTTGGCTTGCCGTATCCCCCGCTCGATGCCCACCACCAGGGGCACGCCCGGGTCCGGCGAGGCGCCGGAGACGACCAGCCTCAGCCCTTCTCGTTCCAGCCGCGGGACGAGCGTCTCCCACACCCAGGTCGAGTCCGGAGCCCGGTCGACGTAGCTGAGGTACGCGTCGTACCTGAACCCCTCGTCGTCCCCGGGCGCGGTGCCCCCGGGCGCGGTGTCCCTAGCCGGGCCGAGGGCGACGGGGAAGTTCTCCTCCAGGTCGGCCCGGAAGACCGGGTGCTGGGCGGGCTGGTCCCGCGTGACCCTGGGCTGGACGTACTCGAACAGGTCGAAGACGCGGATCAGCCCGTCTTCGCGGGGGATACCGCCCTTCAGCCCGGCCAGCAGGTGCTGGGTGAAGAGGCTGTTCGCGGCGGCCGGGAGCACGTAAGAAGACTCGCTGTCGCGCGAGGAAGCCAGGATCGCCCGGCCCCGGCCATCCGCGAGCCGCTCGTAGTAGCCGTCGGGCAGGCCCGCCTTGACCAGCAGGGCCTGGCCTTCCTTGGGGCGGCCGAGGCCGCCCGCGTGGCAGCAGTCGAAGACGACGAGCACCTTGCCCGCCGGGATGGCCCGCAGGGCCGCGGCGAACTCGGCGCCCGAGATGGCCGTCGAGGCGAGATCCTCCGCCGAGGTGGGGACGCAATCGACGGGCAGGATGTACTCCCTGGCCCGGGCTCCCGACGGCACCTGAGCGCCGTGTCCCGAGATGTAGATGACGACGCTGGACCCGGCGTCGCTGCGGGCCGCCAGGCTGGCCAGGGCGCCGAGGAGGCCGGCGCGGGTGGCCTGCTCGTCGAGCAGCAGCGTGACGTGGCCCGGAGGGTAGCCACCGTGCCGCGGGTCCGCCAGGAGGTCGCGGACATCGCGGGCGTCGTTGCGGACGGCCTCGGGCAGCCTGGCGATGTGCGCGTAGCCGGCGATGCCCACGATCAACGCGTACGCGTTGTCCATCGCGGGCATGTGAACCGCTCTCCGCTCCCGGTCACGTGTGGCCGCGGCCTGGCGAAAGGCCGCGGCCACACGTTACGCCGGCTGGCTGGGACGGCGCCAGGTAGCAGGACCGGTGCCGATACGGCTAGGGGCGGTAGGTGACGGGGAGGCTCTTGATGCCGTTGATCCAGCCGGAGCGGAGGCGGTCGGGGGGGCCGGCCTTGGCGATGCCGGGCATCGCGTCGGCGATGGCGTTGAAGATGAGCTCGATCTCCAGCTTGGCCAGGCTGGCGCCCAGGCAGTAGTGGGTGCCGAGGCCGCCGTAGCCGAGGTGCGGGTTCGGGGAGCGGAGGACGTCGAACCGCTCGGGGGCGTCGAAGACCTCCTCGTCGAAGTTGGCCGACCGGTAGAACAGCCCGACGCGCTGGCCCGCCTTGATCTGCTGCCCGCCGAGCACCGTGTCCCGGGTCGCGGTGCGCTGGAACACCGTGATCGGGGTGGCCCAGCGGACGATCTCGTCCGCCGCGGTGTCCGGGCGGGACGCCTTGAACAGCTCCCATTGCTCCGGGTGGTCGAGGAAGGCGAGCATCCCGTGCGCGATGGCGTTGCGGGTGGTCTCGTTGCCCGCCACCGCCAGCATCAGCACGAAGAAGCCGAACTCGTCGTCGGACAGGTGGCTGCCGTCGATCTCGGCGGTGATCAGCTTGGTGACGATGTCGTCCCGGGGGCAGCCGCGGCGCTCCTCGGCCATGGCCAGGCTGTAGCCGAGGATCTCGGTGGCCGCGATCATCCCGTCGCCCTCTTCGTCGTGGGCCTTCTCGTCGTAGCCGATCATCCGGTTCGACCAGGAGAAGATCTTGCCGCGGTCCTCCTGCGGGACGCCGAGCAGCTCGCTGATCGCCTGCAGCGGCAGCTCGGACGCCACGTCGGCGACGAAGTCGCCGGTGCCGGACTCCAGCGCGGTCGCCACGATGCGCTGGGCGCGTTCGGTGAGGGCCTGGCGCAGGTTGCCGATGGCCCTGGGAGTAAAGCCGCGGGAGACGATGCCGCGCAGCTTGGTGTGCTCGGGCGGGTCGATGTTGAGCAGGATCAGCCGCTGCATCTCGATCGACTCCCGGGGCATGCCTTCGGCGAACCGGATCAGCGCGGTGTTCTCCCAGGACGAGTACAGGTCCGGCGTCTTGGAGATGGCCAGGATGTCGGCGTGCCTGGTGACGGCCCAGTACCCGTCGTCGTCGAACCCGGCGGAACCGCGGCGCTGGGCGACCCACCAGACCGGGGCCGCGCGGCGCAGTTCGGCCAGCTCCTCAGCCGGCACCCTGGTCGTGTAGATCTCCGGATCGGTAAAGTCGAAACCAGGCGGGATGTCGGGCACGGCCACGGCTGCCTCCCTTGGCCATCAGTGGAACGTGTTCTAGTTTTGATTAGACCACGGATTCTGGAGGCGAGCCATGGGCACTGCAGTGATCGTCGAGGCGGCGCGGACCCCGATCGGCAAGCGCGGCGGCGCGCTGGCCGGCCTGCACGCCGCCGAGCTGCTGGGCGGCATCCAGGTCGCCCTGCTCGAGCGCGCGGGCGTCGCGGCGGACGCGGTCGAGCAGGTGGCCGGCGGCTGCGTGACCCAGGCGGGCGAGCAGTCCAACAACATCACCAGGACGGCCTGGCTGCACGCCGGGCTCCCCTACCAGGCCGGCTGCCTGACGCTCGACGCCCAGTGCGGTTCGGCGCAGCAGGCCGCGCACCTGGTGGCCGGGCTCATCGCGGCGGACGCGATCGGCGTCGGGGTCGCCTGCGGGGTGGAGGCGATGAGCCGGGTGCCGCTGGGGACCGCCGCCCGGGCCGAGGCCGGCTCGCCCCGGCCTGCCTCGTGGGACATCGACATGCCGAACCAGTACGTTGCCGCCGAGCGCATCGCGCAGCGGCGCGGGCTCTCCCGCGCCGACGTCGACGCCTTCGGCCTGCGCTCGCAGACCCTGGCCCAGGCCGCCTGGGCGCAGGGCCGGTTTGACCGGGAGGTGGTGCCGGTCAAGGCGCCGCTGCCGGACGGGGCAGGGACGCGGGTGGTCGACCGGGACGAGGGGCTGCGCGAGACCAGCCTGGCCGCCCTGGCCCGGCTCAAGCCGGTGGTCGAGGACGGCCGGCACACGGCCGGCACGTCGTCGCAGATCTCCGACGGCGCGGCCGCCGTGCTGCTGGCCGACGCGGACCGGGCCCGGGCGCTCGGCCTGCGGCCCCGGGCGCGGATCGTGGCGCAGTGCCTGGTCGGCGCCGAACCCTACTACCACCTCGACGGCCCGGTCCAGGCGACCGAGCGGGTGCTGGCCCGCAGCGGGATGACGATGAGCGACATCGACCTGTTCGAGGTCAACGAGGCGTTCGCGTCGGTGGTGCTGTCCTGGCTGGCCGTGGGTGGGGCCGACCCCGACCGGGTGAACGTCAGCGGCGGCGCGATCGCCCTCGGCCACCCGGTGGGCAGCACCGGGGCGCGGCTGCTCACCACCGCGCTGCACGAACTCGAGCGGCGCGGCGCGGGCACGGCGCTGATCACCATGTGCGCCGGCGGCGCGATGGCCACCGCCACGATCATCGAGCGCCTGTGACGGCTCAGGGGTGCTGGGCGCTGACCGACACCACCTCGCCGGTCATGTAGCCGGCGTAGTCGCTGGCCAGGAAGACCATGACGTTGGCGACCTCCCAGGGCTGCGCGGCCCGGCCGAACGGCTCGCGGGCGGCCAGCTCGGCGAGCAGGTCCTCGCTGGTCACCTTGGCCAGGAACGGGTGCACGGCCAGGCTCGGCGCGACCGCGTTGACCCGGATGCCGTGGGCGGCGACGTCCAGCGCGGCGCACCGGGTGAAGGCCATCACGCCGGCCTTGGCCGCGGCGTAGTGCGCCTGGCCCGGCTGCGCGCGCCAGCCGAGCACCGAGGCGTTGTTGACGACCGCCCCGCCGTGCCCCTGGGCGACCATCTGCCGCAGCGCCGCCCGGGTGCAGCGGAAGGTCCCGGTCAGGGTCACGTCGAGGACCAGCCGCCACTCGTCGTCGGTCATCTCGAGGACCGAACGGGTGCCCCCGAGCCCGGCGTTGTTGATCATCACGTCGATCCGGCCGAAGCGCCCGGCCGCCCCCTCGATCAGCGCCGCGACCTGCTCCTCGTCGGTGACGTCGCAGGGCTGCGCCCAGACCATCTCGCCGTGGTCCCGGGCGAGCTCGTCGCGGGTCGCGGCCAGCCGCCGCTCGTGCTGGTCGCTGATCGCCACCCGGGCGCCTTCCTCCAGGCAGCGCCGGGCGGCGGCGCTGCCGATGCCGGTGCCGGCCGCGGCGGTGACGACCACCACCTTCCCGTCCAGCAGCCCGTGGCCCTTCATCGGGGCAGGCCGAGCGCGCGGCTGGCGATGATGTTGCGCTGGATCTCGTCGGACCCGCCGTAGATCGTGTCGGCCCGGCTGAACAGGAACAGCCGCTGCCACTCGTCCAGGTCGTAGGGTTCGCCCCGCAGCAGGGCCGCCGGGGCGCCGAGCACGTCCATGGCCAGCTCGCCGAGGTCCCGGTGCCAGCGGGACCACAGCACCTTCAGCACCGAGGCCTCGGCCGGGTCATCGCCGCCCAGGGTGTCCAGCGCGTACGCGCGGATGGCCTCCAGGCCGATCCAGGCCCGGGCCAGCCGGTCGCGCAGCAGCGGGTCGGCGCTCGCCCCGTTCTGCCGGGCCTGCTCGACCAGGTCGGCGAGCTCCCGGCGGAACCCGACCTGCTGGCCGAGCATGGCCGCGCCGCGCTCGATGGCCAGCGTCGCCTTGGCGATCCGCCAGCCGTCACCGGGCGCGCCGACCACGTTGGCCGCGGCGGTGCGCGCGCCGTCGAAGAAGACCTCGTTGAACTCCGCGGTACCGGTCAGCTGCCTGATCGGGCGTACCGTGACCCCCGGCTGGCTCATCGGCACCAGCAGGTAGGACAGCCCGGTGCCGCGCCGCGACCCGGCTTCGGTCCGGGCCAGCACGAAGCACCAGTCGGCGATGTGCGCCAGCGACGTCCACACCTTCTGGCCGGTGATCACCCACTCGGCCCCGTCCAGGGCCGCGCGGGTGGCCACCGAGGCCAGGTCGGACCCGGCGCCTGGTTCGGAATAGCCCTGGCACCACAGCTCGCGGACGGCCCTGATCGGCGGCAGGAAGCGCCGCTGCTGCTCCGGCGTGCCGAACGCGATCAGGGTCGGCCCGAGCAGTTCCTCGCCCACGATCGAGATCCGGGCCGGCGCGCCGCTGCGCGCGTACTCCTCGTAGAAGATGACCTGCTGCGCCAGCGTGGCGCCGCGGCCGCCGTGTTCGGCGGGCCAGCCCAGGCAGGTCCAGCCCGCGGCGGCCATGTGCCGGTTCCAGGCCAGCCGTTCGGCGTGCCGCTCGTGCTCGCGTCCCGGGCCGCCGGCGCCGCGCAGGCCGGCGAACTCGCCTGTCAGGTTGGCTTCCAGCCATCCGCGCACGTCAGCGCGGAACTCCTCGTCCTGCGGCGTGAACCGCACCCGGGTCTCCTCCTCTGGCCGGCGACCGCCCCTGGTGCGTAGGCTAAACCTACCAAGCACTTGCTTGCTAGCTCGGGAGGATGGGTGGAGCTGACGGTCGCCCGGGAGGATGGGTGGAGCTGACGGTCGCCCGGGAGGATGGGTGGAGCTGACGATCCCGGCCGCCTTGGCGCGGGCGGCGAGCGAGTTCGGCGACACGACGGCGCTGGCCGACCCGCTGGCCGGGGCGGCCCGGGTCAGCTACCGCGAGCTGGGCGAGCGGGTGACCGCGGTCGCCGGCGCGCTGATCGAGGCGGGCGTCGAGCCCGGCGACCGGGTGGCGCTGTGGGCGCCGAACGGGTGCGAGTGGGTGCTGATCGCGCTGGGCGCGCTGGGCGCGGGCGCGGCGCTGGTCCCGGTGAGCACGCGGTTCACCGGCCCCGAGGCGCTGGACGTGATCAGCCGCAGCGGGACGCGGGCGCTGTTCGTGGCCGGCGACTTCCTCGGGGCGGACCGGCTCGGCGCGCTCCGGGCCGCGGCCGCGGCCGAGGGGACCAGCCTGGACGCGCTCGGGCTGGTGGTGCGGATGCCGGAGGACTGGGCCGCGTTCGAGGCCCGGGCGGGTTCGCCGGAGCAGGCACGCCTGAGGGCGCTGCTGGCCGAGGCGCGCCGGCGCGCGCTGCTGGCCGAGGCGCGCCGGCGCGCGGGGGCGGTGCGGCCGGGGGACGTCAGCGACATCATGTTCACCTCGGGCACGACCGGGCGGAGCAAGGGCGCGATGACCTCGCACGAGCGGTCCCTGGGCGTGGCCCGGGCCTGGGCCGAATGCACCCGGCTGACCAGCGCCGACCGCTACCTGGTGGTGAACCCGTTCTTCCACACGTTCGGCTTCAAGGCGGGCCTGCTGGCCTGCCTGGTCAGCGGGGCGACGCTGGTGCCGCAGGCGGTCTTCGAGGCCGGGCGGACGATGCAGCTGGTGGAATCCGAACGGATCACGGTGCTGCCCGGGCCCCCCACCCTGTACACCTCGATCCTGGACCACCCCGAGCGCGGCGGCCGTGACCTGTCCAGCCTGCGGCTCGCCGTCACCGGCGCGGCCGACGTGCCGGTCGCGCTGATCGAGCGGATGCAGCGCGAGCTGAGCTTCGAGACCGTGCTCACCGCCTACGGCCTGACCGAGGCCGTGGTGGCGACGATGTGCCGTCCGGGCGACGCGGCGGAGCTCGTGGCACGCACCTCGGGCCGTTCGGCGGCTGGTTTTGAGGTACGGATCGGGGAGCGGGACGAGATCCTGCTCCGCGGGCCGAACCTGATGCTCGGCTACCTCGACGACCCCGAGGCCACCAGGGCCGCCGTCGACAGCGGCGGCTGGCTGCACACCGGCGACGCCGGCCGGCTGGACCCGGCCGGGTACCTGACCATCACCGGCCGGCTCAAGGACATGTACATCTGCGGCGGCTTCAACGTGTACCCCGCCGAGGTGGAGCAGGTGCTGGCCCGGCTGGACGGGGTGGCGGAGTCGGCCGTCGTCGGCACGCCCGACCCGCGGCTCGGCGAGGTCGGCCAGGCGTTCATCGTCCGCCGCCCCGGTCACGTCCTGGACGCGGCGGACGTGCTGGCCTTCTGCCGGGAGCGGCTGGCCGGCTACAAGGTGCCCCGGCGGGTGGAATTCCGCGACGCGCTGCCCCGCAACCCGTCGGGCAAGGTCCTCAAGCGCGTCCTCAGAAAGGAGCCCTGATGGCGGACGAGGTCCGTTACGAGCAGCGCGGCCGCGTCGCGCTGATCACCCTGAACCGGCCGCGGTACGCGAACGCGCAGAACTCGGCGATGACCTACGCGCTGGACGCGGCGTTCGCCCGGGCGGTGAACGACGACCAGGTCGCGGTGCTCGTGCTGGCCGGCGCCGGCGATCACTTCTGCGCCGGGCACGACATCGGCACCCCGGAGCGGGACGCGGACAAGTCCTTCGACCGCCAGGCCGTGCTGTGGTGGGACCACGTGGGCAGGGCCGGCGCCGACGCCAGGTACGCCCGGGAGATGGAGGTCTACCTCGGCATGTGCCGGCGCTGGCGGGAGATCCCCAAGCCGGCCATCGCGATGGTGCACGGCGCCTGCATCGCCGGCGGCCTGATGCTCGCCTGGGTGTGCGACCTGATCGTGGCGGCCGAGGACGCGTTCTTCGCCGACCCCGTGGTGCGGATGGGGATACCGGGCGTGGAGTACTTCGCGCACCCGTGGGTGCTCGGGCCGCGCTTCGCCAAGGAGGTCCTGTTCACCGGCGGCCGGTTCACCGCCGAGCGGGCCTGGCAGGTCGGCATGGTGAACCGGGTGGTGCCGCGGGGCGACCTGGAAGCGGCGGCGTTCGCGCTCGCCGAGCAGGTAGCGGACATGCCGCCGTTCGGGCTGGCGCTGGCCAAGCGGGCGGTCAACCAGTGCGAGGACCTGATGGGGCTGCGGCCGGGGATGGATTCGGTGTTCGGCCTGCACCACATGGCGCACGCCCACAACGCGGAGGTGTCGGGCGACTCGCTGGCCGGGCTCGACGGCCGCGGCATGAAGAAAGCCGCCGGGTGAGCGGGGAGTTCCGGGCCGAGGTGCGGGACTGGCTGGCCGCGATCTGGTCCCGGGCCGTGCGGTCTGAGGGAGGCTGGATCGTCTCCGGCACCAAGACGTGGTGCTCGCGGGCCGCGTTCGCTGACCGGGCGTTCGGCCTGTTCCGCACCGATCCCGGGGCGGAAAGACCCCGCGGCGCAGCCGCCGATCGGCACAGCGGTCTCAGCTACCTGCTGTTCGGGCTGCGCGCGCCGGGGGTGACGGTGCGGCCGATCCGCCAGCTCGGCGGGCGGACCGGGTTCGCGGAGATCTTCCTGGACGAGGTGTTCGTCCCGGACGGCGACGTCGTCGGCGAGCCGGGCGACGGCTGGCGGATCGCGATGTCCACCGCCAGCCACGAGCGCGGGCTTTCGCTGCGCAGCCCGGGCCGGTTCCTCGCGGCGGCGGGCCGGCTGGCCGGGCCAGCAGAGTCCCCCCGGGCTAGCACCGAGTTCGCCGCGGCGCTGCACGACATGCTGGGCGACGCGGACGTGCCCGCCGCCTCGCGGCGGTGGGCCGACGGCGACCTGGCGCCCGGCCTGGCGCTGTGGCGGCGGCTGGCCGGCCTCGGCGTCACCGCGCTGGCCGTGCCGGAGAACCGGGGCGGGCTCGGCGCCAGCCCGCTGGACCTGGTCGCGGCCTGCGAGGAACTCGGCCACCACGCGGTGCCAGGGCCGGCCGCCGAGTCCCTGGCGGCGGTGCCCGCGCTGCTGGCCGGGCTGGCGGACCCGGGCGGGCCGCCGGGCGCGTGCGGCGAGCGGGGCCTGCACGACGGGCGGGGCGCGTGCGGCGAGTGGCTGGCGGCGCTGGCCGCCGGGGACCTGATCGCCACGCTGGCCGTGCCGCCGTGGCTGCCGTTCGCCGCCGACGCCGAGGCCGCCGGGCTCGTCCTGCTGGCGCAGGACGGCGTGGTGTATCGCGGCCACCCGGGCGCCCGGCACCAGTCGGTGGATCCGGCCCGGTCGCTGTCCGAGGTACGGGACGGCGAGGTCCTGGCCAGGGACACGGGCGCGGACACGAGCACGGCCCGGGCGCTCGACGCCGGGGCGCTGGCCTGCTCGGCGCAGTTGCTCGGCGCGGGCCGCGCGCTGCTCGAGGCCTCGGTCCGGCACGTCCGCACCCGGGAGCAGTTCGGCCGGCCGGTGGGCGCGTTCCAGGCGGTCAAGCACAAGCTCGCGGACGTGGCGATCGGGCTGGAGTTCGCCCGGCCGCTGCTCGACGCGGCCGCCCTGGCCCTGGACGACACTGAGCTGGCTACCACGGGGACGGCGGCCCGGGACGTCTCCGCCGCGAAGGTGGCCTGCGCCGACGCCGCCTACCTGGCGGCCCGGGCGGCGCTGCAGGTGCACGGCGCGATCGGCTACACCGCCGAACTCGACCTCAGCCTGTGGCTGGCCAAGGTCCGGGCGCTCGTCCCGGCCTGGGGCAGCCAGGCCGAGCACCGCGCCCGGGTGCTGCGGGAGCTCGGGGACGGGGTCCGATGAGCCTGACCGCGGAGCAGCAGGACCTGCGTGACGCGGTGCGCGGCCTCTTGGCCAGGACCGGCCCGCCAGTAGACGGCAGAGCGGACGGCAGAGCGGACGGCAGGGCGGACGGCAGGGTAGACGGCAGGGCGGACCGGGGGTCGCCGTGGCGGCGGCTGTGCCGCGAGGTCGGCGTGGCCGGGCTGGCGATTCCCGAACGCTACGGCGGCGCCGGGGCCGGGCCCGCCGAGACCGGCGTGGTCATGGAGGAGCTGGGCCGCGACCTGACCCGCTCCCCCATGCTCGGCTCGGCGGTGCTGGCCGCGCAGGCCCTGCTCGCCACCGGCGACGACGCGGCCTGCGCCCGGCTGCTGCCCGCGGTCGCCGCCGGGTCGGCGACCGCCGCCCTGGCCTGGACCACCCGGGCCGGGCACTGGGACAGCGGCGAGGTAGCGTGCCAGGCCCGGCCGGCGGCCGGCGGCTGGGAGCTGGACGGCGAGGCGCACTACGTGCTGGACGGGCACACGGCCGACGTGCTGCTTGTTGCCGCCCGCGTCGCCGGCCAGACCGGGCTGTTCGAGGTGGACCCGGGCCAGGACGGCGTGGTCCGGACGGCCAGCCCGGCCATGGACATGACCCGGCGGCTGGCGGTGGTGCGGCTGACCGGGGCGCGCGGCCGGCGCGTCGGCGGCGACGCGGCCGGGGCGCTGGACCGGGCCCGGGATCTCGCCTGCCTCGCGCTCGGCGCCGAGCAGGCCGGCGCGGCCCGCCGGGCGCTGGACCTGACCGTCGGCTACACGCTGACCAGGGTGCAGTTCGGCCAGGTGCTCGGCGGCTTCCAGGCGCTGCGGCACCGGATGGCCGACCTGCACGTGCTGGTGGAGTCGGCCCGGTCGCTGGCCCGCGCCGCCGGGTCCGCGGCCGGGTCCGCGGCCGGGTCCGCGGCTGGGTCCGGGTCCGGGTCCGGGCTGCAGGCCGCGGCGGTCAAGGTCTACTGCTCCGACGCGCTGACCCGGACGGCCGCCGAGATGATCCAGCTGCACGGCGCCATCGGCATCACCTGGGAGCATCCGGCGCACCGCTATCTCAAGCGGGCGCACGGCGCCAGGCTCCTGTTCGGCCGCCCGGACCGGCACGCGGCCGCCATCGCGGCGAGCCTGCTCGATCAGCAGTGACCCTGCTCGATCAGCAGTAATTCAGCTCGCGGGCCAGCGCCACCGCGGCGGTCAGCTGGTCCCGGCACACCTCCGGCTGGCCCTGGTCCCAGGCCCGGGACGCCGCCGCCACCACCGACTCAAGATCACCGGGGAGCGGGGGTCGCGCGGCCTGCAGGAGCTGGCGGCCGGCGGCCACGGCGCCGGCCACGTTGCCGGTCTCCAGGTGCACGGCGATCAGCGGCCAGAGGTAGATCAGCCCCTGGTAGAAACCCGAGCCGACGGTGGACGCCATAAGCCCGGCGATCTCCTCCGACAGCTTGATCACGTCGTCGTGGCGCCGGTCCTGCCAGGCCAGCCAGGCGAGGCACGCCTTGGCGCCGGCCAGGTACTCGTAGCTGGCCATGGGTTCAGCCGTCGCCACAACCCGGGTCATCAGGGCGCGAACGGTCTCGGTGTCGTGGCGGCCCAGCGCGGTCAGGGCCAGTCCCAGCAGGCTCTGACCGCGCAGGAGGCTCTCGCCGATGCGCTCGGCCATGGCCAGGGCCCGCTCCATCTGCTCCTGGGCCGCGGCCAGGTCACCATGCAGCCACAAGGCCCGGCCGAGGAAGAACGTGGCGTAGCCGACGTCTTTCTCCTCGTCTCCCTGAGCCGCCGCGGCCACGCTCTGGCGCATGGTGGCGATGTCGGCCTCGTCGACGCGGTAACCGTTCCGCATGATTCGTCCCATGGAGAGGTGCACGTAGAAGCTGTACCTCCTGGCCGGGCTCCCGCTGGCCTCGAGCACCGGGCGGACCGTTTCCAGGACCGCCAGGGCAGGCTCCGGCTCGTTGCGCATGACGTACAGGCCAGCCCGGCCGTCCACCATCATCTCCAGCCACTCGGCGACGGTGGCCGCGTCCTTCTCCCCCGGGTCCGGGCCGAGCAGCGCCTCGGCGGCGTCGAAGGCTCGCGCCGCGGCCTCCAAGCGCAGATCGGCCATCTCCAGGCGGCCCAGGCGGGTCTGCAGGTGCACCCGCCGGAGGGTGTCCCCGCCGCTGGCCAGGCGCAGGGCCTCCTGGAACGCCTCCCGGGCCTGCCCGCGCCGGCCCGTGCGCCACAGCACGTTGGCCAGCTTGGCCAGCAGGTCCACCGCGGCATCGGTCATCGCCTCGGCCACCGGGCGCGGCTCGGCCGCGATCGCCAGGGCGGAGCGGAACGAGGAGACGGCTTCGTCGTTGGCGAAGGCCGCCGTGGCGTGGTCGCCCGCCATCTCGAAGTACCGCAGGGCGCGCGCCGGCTCGCCGGCCGCGGCGAAGTGCCGGCCGAGCACCGCGGCGACCTCTTCCACGCGGCCCCGCGACGCGGCCTCCAGCGCCCAGGCGGCCCGGCCGTGCAGCAGACGGCGCTCCGCGCGCAGCAGGCCGTTGTAGGTCGCCTCCTGGATGAGGGCGTGGCGGAAGCGGTAGACGGGCTCGGGGTGTGGCTCGGGGTGCTGGCCCACCTCCTGCACGAGGTCCTTGGCGCGCAGCTCCGCCAGGGCGGGCCCCAGCGGCTCGTCCGCGGCACACACCACGGTCAGCAGCGAGAATCCGAACTCGGTCCCGAGCACGGACGCGTGGCGGACGGCGTCGCGCGCCGCCGGGCTGAGCCGGTCCACCCGGGACCGGACGAGACGCTCCAGCACCTGGGGCACCTGCGGGCCCGCGGTCGCGCTGATCCGCCAGACGCCCTGCTCGCGTACCAGGGCCTTCGTTTCAAGCAGCGAGGTCAGCCGTTCCTCCAGGAACAGCGGATTGCCTTCAACGCTGGCCAGAACGGCGTCCAGGACATCCCGGCCCGCGGCGTCGCCGATGAGAGACCGGGCGAGCTCCCGCTCGGCTTCCGCGGCCAGCGGTCCGAGGGAGATCGGGCGGACCGGCCGCCCGGCGGCGGCCAGGCTGGCCACCTCGGGGGAGGCGTCGGGACGACTGGTGGCCAGCACCAGCAGGCGGAGCCCCGGAGCCATCCGGGCCAGGTCGTGGGTGAGGCGCAGCGAGGTCGGGTCGGCCCAGTGCAGGTCCTCCAGCACGAGAACCGCCGGGGCGGTCGCCACCAGGCGGGACAGCACCGAACGCCAGGCGGCGAACGTCTCCCGGTGGAGTTCTCCCGGGCTCATCCGTCCCAGCGCCGCTCCCGGCGGCAGGCCCATCATGCGGGCCAGCACCGGGAACAGGTCGTCGCTTCCTATCGCGGCCAGCGCCCGCTCCAGGGCCGGCTGGACCACCGCCGCGGGCTGGTCGGGCGTCACTCCCGCCCAGTTGGCCAGCAGCTGCTGGTAGAGCCCGTAGGGCGTGGACGAGGCGTAGGAGGCGCAGCGCCCCTCCAGCCACCGGATCCCGGTCGCCGTACGCCTGCGGCACTCCTGCACCAGGCGGGTCTTACCCAGCCCGGGCTCCCCGGTGACCAGCACGACCGAGCCGTGCCCGCGCACCGCCTCGCGCAGGGCCGCGCCGAGCGCCGCCAGCTCGCCCTGCCGTCCCACGAGCCGCCCGCGCCCGCCCGGCCCGCGGCGGCGGCCCGCGGCCCGCGGCCTGGGCTCCCCCAGGTAGGTCGCGGTCACCGGGGCCGCGCCTGCCGCGACCCGCTCACTGGCGCCCCAGCTGAACAGGTGCTCGGTGGCGGCCCTGGTCACCGGGCCTACCAGGGCGGAACCCGGCCTGGCCAGCGCCTGCAGCGCGGCGGCCTGGCCCACGACCTCGCCCACGGCCCCGTACTCGACCCGGGCGCCGCCGCCGATGGGCCCCAGAACCGCCGGGCCGGTCTCTATCCCGATCCGCAGGGTCCCCCCGAGACCCGGGCCAGGCGGCCCGCCGTCGATGGCCGCCACCGCCGCCAGGGCGCGGAAGGCCGCCCGGACCGCCCGCTCGGGGTCATCCTCGTGCGCTTCCGGCGCCCCGAACATGGCCTGGAGCCCCTGACCGGACACCGACGTCACCGTCCCGCCGAGCGCCTCCACCTCGGCGATCGCCGCGGTCAGGCTGCGGCCGATCAGGTCGTGCAGGCTCTCCGGATCCAGGTCGTCCCGCGAACCCTCCGCCCTCACCCCGGCGGCCAGCACGCTGACGGTCCTGAGCTCCTCCCGCGCGGCGGCCGGCGGGGGCGGAACCGGCGCTGTCCGGGACGGCGCGGCCGCCTGCGCCGCCGTGGCGTAGACCTCCTCGAGCCACGGGGACAGGCCCAGCCCGAGCTCGGCGAGAGCGGCCCGGCAGCGCTCGTAGGCGCGCACGGCAAGCTCCCGGTGCCCGTGCGCCAAGTAGGCCCCGACCAGGGCGCCGGCCGCCTCCTCGGACGCGGGATCGTGCTCGAAGCAGGCTTCCCAGGCGGCGAGCACCGCCTCCGGCCGGGACTCGCCCGCGCCCTTGGCCCGGTCCCTGGCCAGGGCCAGCCGCGCCTCCTGGCGCAGGGTCTCCAGCTGCCCCCGCGGGCGCAGCGCCCAGTCGGCGTAGGGCTCGTCGGCGAGCAGTTCGCCCTGTTCGGCGAGGGCGGCGGCGAGGCCGCGGTCACGCTCGCGGCCCGGGTCCAGCGCCAGCGCGGCGCGGAGGGCCTGGGCTTGTTCCTCGGCGTCGATCGCGGCGGCCGGGGAGGCCCAGATGTGGCTCAGGTCGGCCGCGAGCAGGTCAGCGGCCGGAGGGCCCAGCCCGGCGAGTGCGGCCCGGGCCATCGACAGCGCCTTGGAGACCGAACGGGCGGCGGCCCGGGGATCCAGGCCGGGAAAGAGTTCCTCACAGGCGAGATCCCGGCTCACCCGGCGGCCGGGGCTGACCAGGACGAGCTGGCAGAGCCGCCGGGCGCTCGGCCGCGGCCACGGGCCCGCGGTGCGCCCGCCGGAGGCGACGCAGAACGGGCCGAGCAGCCTGACCTGCACGGCCATCCCCCCGGGCGGCCCCTTCGCCCTTTGCGCGGACACGTCCCCATTGTCCCGCACCGGCAGAAGCGGCGGGAACACCGCGGGAACAGCGACTTCCTACGTTTGATCCAACGAGAGCAAAGGGGCTTACCAGATGAACACGGGGTACCTGATCTACCAGGCCGAGCGCACCAGGACCGCCGCCGAGCAGCGCGCGGTCGACGCCACCCACGGCGAGCTGGCCGCGGCACTGACCCGGCTGTGGCACCTCCTGACCGCGCCGCTGCGCCTCCTGACCGCGCCGCCGCGTTCCCGGCACGAGGGCGAGCGCGAGGCCCGGCAGGGGACCCAGCACGAGATACCGCAGGTGACGGAGGAGCAGCCGCCGAGCTGCGTGGCCGCGATGTCCCGGTCCGGCCGGTAACAAGGGGGGCGCCGCCGGCCGGCCCTCACCCGGCCGGCGGCGCCGCACCGTACCGGCCGTTCCAGCGCCGTTTCAGCGCCGCTGCAGCACGGTCTGGGAGAGTCCTGCGGGGGCGCGCCATCGCGCCATACGGGGTTCGGCAGAGAAGGAGCCACGTTGCCACGCAAGAGCGCGGGCCTGATGTTCGCCGCCGCCGCGGCCATCGGCCTGACCACGGCTTTCGCCTTGCCCGCCAGCGCCAGCGCGACCAACTATTTCGAAATCGCCGTTCAGGTAGGTACGTTCGCGCCGGTCATGTGCCTGCAGCCGGCCGACCCGGCCGGCGGCGCCGGGACCGCCATCGTGCAGCAGCCCTGCACCGCCGGCAACCAGGCCCAGAACTGGGCGCCGGTCGGCCTCGGCGGCAGCAGCTACGAGTTCGTGAACCGGGCCAGCGGGGAGTGCCTGGACGCCCGGGGCGGGGCCGCCCGCGGCACGCCGATCCAGCAGTGGCCGTGCGCATCGATCAGCAACGAGCACTGGTCCTGGTCGCACAGCTTCCCGGACGCGTTCTGGCCGATAGGGTCGCAGGTCGCCGGCAGCAGCGGGTTCTGCCTGGATGTTCCCGGGGCGTCGCAGCAGGCCGGGCTCGGCATGCAGCTCTACACCTGCAACGGCACCGCCGCCCAGGCCTGGGCCATCGCCGGCCCCGTCGCCTGATCCGGCTCCCGCAAGCCCCCCGGGCTCCCCGCCCGGAGCCCGGGGTCCACCCCGGCTGCTACCCGGCGCTGCGCGTGGCGCGGCTATCCCCCACCGACGCGCTCCGTGGTACATAGGAGGGTGGTACATAGGAGGAGCAGACGACCACGGTCCGTTCGGAATGCTGACCAGATGTGTCGCGTCGGCTACTGGACGCCCGTACACAAGTGTCCTACGGTGGCTGTCATGACGGCTTGAGGGGGCGAGTGACCTGGGCAGGCCACGACCGGTGAGCGAGCCTGAGCAGGCTAGCCCCGCGCAGGCTAGCCCGGAGCAGGCTAGCCCCGAGCAGGCTGCCCAAGGTGCGGAGGCCCGCCGCCTGTTCGAGCTGCGAAGCGGGCCCACCGAGGATCTCGCCGGGCAGGCGGACGCGGTGGCCGCGGCGTGTCACGCCATGGCCGTGCGGTTCCACCGCGGCGGCAAGCTGGTGGTGTTCGGCACCGGCGGGGCCAGCACGGACGCCCAGCACGTCGCGGTCGAGTTCGTCCACCCGGTCATCGTGGGCAAGCGCGCGCTGCCGGCCATCTCGCTCACCACCGACGTGGCCACCGTCACCGGGATAGCCGAACGGGACGGCATGGCCGCGATCTTCGCCCACCAGATCCGCGCACTGGCCGATCCCGCCGACATCGCGCTGGGCATCTGCGCCGACGGCAACAGCGCCAGCGTGCTGGCCGGGCTCGAGGCGGCCCGCGAACGGGGCCTGCTGACGGTCGCCCTGGCCGGCGGCGACGGCGGCCGGATCGGGGCCAGCAAGGCGGTCGATCATCTCCTGGTCGCGGCCTCCGCCGACCCCCGCGTGGTCAAGGAGCTGCAGGTGACCACGTACCACGTGCTATGGGAGCTGGTCCACGTGTTCTTCGAGCAGCCCGGAGTGCTCGCGCCAGGGGTGATCACATGAGCGAGCGGCCAGAGTGCGCGGATGGAGTGTGCATTACCTGTTCCGATATGGCGGTGGAGGTCAGGGTGCTGCGGCTGCTCGACGACGCGATGGCCGTGGTCGAGGGCGGGGCGGGCGAGGAGACGGTCAGCGTGGCCCTGGTGACCGCCGGCGTGGGCGACACGATCCTGGTGCACGCCAGGGAAGCCATCGCCGTGCTGGGGACCAGGTCATGACCGACGCCATGGAATCGCTCTACCCGTTCCTGTACTCCGGCACCTCCGACCTGTCCGCCGTGCTCGACCAGGTGCGCGCCTCGACCGCGGCCAAGGCGGCGGAGATCGCTGCGCTGCGCCGCGCCGTCGGCGCGCGTGACGGGGCCCGGATCGCGGCGTGCGCGCGGGCGGCCGCGGCCAGGTTCGGCGCGGGCGGGCGGCTGTTCGCCTTCGGCAACGGCGGCAGCGCCACCGACGCCCAGCAACTCGCCACCTTGTTCCTCAACCCGGACGGCGGCGCTCGCCCGCTGCCCGCGTTCGGGCTGGCCAACGACACCTCGGTGGTCACCGCGCTGTGCAACGACGTCGGCGTGGAGGTGGTGTTCGCCCGGCAGCTGGCGGCCTTCGGCGGCCGGGACGACATCGCGGTGGGCCTGTCCACCAGCGGCAACTCCGGCAACCTGGTGCGTGCCTTCGACGAGGCGAGCCGGCGCGGCATGCTCACCATCGGGCTGGCCGGCTACGACGGCGGGAAGATGGCCGAGCTGGACAGCATCGACTACCTGTTCGTGGTGCCGTCGTCGTCGGTGCACCGGATCCAGGAAGCGCAGACCACTAGGAAGGGATGTCCCATGTGCCTCGGCATACCCGGTGAGGTCATCGAGATTCACCCGGAGCAAACCGACCTGGCCAAGGTGGACGTGAGCGGAGTCCGGCGGATGATCAACATCGGCCTGCTCAGCGACGATCCGCCCAAGCCCGGCGAATGGGTACTCATCCACGTCGGCTTCGCCCTGTCGAAGATCGACGAAACCGAGGCCGCGGCGGCCCTGCAGTTCCTCGAGGGCATCGGGCAGGCCTACGAGGACGAGCTCGCGGCGCTGAAGGAATCCCTGATCGAATAGGCCGGTGAGGGTCACGAAGGCAAGGAGTGCGGACAATGCGGTTCGTCGACGAATTCCGTGATGCCGACAAAGCCCACGCGCTGGCCGCGAAGATCGCGGCGCTGTGTGAGCCCGGCCGTCAGTACAAGCTGATGGAGGTGTGCGGCGGGCACACCCACACGATCTACAAGCACGGCCTGGAGGACTACCTGCCCGAGTCGGTCACCCTGGTGCACGGCC
>WNGL01007628.1_pt1 | contig 33666 bp, 18 predicted proteins | sample 5400591 | NCBI WGS metagenome assembly WNGL01 (sample SAMN13153377, study PRJNA577476) | soil metagenome | isolation source: 80 cm soil or saprolite under Garry oak tree replicate 1 | place: USA:California | collected 2016-06-15
GCGCCCGGCACGCTCACACTCGTCACGTCGCCGGCCGGCGCCGACATCAGCGCCACCAGCAGCACGGGCGGCAGCAAGGGCACCGGTGTCATCGACATTCGTAATCTGAGCCTGCCGGTCAACAGCGAGGTCCTGATCCAGTTCGACATCACACTCAAGCCGGCCATCGCCAACGGCACGGTTGTCACCAACCAGTCGACGCTCCGCCTCAGCGATGGCACGACCCTGATGTTGAGCGATGACCCGAACGTCAGCGGCACGGCCGATCCGACGCGGGTGACGATCGCGGCGACCTCCGCCTTCCGGGTGCAGAAGATCTCCACGTATCTGCGCGACCCGAACGTCCTGCTGGCCGGCGACACGCTGCGCTACACCATCACGGTGAAGAACATCAGCAATGCAGGTGCGGTGAATGTGGTGCTGCGCGACGCGGTGCCGGCGAACACGGCCTACGTGGCGGGCAGCACGACCCTGAACGGCGCCGCGGTCGCGGATGTCGCGGGCGTGTCGCCGCTCGTGAACGGCATGCGGATCAACTCGCCGGCCGACCCGACGCCGGGGTCGATGCCTGCCGACGCGTCGAGCAACCCGGCCAACGTCGCAACCATTACGTTCGATGTGGTCGTGAACCCGAATACCCCCGACGGCACGATCATCTCGAACCAGGGCTTCGTGAGCGCCACCGGCATCGTCGACCAGCCATCCGATGACCCGCGCACGCCGGCCCCCAATGATCCGACGCAAGACAAGGTCGGCAATCTTCCGGTCCTCTACGCCGAGAAGCACGCCGTTCTGTTCACTGATCTGGGTTCGCCGGGGATCGTCGATCCGGGCGATGTACTGCGCTACACGATCACGATAAAGAATTCCGCGGCTATTCCCGCGACGGGCGTGGTCTTGAAAGACCCGGTTCCTGCGAATACGGCTTACGTCGCGAATTCCACACTCCTCAACGGATCGCCGGTTCCGGACAGCGGCGGCTCCCCATTGGCTTCGGGCATCAACATCGGCACGATCGCGCCCGGCACGACGGCGGTCCTTCAGTACGACCTGCGCGTCAACCTCGGTACGCCCGCGGGCACAGCAATCAGCAACCAGGCCGTGGTGAGCAGCGCCGGGCTGCCGAACCTGCTGACCGACGGCGATGGCAATCCCGCAAATGGCGCCCAGCCGACAGTGGTCGTGGTGGGTTCTGGCCAGCAGGTTTCGATCTCGGCGCAGGTCTCCGTTGTCGGGGGCGGCGCTGCCCTGCCGGGCGCGCAGCTGGAATACGTTTTGAACATCGTGAATAGCGGCGCCGTACCGGCCTATAACGTCGTTATCACCGACGACCTCAACGCAACGCAACCCGGCCAGCTCACGTATGTAAACCTGTCCGCGACCATGAATGGTTCGGCGGCGGGCGTCAGCTTCGCCGGTTCGACGATCACCGCCAACTACGGCGCAGTCAACGGAACGCTGGCGCCGGGCGCGGTCGTGGTGCTCAAGTTCCGGGCCACTCTCAATGCCAGCCTTGCGCTGGGCACGGTGGTCACGAACACGGGTGTAGCCGCCTGGGGCAACCCCACCCAGACGGCGAGCGCCAGTGTCTCGATCAACGTCGGCAGCGTGCCCGGAACGCCGGGGCCGCCGGGAACGCCGGGCATCCCCGCCGTGCTGAACGGGTCCGCCTGGTATGACGCCAACTTCGACACTGTCCGGGATTCCGGAGAGCGCGCTTTGGCCGGTTGGGCGGTCGAGCTGTACCGCGATAATCAGCTGTCGCAATCCCTAGTGACGGACGCAAACGGCGACTATCGCATCATCGGCGTCGAGCCGAACGATACGACGGGCGTTCGCTACGAACTGCGGTTCCGCGCGCCGGGCGCGGGCGCGAACACCGCGATGCTGGGCCGCGGTGTCTCGCCGTTCACGAACGGACTGCAGCGGATCAGCGACATCGTCGTGCCGTCGGGCGCCAATCTGCAGGGCCTGAACCTGGCGATCCATCCGAATGGCGTCGTCTACAACTCGATGGCGCGTACACCGGTTGTCGGGGCGACACTCACGCTGCTGGATGCCCGCAGCGCCTCGCCCTTGCCGGCGGGCTGTTTCGACGATGCGGCGCAGCAGGGACAGATCACGCTCGCAGACGGCTATTACAAGTTCGACATCAACTTCAGCGACCCGGCCTGCCCGAGCGGCGGTGATTACCTGATCGGGGTGACGGCACCGGCCGCAACGAGTTACGTTGCGGGTTACTCGCAGATCATTCCGCCCACGTCCAACGCTTCGACCGCAGCGTTCTCGGTGCCGGCCTGTCCGGGCAGCACCGCCGATGCCATTGCGGGCACGGCCCTGTTCTGCGAAGTTCAGCCTTCGGAGTTCGCGCCGGCTGCATCGGTAGCGCCACGCAGCGCCGGCACGACTTACTACGTCCACCTGATGCTGGACGGCAGCCAGATCCTGGGATCGAGCCAGATCTTCAACAACCACATCCCGCTGGATCCGCAACTGCTCGGCGCGATCACGATCTCCAAGACGACGTCGGCGGTCAACGTGAGCCGCGGGCAGCTGGTTCCGTACACGATCACCGCGAACAACCATTCCGGCCAGTTGCTCTCGGATGTGAGCATCGTGGATCGGTTGCCTGCGGGATTCAGCTACATCAAGGACTCTGCGCTCCTGGACGGCGTGCCGACCGAGCCGGCGGTCGTAGGCCGGACGCTCAGCTGGAACGGGCTGGTCATCGCGGGCAACCAGGTACGCACGGTGAAAGTGCTGCTCGCGGTGGGTGCCGGCGTTACCGAGGGCGAATACGTGAACCGGGCGCAGGCGCTGTTCGGCGTGAGCGGCAGCGCGATGTCGGGGGAAGCAACGGCGACTGTGCGCCTGGTGCCCGATCCGACGTTCGATTGCACCGATGTGATGGGCAAAGTCTTCAACGACAAGAATCGCAACGGGCGGCAGGACGACGGCGAAGAGGGCCTGGCTGGTGTGCGTGTGGTGACACCAACGGGTCTGCAAGCGGCGACCGATCAGTACGGGCGCTACCACATCACGTGCGCGATCGTGCCAAATGAAAGCCGCGGCAGCAATTTCGTGCTGAAGCTCGACGACCGGACGCTGCCGAGCGGCTACCGGATGACGACAGACCAGGTGCAGATCCAACGCGCCACGAGCGGCAAGGCCCTGCAAGTCAATTTTGGTGCGTCCATTCACCGGGTGGTCTCCATCGATCTGTTGGATGCGGCCTTCGAGCCGGGCAAGACCGAAATCCGCGTCCAGTGGAAGCCACGCCTCAACGTACTCGTCGAGGAACTGCGCAAAGCGCCGGCGGTACTGCGCCTGTCCTATGTCGCCGACACGGAGGATGCGGCACTGGTCAAACAACGCGTGGAAGCGTTCAAACGGCTGTTGACCGAAGCATGGGGTGCAGCGAACTCCAGCGACGTGCTCACCATCGAGCCTGAAGTCTTCTGGCGCCGTGGTGCCCCGCCGAAACAGCCCGACGTGCGCGTGCCGGGGAGCAAGTGAACATTATGAGCAAGCACCGCCATCGACCCCATCTATCGTTGATTGTCGGATTCCTGATGATGACCGCCTCCGCGGCCGCCCGTCAGTCCACCGCGGCCGCCGGTCAGTCCAACACGGCCGGCAGTCCGTTCAACACAACCTTCGGTCCGTTCAACACGGGCGCCGGTCCGTTCAACACGACCTCCAGTCCGTTCACCGCGGGCGCCGGTCAGATCAAAACGGCCAAGCCGGTCGAGCCGGTCGAGCGCCAGCTATCCGGCGACCAGAAATTCCAGGAGTGGTCGCTGGACGCGAATGTGGCCGATGACATCAAGCGCATCAAGGTCTGCCGGGTGGAGGACGTCTGCAAGATGCGATTCAAGGAAGGCGAGACGCCGCGGTTGCGCGTCAGGAACCTCGTCGTGCCACTGCGGTACGAAGACGAAAACATTCCCGTTTCCGAAGCCTTCACCAGACAGGTCCGGGAGGCGCTCGACAACCTGCGGGACAAGCGGGGTGTGGCGGTCCGCTTCATCGGCTATACCGACAACGTGCCGCTGACCGGCCGCGACGAGCAGACTTACGGAAACCACCTGTCGTTGTCGAAGTCACGGGCGCAGCGCGTCGCGCTGGCCCTGCAGGAGAAGCTGGGGTTGCCAGCCTCGGCGATCGAAAGCGACGGTCGTGGCGCCACACACCCGGTTGGCTCCAACGAAACCGTGCAGGGACGGACGTTGAACCGGCGCGTCGAGGTGGAATTCTGGTACGACGACGCTCTCCAGGCGTTGCCGGACGAGCCGCAACTCTGTCCCGACGATCTCGAAGAAATGGTGACCCGAGTTTACGAGCCAACCTGGGGCACCATCGCGACGCTCGGGCTCGCGAACGGCCAGCCGATCATTCCAACCGGATATGCGGCGAACCTGCGCCGCGCCCTGACGGACATCTCGGATCGGCGCAATGCACGATTGCGGTTTATCGGTTACACGAAGAACGAGCGCCTCGACCGCCGCACCGCGTCCGTGTACGGCGACGACATCGGCCTTTCCGCGGCGCGGGCGCGTCGCACCATGGACATCGTCATGCAGGATCCGGTGCTGTCGGGTGCGTCCGACGACGTCGTGAACGCCGGCTTCACGCAGGGCCAGGAGTCGTTCGTGCGCGTGCAGGTCGTTTATGACGAACCGCTGCCGTTGGACAACTACGAGGGCGTCGACATCACGCGTCTCACCCAGGAGCTTCGTCCGAAGAGCCCTTACGATCTTAACGTGATGCATATCACCGTGGACGGCAAGCCGATCGACGACCTGGGCCGCAGCTCTTCCGACATCCAGCGCTGCACCGACGTCGCGCTCGACAACGCCAAGATCCAGTTCCGTTTCGACAATCTGGAGTCGCGGCCGCGGCTCGCCGTCGCGGCGCATCCAGTCGCGGTGCCGATGAGTGACCGGGAGAGCGATCCTGTTGCGGTCGTGCGTTTCCGGATGTACAACAACTATGCGAGCTTCATCGAGCGTGCCGAAATCCGAATCTTCGAGCAGCAGCAGTCATTGCAGGCCGTGCCGCTCGAAATCATCGCGGTCGACGAAGCGGGCCTCGCGGAATGGCAGCCGGCGGCAAAAACCCTCGCGGGTTCGGCACGTGAACTCAAGTACCTGCTGCGCGCTTACGACTCGAAGGGAAATTTCGACGAAACGGGTGCGCATCCGCTGTGGCTGTACCGCGAGTCGTCGCCCAATCAAATTGGAAAACCCGTAACGTCCGACGCGTCGTCGCCGCGCGAGCTGCTGGCCGCCTATGGCGAGAACGACCTGGTGCGCCACCAGATTCCGCTCGGCAGCGGCACGGTGAAAGTGCAGGGTAGAGGCATACCGGCGGACCACACGATTTGGGTGGCGGGCCGCCAGGTTCCGGTTGACCCGCAGGGTAACTTCGCCGCGGAGGAGATCCTTCCGAACGGCACGCATACGGTCGAAGTCGCGGTTCTCGACGATGCGGGCAACGGCTCGCTGTACCTTCGCGACCTGGAGTTCAAGCGCAGAGACCTCTTTTACGTCGGCGTCGCCGACGTTACGGTGTCCGGGAGCCGATCGAACGGGCCGATTGGTCTGCTGCAGGGCCAGAACGCGCCGCAGCCCTACGATTCGTCGCTGGATGGCCGGCTGGCGTTCTACGTGAACGGCAAGGTCAGCGAGCGCTGGCGATTGACGGCGAGCGCGGATACTCGCGAAGGACCGGTGAAGAACCTCTTCAGCAACTTCCTCAACAAATCGCCTGATTCGTTATTCCGGCGCATCGATCCGGATTACCACTACCCGACGTTCGGCGACGACGGTGTCGTGACAGAAATGGCTCCGACTTTGGGCAAGTTCTACTTCAAAGCGAACCGTGGCCAGAATTACTGGATGTGGGGCAATTTCAACACCGGCTACATGGGCAACGAGCTGGCCCATGTCGACCGCGGCCTCTACGGAGGCAACGCGCACTACGGGTCCGAATCCACCACCCAATTCGGCGAGCGACGGATCACCGTGGACGGGTTCGCCGCCGAACCGGGAACGCTGTCGAGCTATGAGGAATTCCGGGGAACGGGCGGGTCGCTCTACTTCCTGCACCATCAGGACATCCTGACGGGCTCCGAGCGCGTGCGCGTCGAGATTCGCGACAAGGACTCGCGCATCGTCACGGGGGTGGCCAACCTGCGGCCCAGCGTGGACTACGACATCGACTACCTTCAGGGCCGGCTGCTGCTCACGCAGCCGCTCTCGTCGACCGCTGACGACAACCAGCTGGTGCGTAGCACTGGCTTGAGCGGTAACGAGGCCTATGTGGTGGTACGTTATGAGTACACGCCAGGCTTCGACCAGCTGAACGCGGTCTCCGGGGGCGGCCAGGGTCATTACTGGGTCAACGACCATCTACAGCTCGGCCTGACCGCCAACCGCAACAAGGAAGGGGATGCCAACAGCAACCTGGGTGCCGCGGACATGACCCTGCGGATGAGTGCCAATTCCTTTTTCAAAGTGCAGACGGGCCGGAGCGAGGGTCTCGTCTCCACACCGCTACAATCTAATGATGGCGGATTCGGATTCCAGGGCCCCGACCTGTCGTCCACGGATGCGAAGGCAGGAGCCTACCGCGCCGACCTGAGCGTCGGGCTCGGCGACGTCTTCAAGGGTCGCGACGGTCTCTTCACCTTCTATAAGCAGAACCTTGGCGCCGGATATTCGGCGCCCGGACAAGCGACGCTCAAGGACACCGAGCAATACGGCGGCACGTTGAGGATCCCGGTGACGAACCGCCTGAGCCTGGCGGCCAAGGGCGATCAGAGGATCGAGGTGCAGGGACTCGAGACCCAGGCGATCGAATTGGACGCGGCTTATAAGTTGGCCGAGAGATGGAGAGTCAGCACCGGCGTGCGCAACGATCTGCGTACCGACCGTTCGCCGGTTGTTCCCCTGACCCAGGAACAGGGCCAGCGCACGGACGCTGTCGCACAGGTGATGTTCGATCCCGGCTCCTCATGGCGCGCGTATGGCTTCGGCCAGAATACGGTCGCGGCAAGCGGCGGCCGTGAAGGCAACAGTCGCATCGGCGCGGGCGGCTCCTATCGCGTGACGAAACGCTTCCGGATCGACGGAGAGGCTTCCGACGGGGACCTCGGGCCCGGTGGAAAGGTCGGCACCAGCTTCCTCTATTCCGACTCGACCAATCTCTACCTGAACTATGCGCTGGAAAACGAGCGGACGGACAACGGCGTGCAGGTCCGCCAGGGCAACCTGATCTCAGGGGTGAAGAGAAGGCTCTCCGACAGCTCCAGCGTCTACCTCGAGGAGCGTTACCAGAACGGCGGGCAGACCGGCCTCACGCGCGCCACCGGAATCAACCTCGTGCCGAAAGAGCGTTGGAATTTCGGCGGCAGCACGGAGATCGGCACGCTGCGCGACTCGCAGACCGGCGCCACGGCCGATCGCAAGGCGGCTGGAGTCCGCATTGGCTACGGCCGCGATAAGACGCAGTTCTCGAGCGGCATCGAGTATCGCCGGGACGTCGCGGAACAAATCGACACGACGCACACCAAAAGGACCGCGTGGTTGTTCCGTAACAACTTCAAGCTCCAACTGACTCCCGACTGGCGCATGATCGGCAAGCTGGATCACTCGATCAGTGATAGCTCGCTCGGCGGGTTCTATGGCGGCGGCTACACCGAGGGCGTGGTCGGCTACGCGTACCGCCCCGTGCGGCTCGACCGGCTGAGCGCCCTGGCAAAGTACACGTACTTCTATAACGTCCCGACCACGGACCAGGTGACGATGCAGAATACTGCGGTCGAGTTCATTCAGAAGAGCCACATCGCGGCGTTGGATCTTTCCTACGACGTCACGGCCAACTGGACGGTCGGCGGCAAGTACGCCTACCGCCTGGGACAGGCGAGCCTTGATCGCACACAGCTGAACTTCTTCGCCAACGATGCGCACCTCGCAGTGTTGCGCCTGGACCGGCGGTTCCGCAAGAACTGGGACAGCATGGCCGAGGTGCGAATGCTCGACCTCCCGGATATCCGTCAACGCCGCCGCGGCGCGCTGGCCGGGATCTATCGTCGCATCGGCAACAACCTGAAGGTCGGCGTCGGCTACAACTTCACCAACTTCTCCGACGACCTGACCGACCTGAGGTACAACCACAAAGGCATATTCGTCAATCTCATCGGGACCAAGTGACGCCCGCGTGGGGTTCGCATCGCTACGATCGAAACGCTGGTCGACCCATCGCCCTCGGCCTGTCGCCGATCAACAAAAAGGTGGCAGGGGCGGTGCGTGAGCACGCACGCAACAAAAACCGTCCAAGCCCGCGGAGAATCTCGAACGTCGTTCACACCGCTTCACACCCGAAATCTCCGAAAAGCTCCTTGTACAAAACTTCGATCTGAGTTGCCTCTTCGTCGGTCAGGGCACGAAATTCCCTTTCCCGCGCCCGCTTTGACAGATGTCCGCTCCCCTGAGCCAGAAAGCCGCGAAGCAGTTCGATTTCTCGATCTGGCATCTCGACAATCTCTTTTACTGCGGATGAAAATTTGTCAAATGCTTGCAAGAAGCGAATTTCTGCTGGTAGATCCTCCGCTACTGTTTGTTCGACGCATGAATACAGAAATTCGGCATGCGCACTCGCGTCGAAGTAACGATAGTAATCAGCGGTCTCATTCAGAACCTCCACATTGTTGTCGGGGGTACCACGCCATTCGATCAATGGCAGCATGGCAGCAGAGTACGACTCGAGCACAGTTCGATACTCATCGATTCGTCGAAGAATGGCCGCACTGATTGGGAACACAACGCCGACAGGGTTATAACCAGCAGTGGCGAGCACATGATGAATCAGCCACCGATGTAACCGGCCATTACCATCGACGAATGGATGAACGTAGACGAATCCAAATGCGATAGCGGCCGCAGCACTAACAGGATCAGCACCACCAGTAAGCGATCGGCGGTCGTACTCAATGATGCCGCCGACGAGGTCTCGAAGATCTTGGGGCCGAGCGCTAATGTGGTCGGGAACCGGTTCTTGTGTTTCCCTGTCGTGAGTCCCCACGAATCCACCTTCATCACGGAGCCCGAGTTTCACAAAACGTGCATCGCCTATCACGACGCGCTGAAGCCGTTCTAGTTCGTTAATCGTGATCGGACGAACACCCGCCTCGCCAATTGCGCGAGCCCACCGCGCCGCGCGGACGCTCGACGGCCGTTCACCCTCGATCGCGAAAGACGATTTCGAATCACGGAGCAGAAGAAAGGCGGTCGCCCGGGTAATAAGGTCCTTTCGTGTTCGACCGATGATTTCGCTGGCGCGAGCGTTGAGCCCTTTCGCGACGGCCGCTCGAAGCACAGGAGTCCACCGGATCATCGGACAAAACCGACGCGTTCCCGGCAGATTGTCGATGACCTTGTGGCGAGGCGACGTTGTACCTGTGTGAAGGCCGACCTGTTGGTCTGTGTCGACGACGTTCACAACTCGAACTTTTCCGGGATCCGGCACATCGAGCTCGCGTCCGGTGAGCCATTCGTAAAGGAACCACGTTCTGCGTGCGAAGGAACCCGTGGGAGTGGCTCGCACAAGCTGCGCGATTTCGTGAGGTTCTAGGACCTTGAAAAGAGCCGCAAGGATACCAAGATCTAGGCCCTCCCACTTCAATGCGAAAACGATTTGACCTTCAAGTGTGTTGGGCGGACGATGGCGTGGTGTCAGCAGATTCCAAGTCACATTGGGTACCGGGTGATGACGCTCAGCAATGGCCGTCAGCCAAGGCGGTAGGGGAACAGCTAATTCGAAACGTTCAATAAGGGCGGCATACCCTACGGGCGTCGCCAGCTCGGGAAGCCCGCGACCGTGAAAATAGTTCACGGGTCGTGAAATCCAATCGCCCATTACTGATTTCTGTGAAAAATTGCTGCCTAGGCCCTATTTACAAGAGTTACCCAAATCAGCTCAGCCCGTGAAATAATTCTCACCGCTTGTGAAATTCTATCACTGTTAGTCGTAAATGAGAAAATATGTCGCCATCGATGGCCTCAAAATATTTTCCGCTCATTTGTCGTCCTTTGGCCGTTTAGATAGTTGTGGAGTAGCACATCTGGACAGACGGTTTTGGAGGTACTTCTTGAAGGGCTCCGTAAAAGTGACGGCGGAACCAGAACGCCCCTACGAAAGCAGTAATTGATTACTTCAAATCTCGCGCACGCGGATGTTACGAAAGGCGAGAGTGCCACTGTGGTCGCCCTGCAAAGCGATATGCCCTTTCTTAGCCCGTCCGAAATTGGGATACGCGGCGAACTTGCTCGACTTCACTTTGGCTTCCCAATCGGGATTCCAGAGTTCGTACTCGAGTAGCTTCACCCCGTTCAGCCAGTGCTCGACGTGGGGGCCTTTCGCTACGATCCGTGTTCGGTTCCACTGACCAACAGGCTTCAGGTGACCTGCAGGCGAGGGATAGAGCGCGTATGCAGCGCCGGCGCACGTTAATCGCGTTTTGTTGTCTGTTGCTTTGATGTCGTCGAGCAACTGGTATTCGGGCGCACTCCAATAGATGTGGTCATATTCTTCAGTGCCACGATAAAAGATGCCGCTGTTGCCTGCCTCGCCGATCTTCCACTCGAGTTCCAATTCGAAGTCGCCGAACTCATCCTTTGAGACGATGTCGCCGACCGGTGCATCCTTTACGATTGAACCATCGGCCATGCGCCAGCCTGCTGGGACCTTGTCGGTTTTGTAGCCACGCCAGGCATCCAGGGATGTGCCGTCAAACAGCACACGCCACACGGTTTTGGATTGCTGAGCTTCGCCGAAAAGCGTAGCTCCGATGACAATCAATACGGCGTAGAAAGTCCGCATCACTCCCCCTCATATTTCACTCCGAGATGCTCCAGCGCCTCGGATGGGCAGCCTTTCCATTCAGCCACAGCTTTGTTTCCGAGATACTGCAGATCCTCGATGCCCATCTTGCTCGTCCAGAAGCCGCTCGCAGTCAGATCGCGGAAACTGCTGAAGAAGGCCACGCCATGAGCAAGCGCTGGGTCGACCTTCCCGGGATACGCAAGGTCATCCAGCACTTGCCTCCGCTCGGCATCGCTGCACTCAATGAAAGGCTTGTCGAACCGCGCGTCGCACAGATGATCGATAAACGCTAAACCTCCGCGCATCGCGGTCTGCCGGAGCGGCTGATCGATCATCATGAAGTCCATGAATTCGGGGACACCTGCATCGCTGGCGCTGCCGGACCGCTCGTCTCTGGGAATGATCAAATCCGCCAACACTGTGACAGTGGCATATTCGCGCCGCGTGAAAAACTTTGGCTGGAAGGCTGTGCCGCGCTCCGTTGCTTGACGCCTGGCTGCTTGAGCCTGAGTTTGTGCTGCTTCGGTCTCGGATGATGTCCACGCGATCGCGGCGGCGGCCACCGGCACGGAACTGAACAGTTGCAGAGCCTTTCGACGAGAGATGTGTTTCATATCGTCCCCGCTCAAATACTCAATCTATTGCGCTCTTGCGCGATGTATTCGCTGGTCCGCATCGCCAGCGCGAGAATTGTCCACGTGACGTTCTTGTCGGCATTCGAAACAAACGGTCCGCCATCGGCGATGAATAGGTTCTTCACCTCATGCGCCTGACAGTTCTTGTTGACGACCGAGGTTTTCGTATCGTCGCCCATTCGAGTCGCTCCGACTTCATGAATGATGCGGCCGCCATTTGCCAGACCGTATAATTGATCTTGTGGCGGCATCGGATCCAGAGGCGTTCCTCCGAGCTCGTGGATGATCTCGCGAAACGTATCCTGCATATGCTTCGCCTGCTTGACCTCGTAATCCGACCACTTCCAGTGAAAGCGAAGCACAGGAATTCCGTATTTGTCGACGACATGCGGGTCGATCTCGCAGTAGCAATCGTCGTTCGCGACCATCTCGCCGCGGCCGGAGAAGCTCACTGCCGAACCCCAGAATTTCCGGTAGTCGTTTTTTAGACCTTTTCCGTAGCCTCCCACGCCGTTGTAACGTTCGATGCCGGCCATGAATCCGAACGATGGAGTCCCGCGGCGTCCGCCGCCGAGCTCGATGTGATATCCGCGCGGGAAATCGAGGTTCTTGTTATCCAGCCACCATGGCACGTAGAGATGCATACCGCCCACACCGTCTTCGTTGTGTGGCGCAGTGTTCGCCATCTTTGGAACATATCCTCGTACGCTCAAACCCGTGGAGTCGGTGAGATAGCGGCCGACCGTACCGCTTGCGTTCGCAAGCCCGTTGGGAAAGCGCGATGATTTCGAATTCAGGAGTAGACGCGCCGACTCACAGGCGCTCGCCGCCAGTACAACGATCCGAGCGCGAACGTGATACTCGCGCCTGTCCTGTGTGTTCACGTACGAGATGCCAGATGCGAGACCATTTCCGTCCGTCGTCACTTCGCGCGCCATCGCATTCGTGATAATTCTCAATCGGCCGGTGTGGAGCGCAGGCGGCAGGAGGACTGACGGCGACGAGAAGTTCGCATGAACCTTACAGCCGCGACCGCATTCGCCGCAGTAGTGGCATGCGTGGCGGCCGTTCAACGGCCGTGTCAAGATCGAGAGCCGCGACGGAATGCATGTAATTGCGAGGCGATCGCATGCCTGTTTCACGAGTAATTCGTAGCAGCGCGGTTTCGGCGGCGGCAAAAAGACTCCGTCGGGCTCGTTCGGCAGGTTTTCAATCGATCCAAAAATGCCGACGAGCCGGTCGAGTTTGTCGTAATACGGTTTCAGGTCGTCGTAGCTGATCGGCCAGTCGTTTCCAAGACCGTCAATGCTCCGGCGCTTGAAGTCGTCAGGTCCAAACCGGAGTGAGATGCGGCCCCAGTGATTGGTGCGGCCTCCGAGCATGCGCGCCCGGAACCAATCGAATGTTGTGCCCGGAGCGTTGGTATAGGGCTCGCCATCGATATCCCATCCGCCGATACAACCATCGAATTCGCCAAAGGGCTTCTCCGGAGTCGCGGCTCCGCGTCGCGGAGAATCGTATGGCCACGCAAACATCTTCGAGTCTTTTTCCGTGTCCCACATCGCGCCCGCTTCGAGTAGTGCGACCTCCGCGCCGGCTTCGGTCAGGACCTTAGCCGCCATGCCTCCGCCTGCGCCGGAGCCGACGATACAAACGTCATAGACTTTTGGTTCTCGGATGATCTGCATGTTCAACTCCTAAGATGTGGCGACGTGTTCCTCGGATTGAACCATAGTTTCTGTTTCTTCTGGGCCTCGAAAAAACACGGCGAACAGTATGAGAACGGCCGCCGCGCCTGCGGCAGGAACCAACCATATGCGGTCCCACATATGACGCGTCTCCGACACGCTGAACACGTCCACGACTTTCCCTGAAAGCCAGGAACCTATGAACATCCCAACTCCGAGCGTCGCGAATGCGATAAAGCCTTGCGCGGCCGCACGTAAATCGCCGGGAGCTTTGCGATCGACGTAGATCTGTCCAGTGACAAAGAAGAAGTCGTAGCAGACTCCATGAAGAATGATGCCGGCGTAAAGCATGCCGACCAGCGGTCCATTGTTTCCGCTGGCAAAAAACAGATATCGCGCCGCCCATGCTGCCATGCCGGCGAGCAGCATGTATTTGATGCCGAGTTTGCGGAAAAACCACGGCATCACTAGCATGAAGAAGATCTCCGACATTTGGCCCAGAGTCATTTTCCCTGCAGCATTCGTTACATTCAGTTCATTCAAGAACGGATTCGTGAATGTGTAATAAAACTGTAGAGGAATACAAATGAGGAACGAGCCAAGGACAAAGATTGCGAACGAGGAATCACGCAGCAGTTTCAGAGCGTCCAGGCCGAGCACTTCATTCCACGTGACGCGGTAGCCCGTCTTTTGAGGTGGCGTATGCGGCAATAGAAGAGAAAAGATTCCAAGCACAATAGAAGCCATGGCTGCGAGGCGCATCGGCGTTGACGTCGCTTCCAAGCCTAGAGTGCCGACGACGAGACCGGCAGCGATCCAGCCGATGGTACCGAGAACGCGCACGTTCGGAAACTCGCGTCCCGGATCATCCATCTGGTGGAATGACAGCGAATTTGTGAGCGCAAGCGTTGGCATGTAACACAACGTGTATGCGAGCAACACGACGTACAGTGGAATAAAAGACGTCTGGATTGAGGCATAGAACAAGACAATGCCCCCGATCAAGTGGAGAATCGCAAGCAGCCTTTCGGTCGCAAAGAATCGGTCCGCAACCATTCCAACGAAAAATGGCGAAATCATTGCTGGAGCGTCTCGGCTAGCCAGGTTCCCATGGTCACTGACCATGCGCCCCAAACAAAATACTGGAGGAACATCATGGCCGAGAGCTTTAGTCGTATGTTGGTCTCCATAACAATTTGCTTCACCACCGTGTTGGTTTCCAGGTGCCTTGGGCAACCGTGGGAATGAATGTATCCAGTCCTGGTGGTGGAAAATCGATGCTCCGGCCTTGTTCGGCACTGTGATACCCCGCCATCAAGAGCTTTACAACTTCCAAACCGTCTTCGAAAGTTAACTCGGCCTTTTCGTTCTTCAGGAACGCTCTCACGAAGTGGCGATCTTCGGCCTCGTATCCGTATGCTGCGGCTTCATTCGCGACGACGGGCATCTGTCCTATATCGGCGTTTTGTTTTTCGAGGAGATCCTCTCCGGCTTGCCCCTTCACTTCGCGGCTGAAGAACAACTTCAACCCGCTCTCGAGCGTGTTCCATGACATCGAGTACTCGGGGCCCAGCAATTCGGCCGAAAGGCGAAGCCCGGCTCCCACGAAGCTCCACGAAGTCGTCGCTTCTCCGATCGCAAGCATTCCGTCTTCTGTTTTGAAATCGATCACCAAACTGGCGAAGTCTTCGGCGGGCCGCGTCCGGTAATTCACACCGTCGCCCATGATTTTCTCCAGCCGCTCAGCATACTCGGGGCGCGTCCACTTCAAGCTTGCGATTTGACCGCAGACCCGCACGGGCTTGACGGAGGAATATGAAGCTCCAGGCGCGGTTAGTAGATGTCGAACCAACAAGACCGAATGGCACATCATATCGTTCAACACGCCGCCGCCTTGCAAATCGCCGCGCCAGAACCACGGCTTGTGGGGGCCGCTGTGCTCTTCGGCGGCTCGCGCAAGATAGGGACGTCCCGTCAGAGGAACACCTCTATTCCAGATGATCTTACGACCGATATCAACTGAAGGCGCGAAGAGTTGATTTTCGAGATAGCCATGGCGCAAGTCGACGCGTCCAGCCAAATCCAAAATCCGTTTCGCCTCGGCAACGTTTCGGGCAAGCGGTTTCTCGCAAGCCAGGCCCTTGAGTGAGCCACGACCTTGTTGGATTGTATCTACGATCTCTTCCACGTTTTCGACCCGCGCGTGGTTGGGGCCACAAAGCCAAATTGCGTCAATAGTGGGATCGGCCGTCATCTCGGCAATCGAGCGGTGGATTTTGGGCTCGCCGACGTCCAGAGTGGAAGCGAGTTTTGCTGCCTCCGTGGCGTTCTTCTCGTTCGGGCTCCATATTCCTCGCACGTCAGCGTCACGGACGCCGACAAAGGCTTGCAGGTGAAATCTGGCGTTGAAGCCGCTGCCTATGATTCCAATTCCTAGCCGGTCTTCACTCACAAATCCTCACTGCTGCAAGTAGAAGGAATAGAGACTGTCGCCGGCGCCCACGACCACATATTGCCGGCCGTCGAGCATATACGTTTCGGGCGCATTGTTGGGATTCGCGGGAAGGCTGGCATGCCACAACGGCCTTCCAGTCCCGGGATCAAAGGCAATGAAGTTACTGGCTCCGTCGTTACCGAACAGCAGGTTCCCCCCGGTGCTCAGCAAACCTTGCGCTCCTACGCTTGTCGCGCGTTTCCACACGATGTTTCCCGTTTTGTAATCAATGGCGCGCAAAAAATTCCCGGCATTGCCGGCACCGCGCTCGGCGGCACCGTAACCTTGCGGGTGCGCGTCGGTATCGGTCAGGTAGAACATCGAGTACGATTGCGATGTACCGACATAAATCAGACCCGTCTCCGGATTGAAACTCGGCGCGGGCCAGTTTGTGGCGCCGCTCGAGCCGGGCGAGACCAGCACACCTGCGACTTGGGGATCCTTTTCCGGATCGCGAATTGGCTGGCCCTTCGCATCGATACCTTTGTACCAGTTGGCAGACTCCAGGTAAGGCTTCGATAAAAGACTCTGACCATTCGTGCGATCCAGAACGAAGAAAAAGCCGTTGCGGCTGACCTGAGCAAGCAACTTGCGCGGCCGCCCGTTCATAACGCCATCAAACAGGATCGGCACCTGCGTGGCATCCCAGTCATGCGTATCATGCGGCGAACATTGGAAGTACCACACCATCTTTCCCGTATCCGGATTCAAAGCCACCATCGAAGCCGTCCAGAGATTGTCGCCGTTGCGGCTTTGTCCGGCCATGACGGGGTTGGGGTTTCCAGTCGGTACATATAAAAGGTTGAGATCCGGATCGTAGGTCGGAGGTTGCCACGGCATTCCGCCGCCATGCTCCATCGAGTATGCATCCGGCCACGATTCGGATCCCGGCTCGCCTGGCCGCGGGGTCGTATTCCATTTCCACTGAATCTCGCCGGTTTCAGGATCGCGCGATTCGAGCCAGCCCGGCACATCCAGTGAATCGCCGCCCAGGCCGACGATCACATGATTTCGAATGATCAGAGGGGCGGGCGTTGAGAAGTACTCCTGCTTCACATCGGCGATCACCTTGTGCCAGCGTTCCTTGCCCGTTGTCGCATCGAGTGAAACAAGGTAATTGTCGGGCGTTTCAAAGAACAACCAGTTGCCGTACATTCCCATACCGCGATTGCCGATGTGAATGCCACCCTTCGTCTTCCAAAAGTAATGCCAGAGCTCTCTACCTGTACGTGCATCCACCGCAAAGGCGTTATCCGGCGTCGCGAAGTAGAGGACACCATTCACCATGAGTGGAATTGCCTTGATACTTCCGCCTGCAAATTCGTCCGTGCCCTCGCCTCCAACAATCGCACCCGCGGCGCCGAAATTGGCGCGATAAATCCAAGCCAGCGACAAGCCCTTCACGTTTGTGGAGTTGATCTGCTTGAGAGAGCTATAGTGACGTCCGGAGTAATCGCCGTGATAGGTCGGCCATGCGTCGATTGGCGGTTCCAGCAGTAGCGAGGGGTCAAGCCCTTTCTGGGCACAAACTGCAAGCGGTACCAGGATCAGAACAATAGCAAGCAAATGTCTGGTGATCGTCATTTCAATGTAACCAGATAAGCCGTCAGGTTGTGAATGTCCGCATCCTTATATTTGGAAAGCATGTCGATGTGCGCCTGCAGCGGATCCTTGATTTCCACTTTCGGGTTATCATCATTGCGAGTGAAACTGCGAGTCCCTCCAGATGAATCCCGCAGGGTCACATCAAAATCCGTGACGCGAACCAGGGTTCCCGAGTAAGCCTGTCCTGAAGGAAGCGTTACTGTCACAGTAGGAGCTAGCCCCTGCAATTCACCGCCACGCTGACCCCGCGGCATAACGATGCGGCCTTGCAAAGTGACGGCATCATACTTGGCGCCGATACCCTTCAGATCACCCGTTGGCGAATGGCAACTGTTGCACTTTCCCACTCCATTGAAGAAAGCCTCTCCCGCTTTGGCGTCACCAACTAAGATGTCACGAATCTCATATGTTCGACGGTTGGCGGCCGAATAAATTTCGGAATGCAGGAATGTCGCGATCTCCGAGATCTGGTCCGGAGTTAAGCTCGCGAAAGTTGGCATCCCTCTGTCAGGACGGCCGAGCTTTAAAAAGTCGCCCAGTTCTTTACCTTTATCGTCGTCGAGCACCAGAACGGAACGGATCAAGTCCGGTCCGCCATCACCACCTCTTGCATTTGAGCCGTGACAAAAACCACAATTAACAAAGAACGTGTTCTTGCCGCGTTCGACGGCAGCCCGATCGAAGACGGGAGCTTGAGGCACTTCGCCACGTTGGCCCTGGGCGCGAGCCGCAAGACTCAACGTAAATGCGGCAATAAAGACCAGGATCACTCGCGTATATCCCACCCACTACCTCCTATGCCAGAGCCTGCCTCATGTATGCCATGCACTTCTTGACCTCGTCGATGGGTGTTCCGGCGCCGCGATATTCATATTCGACGAAAGCTCGGATCGGATATTTCTTTTCTTTCAAGAGAGCCAGAACTTGCTTAATGGGAGTATCGCCTTCGCCCCAGGGCGTGTTCGGACCCTGGTTCTTCTTTCGATCCTTCATGTGCAGGTGAGTGATGTTGTCGTGATTCTCGCGGATGTAAGCAACGGCATCGAAGTCCGCGGCAGTGAAGTGTCCAATGTCGAGGTTGACCTTGAAGTACTTCGACATCGCAAGGGCCTTCGAAAAACTCTCCGGGGTGGCGAACTCATTGGGGTCTCGAACGTCGGAGTGACCATGCATCGCGACGTAGATCTTATGTCTCTCAGCGAATGGCACAAGCCGCTTTGCAACGGTTAACTGAGTCGATGCAGCGATGATACTTACACCGAGTGAATTAGCCTGATCGAAACACTTTTCCAGTTCTTGATCGGTAAAGTCATCGCGGAAATTCACAGTGTATGCGAACAGCGAAATGCCGGCATCTTCGAATCTTTTTCGGACCGCCTTGAAGTGATCCATTGGTGTCGAGAGGCGCCACTTGCGCAGGTCCTCGCGTCGCCCTCCTCCGCTAAATCGAGGTTCAAGGTCCGGACAAAACAACTCGATTTCGCCAATTCCACAATCCGTCAGCGCCTTGATCATGACGTCCACAGCATCCGATGCCTCAGGCGTGCGAGGCAGTTCGCGAAAACTATACGTGATAGTACCCAACCGGACGCCGTTTACAATCGAGTCAATCTTTCCCGCCAGCGCCGCGTACAACGGCATCCCGGCGAAGGCGGTTTTCACGAAATCTCGTCTCGAAATTGTCGCCATGGCTCCTCCGAAATCCTAAAGTGATCACAATTATGTAAACGATTGCATCGCTGGTGTGAATGTTGCCGATCGTAACAACAGAACCCAGGCGCGGCAAGAGAAATCACGACCTGTTATGATGAGACGGCGTGCGCGAAGCTTTTGTCCCCAATATCTATGAAGTGGCGAAACGGGCTCGGGTTTCCACCGCCACGGTCTCCCGTGTGCTGAGCCGGCCAGACGTGGTGGCGCCGGACACGCGTCAAAGAGTGATGCGCGCCGTGGAACTTCTCGGGTATGTGCCGAATTCTGCGGCTAAGAATTTGCGCACGTTGAGATCGGGCAAACTCCTGGTGACTGTTCCCGACATTTCAAATCCATTTTTTTCTTTAATCCTTCAGGGCATCGAAGACACCGCACTGCGCGGGGGCTACTCGGTCCTCGTTGGCGATACGCAACACGACGTGAAGCGCGAAGGACGTTACGCACAAATGCTGAAGCGTAAGGAAGCTGACGGGCTCATTTTCCTCGGCCATCGCCTTTCGAAGGAGGTCGCGACTCTGGTCCGCACAATGGCGCCGCGGTGCGCTCCCGTAGTCAATGGGTGCGAATTCAGCCCAAGCCTCGGCGTGCCAAGCGTTCACATCGACAACGCGAAGGCAGCTTACGAAGCAATGGATCATCTCTATCGCCTCGGACACAAGCGCATCGGTGTCATCACAGGCCCGCTGGTGAGCCCTCTCAGCCGCGATCGTTTGCGAGGCGCAAGGTCACGGGCAAGAAAGCAGCAGGCGGAGCACATATGTACCGTCATGCAGGGCGACTTCTCGATCGAATCCGGCGCAGTCGCCGCAGAGCGTCTGCTGGCGGCACATGATCCTCCCACTGCAATATTCTGTTTCAACGATGAAATGGCGATGGGAGTAATTCAGACCGCGAAGCGGCATCGGCTGCGCGTGCCCGATGACGTCTCTGTCGTCGGATTTGACGACATTCGCTTCTCGTGTTGTATCGATCCGCCGCTGACGACGGTTGCTCAGCCAATGCGAGCAATCGGCGAAGGTACCGTCCGGTTACTATTGGAAATTCTGAACGGACGCTCGACTCCGCCCGAATCGATTACGTTGCCTCACACGCTCATCGTTCGCTCCAGCACGGCTCCTCCACACTCCGGTTGACTGACGATTTTTTCTTGCTCCGTGGTATGTGCGCTGTTAAGATCTGCAACCGTTTACACCCCAAATGAAATCGTTTACATGAAATGGCTGCCAGTCTGCGTCACGTTCATCTGGAGGCTCGAGATGGCTATTCAGCTTCGCCCATGGATGAGAATGCTTTCCTTGATTATTAGTGTTTTGTTGGCCATGAGTATCAGCGTCGCGGCGCAGGTGACGACGGCAGATGTAGTCGGCAGAGTAACAGACTCGAGTGGAGCCGTTTTGCCCGGGGTAACGATCGTCATCGAAAACGTCGGCACCGGGGCGAACCGGTCCGTGGTTTCCAGCGACACTGGGGATTATGTTTTCAACCTATTGCCCGTAGGCCGGTATAGTGTGCGGTTCGAATTACCTGGGTTTAAGACATTTACTGTTTCGAGCGTGGTGCTGGCGGCCGGCGATCGGGCGCGCATCGATGCGCAGATGATGGTCGGAGGCACCAACGAGACTGTGAATGTGCAGGAACAGGTTCCGTTACTTCAGACCGATACCGCCACTTTGGGAACTGCCATCACGGGCAGGCTGGTGCAGGACCTACCATTGAACGGGCGCAACTACGTTCAGTTGGCGCAGCTCGTTCCCGGTATAAGCCCTGGTCCGCAGAATGGTCTGGCCACCGGCACACGCCCGGACGATCGCCGTTTGAATTCATCGTACTCCGTGAACGGGCAGGACCCTGTTGCCAACAACAACTTGATCGATGGTATGGACAACAACGAGCGCTTCATTGGCACCATTGGAGTCCGGCCTTCTATTGACGCCATCCAGGAATTTAAGGTTCTGACGAATCTTTATAGCGCCGAAATCAGCCGCACATCGGGCGGTGTGATCAACATTCTGACGAAGTCGGGAAGCAACGATTTCCACGGCTCGTTGTTTGAATTTCTCCGGAACGATCGACTCGATGCGAATGGCAACTACAACCTCACCGGAGGGACACAGTTGCCGAAGCAAAAGTTCCGGCAGAACCAGTTCGGAGGAAGTTTACAGCCGTGGTGCCGACGGCGAAGCAGCGCATCGGCGATTTCTCCGAAAACTGCTTGGCTGGTTTCAATCCCAGCGGCATCTGCGCCAATGCAGCGCAACAAATGAATCTCGCAAACGCTGTGAGCGGCGTACCAGGGGGCCCGGTGCCATTTAATCGGTTGGATATGGCGCCTTATAACAGTCTGCTCGATCCGCTTGCGCGGAAGATTGCGGCGTTGTATCCCTTGCCCAACGGACCGGGTATCAACACGACCAACTATGCCTCTTCTCCGGTCAGGCCGCAGGACGCCTCGACGTTGGATGGACGCATCGACCACAGCTTTTCCGCAAAGTGGAACTTCTTCGGGCGGTATTCCTTGAATGACATCACCACTGTCCAGCCGACGGGCTTTCCGGATGTGAACGGCATAAATCCAGGGGGGCAGTTCAACTTCGCAGGCCCTAATAAGACGCGGGCGCAGAATCTGCAGTTGAGTCTCGTAAATACGTTGCGGCCAAACCTCCTGCTTGAATTGAAGGCCGGCCTTTGGCGCGCGTCAATTCAATCGAAGACAGTCAATGACGGCAAGAATGTCGCCAACGACCTTGGTTTTCCGTGCAACGCGGTCAGTTGCGTGAATACAGGTGATATTCAAACCTACGGAGTACCGCGCCTGGTGATTCAGGGTTTCGAGGGCCTCGGCGACGCCACTTTTGTGCCGCTCCTGCAGTTCGACAATACATTTCAATACAGTGGGGCGGTGACATGGACGCGCGGAGCGCACAACCTAAAGTTCGGAGCCAATCTGATTCGGCGGCAGTTCTCGCTTGTCCAGAGCGCCACACCGCGAGGTCAATTTACTTTCAACGCTTCCACATCCAGCGCGCCTGCTCCTTTCGATTTCGGGTTGGCCAATTTTCTGGCGGGTTCGCCGGTCACGATCCAGCGTCAGTCGAGCCTTTATAAGCCGGGCTATCGCTCGTGGGAAATGGGTTATTACGTGCAGGATGATTGGCGCGCGAACCGATGGCTGACACTGAACCTTGGACTGCGCTATGACATCTATACTCCCAAGACGGAGCAGTACCAGCGGCTAGCCAATTTTGATCCCGTGAATTCCGTCATCCTGGTGGCCGGACAAAACAGCAGTGCTACAACCAACATCACGACGGACCATGGAAGCATTGCACCGCGGCTTGGTTTCGCGGCTAGTCTCGGAAGCGGTATGGTCCTGCGTGGTGGCTTTGGATTGAGCTTCTTCCCGAGTGACTACACTTCCGCTGTGGCACTCAAGAATCCGCCGTTCACCAGCGCGCTGACGTGCGGTCCGTCGACGACTGGCAGTTTAGTCAATACCGGTTGTCCGGTTGGAATTGGCACCTTGTCGCAAGGCTCGCCGGTTCCTTTGAGGCCCACCGATTTCCCAACTGTTTCTGGTGTCCTGGATCTGACCCGAATTCCATCGAGCACAATTAACGCGGTCGATCTGAATTTCCGAAACAGCTACAACCATCAATTCAATCTGACGCTCGAGAAGCAGTTCGGCAACAACGTGGCAAGTGTGGGCTACATCGGCACCAGGGGACGGAACCTTCCGATGACCCTGCCGGACATCAATCGAGCTCTCCCAAGTGGAACCACCACTCCGAATCCTCGGCCTTACGCCAGCATCGCGCCGAGAGTGACGACGATCAACTATTTCACCACGCAAGGTGAGGCCAGGTACAACGCGCTCCAACTGACCTTCAATCGCCGCTTCGCTCAAGGTCTCAGTATGACTTCCGGCTTCACGTTCGCGCACGGTGAGGATGACATCAGGGGCCTCGGCACCGGTACTGGCGGCTATGGGAGTCGAATCGGACCGTTGTCAGAGGCTATCACCAATGTGAGACGCTACGACTGGGCCACGAGCGACTTCAATATCAAGTACCGTTGGACGCTTGGCGGGAACTACGAGCTGCCCTTCGGTAAATCGCTCAAAGGTGCGTCCGGACTGGTATTGAGCGGCTGGCAATTGAACAGCAGCGTGACGTGGCAGACGGGCTTGCCATTCAGCGTCATCGACCAAAATTCGGTGAGCGGCGTTCTTGGTCTCACCAGCGACGAACGTCCAGATCTGGTAAGCAAAAACATCCGAATGCCGAATCCCACAGTCGGTGCGGCCGGGCAGTGGCTGAATCCAGCCGCATTTGCGATGCCTGCTAATTTCACGCTGGGCAATGCACCCCGCAATGTGGGATACGGGCCGAACCAGAGCTTCGTTAATTCATCGCTCTTCAAAATTTTCAAGCTCACGGAAAAATTCAATCTGCAGTTCCGCGCCGAGTCTTTTAATTTGGCGAATCATCCGGTGTTCGGAAATCCAAATAGGGATTTCGGCAACGCCAATTTTGGCAAGATCACTGCAGTGGCGGGCACCTATGCCCCTCGCCAGATTCAGTTCGCGCTAAAGCTATTGTTCTGAGATTTGGATGGTCGTTAACTCAAGATTTCTACAGACGGAGCGCAACATGAAGAACGCATCTCGCGTGAGCATCTTGCTGTTTTTCACGAGTCTTCTGACTTCGGGAATACTGTTGGCCCAATCCGATCTCGGCACGATTTCAGGGTTTGTCAGGGATCCTTCCGGCGCATCCATTCCGAATGCCATTGCCACCGTAAAGAACCAGACTGGTATTGAACGCCGGACGACGACCAACGAGTCCGGTTTTTACACCGTCACCAACATCCCCCCGGGCTTCTACACGATGAGCGCCGAGGCGCCCGGTTTTCAAAAGTACGAATCCACAAACAATAAGCTGGATCCGAGCGGACGTCTGGCGATCGACGCGACGCTCACGGTGGGAGTCACGACAGAAACCATCGTAGTTGAGGCGACAACGGCGGCAGTACAAACGGAATCGGCCACAGTGCAAAAGCTCATCACGAGAGAACAGATTGACTTGCTCGAGCTCAATGGCCGCAACCCGGTTGGTCTTGCATCGTTGGTTCCTGGAGCTCGCGCGACCACACTTGCAAACCTTACCTTCGGTTTGAGCCAGGGCCCGGCGAATTTCAACGGCTCGCGTAATCCCGAAAACTTGATCACGTTTGATGGCGCTCCCGCCACTCGCACGCGTTCCAACGGTACCAGTATTGGCGTGGCTGACGTGGACTCGACGCAGGAAGTCCAAATTCTTACTGCGAATTACTCGCCGGAATACGGCCGCGCCTCGGGCGCCCAGATCCGCATTATCACCAGGACGGGCACGCCGCAATTCCACGGCGCGGCTTACGACTACCTTCGCAACAATGCCTTGAACGCGAATACCTGGTCGCGCAATGCCAACCCGCTGACCGGATCTGCGGCGCCCCTGCACTACAACCAGTTTGGGTACAACTTCAGCGGCCCCGTCTATATCCCTGAAAAATTCAACACAGATAAGAGCAGGCTCTTCTTCTATTGGGGACAGGAATGGCTCAAATATCATTTTCTCGAGTCGGGCTCAACGCTGCCGAGCAACGGCTTGCTCACCGTTCCAACCACGAAGATGCGCCAGGGCAACTTCAGCGAGCTGCTCGACCCCAATAATCCTTTCATCACGCGTAGGGATTCAGCCGGCAATAAGATGCCCGTATTCATCAGGGACCCGCAGTCGGCCGCGGCCTCGCAGTGCGGGCAGGTCATTTCGTCCGGCAACTACAACACGAATGGTTGCTTCCCCGGCAATATCATTCCGCCAGACCGGCGGAGCCCGAACGGGCTCGGTATTCTGAATGCGTGGCCAGTTCCGAATCTCACCAATTTCATCGGTGGCAACGGCGACTGGTTTGCCGCGGCTCTTCATACCTACGATCAACGGAAGGACACGCTATCTCTTGATGCGAACCTGACGGCAAGGCAGCGGCTCACGTTCCGGCGGCAGAACTATACGTATCTCGAGTATCAACCGCTGGACGGGAACACCGATCGTACTCCGAAGTTTTTTGACCGGCCCAACCAGACCAACTCGCTGAACTACGTGTGGACCATCAGCCCGACGAAGGTCAACGAGCTATTGGTCACTGCGAGCTTGGACGTTGTGCGGATTCCAGTCGACGCGGCGCATTTCTTCGATCGGACGAAGGCCTGCGCTCTGCCCTGCAGACTCGATTACCCCTACATCTTTACTGACGGGAAGCTGATACCGAACCGAATCCCGACGGTGACCATGGCCAACTTCTCTACTCTGAGTGGCGGGCCATATCCATCACGCTCCTCCGGTCCCATTATTGCCGTATCCGACAGTCTGACGTGGATTCGAGGAAGCCACACGCTGAAGTTCGGTGGCCTGCTCGAGCGGGCTGGCGAGGACGACAATGATGAGATCAACGTGCAAGCTTGCCCAACTTGCACAAACAACCAGAATGGCCAGTTCCAGTTCACGGACGGCCGCGCGGGAGGAACCGGAGTCGCAGTGGCCAACGCGGCTCTAGGACTCTTCGATACCTATTCGGAAATCGGTCATCGCGCCTACACGCTCTTTCGAGCCAACATGTGGGAAGGGTTCGCTCAAGATTCCTGGTCGGCAACTCAGAAACTCCATGTCGATTATGGCGCGCGTTATACGGTCATTGTTCCGTACCATGCGTTGTGGGGAAACATGAGCGTGTTTGATCCAGCGTCCTACGATCCAAGCAAAGCGGTAACGATCGATCGCACCACGGGTCTCATCCTGGGCACGATCGACAAGAACGGTCTAGTAACGGGTACTGGATCGACGAAAGACCTGTACAACGGCATGATCATTCCGGGCAAGGCGTTTTCGGCTTCGGCGAAGGGCCGCGTTCCTGAAGCGGACCCAAATCAATTCGATTTCAGCCGGTTGTTCCCCGGCGTTCCAGACCATTACTCGGACATCCAGTGGGGCAACATCCAGCCTCGTCTTGGCATGGCCTACCGACTGAGCAACAAGAACGTGATTCGAGCCGGCGCTGGACGCTTCATCACGCGCCTGGGTGTGAGCGACTCCATTTTCCTCGGCGGAAATCCGCCGTTTCAACCGAATGCCAGTGTCTCGTTAGGTTCCGTGGACAACCCTGGAGGAGGCGGGCCTGGAAACATTCCGTTGGTCGTGACCAGCCAAAGCAAGAGTTTCAATAATCCGGAAGCGTGGAATTGGAACGTCACATTCGAGCGAGAGTTCATGTTGAAAACGCTCCTTAGCGTCGCGTATGTAGGACGGCGCGGCCTTCATCTGCAACGCGAGGCCAATATCAATCAGCCCACGACGGCTGCTGTCGCGGCAGATCCGACTGCCAACATCAATTTCTTACGGCCGTACAAAGGGTTCGGCTCCATACGCCAGACGGATAATGTCGCCACCTCGCGTTACAACGCCCTGCAATTGAATTGGACCCGCCGCTGGACGAACAGGATGGCATTTGGTTTGGCCTACACTCTGGCTAAAAGCATGGATGATGGCTCGAACCAACGCGATGTCGTTCCGAACACTTACGACACGAGTACGATGTGGGGACCCTCCGAGTTTGATGTCCGCCACACTTTAGTAATCAACTACATCTATGGTCTGCCGTTTTTCAGCGATGCATCGAGACTGAGCGGCAAGCTACTGGGCGCGTGGCAAATCAGCGGAGTCTCGCAATTCCAAACCGGCACACCCTGCGGCGTTGCTCAATCGAGAGACATCGCAGGCGTGGGACTCGACTCGAACTTCAATTGCGGCATCAATGGCCAATACTGGACGGTCAATGGCGATCCTAAGATCATCGGCACGTTCGGCACGACTGGACAATGGTTCGCAACCAAGAATCCTGATGGCACACCAATTTTCACCGCACCGACGCCGGGGACGTTCAACACGCAGCGAGTTCGAAATCTGATCTACCAACCTGGATTCCAGAACTGGAATCTCGGATTGTTCAAATCATTTCCGATTACAGAGGGCACCGGGCTTCAGTTCCGCGCCGAAGCGTTTAACTTCATCAACCATCCCAACTGGGGTGGGGGTAGCGGTGGTATCCCCGGGAGCAGCAGTGTGAACTTCGACCCCACCAGTTCGAACTTTGGAAAAGTAACCACCAAGGGCGGCGGCGTTGGCGGTGGCGAGCGGAATATCCAACTCTCGCTCCGCGTTTATTTCTGAGATTGCGCCGGTTCGCCACGCCTTCTGTGGCGACCGCTAGCGTCGCTGGAGAAATCATGCCTGCCCTTGTCGTCAGCAAAAGAACGCGCGGCTTCATCTTCTACGATTTGACGACACCACCTCCCGTTCTCCGTACCGAAGAACCATCGGCCGCGAAGTTAACGGATGTCAGCACCTGGAAGCACTCTTCGGTGATCAGTTCTTACAATGATGCCGAGCTGGAATTCATATTGGAGTACTTGCGTACAGGCAGGTCCCGTGCGCGTCGCAGCCACGCACGCTCGGGCCTCCATTCTGGATACGACGGGTCAGGTGGACGCTACAGCAGGAGTAGTAGATTTCGCGGGGTCTTGCGGCCGCGTGACGCTGAACGCGGAGGCCGAAATCAATCTGAAGGTGACAGCCAGGCGGTTCGAAGGGACGCTACTAGGGTGGGCTCAGAGGTGCGTCCGCGTGCTTGTTCCACTGGGATTTGCGACCCCTATTGAGGCGGTGGTTAGCCACCGCGCCGATTTCGTGTGTCGCACTGAGTTCGCCTCCCACGTGAAACAGAAAAGACAGGGAGAACTGTGCATCTTCACCTACGGTATAAATAATGGTGCTCGTTCCCGAGCGGTGTTGCATCTGTGCTCAGAAGAGGCCACCGTGGTCATCGACGGCGCGAGCGCCAAACAATAGGGGAGACGACAGCCCAAGGAATTAACGATTCTTGGCGCGCGTAAACGCTCGCGCGGCCCTGCTGCGGCTGGACGTTGGAATCGCTAGCCTAGGTCTCTTCGACAACCAGACAGAAACCGGGAGATGTTCGTTGCCGAAAACGTTTCCCACGTGATCACTCCCCCATTACGCCGGTGTTTGTGAATCTCAAGTCCCGGTAGTCGGTTAACCGTTGAAGTGATCGGATTTCTTTTCGCGCGGCACAGGTATGCGCGAGAATATCCTGGCAAGACATTCGCGTGATGCTCAGGGGAGGTGTTTTCATGCAATCGGGAATCCCCAAATTCTTCAGGGTTTTGACCTCGGGGAACTCGCTGCGACGAAGAATCGCGGTTAGCCTAGCTATCGTGAGGCTGATTCTCGTACCCGTCATTTTCTTGTCGGTCTATTACCTCGTCAAAATGGATCGGATCGTCGATCGGATTGTGGGTGTGAACGCGCCAATGGCAACCTTGGCACAACGAGCCTCCGTGGATTTCTTGGAAGCCCGGCGGGCAGAGCGTAATTATTTCCTTCTTCACGATCAGGCGTATCTGCAAAGTAACCGTGACGCGCTTCTCCGTGTGAGGCGCCTACTGGACGAGATTCGGATTCTGGAACCCAATGAGCACGAGGCCATTCAGAAAATAGTGCAAAACGTTGAGCTGTACCAGCAACAATTTGCGTCAGCGGTGGCGCTCATGGAAGAACCGGGGAGCACGCCGATACAGCGTGTTCAAGAGGTGGTGCGGGCTTACGAAAGGAATTTAAATGACCTTTTGAAGCGAGCCCGATACGAAAAACAAGTCCAGTTGATCGAAGATCTTCGCGGTCAGGTCGATTCGTTCGATTTCGAAATAACAAGGACAGTTGAAGCGGGGGACCCTGTTTTGCGCCGAGTTACATCAGATCTGCAAATATCCAGCCAGGAAGTGCTGCACATTTTGTCGGATCTCGAAATGCGAGGCTGGGCTCGCGTCGAGGATGACCATGAGGGGACTCGACATCTTGTCTACCGGGCTGAATGGGTACTGAGTATCGTTTCTGGACTCACCCTCTTGCTAAGCGTCTGGATCAGTTTTGTGCTGCCCCGTCAAGTAGTAAAGCCCTTGATTGAACTCAGAACGGCTGTAGATCAAGCGGTCTCGGGAAATTACGAAATCGAGTTTGAATTACAGGGTGAGGGAGAACTCGTTAATCTCGCGAGGAGCATCCGTAACCTCATTTCGCACGCACGCCTGACGGTTTAAATCCACTGGCCTTCCTGTCGAGATGCATGGTCGTAGTAGCGCGGCCTATAAAATCCCTAACAACGGTCAACCGAGAAGGCCCCCAAATTTCCCGCAAGGCGACTTCTGGGGAGTTGCCCCGTTACCTAGGAACCCAGCAGTAGGTTGTGTTTGCGGTGACCTGAACTACACTCACATGATGCACGATCCAAGTCTCTACCATCAACTCCTAACAGAGGCAGCCCGTCGCGCTCTCGCCTACCTCGAGAGCATTCCTGATCGGCGCGTATTTCCCTCGGAAGAAGCATTGCGGAATTTGTCACGGCTGGGTGGACCTTTGCCTGCAACTTCAGAAGACCCAATCTCGGTGCTGAAGACACTCGATGACATTGGTTCGCCTGCGACTGTCACGACCACAGGAGGCAGGTATTTCGGATTCGTCACTGGCGGCGCTCTTCCAGCCACAGTGGCTGCGCATTGGATGGCCGCAGTATGGGATCAGAACGGGTCACTCAACGCGCTCTCGCCGCTTGCAGCATCTCTGGAAGAAATCGCGCTGGGCTGGCTGCTGGACGTATTGCACCTTCCTACTTCATCCGGCGGCGGATTCGTTACAGGTGCACAGATGGCAAATTTCACCAGCCTTGCTGCGGCTCGTCATGCAGTACTTAGGAAAGTAGGTTGGGATGTGGAAGCTGACGGTTTATTTGGTGCACCACCAATAACCGTGGTGACGGGTGAAGAAATGCATGTCACGGTTGGCAAGGCACTCGCCATGCTGGGACTGGGCAAAAACCGTGTCGTGCGCGTGCCCCCGGATGGACAAGGCCGCATGCGGACAGACGCTTTGCCGCGCTTGAACGGGCCAGCCATTGTTTGTGCGCAAGCGGGCAACGTGAACACGGGGGCCTTCGATCCGTTTTTGCCCATATGCGAGTGGGCACATAGTGCCGGAGCATGGGTCCATATTGATGGCGCATTCGGCTTATGGGCCGCAGCCAGTGAGGAGTATCAGCATCTTGTTTCGGGCGCGGAGCAAGCGGACTCCTGGACCATCGACGCGCACAAATGGCTGAACGTGCCACAAGATAGCGGCATCGTAATTGTCCGGAATGCTGATGATCTCGGCGCCGCAATGGCAATCACGGCTGCATACCTTAGTCCGGGCCAACGCCGTGAACCAATGCAGTGGGTGCCGGAATCCTCACGCCGTGCTCGTGCGATCGAAATTTGGGCTGCGTTGCGATCACTAGGGCGTCGAGGGTTAGCGAACTTGATCGAACGCACCTGCAGTTACGCGCGCATGGCGGCGGAACGTCTGCAAGCGGAGGGCTTCACTATCCTGAATGAGGTAGTGCTCAATCAGGTACTCGTGTCTTTTGGAGACGCAGAGACAACGCAGCGCGTTATTCGGGCGATTCAAGAAGATGGTACCTGCTGGTGTGGCGGAACGGCATGGCACGGCCAGACGGCGATGCGCATAAGCATCGCATCCTGGGCGACCGACGAAACGGACATCGAGCGCAGCCTGTCGGCAATAAATCGTATCGCGAAACGTGAAGCGCAGAAGAAATGACTAGATAGTCCTCAGTGATGTCACGGCCTGCAAGTCGGCTTCTGAGAAGTTGAGATTCCGCTGAAGTTGGCGAGTAACCGGCTATCCTGCGTTTGAGCGGACATTGTGTCATCAAGATCTGAGTTTCCGGATTGCCGACTTAGCCAGGAGGAATACAAAAGTGACCGCGAACGGCGAGTATGGCGGGTGACAGCTCCCTCAGGTTTTGTATTAGATCTCTCCCATTTCAACGGACAACCGACAGTTATCCCTCGGCTCTGAATCCACCGCGCTGCGGCTTGAATTCTCTGTGCCAGTCCGTCATTGTTCGCCGGCGTACCGAAAGTTGGCATAACACCCATAGCGTGACCCGGTTCTCCGGTCCAAGCGAGCTCACAACGGGCTTCAAAATTCCTACGCTCAGGTCCGAGGTTTGTGCACGATGAAACCGCTGTTGTCCCGTGTGTGATAGAGTTGGGTATTCGGAGACAGAACTGTGATGCGTCGAATGGCGCTTGTTTCTTTGCTCGTTGGGTTTTTGTTTCTCAGAAGCGCGGTTGGGCAACAAAACCAAATGCTCGCAGATGTATTCGAGCAGAACTCAATTCCGTTTCCTCCAAGCTCAGTTCCTGATCTCAACGCCCCGATCACCAGCTATGCGACGTTGAACGACGATCAGGAGTTTCTGATCGCCTACTATCTTGTCGCCCCGCAAAATGAGTTGCGCTTTCCTCTGCTTCTAACCCGCTTCGATAAGCAGGCAGGAACATGGCAGCACGTGTCGCTCACTGATCTGAAGGTAAAGATCTTTCAGGGGACGAAAGAAGAGGGGCAAGCTGACTGCATCGGTTCAGTCTTAAGTGTCGAACGGAACGGCGAGTGGTACTACCTCAATCTGCATTGGAATCCCTCGGCTGGCTGCCTCCTCATTTTGAAACATGATCTGGCTGTTAGTCAGACTCTGACCGGTGGGGTAGCAGCATTCTTTAAGTCAGGAATACTTGTTTACAGCGGAAATATGGTGCATTTCGCTTCTGTCCATCCCACGACGCTGCTTCTGTATGATCCGGTCACACACCAGACTCAGCAACTCTATCCACAGAAGGACGATCCGTTCCGTGATGCCTTCAGCGCCCGCCTGGAAAGAGTGATCGATCAAAAACAATGTGCTGAAAACAACTGGTCGTGCAAGCCCGATGAATTCACGACTGACATCAATTACCCAATCGAAGTAAACGATGAAACGAACTCACTGGCGTTTCGAATTGCTTTCGAGCCGGAAGGGTTTCTTACACGGGAAAGAGCCGAGAGCAGCGGGAAGTGGGACGACCATTATGTCTATGTTTATCAGCTCGACGCGCCGCGTTGGCGGGAGTTTTCCGTTTACGATCTAAAGCCTAAGTTTGGTACTGAATCGCTGAAAGATCTTCTGACACCTGAGAAACTGCGGCAGGTCCTTGCGACTCCACCTCGGTAACCGCACCACGAAAACCAAGTAATCTTGCGCCGCGAACGGGGCTGTTTCCGCCAATTTCTTTTCGATGCTCGGCGTTCAGTCGCCGCTTGGGCGGCTCTTTTCAGCCGGCGATGACAAACCTCAAGCCGTCCGTACCGCCGTCCTCAGTCATGAGACCTGGAACAGCGCATTCGGCGGTGATGCGGGAGTTCTCGGAAAGACCATCACCATTCGCGAGGCGCGCGGTATCCATCAATACGTTGTTATCGGCGTGCTGCGGCCAAGCTTCGAATTTGCCGATTATGGGCCTGAACCGAACCCCACGCCGGATATCTGGGTTCCTTCGTGGATATCGGATCAACCGGATGACGACTTCGGGGGGCTCTTTGCCACGCTTAAGAAAAGGCGTTTCTGTTACCGATGCCGAGCGTGAGATCCAATCCATTCTCGACGCAACCTTAAGTAACAATTTGCGGCCATTTTTCGGGACGGTAGGCGCTCGTATCAGTCCGAGGCAAACCGAACAGGCTGCGGATATCCGCACCTCGCTTTATGTTCTGCTGGGTTCGTCAGGGCTGCTGCTATTGATCGCTTGCGGCAACGTCGCAGCCGCGCGACGTTGTCCGGTTCGTTTTGCGCCAAAGCCTTTTGTTGACGGCCGCGGGAATCGCGATCGGAATTGGAGCAGCTATCGCGAGTGGCCGCTTACTCGCGGCATTGCTGTTCGGAGTCAGCACGACCGACGTCGCGACTTACGTTGGAATAACAACGGTGCTTCTCGCTGGCGCGACTCTCGCCGCATACCTTCCGGCACGCCGCGCTGCCCGATGCGATCCCATGACCGCTCTGCGCGCGGACTAGTTCGCCGAGATGGCATCGAAATAGGTTTGGGCCTCTGGCGTCACCAGGTCCTCAGATCCGGTCCGGCAATGTCCCCGTCCGCGTGTTATGTCAACCTGCGGTAGACTACAGAGGCCACAGGCCAGTCACGCGGAGGATTTAAGCCGAGATTTCCGGGCGGGCGGCCGGGCCTTCATCGCGTTCCCGTCGCCGCTTTGATTTCAACCTTGGTGATGGCGTCGACCTCGCTGCCCGCCAGCCACAAGCTCCCGTCAGACCCAACCACCATGTGGCGGACAACGCCGCCTCCCGACGGAAGAATCGGCCACGTCTGGAATTTCTCCGTCGCCGGATCGAATCGCACGAGCATGTTCGGGTTGGTGTTGCCTTCCACGTACCAGACGATCCTGCCGGAAGCCGTGATGGCATAGGGCTGCGAGCGCGCGCCGCTCGGCGACGTCCACTCCTTCGTCGGCCCCGTCGCGGGATCGAGGCGGCCGAGTGTTCCCCGGGCGTAGTCCGTGTAATAGATGATGTCGTCGGGCATCACCGCGAGCCGCCGCGGACCGGTGCCCTCTCCCAGGAAATACTCACGAACCTGCAT
>WNGL01001041.1_pt1 | contig 33632 bp, 28 predicted proteins | sample 5400591 | NCBI WGS metagenome assembly WNGL01 (sample SAMN13153377, study PRJNA577476) | soil metagenome | isolation source: 80 cm soil or saprolite under Garry oak tree replicate 1 | place: USA:California | collected 2016-06-15
CCTGACCGTGCCCGTGGCGTGCCCGATCGGACGGTGATCAGCGGTAAGTCACGGTCGCTCGCGGGCACGCCGCATAAGAGCTGACCTGCGTAGGGCCAGCTCAGAGGCTGGCGTTAACGATCTTTGCAAGCAGGGGGTCAGGGGTTCGAGTCCCCTTAGCTCCACCAAAGGGTTCTTATTCGAACCATGACCCGAAGAAACGGGATCATGGTTCTCTGTTGATCTTCCCCGACCGGCTATGGTCAGTGCCCGGGCTGGCGGCCGCACCGGACGTTGCCCGTGTACGTGGACGGCGGCGTGGCGAATCTCATGCCAGGGGCTGGCCAACCTCACCAGCTCCTCGTCCGTATCGACCTCGATGCGCTGGATAAAAGCGCGTGTCAGGAGCCGCCGCACTTCCGGGCCTCCTAGTCGGTAGGCCTCAGCGGCACGCTGCATGAGGCCCTGGGCCTTCTTGTAGACGTCCATGACGCCAGCGCTGCTGTGCTCGGCCTCTTGTTGGTCCCGGCCTGCTTCTTCAAGTTCGCGGGTAATGCGCTGCTGCTCCGCCTTGAGCAAGTCCATTGGGATGACATCGGCGTAGGCCATCTGCACCAGCTTGACCCGTTCCTTCTCCAGCCGGGCGATCCGACGCCTGGCTCTCAGCAGCCGGTCGGTCTGGCTGGAATCATCTACAACGAGCGCTTGCAGTTCGGTCCCGACTGCCTCAGCATCGAGGTTGTCGAGTTTGGCCCACTGCGGCCAGGCCTGCTCAATGCGAGTCTCCACGTCCACGGCAGGCAGGTACGGCAGTTTGCAGCCCTGTCCGCGCAGCCGGCGTGTACACACGAAGTAATCGAACTCGCCGCCGTTACCGCGTCCGGTCGTGTATTGCAGTCGTGACCCGCACCGGCCGCAGCTCAGCAGGCCGCGCAGGTAGTGGTGATGCCGTCTTGGCTTGATGACGTGCTGGTCACGCTCGTCGAGGATCATTTGCACCCGGTTGAAGAGTTCTACTCCGATCAGGGCTGGATGCTTGCCAGGGTGCTCGACGCCCCGGTAGCTCACCACGCCGAGGTAGTACCGGTTGCGTAGCAGCACGGCCAGCTTCGATAGCGATAGTGGCCCCGCTGGCCGCTTGGGTGTCGGCCGGGTGGTCAGGCCCAGCGCCGTGAGCTTCCGGTGCAGTTGCTTGAGCGAGTACTCGCCGGTAGCAAACAGCTCGAAGGCCTTGCGTACGAGTGGTGCTCGCTCTTCATCGATATCCACCGTGCGGACCTCGCGGCCGTCCACCATAAAGCGCACGTTCTTGTAGCCCAACGGTGCCATGAAGGGCGTTCCGCCGAGCCTGGCCTTCTGGGTGGAGCCCTTGAGGATTTCGGTGGCGAGGTTGGCGCTGTAGAACTCGGCCAGGTCCGACATTATGTTGCGCACCAGCCGACCCGTGGGGGTGTCATCCACGCTCTCGCTCACCGAGATGAGCCGCGCCCCGGCCCGCTCTATGGCGAGCTGGATCTGAACATCGTCAGCCCGGTTGCGTGCCAGCCGGTCCACCTTGTGGACGATGACGTAGTCCACGTCCCTGTGCTCATGCAGGAGTCCAAGCATCTTCTGCAGCTGAGGCCGGGACATGGTTCTGGCCGATTCGCCCCGATCGGCGAACTCGGCTACAACCACTGCGCCGAGGTCCGCGGCTTTGCGCTCGCAGGCTTCACGTTGCGCCGGGATGGAGTATCCCTCGGTTGAATCAGCGCCGTGGGCCTGCTCGACCGTGGACACCCGTAGGTAGATGACCGCCCGCTTAGTGTTCCCAGGTCCTCCCGCACCCAGCGTGGGAGTGCGCTTGGTTTCATGGCGCTGGAGGGTTTGATCCATGGTCATGCCTCCCGTGTCAGGCACAGAGCTGTCGGTTTAATCAGGCCAAGTTGAAGTAGTCGCACTTTCAGCGCTTCAACCGTGACGCCGAAGCGGCGGGCGAGGGTGCGCTCATCACGGACGCCCTCGGCCCAAGCGGCCCGCACCCAGCGACGGGGCATGAGCAGGCAAGCAGCGAAGTACTCGCAGACTTCGTGTGCGAGCTCCGGCGGCCGCCGCGCATACATTATCATTACAAACGGGTGGTCGAGGATGTGCTTGAGTTCATGCGCCACGCTGAACCGCTGGCTCGCCCTGGTCATGCCGCTGTTGACTAGTATTACCCAGCGTCCGCTAGACCAGCGCGCTGCAGCCTGGAAATCCTTGGGTGCATCAATTCGCTCAATTTGAATGTTCGGCAACCGGGCAATCACATTTTCAGCCACTGGCGGCTCAGTTACACCAGACAGCCGCAGCAGCCTTTCGGCTTGCGCCTCAGCCAGCTTGTTAGCTTCGGCCGCGGACAGGCGCTTAATTGGTTCAGCCAGTTGTCGTAGTTGGTCGAGCATGCTACGCATCGCTCCCTCCTAGCTGGCCTGCTCACTGGGCCGGTACTTGTCATTAATTAGCTCAAAGTGAGCTTCAAGCTGCGCCACGGCTTCGGGTGGCAGGTGGTACTTGGCTCGCAGATATGGCCCAAAGCCCGGTAGCCCGTGCGCGTCACCGAAGCCGGCTTCCAGGTAGAGGTCAGCCACCTCCACGTCCAGTGCTCTAGCGATCCGGTATAGATAACGTGCGTCCGGCGAGTTCATCCGGCCTCGTTCCAGCCTGGAAATCCACGAGTAGTCAACCTTTGCGCGTGCAGCCAGTGCGCGCACGGTCAGGGAACGCCCCGATCGTAGGCGTTGCACATAGGCCCCAAGCCTCGCGGCAGACTCACTCACCGGTTTTGCGTCTTTCACCATTTATCTTTCCCAGGTTATTTTCCTGGTAGCCCATTCTATTCGTTTCTGTTGTCGACCGTCCACAAATAATCTCCCAAAGGATTGCCTTATCTGGGCCTATTTATTTGGCGATTTGTATAGGGCCCGGGAATATCTGGGCCAGGGGGGAGAGCAGTTGCCCTCCCCCCTGTCGCTATGCGGTCAGCGGTCAACTGGACGGCTCGCCACGGCGCGAGCGCCCACGGCTGGAACTCGGCTCGTCGCCGGACGCCTGTTGGCCGAGCAAGGCTTGCAGTGCCGCCTTGCGCGCCTGCGCCTCTTGCTCCATGTCCTCGAGAGCCTTGGCGGCTTGGGCCGCCAGGTCGCCGCTCGCGCGCTTGCGCTCAATGAGTTCCCTGATGGCCTGCCGAACGGTGTCGTTGAGCGACCATCCCTCCAGCGATGCGACGAGTACAAGTTGCGCGTGCTCTTCGCCAGGTAGCCGGACGGCGAACGTCTTGGCGTCGCTCCGGCTTGTTGATTCGGACATCGGTCCTCCTCGGTGCTGATGCGGTCGGTCACTCCACGGCTGGGGTGACGAAGACGACCGCATGACACCGGCGAGGCGCATCCGGCTGATGCTCATGCGACAGCCTCCAGTTCGGCTTCGGCGGTCAAGCCAAGCCGTTGCCGCGCAAGCTCTACGTACTCGCCTTTCAGCTCGATGCCGAGCCAGTCGCGCCCTAGCTGCTCGGCTACCAGCCCGACCGTGCCCGTGCCGAAGAACGGGTCCAGCACCAGGCCGGGACGCGGTGAGGCGGCAAACCGGCACACCGGCCCAGCCGGTCCCTCTCCGTGCCTGCTGATTGGTGCCCAAGCCTTGCCGCAGTCGCTGCATACCAGCGGTGGGCAGGTCGCGAGGATCGGGCGGCGGATCAGCTCAGGCGGGAAGGTGGCGAAGTGCGCTCCTTTGAATCCCCGGGTAGCGATGCGCCAGACGTCACCGGGATTCTTGCCGAGCGGGTGACCGGGCGTGCCCACAGCTCGCGCCCGGCGCAGCCCGTCTTGACTGCCTGCCAACGGTCCGGCCCAATCAGGGCGCTTGCCCAGTGGAGCCCGGCCCGACCGTGCGCTCGCGGTCGTGTGGGGTTCGCGGATCGCATCCAGGTCGAAGTAGTAATTCGGCGAGCGCACAAGCAGGTACAGCACCTCCCACGTCAGCGTCAGCCGGTCCCGGATCGATGACGGCATGGGATTGGTCTTGGCCCAGATGACCTTGTTGCGCAGGAGCCACCCGTCCCGGGCCAACGCTAGCGCGAGCCGCTCCGGGGCCAGCAGTAGTCCCTTTGGCGGTACGCCGAACCGTTCATGGCGCGAGAAGCTGTCGCCGAGGTTGAGCCAGAAGGCCCCGCTCGGCTTCAGCACGCGGGCGGCCTGCCGGGCCACCAGCCGCAGACCTTCGACCCAGCCGTCAACGGTGGGTTCCAGACCCAGCTGTCCGGCCGTGCCGTAGTCCCGCAGTTGGTAATACGGCGGCGAGGTGACCACGCAATCCACACTCGCCTCGGGCAACTCACTGAGCACTGAGACGGCGTCGCCGGTCAGGATGGTATTCCGCAGGAGTTCCTTCACGACGCTGCCCCCTGGAGCATCCGCTCCACTACCTGGCTGGATAGTGCCACGTCGAACAGCTCTGCCGCCTCGCCCGGTTGGCGTCGAAACACTTCCCGCAGTACCTGCGCTCGCTGCCCGTTAGGCACCAGCCACAGCACGCGCGGAAACACGCCATAGCGCGCTTCCTCAGTGCCGGACTGCCAGTAGCTCCGGTAGAGGTTGCACTTCCGTGCCAGCGTCGGCGCGTGCTCGGTGCCCAAGTCGACCTCGATGAACCAGTGGTCCTCATCGCCCCGCACATCAAGTACCAAGTGCGCGTCCGGCTTGAGCCATATGCGTGCGCCGCCGGGGCCAAAGAAGCTTCGCCACGAGCGCGGCTCTCCCGTGAACCGCACGATGCGCAACCATCCGGCTCGCTCGGTCAGGACCAGACGGACGTAGGCATCTGTCACGGCAAGAACGTGATCGACATAAGGCCTTCCAACCGGCCTGGGAGGCCGAGGACGGCGTCCACGCTCCAGATCGATCAGGCGTTGCCCTGCCACATCCAGGGCGTACACATGCCCTCTGGACCCCGCGCGGACTCCACCCACGACCCGGGGCAGGCGGGCGAGGACTCGGCGCTCAACCAGGATGGCCAACCGCTGTTGTGCTCGCCGCCGACTTACGCCCGCGAAGTGCAACCTCTCCAGTTGGCCGCCGGTCGCCAGGTGCAGCCGACCAAGCGTCGTGACGATCTGCCAATCGCGTTCAGCCAAGCTGCCGCGCAGCTGTACAAGCCTCCTGCTGGTGACTGAGGGCGTCATGTTCTTGCCTCCGGCAAAGCCATGACATTCCCGGGCATTTTTGGAGCCTGTCCTGTGCCTGGCCTGGAAAATCGTCCAGCAGCAATCGACGCGAAGTGAAGAGCGAAGCGAAGACCTCTGCCAGTCATGGCCGCCTCCGCTTGCCCACGTTCCGGCTGCCCGGGCGGCCGGTATGGCGTGCCTGAATGGCTGCCTCTACCTCGTCGCGGCTCATGCCGTAACGCGCCCGCGACCGCAGCCGCGCTGCCTCAGCCCGCCCGGTAGGTGCGGGAGCAGGCTCGGTGCTGCCGGTCACCGGCTGCATGACTTGGCCACCAGCCGTCAGCCGCGCCACCACCTCAAAGCGGCCGAGGGCCTGCAGGTCTGAGGCCTTCACATCAGGTGCCAGCTCGCGGGCGAGCACGTTAGCGTCGGCTGCGGCCACCTGGAAGATGACACGGCTCCGGGCATTGGCTAGCACCCCTTCCCGTACCGCCGCCGGAAGCTGACCCAGGTGTTGGTGCGCCAGCGTCAGGCCCAAGCCGAGGCTGCGGGCCTGCGCGAGCATCGACTCCACCCCGGCCGGCAGGTGCAGGTAGTCCTGGAACTCATCGATGTAAGCGAACGTCACCGGGCGCGCTCTTGCAGGCATTCCCGCCCGGGCTTGCACTGCCTGCCACAGCCGGGTCACCACCAGGCTGCCCAGCAGCGCCGCTGCCTCTTCGCCGAGCAGCCCCTTGGTCAGTGGCACCAGCACGATGCTGCGTTCAGACAGTGCCCCGTCGAAGTCGAACCGTGGCTCAGCCTGGCCCAGTATGTTGCGCAGCCGCCGTCTGAGCAGGAAGGTGCGCAGCTTGTTCATCACCGGCCCAATGGCCGCCGCCCGCTCCCCGTCGCCCATCGCGTCGTACCAGCCCCAAAACGGCTCCAGCGCCACCGGGTCGTTGACTCGTGCGACCAACGGCCGACGGAATCCCGGATCGGTCAGAAGCAGCGGCACCTCCGCGAGCGTCATCCCCGGCACCCCGACCAGCGTCAAGAGGGCCGACCGCAGGATGTCGTCCGTACGCGGTCCCCAGGAGTCGCGGTAAAGGTCGTGAAAGATGCTAACTACCTGGTCCACCACCAGTTCGGGCGACTCTCCCGGGCGAGCGAGCAGATTCAGCCCCACTGGACGCTCGACATCCGCTGGGTCAAGGACCACCACGTCGCCGGTTCGTTCGGGCGGCACACGATCGAGCACGTCAGCCACCAGGTCGCCCTTGGGGTCCACGACGACTACGCCTCGCCCGGCCTGCATGTCCTGCGCGATCAGTCCAAGCAGCAACGTCGACTTGCCTACGCCCGTCGGGCCAATGACATGCAGGTGGCGCAAGCTGTCGGGGAGCGATAGGGCCAGCGGCCGCTCCATCCCCGGGTAGGTGGAGCGCAAGACCACCCGCCCGATGCGTGGAATGTCTGACGAGGGCGCCAGCGCCTTCGTCCCGCCGAGCGCCAAGCCGGGCAAGCTCAGGTTGCCGAGCGGCCAGGCCACTAGGCCTGCTAGCTCATTCGCGTTCAGCACACATGACTGGCGGACCAGCGGCACGTTGCGTTGATGCACCCACTCCCGCACCAAGCCGCTCGACCACGACGACCGGTAAAGGTGGGCACTAGGAGCGTTAGCGGTGTGGAAGGCGGCCACCACCCGGCTAACCAGTGCTTCCGACCGGCTGGCAGTACCTGCCGCCGCCCCAATCCGCCCGGCCGCTATGAACAACGGCGAAGCCTGCTTGGCCCGGATCGCTTTGGCTGTCGCTGTGTCCACTGGCTGTGTGCTGACCAGCTCGTCCACCATCCGGGCCAGCGTCGAGCTGCGATGCCGGGCCTGTCCTTGGGCTACCACTGGCTCAGTGACCGGCGCGGCCGGTTCCAGCACCCACTGGAGCACGATCCGCTCGTTACTGGCCAGCGGCTGCACACTGGCAAGCAGCGCGGCCGCGATCCGCTCCGCCTGACCGGTCGCAAGTGGCCTTTGCCAGTCGGTCTGCCCGATCTCGGCGGCCACCTCGACCTCTTGTCCTTGGTAGCTGTCATCCCTCCCCACAACAGCGCCTGGTATCGCCGCTCGCAGGGCGCTCAGCACGATGTCAGCCAGCGGGCCAGGGACGAGCAGGTGATGAATGATGCCTTCGCTCGTCGCCACCAGCTCCAGGACGAACGCCCGCGTGCTGATTGCCCGCTGCCACTCCCGGGCCCGCAGCCCCGTGCAGCCGGTCAAGAACGCCGCCACGTCTGCTGCCGACAGGCCTCGGGGCAACCTCAGCGCGTAGGCCACGAGACTGAGCCGCCACTCCTGGCGGCTGCGCTCCCGCAGTATCAGCACCACAGCAATCACAGCGGCTGCCAAGACGAAGAGTACGAAGAGCACGTTATCCATGCGTCCCTCCCTCTGCGGCTTCCCCGCCTGGCCTCTGCGCGTGCTTGGCAGCCGTTTCTTCTTCCTGCAATTTCCGCGCCAGCTCGATTAGGGCAAGCACGTACAGGCGCACGTCAGGCTCCGATCTCGGAATGCCCCTTACCCTAATGCGCTTGTTCATGCCTGCCCCCTTCCGCCCACTCATTGCGTGGACGCCTGGCAACGCACATTTGGCTTGTCTCTCAAGTTATTGAGGACGCCAGGCTCCACGTGCAGCCTGTTATATGTTGCACGGCGACAACAATCATCAGGCAATTCACCTGGAATTGGCGCTGTCTGAAGGCAATTACCTGGCATCGTTCACAGGTCCCGGCGTCCAAAGACCGCGAAGCGCAGCACCAGGGCGACGCAGGCAATCTGGATCAGCAGCGGCAGGACTGAAATCAACAGGCCGACCAATAGCCGAAGGAATATAAGGGCAAGTACTCCCAACCCCAGCAAGCACAGGGCCTGCTTGACCCGCCGCTCTACTCCGAGACCCCTCACCACTCGTCCGGATCACCCTGTGGACGTGGGGTTCGCGGTGGGCTGCAGGCCTCGCATCCATACCTACCTGAACGGCAGCCGTAGCCGTCAGCGCACTCCGGGCACGCCCACCGCTGGCTGGCTAGCCGGGCCGCCGCCGACCCGATCAGGCGCGAGCGCTCGCCTGATCTGCTCGAATCGTTCATGTGCCACCTCGCTTTCCCTGCGACGCCTGCGTCGCATTTCCGATCTGACCTCGCGTGTCGTGTACGCGGAAGGCAGGCAGACGGCAGTCAGGTGGCACTCTTAGGGCATGGCGGAAGGAACCGCGCAGGCGATTCTCGATGAGCTGGTGCCCGAGCTTGCGCTGGTCCGAGAGGCCGGCCTGGAGCCCCTAGAGATCGAGCCGTTGGCTCCGAAACTGCCGGCGCTGACAGGTCTAGGTGTCGTCCGCCACCGCACGCACACGGACACGACTCTTGCGCGGGCCACTTGCATCTGCCAGGTCGTGCGTGATGCCTCCGAGCGCCTCATCGACGACTCCGACCACCCTGGGCCTAGGGGACTGCCAAGCCATGTTGCCCAAGCTCAGATGCTCCTGCGCGTCCACTACCTCACCAAAGCCCTGACCCCCGCCGAGGCCCGAACCAAGACCCAAGAGGCCAGTGGCGTCGGTGACCGCCAGTACCGCGCCCGGCACGAGGGCAAGCTGCTTCGCCTCATCGCGCAAGCCATCCTCGACCTCGACCGCGAAGACGACCTTCACCAGTGGGGCCGTGCACTCGAGGTCGGCGCCGACGCGCCCCAGTCAGTCGCCATGTACTGGCTGTACCTATTCCGCGATCACTACTTCCGGCTTGAGGCCGCGGCCTACTCCCTCCAAACCGATCTCATGACTGCCCGCCGCCAGCTGCGGGACGGTGTGCCATCGTGGCGCCAGTACCTTGCCGCCGCTGTCTATTGGAACGTCGAGTTCAGCTACCTGCGGCTCCGTTTCTTCCGCGATCACGGCCCGATGTGGTTCGCGCCCACCGACGAGGGCTGCACGAGGCTTAATGAGGCTGTTGATCGCATCGAGTACCATGACCCCTATCCAGATGAGTTCATGGCTCGGCTCCGCCGCCTATATGGAGCAGCTGCCGAGCCCGACCACGACGAATTCACGCGACGGCTCAAGCAAGCCCGGCTCTTCAAGTACACCCTCGATAAGGCCGGAGTCTGGCTCCACCGCTGCACCTGCACCAACGACAGCCATGATCATCGCTGTGAGGTCGGGCAGGTGATCCGCAACTGTGATTCGTTCGCCGAGACAGTCGAGACCGAGTTCGAGCGTATCCAAAATTGGTACCGCACCCCGCGCTTCGCCGCCGACCCGCGCATCAAGGATCTTATCGAGAACTACCGGACGCCAGGTAGGGAGCGCGCTGACAGCGCCAGCACATAGAGTGGCGTTGGTCCTATACCAACATCCTCATTGGGCACTCATCCTGCGCAAAATGTCGTAATCATACAACAGCAACTGTCTCTCTCCGACTAAACTCACCACCTGCTTTGGCTCGCCAAGAAATCGATCAATATCAGCTCTTGTGCATCGGGTGGCGCGTGGGTCAAAAAGGTAGAAGCTCTGGCGAGCCGACTGCTGCCACTCCTGCTCGTTGATAAGAACACGCGTCAGCTTAAGCCCTGCGCTTCTTGAGCATCCTGACTGAATGAAAATTACCCGGCCGTTCGTGAAGTACTGATTTATACCAGCATTCCAGTAACTAGCGTAACCCTTCGTCAAGTGGAGACCCTCGACAGCACGAGCTACACTTTCTGCTTGACTATTTGGGCTGGCTTCTCGTCTCATATAAGCTTGAGCGGTCGAGGCTACATTGCAAGCCGCTGCGATAATGAGGCCCGCAGCAAACACCATCCTCCGGGATGGCGACAGCCTTGACAGAACCAGCGCAAAAATTATGGCTGCGTAAAAGGGAAGAATTACAAGATAGCGCTCCGATGCCGTGTCTACTGGGTAACTGCTGATAACGAACGTCATGGCCACAAACGGAGGCTGCAATACCAGAAACACGCTCCAGACATACTGGCGTATCTTAGGCCACGCTAGCAGAGCCGGGGAGAACAGGGTGGCTAGCAGCGTAAGCAGGTTCAGTTCACGGCCAAGGATGCCAATACCGAGCACTGGTTGCCCAAAAATATTGGCGTTGAATAGGTCGAGTACACTTGCTGCAAAGATCTGAAGGTTATGCGCAACCTGCGGCAGCGTGGCAAAGACCGCGCTTACCTGCGCGGTATGAATTCCCAAGAGCCAGAAGAACCCAACCCACACTCTTGCAATGATGATTGCAGCCAACATGGCGGCTACGATGAGCGCTGCCTTGGGGTCCCTATCAAATAGTAGCCACCTGAGTCCGAAGAAGAGAATAAGAGGAAAGGCCAGCACATACATGAAATAGGGGTCGTCGTATAGCAGTAGGGCAAACAACATTACAAAGGAGGCGAGCCAAATGCGGTTCCTTGCGGCTAACGCCGAGTCGTTTTGATGCCACCGAGCTATGATTGCCAACGCTGCAAACGCCAACCCGATTTCAATGTTTCTCGAATTTGGGTTTATGAATGCTGCTGCGAATGCTCCCCCTAAGCTAGCCAACCACAACAATGGGATCGCTGCTGATGTCCAAGCCCACTTCGCTCTATGAGCAAGTACTTGTATCGACCAGTAAAGTAATCCGATGCTAGCGAGACCAAGCACCAGGATAGAAATGACTAACTTTGCCTGTGGCTCGATCGGCAATGCTTCCACTATGAAATGGAGCGGGAACTTGCTGACATAAGTATTTTGGGGAAGGTCAATTGTTGGGCGCGAGTGTAGGCTAATAGCAGAAACTGCGTTCTGCTGGGCCACATCGTCACTTGTAAAAATGTGAGCGCTGCTAGCAGCAATTAGCGTGAAAGAGGTGACAGCTATTAGCAATAGGGCTACCTCAAACCCTATTGGTTTGAGTCTCTTCATCAGATTCTCCTCAGCCTAGACGGTAAGCAATGTCCACCGGATGGCTGAAGCCAACCTTCAGGCATGCTATCTTCTTATGGCAAATAGGACCCATACATAACCACGAACGCCCCGAGAGCCAACAGAAGCCAGCCAGTGTTAATTGCTGCGAGCCAGGAGAACTTGTGGCGCCTTACGGCCAGGGTGACGCTAATCAGGGCGGATACAAGCGATAAGACAGCTCCGGCAAAAAACAATTCGAAGTTGACAACTGTATTCGAATGCACAGTGGTTCCGTGGAATCCATAGATTGCAACTACGCCGAAAAAGGTTGGACTTATGTCAAGCGAATCAATAAGTTTCATGAACTCAATTTTCGCATAAGCACCTTGCCAATGAAAGGCTTGATAATTGCACCAGCCTTGTCGGGTGCCAGCCCTGGCCTTCACTGAGATTACTCTCGTGAGATCAGGCCAGGGCCAGCGAACCCACCGAGAAAGTTGTCTCCTTCCCAGGTGTCAGCCGGTTAGCAGCCGACTGGTTGGCCCGGAACTCAGGCTCAGATCGCCGACTTCACGGCCTGGTAAATGGCGTTCTGCGCCGCGGGCGTCGGGTGGAAGGGCGCCTGATTGTGCCCCGGCACGATGCTTCCGTTGACCACCGGGAAGTTGATCGACGCGCCGTAGGCCCACGGATCGGACGTGCACCACTGGTGGCCCGACATCACATTGCTCAGGTCAACGAGACTCACGTTCAGGTGAGTATCGCTTGTCTGGGCAGCCGTGACATCGGATGAAATGTTCCCGTTGAGGCTAATCAGGCCGTTCTCCAGGAACGTCAGCTCGCTGCCAGTGATTCCGATGCCCCCGAGAGGGGCATTGTAGTCGATGCAGTTGGTGTTGTTGGCGTCGAACGGGTCGTAGTAGTTGGTTACCAGGACCCGCAGGGTCTTGCCCTTGCCTTGTGCCCAGCTATCGAGCTGGCTGAGCGTGGTTGTCAGATCCGACTTCGCTATGCTGAGTTGGGCGCTGAGCAAGTCGCTATTTGACTGCGTGTTGCACGCCCCGTCGACCGGGTTGTAGCACACATACAGCCAGTACGCGAAGTTGAGATCATTCGCGCCCATCGTCAGCAGTACCACGCCCGGATTGGCAGTGTCGAACAGCGTGTTCGCCGCATCGCAACCCGAGCATCTGGGGCTTACCCATCCACCCAACTCCGCTGGCACAGTCTTCGTTGGGTCCTGCGTAGCACCTCCTTCCGTGTAGCCGATTTGCGGATACGGCTGGCCATTGGTGTCGAACTGCTCTGCATCGAGCACCCCACCGTCTTCCGGCAGCCCGCTGCTGTTATTCTGCAGTGCGCTTGCTCCTGTGCAGGCCATGTTGTACACGTTGTACTGGCCCGCGAAGTGGTTGACGTACGACAGACCCGACTGGTGGCATTGCTGGTAATTTGCACCCAGCGCCGTCGTCGTGTTGACCCAAGATGGACTGCTGGACCCGGTTTGGGTCCAACCAGACCCGTTCCAGACCCAGCCGTAGTTGATGCCCTCGCCGGCGGCCACCGAGTCGCCCAGGCCAACGAGGTTGCCCGAGGTGGAAAGCAGCCCCGAGACCTTCCAGACCTCATTGCTGCTGGTCGAGACGTACAGGCTGTAGCCGTCGGAGGCCATCCCGTTGAGGTTCTGGCTGCCGAAGCTGCTGGTCAGCAGATCGATGGTGCCCGACGTGTTGATCCAGCGGATGTTGGTGTCGCCACCGCCAACCACGTAGAGATCGCCTGCTGCATCGAAGGCCATCTCATTCTCGTTGCACAATCCTGCGCTCGTTGCCGCCCCGCCGTTACCGGAGCACGACGTTGTGCCATTGCCTGCGACGAGTTGGAGTGTCCTCGACGACGCCGCCACATTCAGGTCGATCCGGAAGATCCTGAAACCGTGAATGTTGTCGTAGAAGTAGAGGTAGTGACTCCAGATCGCCAAATCATCTGGATGCAGGCAGGCACCGATTGCCGTGTCTCCGTTGTTGGCGTACGTGCCGGAGCATGTTCCTGTGCCCGTCTTCCCAGCGACGGTGGTGACATTGCCACTCGAATCCAGGTATTTGACGCTGTAACCCGGGTACCCGCTGGTGCTGTTCTCGCCGAAGTACACGCCTCCGTTCGAGTCGGCCACCAGGCTGTACGGTGCGACGGTCACGCCAAAGCTGGTGCCGTCATCGGGTGTATAACTTCCCGTGACTTTGCCAGCGATGTGGTATTGCGCACCGCCCGCGTAAATCTCCTCCAGCCACTGCGCGTTGGTGAACAGCACCTGGCCGCCTGCTGTGGTAGTCAGACCATACGGGTTGTTGTTGCAGACCCCGCTGCTGTCTGACCCCCACGAGTTGGAGAGGCCAGTGGAGCTACACCCCGCCCCGTTCCCGGCCGAGACCGTGCTGATGGTGCCGCTGGCATTGACCTTGCGGATTCGGAGATTGTGGCTGTCGAAGATGTAGACGTTCCCGACTCCATCTGTCGCCATCCCCGACGGCTGGTAGAGCTTGGCGCTTGTTGCAGCCCCACCGTCCCCGCTGTAGCCCGCGGTTCCAGTCCCGGCGAATACGGCGGTTGTCACCGACGCCTGGGCTGGGGTCTGCCCCGTCACCCCGGCTACCAGAGCCAGGACCAGGGACAGTGCTGCGAGTATCGCTACTCGCGCGGTGCGTCCTTGCATTGTTTGCAAGACCGCCACCTCCTTGAGGTGTCAAACTTCACTCGGCACCATGCCGAGCTTCTTTAATTTCAAGGAAAAGGCTTATGGTGTCAATAATCGATTAGGAAGCCCAGATAACGGAATTATTCAATTGCGACGTTTTCAACGGACGCTTAGTCGTGACAGTAAAGCGACGTTATCGGCAAACTGCACAGCCAAACTTCCCGCATGTGTTTGGTCACGGATAGTTATCTTATGCTGACGAAAAGTAACCGTACTAAACCCCGCGTGTCGGGGTTTGACGTGCCCAATCAACGTGATAGGCTTTTCGGTCCCAGGCGAACAGATGTTCGAAAGAAAGGCAGGTACCTCAACTGTAACCAGTGCCCTGAACCCCCAGGAGGTCGCAATGGGCGAAGCACCGAAGATCATAGAAGGAATCCGACGCAGCCGAGCACAAGTCCAGGAAGACGAACGGCAGTGGCATCTCGATGCCGACACCGGCGAACTGAAGCCTGAAGCCGTTCCTGACGAGGTGCCCGAGGTTCGGCCACAGCCGATCCGTGTAGCACGCCAGACCTTCGATTGAGCGAACTGCCCGAGGACCGCGTCTTCGCACGCCGCGATCGGGTGCGCGGCGCGGTCCTCATAGTTGGCGCTGGCGCGGTCGGCGGCTTCGTGGCGGAAGAACTCGCGCGGATCGGGATCAGCCCGCTGTGGCTGGTGGACCGGGACGTTCTGGAGGTCGAGAACCTAATCCGGCACCCGCTGGGCGCGCAGTCCCTCGGCCAGCCCAAGGCCTCGGCTCTGGCCGCCAAGATCTCACGGGACTTTCCGCTATGCGAGGCCATCGGCCTCGACGATGACTTCCTGGAACTGCCCGAGGAAGAGCGGATACATCTTGTGCGCCTGGCCGACGTTGTGGTAGCCGCGACCGACAACTTCGCTTGCCAGCAGCAAGTCAACCGCGCCTGCCTGGCTGCCGAGACGCCGGCAGTCTTCCCTGCGGTCTGGGTAGATCCGCGCATCCGAGCCGCTGAGGTGCTGGAAATACAGTGGGTACTGCCCGGTCTCCACACGCCGTGTTATGAGTGCGCGTTCGCGTTCCGGCAAAGTGAAGCCGACGCCCAGGCAGCTCGCGGAGCTCGCGTTGATATCCAGCTCTTGGCTCTGACGAGCGCCCAGGTCGTTATGGGTCTGCTCAACCCGAACAGCGACCGGGCCGCCATGCTCGATCCCGAACGCACCTGCATCTACATCCACGGCTTCACGCCCACCTCGCGGGGTATCCGCAGAACCTTCCCGACTCCAGGACTCCGCAATAGCTATATCCGCATCGACTTCCCCGGGCAGCCCTGCCCTGCCTGCGGTGGGGTCGACGTTCGTCTTACTCCTCGCCGCAACAGATCCTCTACTCCCGGTCCCAATGCTCGCCTTCGCGCCGCGCCACAGCGCGACAGAACTGCTCCTCCCCGCGCTCTTACTCGTCCTCCAGATCCTGGTCGCATCCCGCACACCCCTCCTCCCCCAGCGCGAGAAGCTCACCATCAACCTACTGAGCCCGCGCACGAAGCTCGCCCACTGCCGCCAACCGGTGCAACGCCCGGACCCCCACCGGCGATAACGCACGCGGTATTTCCTCGCACCACGCCCGCTGCCGGGCAGCCTGGCGCTTTGCATCCTCAAGCACCTGCTCCTCGCCAGCCCCAGGTCTTCGATGATGTGGTTGGCACGCCGCCTGGCGGCACTGACCAGACACCTGAACTCTCTCGTTGGCTCTGGGCTGGCCTCGCAGCGCTCTTCGTCGTCCTCCTTGGATGGGGCGTGTGGACCGTTATGGGTGCCACCACCCGTGCAATCACCGGGGGCAACCAAACGTCAGTCCCCACCAAACGGTCTTCTACCCAACCAACAAGTCCGGCTCACTCCTCGGTGCGGACCGCGTCCGTCAAGGTCCCCGCGGACAGTCAGGGTGGAGTGAACACGGGCATTTACGCCCTGAAGGGCGACAAGATCGTGATCACCAGCCGCGGCTCGGCCGGTTATGGATATGAGGGCACCCAGGGGTGTGTCGGCTCGCCCACTACCCATCCTGGTGGCAGCCGGTACCGGGGCAGCTTCAACTGCGGCCCGAAAGATGACCCGAACGCCGCTCTGTCCGGGGCCGCGATAGGCCTGCTGATCGCCAAGATCGGCGGCGGGGCATGGTTTGGCGTAGGCACCGGGACCACATTCACAGCAGGCGGCAGCGGCTACATTTACCTTGCCTACAACGACAGCGTCTATTCGGACAACACCGGCTCCTATAGCGCTAGCATCACTAGTAGCAGCACCCACTGAAAGGGAGTTTGAATTTTGAAATGGGGCACCTTGACGCGCGTTCTGATCGGTGTCACTATATCTACGCTGTTGGTTGCTAGATAGCATGTGGGCACAATCTTAATATTAGTAGTCCTTCTTGAGTGTGCTCGGCTCTTTGCTGACGTTTTGATCCGTCATCAAGGACCCGGGCTCGCCGAGCGAGACCGTCACCTGGAACGTCCAGGTCCTGGGGACGACCTCGCAGGAGGGACTATGCGCACAACGAGAGCGCAACCATCAGATTGGCCGGTCCTGAATCGGCTCTACCGACGCAACCACCCTGCCGACAGCCGCGGGCTGCCACGCCGCCGCTGGTGGACCCAGACGTTCGTCATGAAGGACGACGGCAACGACGACGCGATCCTTGGCTTCACCATCGCCACCTACGCCGGGACCAGGGCCCACCGCCATGGAGCCATCCGCATGCTGGAGATCGAACCTGACCTCGAGGCTGGTGAGCTGCTCCAGCCGCTCGTGGTCCGTGGCCTCAACAATATATGCGTGAGGTGGATGGCCGCACGGGGCTGCACCTCGGCCGTCGTTCCGGCCCTCAGCAGGCCGGAATATGCCTGGGTACTGCCGGAGCTGGGTGCTAGTACTGGCCTTCGCGGCCTCACCATCCCCATCACCCCACGGGCGCCCGAGTGGCAGTGGGTACTGGACCCCGAGACCGGCATGCTCCACCCGGAGGCTGGCCCCGAGGGCACTCCTCCTGGTCCGCCACCCCTGGCGGTTCAGGCAGCCCGGCAGGTCTGGGCCTAGCCCAGTCCGATCGCCCTGCTTGTTTCCCAGATGACGGCAGGTAACTTGTCAGATCCTTGTGGCACACTTCCCAGACTGAGAAGACGATAACAGCGGCACATGCCAGGACGGACCAACGGCCCTGGTCGGCCCCATCATGATCAACTAAAATTGGCATCAAGAACCCGAGGACCTGTATGCAGCACGATCAACTCAATAAGCTCGCCAGCTTTATCTGGAACATCGCAGACGATGTGCTGCGTGATCTCTACGTTCGAGGCAAGTACCGCGATGTCATCTTGCCGATGACAGTCCTGCGCCGCCTCGATGCCGTCCTGGAACCCACCAAGGACGCCGTGCTTGACATGAAGACGACCCTAGACGCAGCCGAGATTGAGAACCAGGACCAGCCGCTACGCGAGGCTGCCGGGCAGCCGTTCTACAACACGTCACCCTTCACGCTGCGCGATCTGCGCTCCATTGCCAGCCAGCAGAAGCTACGCGACGACTTCGTGGACTACCTAGACGGCTTCTCGCCGAACGTCCAGGACATCCTGGACAAGTTCGAGTTCCACAACCAGATCCCACGTCTGTCCAAGGCTGATGCGCTCGGAGCACTCATAGAGAAGTTCCTCGACCCGGCGGTCAACCTCAGCCCGTACCCCGCAAAGAACCCTGATGGCTCGGTGCGGCACCCGGGCCTGGACAACCATGCCATGGGCACGATCTTCGAGGAGTTGGTGCGCCGCTTCAATGAGGAGAACAACGAGGAGGCCGGCGAGCACTGGACGCCCCGCGACGCGGTCAAGCTCATGGCCAACCTGATCTTCCTGCCCGTAGCTGATTCGATCGAGTCGGGAACCTACCTCGTCTATGACGGCGCCTGCGGTACGGGCGGGATGCTGACCGTCGCAGAGGAGACGCTCCAGCAGCTGGCAACGCAGCAGGGAAAGCAGGTCGCCACGCACCTCTACGGCCAGGAGATCAACTCGGAGACCTACGCCATCGCCAAAGCCGACCTGCTGCTCAAGGGCGAAGGTGAGGCCGCAGACAACATCGTCGGCGGGCCCGAGTACTCCACGCTCTCCAACGACGCGTTCCCATCCCGTGAGTTCGACTTTATGCTCTCCAATCCGCCCTACGGCAAGAGCTGGAAGAGCGACCTGGAGCGCATGGGAGGCAAGGGCGGCATCAAGGACCCCCGCTTCACCATCCAGCACGCGGACGACCCCGACTACTCGCTCGTGACCCGCTCCAGCGACGGCCAGATGCTGTTCCTCGCCAACATGCTGTCCAAGATGAAGCACGGCACCAAGCTCGGCAGCCGCATCGCGGAGGTCCACAACGGCTCTAGCCTCTTCACTGGCGACGCCGGCGGCGGCGAGAGCAACATTCGGCGCTGGATGATTGAGAATGACTGGCTCGAAGCAATCGTGGCACTGCCGCTCAACATGTTCTACAACACTGGCATCGCTACTTACATCTGGGTGCTCACCAACCGCAAGCCGGAGCACCGCCGCGGCAAGGTGCAGCTCATTGACGCCACCGCCTGGTACAAGCCGCTACGCAAGAATCTCGGCAAGAAGAACTGCGAACTGTCCGAGGCGGACATAAAGACCATCGGTGAGACGTTCCTGGCCGTTGAGGAGACTGAACAGTCCAAGATCTTCCCCAACGAGGCGTTCGGCTACCGCAAGGTCACCGTTGAGCGACCTCTGCGTCTGCGTGGGATCGATCCCGAGAGGTCTTACTCACCCAAAGAGATCAAGGATATGAAGGCCGATGGTCTAATCGACGAGTCCGCGCCACCGGTCATCAGGAAGGTCCACCGGCCCGGCACCGAGCCAGAACCGATGCACGGTCGCTTCGAGGTGATATTGCGAGGCAGGCCGTGCGTGGTGGAGTACGAGCCGGACGCCGATCTGCGCGACAGTGAGCAGGTCCCGCTCATTGAACCCGGAGGCATCGACGCGTTCATAAGGCGCGAGGTCTTGCCCTACGCGCCCGATGCCTGGTACGACCAAAACAGCATCAGGGTCGGATACGAGATTAGTTTCACACGCTACTTCTACAAGCCCCAGCCGTTGCGTTCCCTCGATGAGATCAGTGCTGACATCGTGGCCGTTGAGAAGGAGACCGAGGGTCTACTAGGCGAGATCATCGGGGAGGGTGGCCGATGATTCGCGATCTCAAGCCTTACACGGCGTACAAGGATTCTGGCGTGCAATGGCTGGGGGATGTTCCGGAACATTGGCAAGTGAGTCCAAGTCGTGTGCTGTTTAAGGAGATAATGGATCAGAACCATCCGGACGAGGCACTTCTCTCAGTTACGATCTCACGTGGTGTGATCAGCCAGTCTGACCTCCTGTCAGACACCTCGAAGAAAGATTCTTCAAATCTCGATAAGTCGAAATACAAGCTCATCCAGCCCGGCGACATAGCTTACAACAAGATGCGCGCCTGGCAAGGCGCTGTCGGCGCGTCTCGTCTGCAAGGTATCATCAGCCCTGCTTATATAGTTCAACGGCCGCGCGATAACGTTCTACCCGAATACATGCATTATCTTCTTCGCACGCCGAGCTTTGCGACAGAGGCGGAGCGATGGTCTTATGGGATAACTTCAGACCAGTGGAGCTTGAGGGCAGAGCATTTCAAGATGATCTACTGTTCGCTCCCCTCCTGGGATGAGCAAACCGCTATCGTCCGCTTCCTGCACTACGCCGACCGGCAAATTCGCAAATTCATCGTCGCCAAACATAAGCTGATCAAGCTGCTCGATGAGCAGAAGCAGGGCATTATCCATCGCGCCGTCACACGGGGTCTCGACCCCGGCGTCCCCATGAAGCCCTCCGGAGTCGAATGGCTTGGGGACGTGCCGACGCATTGGGATGTGAAGCCGCTCAAGTATTTCGTCCCCCAAGTAACTGTCGGGATTGTTATCCAACCTGCTCGCCTATATGTCGAGGCGGGCATCCCCTGCCTCAGATCACTGAATATCTCTAGCGGCAGCATCGAACCCAACAACTTGGTGTTCATTTCACCCGAGAGCAATGCTCGGCACCGCAAGTCCCAAATCCACAGAGACGACATTGTAGTGGTGCGAACAGGTCAGGCTGGTGTTGCAGCGATCGTTACGCAGGAATTCGACGGCGCAAATTGTATTGATCTCCTAATTGTTCGACGTTCTGAAAGAGTGCTTAGCGACTACCTCCTCACGTACCTAAATTCCTGGTCAGCAAGAACAGATGTTAGGTACCGGTCTGTGGGGGCTATTCAGGCGCACTACAACACTGCAACCCTTGCAAACCTTGTAGTACCCGCTCCGCCGATCGTTGAGCAGCGCAAGATTCTCGACGATCTCTCTTCGCAGCTAAGCCCGCTTATTGAATCCACCAGGATTGCCGAGCGTGAAGTTTCCCTGCTGCGTGAATACCGCACTCGCCTGATCGCCGACGTGGTGACCGGCAAACTCGACGTGCAGGAGGCGGCCGAGCGCCTGCCTGACGAGACTAAGGAGTACGAAGAGCTGACGCTCGCAGATGAGGCCTTGGAAGATAGTGATAGAGGCGAGCTAACGTCAGAGGAGCTAGCAGAGGAGGTGATCGGATGAGCACGGATCTGAGCGAGAAGGCCCTGGAGACGCTCATTGTCGATTACCTAACCTCGGCCGAAGGCGGCTGGCTGGCGGGCGACCCCAAGGACTATGAGCGCGAGTACGCCGTGGACCTCGCTCAGCTCAGTGGCTTCCTTCGCGACACACAGCCAGACGCAGCAGAGGCCCTAGACCTCGACCACGACGGCCCGACGCGGCGTAAGCTCCTGACGCGACTCCAGGGGGAGGTAACCAAGCGCGGCGTGATCGACGTGCTGCGCAAAGGCATCAAGCACGGAGCGCATGAACTTGACCTGTTCTACGGCACGCCGAGCGCGGGCAACCTGCCGGCCATCGAGCGCTACGCCGCCAACCGCTTCAGCGTCACCCGGCAGCTGCGCTACAGCCGCGACGAAACCCAGCTGGCCCTCGACCTTGGCCTTTTCATCAACGGCCTACCGATCGCCACATTTGAACTCAAGAACAACATCACCAAGCAGACGGCGGAGGATGCCGTCGAGCAGTACAAGCGCGATCGTGATCCCAGGGAGCTGCTGTTTCAGTTCGGTCGCTGCATGGCGCACTTCGCGGTGGACGACAAGGTGGTGCGCTTCTGCACGGAGCTGAAGGACAAGGCGTCGTGGTTCTTGCCCTTTGACCAGGGCTACCAGGACGGCGCTGGCAACCCCCCTAACCCGCAAGGCTTGATGACCGACTACCTGTGGAAACGCATCCTCACGCCCACGAGCCTGACGAACATCCTGGAAAACTACGCGCAGATCGTGGCCGAGAAGGACGCCAAGACAGGCAAGAAGAAGCTCAAGCAAGTCTTCCCGCGCTACCATCAGCTCGACGTCGTCCGCAAGCTCCTAGATGACGGTGCGACCCATGGCGCCGGGCGCCGTTACCTCATCCAGCACTCGGCCGGTAGTGGCAAGTCCAACTCCATCGCCTGGCTGGCGCACCAGCTGATCGGCCTCGAACACAACGACCGGCGGGTGTTCGACTCCATCATCGTGGTCACTGACCGGGTGCTTCTCGACACACAGATCCGCGACACGATCAAGCAATTTGCGCAGGTAAGTTCCACCATTGCCCACGCGAACCACTCGCGTGACCTGCGCGACGCTATCGAAGCCGGCAAGAAGATCATCATCACGACGGTTCAGAAGTTCCCGTTCATCTATCAGGCGATCGGGGACACGCATCGCGGAAACACCTTCGCCATCGTCATCGATGAAGCTCACTCCAGCCAGGGCGGCCAGGCCACGGGCAAGATGAGTGAGGCCCTGTCGAAGGCAGGTGCCCGCGAAGAGGGCGAGACGGCCGAAGATGCCATCAACCGCATCGTGGCCTCACGCAAGATGCTGCCGAATGCCAGCTACTTTGCCTTCACCGCCACCCCGAAGAACAAGACCCTTGAGACGTTCGGCGAGCCGTACCAGGAAGGCGGCCAAACCAAGCACCGGGCGTTCCACAGCTACACCATGAAGCAGGCCATCCAGGAGGGTTTCATCCTCGACGTGCTGGCCAACTACACGCCAATCAACAGCTACTACAAGTTGATCAAGACGGTTCAAGGTGACCCCGAATTCGATGCCAACAAGGCCAATAAGAAGCTTCGCCGCTACGTTGAGAACCACGACCACGCGATCCGGCTCAAGGCCGAGATCATGGTCGATCACTTCCATGACCACGTCCTGGCGCTGAACAAGATCGGTGGCAGGGCCCGGGCCATGGTGGTGACCAGCAGCATCGAGCGTGCGATCAAGTACCACTTCGCGATCAGCGGCTACCTCAAGGAACGCAAGAGTCCCTACTGTGACATCGTCGCCTTCTCCGGGGAGCCCGAGTACGACGGGAAACAAGTGACCGAAGCCAAACTCAACGGCTTCCCGAGCCGGGACATCTCAGACAAGATCCAGGAAGACCCGTACCGCTTCCTGGTCTGCGCCGACAAGTTCCAGACAGGCTATGACGAGCCGCTGCTGCACACCATGTATGTGGACAAGCCGCTCTCCGGCATCAAGGCCGTCCAGACCCTCTCCCGGCTCAACCGCGCTCACCCCCAGAAACACGACGTCTTCGTGCTCGACTTCGCCAACGACCCCGAAGGCATCCGCGAGTCGTTCGAGGACTACTATCGCGCCACGCTCTTGAGCGACGAGACCGACCCCAACAAGCTGCACGACCTCAAGGCCGATCTCGACGGGTATCAGGTCTATGACCACAAGCAAGTCGGAGACTTCGTCGAGCTTTACCTCGGTAACTCCAGCCGCGAGCAGCTCGACCCGATCCTCGACGCCTGCGCCGCGACCTACACCGAGCAGCTCGACGAGGACGGCCAGGTCGACTTCAAGGGCAAGGCCAAGGCCTTCGTCCGCACCTACAGCTTTCTGGCCGCGATCCTGCCGTTCGTCAACCCCGAGTGGGAGAAGCTGTCGATCTTCCTCAACTTCCTCATCCCCAAGCTGCCTGCGCCCAAGGAAGAAGATCTCTCCCGCGGCATCCTCGAGACCATCGACATGGACAGCTACCGCGTGGAAAAGCAGTCCACGATGAGCATCGCCCTGGCTGACGAAGACGCGGAGATCGGCCCGGTGCCAACATCGGGCGGCGGTCGCATGCCAGAGCCTGAGCTGGACCTGCTGTCCAACATCGTCAAGACCTTTAACGAGCAGTGGGGCAACATCCCCTGGACCGACGCCGACCGCGTGCAGCGCCTGATCGCCGAAGACATCCCGGCCCGGGTCGCCGCCGATGGCGCCTACCAGAACGCCATGAAGAACAACGACAAGCAGAACGCCCGCATCGAGCACGACAAGGCCCTGGGCCGGGTAATGACCGCAGTCCTCAAGGACGACACCGAGCTGTTCAAACAGTTCAGTGACAACGAGTCGTTCAAGAAGTGGCTCTCCGACTCGATCTTCGCCGCGACCTACGAAGAGGCGGGGAAGAGGTCGGCCTGATTGGTGCCCTCAAGCCGTGTGGCCTTGGAGGCGCGAATATCGCCTAGGGAAAGTATAAGCATCTTAAACCATGTGCATCGCCAGTTTGTCAAGAAAAATGCTTAGGTTTATAATTTAATCCGAACTCCTAGAATGGAGAATCGCCAATGACAGAACTTAGTCAGAGGGTTCAATAATGCACGAGATCGACTTTCTTGAGGTCGGGACCGAGGAGAAGAGCGGCGACGCCATCGCCCTTCGCTTTCCCTACGGGGGCAGGTGGGTGACGGTTGTAGTCGACGGAGGCTTTGTGGACGTCGGTGCCCAGCTGGTTGCCCATATACTGCGCTGGTACGGGACGGATCACGTTGATCTGGTAATATCGACCCACCCGGACGCAGATCACATTAACGGGCTAGCACTAGTCCTCGAAGGCCTCGACGTGGACGAACTCTTCATTCATCGTCCAAGACTGCACCGATCCGACGTGAGCGACTGGGCCGCCGAGGCAGCTGATGATCTCGTCAGCGTAGCTCAGCGACGCGGCGTGACTATTACAGAGCCGTTCACGGGCGAAAGCCGCTTCGGTGGCATGCTAACGATTGCTGGACCAACTGCCGAGTATTATGAATCCCTTCTGGATGAAGCTAGACTCGGAGCAGTAAAGGCAGCTGCGTCATCAAGAGGAATTAGCGCAGCTGTCGGCGTAGCGATGCACAAGCTTGCGAGCCGAGTGGTCGAGTACTTGCCGATAGAGACGCTTACCGATCTCGGAGAGACAAGCGAGAGTAACAACTCGTCCGTAATTACGCTCCTGGCTATCGATGGGCAACGAATCCTTCTTACTGGAGATGCAGGGATTCCAGCCTTGACGAACGCCGCCGATTACATGGAGGCCCACGCGTCGGCTGCCCTTCCGCTCAAGCATTTTCAAGTACCGCACCACGGCAGTCGCCACAACGTTGGTCCGGCGATCCTGGATCGCCTTCTTGGCCCTAGCACCAGCCTGACGCGCGGCGATGCCAGCATTTCCGCCTCGGATAAGGCTCCGAAGCACCCATCACCCAAAGTCGCGAACGCACTCCTGCGGCGAGGGTATCCGACGTACACAACCGAGAAGCACGGGGTGTGCTTTCCTTACGGCGGCATGCCGATCCGGCCTGAGTGGACCACTCTCGCGCCCTTGCCGCCCCTCGATGAGGCACAAGAGGAGGACGACTAATCAATGGGTGCCACGGCCTTTTTCAAAGATGTGTCGGACCCTTACAGCCGCAGGGCTCGGCTGTATCCCGGCTTAATCGTCACATTGCCCACAAGCATCCTCACAATCGTGCTCATCACAAGCAGGCCAACCTGGTGGAGCGCAGTCGTGGTTGTGATCGGCGCAAGCGGGGCAGCTTACTTTGGCGCGCAGCTTGTCCGCAGCGCGGGACGAGGCAAGCAGTCCGCCTTGTGGGCAAGCTGGGGAGGCGCTCCCACCACCCAGCTGCTCAGATTCCGCGGGGCTCAGAACCGCATCGCAGTACAGCGGCGGCACGATCAGCTTGCCCGGGTCTCTCCTGACTTGCTCATCCCGGACGAAGCCGCCGAGTCAGCAGATCCACGGTCCGCAGACGAGCACTACGAGACGGCCATACAGGCGCTCATCGAACGAACACGTGATCCCCGTCGCTTCGAACGCGTATTTGATGAGAACTGCCAGTATGGATTTCGCCGCAACCTGTGGGGATGTCGCACGATCGGCATATGGCTGGCGGCGATCGGCATGGTTGTCACTGCCCTATTGGGCGGGCTCGACGCGGCCGGCGTTCTAAATGTCTCCGTACTCGGACTTGCGCTCTCCGGAGGTATTGATATCATCCTGCTTCTTGTGCTCATATTCGTCGTTAGACCTGCTTGGGTTCGCGAAATAGCAGAGGCGTATGCAGAGCGTCTCCTTGGAACTCTCGAGATTCTGTAGGCACGTCATGCCACTCAAAGTTCATTTCCTCAACGTCGGACGCGGTGACTGTACCATTATCGAATTCCCGTCGGGCCGCGTCGGAATGGTTGATATCGATTATCTCAAGCTGCTTGATCCCGACACACGCAAAGAGTTGCTCCAAGAGTATAGAGGTTCGTCGGCCTACTTCGTGGACAAGCTGTTCAGGTCCGCGCAGGAGGTGGAGCGAGGCTTCATTGCCAAAGCAGAGGCGAGATTGACAGATCCGTTCGCTTATTATGACAGTTACATTGGTCGGTTCAAGGATATCTTCCGCCTCATCATTACGCACCCGGACATGGACCATATAACCGGGCTCTATCGGCTGCACGTGCTGGATACTGACAAAGACCTCATCTGCTTCTGGCACACAGGCTTCCACGACTTCAACCTCGCGGATACCACTAATCAGGAGTGGGCAGATTCACCGTACGACAAGCGAGACTGGACAACCTATAAGAGTCTCAGGCGCAGCGACTCCGATCCCAAGGCGCTGCAGAAATATCAGGGCAATGAGGGAAAGTACTGGACTGACGATGGCATCGAGATATGGGCACCCACGCCTAAGCTGGAGCAGCTGGCAGTTGACAGAGACGAGCCAAATATCCTCAGCATGGTGCTGAAGATCACATATAAGGGCAGATCAATAGTTCTTGGCGGCGATGCCACTGCGGACGAGACTTGGACTACCATCTACCCTCAGTTGGACCTGAGCGGCATAGATGTTCTGAAGGCCTCACACCACGGGCGTAAGACTGGCTACCACGGACCTTCCGTCAAGGAGATTTCGCCCTGGCTCACCATCACGTCTGTTGGCGAGGCAGAACATGACGCAACGGAGAACTACCGCCGATACTCAAAGCACACCGTCTCGCTTCGTAAGTCCGGCGACATACGCATCACGATCGAGGACAGCGGCAAGCTATTGTATTCGCCCAATATCGAGGAACACTGGAAGCCACAAAAGACGTGACGCACCAATGGCTAGTGCTCGCTGCCCTGCGTATCCCGCATCCGGACGCCCGAAGTGCCAGCCAGACAGTCCCCGTATTGACCCGGAAGTGACAACCGATCCGGGCCAGGGACCAACCCTGGTCGTAGAGTCGAGCCGACTCGGCGACCTGCTGCGTCTCCAGCCCTTGCCTCCGCATCCGTACGCCTTGGCGGTGAAGATGGCCTGAGACAGTCACCCGGTGGATCTTGAAACGGTCGGCTAGCTCGTAGACCGTTGCACCGGCTTTATACTCTGCGACCAGTTCGGCCACCCGTTCAGTACTGAGCCGCCGCACCGTGCCATGGAGCGTAGATGCTTCATCTACGCTCCGTCTAGCTGGTGAGGCTTCTTCGACACGTTTCGCCCACTCTGTCCAGTTCGAGTAACGTCCCAGCAGCTCCACCTGATGCGTGTTACTCGAACCCCGTCCTGGTACGCGAGGGTTCGGGTGGGACGCTTTTTCGCGTCGTGCTGCAGGCTGGCCCAGGTGAGGTGGTCAGATCATCACCAGGGGAATCAGATGCCAAGTCGGCGCAAGGTTAGGTTCAGCTATCCCACAGGTAGCCACAAACCTTGACAAACAAGGAGAAGCAGGCCGCACCGCACACCAACACGGTCAGAACGTTGACAAGCTTCCGCAACACAACGGCGACCTAGGCCATACTGTACGCACCGGCATCCTATGCGGGAAGCCGCGGCGGTGGGGGTGACCTATGCAGTGATAGGGCAGCTGCTGCAAACGTCTGACGATGGCCGACCAAGAACGCATCCGTTCGATCGTTGCCCGAGCCGCTCGTCCAGCCTCTGCGCAGCCCAATGGCACTAGGCGAGATGCGCTGCCACTTGATATGTAGTTTGCGAGCGCTCGAGAGATGAACCCGCACCTCGCCTGTCATTGTGTCAGCTGAGCACACAGTCCAATCCAGAGTGAAGCAAAGCTGCAAAGACGGCCTAGTCACGCGAGGAGTATACTAGTCGCAGTTCGGCCATCAATTTCTATATCTAATACATGAGTCACACATCCGATTCACACAGAAGGAGGCTACAGATGATAACTGAGGTCATCAGTCCCGAAGTCAAACAATGTCGAGTTGTGTGTGCTGACGGCGTTGAACTCCTTGGCCTCGTTTCGCCCCCGAACGGTCACAGCCAAGACGTTCCTATCCTGCTTTACCTACACGGGCAGTTCGATAACGCCTATCAGCAACGCGTTAATCACGTTCTTCTTGAGGCCACAGTAGACCGCGGCTGGGGCGCGGTACTCGCTAATACGCGAGGCCAAGACTATTATGCTTATCAGCGAAAATTCTCAAACGACAGCGACCCGGAAAGCTACACATGGACTCTCTTCGGATCCTCATTCGAGAAGGTAACCGAAGCGCCTCTGGACATTGAGGCTTGGACGCAATTTGCCGGTGAGGGACTCGGGCAACGGCGGAACGTCATCCTGATAGGCCATAGCCATGGCGCAGTAAAGGTTGCTAATTACCTGTCCGACAATAGTGCCAACAGCACGACTGTCCAGATCGTAGCAGCCGCCTTGCTATCTCCTTCGGATGATATTGGGGGTCAACGATCGAAACTAGGGACGCGCTATGGAGAAGCGCTAGACATAGCTAAAGGACTCGTGGAATCCGGACGAGGGCAATCATACATGCCCGAGTGGGCATACTCGTCCCCGATGTCTGCGGCGACTTACCTAGAGGCTTTTGACAAGCAATCACCACTGCGAGCCTTCGCGTTGCACGAGCCTGACTCGTCTCCCTTGACCGCGATGAAGGAACCTTGGGCCCTGCCGACCCTGGTCACATTCGGCGAGCATGACGGCGCAACTGCCGGAATGCCTTCGGAACAAGCAATCGCCATAATCGAGGCTCGTATCCTTCAAGGGGTTCCATCACTTTCAGGAAGCGTCATAGAGAGTGCCGATCACCACTACCGCTCAAAAGAACGCGATCTCGTAGCTACGATCCTGAACTGGGCCCAGGAAATCAGTCCTGGCATAGCACCTTCTTAGAGTGGAGACCCTGGCGTGGGCGGTCAATGCGCAAAAGATGCTGCTGTCCCTGCTCGCAACAATACCCTTGTCACTTCGCTTTACCTCTCTGCACGAAGCGTCATGGCGCGCGCTCCTTTTCAAGAAGTAGTGGATGGTGTCTGGGTAGTCACCCCGTATTTCCGGCCCACCCAAAATGAGCGAACTTTCTCTACACCATTCTTGCTCATAAATGCTCGGCGCCAGGGCTGCGCATACCTTCCGACCTCGCGGACGATACCTGATCCGAGAAATATTCTTGGAAAATCGCTCGAAGCGCTCATCTCTAGCGAGGGCCAGGACACTGCCGTTCGCATTGCTGCGCTTGATGCCGCAGTTGCCAGTGCCCGTCGGCGTGTGTCGGCAATGCAAGGAGTCGAATGCGAGTCACTTCGGATTAGCGGAAGTGTCAGGCATAAGGCCGAGGCACGCTCGACGCTTGTGGCGAGAGAGTGCGCTCGTCTGGTCCCTCCTGGCAGCACAGCTGGGTTAATTGGTTATTCGGGTCAGATTGAGCACGAGTTGTCGACCCTCTTTTCCATACAATCCTTCGATCTTGATCCGCAGATAATTGGTTATAATACGCCATCCGGATTTACCGTGCGCCATGGCGATGAGATCTATGGATGCGACCAGCTCTCGGGTCTGGTTGCGACCGCGATGACCCTGGTCACGGAGACTCTGGACCAATTGCTAGACCTTGCGGCGGCTAAAGGGATCCCATTAATTATCTACGCACAGACCGGGGCGAATCTCGGCCCCTTGCTCGTGACCGCTGGAGTTGATACTGTAATTGCGGAGCATATACCCTTCTATAACTTTGAAGGAAGCTCCACGATTACCGTGTCCAGGCGGCGAGATTGACCCCTCATAAAGACCGCGCAGGAGCGGGAAAGTCGGGGCACAGGTGAGCGAACTAACACCAAGCACCAAGCCCGCCCCGATGCACGTGTTGACATTTACCGACCTGATCTATGCTGCTCTTGCGGCGTATTCAATATCGGCGTTCGATATAGAAGCCTCCCAGCGGCATTGGCTTGCGGTTGCCTATCTGTTGGTGTCAGTAATATGGATGTTTTACGACTGGTATGCAAATCACTTTTTCGCCATTCAGGAGCACATGGGAGCGAAAAATATACCTCTGGACATGGTCTCGTTTGCCCAGTACGCAGGGCTGCTATTTTACAGTAAGTATGAATCCCCAGTGATATATATCTTCCTGGCCATTCGTGGACTGCGCGGAATCGTCTATAACGAGGTAGCCCTTCGGCAATGGCATGGAGTCCGGGATGCCGAGCGACTGCGTTCTTACAATTATTCGTCTGGATTTATGGTTGTAGCTTACAGCGCGCTCTACGTGATAGATCGAACTTTTGGCTGGCCGACCGTTGGTCCGCGTCTGGTCGTGGCGGTTCTCGTGTGGGTTATTGCGTATGGACTGGCGCTGTTGGCTGAGAACCGCTTTGTGCGCCGCTTGGAGCGCTCCACGGTACAGGGGCAAGGAAGGCAGATTGAGGATGATCACTCGATGGATCGCGATCGAGGTCGTCGGCCCAGTCCGATAGTGTTCGGCTTGGTTATACTATGGGTAATCTGGTGGAGGGTGAGAAATGATTCCAGACAAAGAGGGAGCCGCTACTAGTCCGGAGGGGACGTGCAGTTCCGTCCATGATGCCGCGTTGTTCTATGACGCCGTATCAAGCGAATTTGAGGATGAGTATTATGGTGCAAATGGTGATAACGCCATCCAGCTGGACGTCGCGCGATTTCGAGGACTTCTGGATCGTGTCCTTCTGCGCGGCGGTGTCGTCCTTGAACTGGGGTCAGGTACGGGCTACTGGCTGCGCTGGCTTAGGGAGTGCAAAGGCGCTACTGCGGTTGGTGTTGACCTGTCGGAAGAGATGTGTCGAAAAGCGAGGGCTCGTGGGAGCAAGTACGTTGTGGTAGCAGATCTGTCCGCTCTGCCCTTCCGAGAGGGAGCTTTTGACGCGGTCATCGCGCCTTACTGCGCCCTGGATCATGTTGAAGAGTACGAGCGCGCATTTCGGGAGATCGCACGAGTATCAGCAAGCTTGTCAAGACTGGTATTGATGGTAGATAACGCTGATCGCATGATAAGAATATATTGGCGTGTGGCGCATAAACGAGTGCAGTCACTGGGTGGAGACCCGCGGGCCGCTGGTATGTGGAGACATAGGGTCGATGGCGTTGAAGTTGAGGTATTCACCAAGATGTTCAAGGTTCGCGAGCTTAGGGTTCTTCTGCCGGACTTCAGGGTGCGGTTTTTCGGGGTTGGCTTCGTGACTCCGCTGATGCCAAGGTGGGCACGCCGCAAGGGATCACGATCGACGCTGCTCATGGCTGTGATCAGGCCGGTAGAGGCACTTATGTCTCGGTGCACGCCGCGGCTGTCGGCGCTCTTGGTCGTGTACGGTCATAGGCGGCGGGCCTTGCCAGACCAAGCTGTGACCGAGCCTTCCGAATGAAGTGTTGGGCGTACGTAGGTGGCAGCAATGGCCCTGTTCGCGGCGAGCGTGGGATGGGGTTGAGGAACGACAGGTCTCTGAGGGCAAGGATTAGCGAGTAGAAGATCGTGGGAGACCAGACCCTACGCTGCGATGGTCGCTAACCGTCCCGGCCGCTCGTCGTCATGGGATAGGGTAAACCGGTGCCTAGTGACGATCAGTACACCACTACGTCAAGGGGAACACGCTGCACGACGGTCCCAGACGGAGACATCAGCAATCCCGCGTCTCGTAAACGCGGCCAAGAGCATGGGCCACTGACGGCAAGCAGGCAGATGAGTCGTGCAAGCGTCGCCCGGCTGGTCGCTATGGCCCTAATCTATGGCTCCGGGTTTCTCTGGACTAAGCTGGCAATACGCAGCCTTGACCCAGCCCAGCTAGTCCTCTGTCAGCTTTGCTTCGCCGCTCTCGTTCTTCTAATCGCAGTTGCGGCTCGCCGTGTACGGCTACCCAAGACACTTGGGCCTTGGGCGCATCTAACAGTCATGGCGATAATATCTAACATTGTCCCATACTTCTTGTTTGCATGGGGCGTACAGCGAACTCCTTCAAGTGTAGCCGGCGTCGTGTTGGCTACCACACCGCTCCTGACACTCATGCTTGCTTTCGCTACCGGATCGGAATATCTCTCCGGGCTGCGCGTGGGCGGGCTCGTTCTGGGCTTCTTTGGTGTTGTGATGCTTGCCGCGCCCTGGCGCAGTACCGTCGTTCATGGCGCCATTGCTGGTACTGGCGCCTGCCTGTTGGCTGGGATCTGCTATGCAGTCTCGTACGTGTATAGCCGACGTTTTCTCACCGGCCGAGGCGTGAGTCCATTGGCCCTGTCGGCAGGCCAACTAAGCATTGCCGCCCTCCTTCTTGGGATCACCGCGCCCATCACGTTCCGCGAACTACCTACGCTAGGCCCTATCACCATTGTTAGCGTAGTACTGCTAGGCGTCTTGTGCACAGGGATTGCCTATGTGCTGAACTACCGACTCATCCAGGATGAGGGTGCTTCAACGGCATCGACCGTCAATTACCTATTTCCGATAGTCGCAGTTTTCCTTGGTGTTAGCATTCTCAACGAGCCAATAACGTGGAACCTACTTGCGGGCTCGATTCTAGTCTTTATGGGGGTTGCAGTCTCTAGGGCACGAACATCCAGGACTAGCGTCCATGTTCCTTGATCTTGATTGGATGTGTGGGAAAACCCCGCGATTAGGGGCGGTCTCGTGGCAGGGCTCTTCCCCCAGGGCCCCGGCAAAGTAGCGAAATGTCCGAGTTGCCTCCCGTCGCGCTCTCGCTACACCACGCACGAACTGCCTATGACCTGAGACCGAGGCCAACGGAGCTGCTGGTACGAACCAGGACAAATCTCGACTTTGCCGGGACCCTGGCTCTTCCCCAGAGGCTCAAGCGACGCGGGTCTGTCGTACAGGTGCCGTGCGGCTGCCCGCAATTGGCTTAAGGAGAATGCTTCGAAGCGGGCCAGCGCCGCCCGACACCTCGACTTCTCAGTATCCGCTTCACACTGCTCTCGCCGATGGCGTAGGACTCCGCCAGATCCTTGATCATCGCACCGTTTGCAAATTTCCTCACCATCTCGTCCATGTCCACCCTGTCGCGGATGCGCGGCTGTCTCGCGCCGCAAAGCGCCTGGTGGTAGGCCGACCGCCCCTCTGTTGGTCGAGTCACCAGCGCCTCAGCGAGATCAACTTGGGCCCTTACCGTGCGGTTCGACAACTGACCCCTTAGGTCCACGTGGAGGTCATCACGTTTTACCGGTATCCATGTTCACGTATGGGGCTGACATTTTGGTCCCTGGCCCTGCCAGCGCCACGGCGAATGAAGATATTGAGGACAACCAAGTCTGCGCCGCGCTGACCCGGCCTTTCGCGATTCTGCTCGACCCCGACGTCCACGAACGCGCTCAAACCTGGGCCGACGACCCCGCCGGCAGTATCACCACACGCGAAACCCATATCGCATGTCGAGCGGGACGAGTCGAAACGGATGAGAAAACTCGTCTCACGGTATCCGCGAGGACCTCAGTCAAGTGCCGACGTAGACCGCGAGGTGCTCGCCGGTGAGGGTGGAGCGGGCGGCGACGAGGTTGGCGGGCGTGCCCTCGAAGACGATCCGGCCGCCGTCGTGGCCGGCGCCGGGGCCGAGGTCGATGATCCAGTCGGCGTGCGCCATGACCGCCTGGTGGTGCTCGATGACGATGACCGACTTGCCGGAGTCGACGAGCCGGTCGAGCAGGCCGAGCAGCTGCTCGACGTCTGCGAGGTGGAGGCCGGTGGTCGGCTCGTCGAGGACGTAGACGCCGCCCTTCTCGGCCAAGTGGGTGGCCAGCTTGAGCCGCTGCCGCTCGCCGCCGGACAGCGTAGTGAGCGGCTGGCCGAGGCTGAGGTAGCCGAGCCCGACGTCGGCGAGCCGGTCGAGGATGGCGTGCGCGGCCGGCGTGCGCGCCTCGCCGGCGCCGAAGAACTCCTCGGCCTCGGTCACCGACATCGCGAGCACCTCGCTGATGTCCCGGCCGCCGAGCTTGTACTCGAGCACGGTGGCCTCGAACCGCTTCCCCTCGCACTCCTCGCAGGTGGTGGCGACGCCGGCCATCATCGCCAGGTCGGTGTAGATGACGCCGGCGCCGTTGCAGTTGGGGCAGGCGCCCTCGGAGTTGGCGCTGAACAGCGCCGGCTTCACGC
>WNGL01001216.1_pt1 | contig 33617 bp, 32 predicted proteins | sample 5400591 | NCBI WGS metagenome assembly WNGL01 (sample SAMN13153377, study PRJNA577476) | soil metagenome | isolation source: 80 cm soil or saprolite under Garry oak tree replicate 1 | place: USA:California | collected 2016-06-15
GTGTGGCATACCGGGGAAGAGCTGGGGCTGTTCGGATCGCAGTACTTCACCGATCATCCCACCGTGACGCGCGATTCGATCGTCGCGCAGCTCAACATGGACATGGTGGGGCGTGGCCGCGCCGACGACGAGAACGGCGGCGGGCCGGGATACCTGCAGCTCATCGGCACGCGCCGCCTGTCGACCGAGCTCGGCGACCTGATCGAGACGGTGAACAAGGCGCGGAAGCAGCCGTTCTCATTCGATTATCAGTTCGACGCGACCGGCCATCCGGAGCAGTACTACTGCCGCAGCGATCACTACATGTACGCGCGCTACGGTATTCCGATCGCGTTCTTCACGACGGGGAACCACCGCGATTACCATCAGGTGACCGACGAGCCGGAGTACATCGACTATGACAAGCTGGCGCACGTGGCGCAGTTCGTGTACGACATCGCGACGGCCGTGGCCAACCTCGATCATCGCGTCGTGGTGGACAAGCCGAAGCCCGATCCGCACGGCAACTGCGTGCAGTAGCTGCCTGCCGACTGGCGGTGCGGTCTCTGAGCTCCGCACCGCCAGTTTGCCACCGTGCCCAAGTCTACAGGTATCCGGTCTTCGCTATCCGGTATTCGCGGGTGCCTGTTTGGCTTTGAGCGCTCGAATCAAGCCTGCCAGTAAGCAGCTAACTTGAGTGGCACGTCTCAACAGGGCGTCGGCAGTCTCTCCGTCGATATAACCCAGCCTTTTGGCGATTAGCAGCTGAGTTTCAACCTCCGTGAGCGATCCCTTGGCGATGGAAAGGTGACTGAGGAAGCCACGGACCCCCATCCGTCCTCTACCCTCCGCGATGTTTGACGGAACCGACACGGCGCTTCTTTTAACCTGCGCGGTCAAGCCGTAGCGCTCATCGAGCGGGAATGTCCTGGCCGCCGTGCAGCATTCCACAGCGAGATCCATGGCTCGCTGCCACACTTCGAGATCCCGATAACTTCGGATCGGTGCCTTGTCTCTCGACATCTTCACAACATGATGTGGCCTGGCTGGAGTGCGTTACCATTACATGGCAGGGACAGTCTGTTTTAGCGCGTTCTCCGGACAGCTAATACCGAATACCGAAGACCGAATACCGAAGACCGGATACCGAAGACCGGATACCGAATACCGATTAGGGGCTACCAGGTTGCGGGGGTGGAGAACCCGAGGCGCCGAGGTAATCGACGGTGCCGTCCTCGTGGACGGCGAAGTGATAGAACCGTCGTCCGATGCAGCCAGCGGGACAGTCTCCGTACCCGACACTGTAGTCGAGCAGAATCGGATCGGCGCGTGACGCCCGAATGTCGTTCCCGTCACCCCCCATACCGTCAGGCTCGGAATAACGGATGCCCGCAATTCCCTCGAACAGGTGCGCGAGCGCGGCGATGTTCAACGTTGCGGCGGACCGCAGCACGATGAGCATCTCATTCGAGGTAGACAGCGGGTATTTCCAGTCCAGAGAAAGCCCGTAGTCCTCGAGCAGACGATCTACGCGCGCGTTACCGGTAGGCAGTTCCCCGTTCACGAGTCGCTGCACCCATTCCTGATCCGCGGAGGCCTGCAACAGCAGCCGGTGCGTTTCCGGCTGGCCGAAGGTGTGAATGCCATAGACGTCCACAACGGTATCGCGCGCGCCCAGGCCGTCCGCGTTGAATACCTGGACGAGCGCAGCGTAGTAGGTGTCGATCAGCTCTGCATTAATCGCGATGTCGCCGTAGCCGCCCGGCCGGGCCTGCAGCTCGCGAAGCGCGAGGCGAGCGGCATCTTCACGGTACAAGACACGCAGCTCAGCCGGCACCCGCGAGTCGTCGACGCTCGATTGCATGGAGCGCGGCGCGGTCGCGGTATCGCAGGCTGCGAGCACTACGGCAGCGGTGAGCAAGAACGTCACAGGTTTCATGAGACTCTCCGGGTGCGCATCATCTGAGAGATGATACCTTCCCATCATGCCTGCGGGTTACAGTCAACGTTCGCTGGTCGAGAAGCTGGGCATCAAGGCCGGAACCCGGATCGCAATTCTCCATGCGCCAAAGGGTTACCGCGCAACTTTGGGGACGCTCCCACGTGGCGTCACGTTGATCTCGGCGGCCCGGGGCGTCCTGCCGTTCATCCACTTCTTCACTGCCGACCGTGCCCTGCTCGAGCGGCAGCTCCCCGTGCTGTTGCGCGCACTGGCGCCCGACGGTGCCTTGTGGGTCTCGTGGCCAAAGAAAGCCTCCGGTGTTCCGACCGATATGACCGAAGACGTGGTACGGGCCGTTGCCCTGCCTACCGGACTGGTGGATGTGAAGGTCGCTGCGATCGATGACGTGTGGTCCGGCCTCAAGCTGGTGCGGCGCCTGAAAAACCGCTGAGATCCTTTACGTTACAAAGTACTTGACAACAGAGCGTCCCCGCTCCAGCTTTCCAGCATGACGTCCCCGCAGCCGCTGCGTGACCGCGCGCTCGACAACCTCAACTTCATCCGCTCCACGATGGAGCGGGCCGGCTCGTTCACGGCCGTCCCTGGATGGGGCATGGTCGTGCTCGGCGTGACGGCGCTGGCCGCCTCGGCGATTGCGGGATCCCTGCCCGTCGCACCCGTCTACGGTGAGCCGCACAGTCGCTGGCTCTGGGTCTGGATGTTCGAAGCCTTGCTCGGCGCCGGGGTTGGCGTCGCCGCTCTGCTGTACAAGGCGCTGCGCGCCGGCGACGCGATCGTCCACGGCCCCGGGCGACGCTTTGGACTCAGCGTGCTGCCGCCGTTCATCGTCGGGGCGCTGCTGACGTACGTGCTCTGGCACGCAAAGCAGCTCGCACTACTCCCAGCAGTCTGGTTGTTGTGCTATGGCACCGGTGTGGTCACAGGCGGCGCATTCTCGATGCGAGTCGTCCCAGTGATGGGAATCTGTTTCATGATCCTGGGCACGGTGGCGCTGTTCACGCCGGCCGCCTGGCAAGCCTGGCTCCTCGCAGTCGGTTTCGGCGGCCTGCACATGCTGTTTGGGCTGATCATCGCACGGAGGTACGGTGGCTAAGAGCAACACGGCGCGGATCACCCGCGCAGCACCGGAACGACCGGTGAAAACGAAAGCGCAACCGGCGCCGGCGGATCTCGACCGGCTGATTCACGAACGCGTGCGGCTCGCGATCGTGAGTGCGCTCGCGGTGCGCGAGAGTCTCACGTTCAACGAGTTGAAGGCGCTGCTCAAGACGAGCGACGGCAATCTCAGCGTCCACGCGCGCAAGCTCGAGGACGCCGAGTACATCACGTGCGATAAATCCTTCGAAGGCCGCGTCCCCAAAACGGAATACCGACTCACCGCCTTCGGCAGGCGGGCGCTCGAGCGCTACCTCGATCACATGGAAGCGTTGATCCGCGCGACTCGCGAAGGGGCACGCTGACGTGGACACTTTTTTTTGCGGGATTGCTTTATGAAGCAAAGTACTTCTTTCCACGTCGCCATCGTCATGGACGGCAACGGGCGCTGGGCGACGCGCCGGGGGCTGCCGCGCGCCGCCGGCCACCGCGCCGGCGCCGAAGCCGTGCGCCGCGTGGTCCGGATCGCGCCCGGGTGCGGCATCACCGCCCTCACGCTGTATGCCTTCTCGTCCGACAACTGGACCCGGCCGGCCGCCGAAGTCTCGACATTGATGCGCCTGTTCGCGCGCCATCTGCGGACCGAGACGGCGGAGCTCGCCGCGCAGGGCGTCAAGCTCACCGTCATCGGCCGGCGCGACCGCCTGCCCCACTCGCTCGTCACGGCGATCGCGGCCGCGGAGCACGGAACGGCGGGCGGGACCCGTCTCGACCTGCGGATTGCGGTCGATTACTCCGGCCGCGCCGCGATTCGTGCCGGCGACCTGCTCCCCGATGTCGATCTCTTGATCCGCACCGGCGGTGAGCAACGGCTGTCCGACTTCCTGCTCTGGGAATGCGCCTACGCCGAGCTGTGGTTCACCGAGCGGATGTGGCCGGACTTTGGCGCGGCGCATCTCGCCGCCGCGATCCACGAATTCCACTCACGCGACCGCCGCTTCGGCGGTTTGCCCACGCGGGAGGCCGTATGACGGCGCTACCAACCGTCTCTGCGCGCACCAAGCTGGGCCTCGAGATCCTGGCGTTCGGCGCTGCCGGCGGATTGATCGGCGACGCCTTGCTCCGCGCGATGCCCTGGGGGTTGAACGTGGCGCTCGGCACCGCGGGCCTGGTCGGTGCCGGCGCCTGGCTCGTCCGCCGCCACCGCATCACACCTGGGCCCGACACCGCCTGGCTCGCGATTACAGCGTTGCTGCTGGGCGCGGCCTTCGTGCGGCGCGACGCCGCTGACCTGGCCCAGTTCGACATGCTCGCGCTCGTCGGGGCGCTGGCCTTCGCCGCCGCGAGTCTGCAGGGTGAGCGCATCATGCGCTGGAGCGTGATCGATTACGTGCGGGTCGGCGTGACGGCCACCATCGCCAGCATCGTCGGCGGACTGATCCTGATCGGCCGGGACATCGATTGGCGCGAGATGCCGCGCGAGGGACGCCTGCGCCAACTGCGCGGCGTGCTGGCCGGCATCGTCATCGCGGCGCCGCTGCTGGTCGTCTTTGCGGCATTGTTCGCGGCCGCCGACCAAGTCTTCGCCAACGTGCTCCAGAATCTCCTCGTGTTCGACGCCGCCAACATCGTGACGCACACCTTTTTCATTTTCTTCTGGGGCGCGCTGACGGCCGGCTGGCTGCGCTGGAGTCTGATCGGCCGCCCGGTCGCCGGCCCAAAGATGGAATACCTCCCACCCACCGTCACGCCGTTTGTCGTGGCGCTGGGACTGCTCAACGCGCTCTTTCTGCTCTTCGTCGTCGTGCAGCTTCGCTACTTCTTCGGCGGCGCCGCGCTCGTCGAGCAAACCGGCGGGCTCACCTACGCCGAGTATGCGCGTACCGGGTTCTTCCAACTGGTCACGGCGAGCGGTCTGGTCCTGCCGGTGCTCCTGGGGGCCGATTTCATGGCGCGCGGCGGCACCACGCCCCAGATCCGGACGATTCGCCAGTTCTCGGGCCTTCTCCTCGTGCTGCTGACGGTCGTCATGGCGTCGGCACTGGAGCGCATGCGCTTATACGTGTCGGCGTTCGGGCTCTCGACCACGCGCCTGTACGCGACGGCATTCATGGTTTTCTTGATCGGCGTATTCGCGTGGTTCGCGTGGACGGTGCTGCGGGGCACCCGTCACCGCTTTGCGTTCGGCGCGCTCACGCAGGGTCTCGCGGTGCTCGCCGGCCTCCATCTCCTCAACCCGGACGCGTTCATCGTGAAGACGAATCTCCGCCGTCCTGCGGCCGAGCGTCCCTTCGATGCGAAGTACGCGCTGACGCTGGGTGGGGATGCGGTGCCGCCGCTGCTCGCCGCGCTCCCAGCGCTCGGTGCGGAGGACCGTTGCATCGTCGTGCACGGTCTGGTGGCCCGCTGGGACAAGGAGGAGTCCGATTGGCGCACCTGGAACTGGAGTCGCGCGCGCGCCCGGGCACTCGTCCGCCATCAGGCCGACGCCTTGAAAGCGTCGTGTCCGACCAAACCCGGGGAGCAGCGCAATGATCACTGACGGCTTGAATCCGTTCACCGTGCTTCTCTTTATCAGCGCCGTGCTTGGCGGCGCGACGCTCATGGTTCTGTACCTGATCGCGCGAGTCGCCAAGCGTGAGCCGTTCGCGCGGATTACGCTGTGGACACTGGTGGGCGGAGCGGGACTGTACCTGCTGCTCTTCCTCGGCGCCTCGGTGTTCAGCCACAATCGCGTGCTGGCTCCCGGCGAGGAGAAGCACATCTGCGAGATCGACTGTCACCTGGCCTACGCGGTCGCGGCGAGCAAGTCGGAATCCCTGCCGAGCGGGCTGGTGCGGCACACGGTGACGGTCAAAGTGCGATTCGACGAAGCGACGATCTCGTCCCGTCGACCACGGGACGCGACGCTTACACCCAACAGCCGGTACGTGGCGTTAGTGGATGATGGCGGCAACCGATACCCGGGATCGACCGACGGTTTGAAGCGCAAGCTGATTCCCGGCGAGTCGTATACGACCGACATCACGTTCGAAGTGCCCGCGAACGCAATGGGCCTGCGACTGGTGCTCCGCAACGACGATCCCGAAACGGCATTCATCATCGGGCATGAAAACAGCCTGTTTCACGGCACGACAACATTTCGCTTGCCAGGATAGGTGTCAGGTCTCTGGTGTCAGGGACGACGTGCCTTGAGTGCTCGGACGAGACCGGCAAGAAGACGTCCGACGTCTCCGCTCAAGTTTAGCCCGTGCCCTAACGCGGCCTGATCGATGTATTGCCTTCGGGAAGCGATCGCGAATTGAGTCTCAAGCTCCATCAACGACCCGTTCGCAATCGACAGGTGATGGAGATACTCCCCGAGGTGTTCCCTTCCATGTCCCTCCGCGATGTTGCTGGGGACTGATACTGCGGAGCGCTGCATCTGACTCGTCAGTGCAAATCGCTCGTCTTTAGGAAACGATTTTGCGACCTCGTAGGCGAAGTCGGTAAGGTCCATTGCGCGCTGCCAAACAACCAAGTCGCGATACGAAAGGACGCGGGCTCGCGCGATGGTCATGCCTTAAGAATCGTGTGCCAACCTCGTTCTTGGTGGACCATTCGACCGCCCGTGAGCGCATTCGAGCGCAGACCTGACACCAGACACCTGACACCTATCAGGTGGTTAGATTCCTAGTCCATGCCAATCCGCATCACCCAAGTCGATTCCTTCACCGATCGGCCGTTCGCCGGCAATCCAGCCGCCGTCTGCATCCTCCCAGAGGCCGCCGAGCCGGCCTGGATGCTCAACGTCGCGCGCGAGATGAATCTCGCCGAGACTGCGTTCCTGGTTCCTCAACGCGACGGCTACGATCTCCGCTGGTTCACGCCCGCCGTCGAAGTCGATCTCTGCGGCCACGCGACGCTCGCCAGTGCGCACGTGCTGTGGGAAGACGGTCACCTCAAGCCGACTGAGCAAGCGCGCTTTCACACCAAAAGCGGGCTGCTCACGGCCGACCGCCGCGACACGTGGATCGAGCTCGACTTCCCCGCCACGCCTCCGGCGGTCGCATCGCCGCCGGCCGGCCTCCTCGAGGCGCTCGGCGCGAGAGCGACGTTCGTCGGCCGCAGCCGCTTCGATTACCTGGTCGAGGTGGAGACCGAAGCGACAGTGCGCGGGTTGACGCCCGATCTCACCGCCGTGAGCCGCGTCGACGCACGTGGCGTAATCGTGACGAGTCGGAGTAACGGAAAGAGCGGCCACGATTTCGTGTCGCGCTTCTTCGCGCCGCAATCGGGCGTTCCGGAAGATCCCGTCACCGGATCGGCACACTGCGCGCTCGCACCATACTGGAGCGCGAAGCTCGGCAAGACAGAGCTCGTCGCGTATCAGGCGTCGCCACGCGGTGGCGAGCTGCGGCTGCGGTTGGTCGGTGACCGCGTCAAAATCGGCGGCCAAGCCGTCACGGTGTTGCGCGGCGAACTGACGACGGACAGCTTGGGCGCGTGACCGAACCTCGCGCCGCACAATCCCCCCGCAGTCGCGTCATCGGCTATCTGTCCGCGCTCGGCGCGGGCGCGACGTGGGGCACCACGGGCCCGCTCTCGACGGGACTGTACGGCCTCATGCCCGCCACGAGCATCGGTTTCTGGCGCGTCCTGATCGGTACCGTGGCGCTGGCGATCTGGGGGATCGTGTTCCGCCGTGACATGTTTCGTGCTGACCGCCGCGGCTGGCTGATCGTGGGACTCGGTGGCGGCGCGATGGTGGCGCTTTTCGAGATCGCCTACCAGTACGCGATCGCGGGGGTCGGGGTCGCCGGCGCCGCGGCCCTCCTCTACACCGCCCCCGTGATGGTGGCGGTGCTGGCGCGCGTGATTCTCAAAGAAGCACTCACGCCCACGCGCGTCGCACTCGCGGTCCTCGTGATGATCGGCGTCGCGCTCACCGTAACCGGCGGCAGCAACGCCGGTGCCGAGGCGGCGCGCATGGGGCTCGCGGCCGGAATTGCCGGCGGGCTCCTCTCGGCGTTGAGCTACGCGCTGACGTCGTTGATGGGGCGGTGGGCGGCTCCGCGGTACGGCGCCGTGAAGGTCCTGTTCCTGGAAGCGGTCGGCGGCGTCGTCCTGATCTGGATTGCGTTGACGATTTGGGGGCGACCCGCGACGTTGCCCCCTTCGGGGGCAGCCTGGCGCGGCCTGCTGGGACTCGCCGCCGGCTCCGTGATCGCCGCCAACCTGTTGTTCTTTGGAGCGATGAAGCGCATCGAGGCCGCGCCCGCCTCAGTCGCTGCCACGATCGAACCGGTCGTGGGATCATTGTTGGCGCTGCTGCTCTTCAGTCAGCGCCTCACGGCGCTCGGGTGGATCGGCCTGCTGATGGTCGTGAGCGGTGTCGCCGCCGGTTACCTCCTCGAGGGGCTGAAGAAACCGCTCGAGCCGGACGTCGAGGAGACCGCGCGTCCCGTTTAGCGGCCGGTGGGAGTCTCAACCTCCCGAAGTTGTCCGCTGTAGAAGTTGGGTTTGCCGGACGCCTGTAAGAGTCCGTGCACCACGAACTCGAGACCCACGAAGAAGACACCACCCCACAGCAGCGGCGGTAGGTCGGCCGTGTTGCGACCGTACAAGAGCAACACCCAGCGCCCCAGCTCGTAACACCACAAGCCGCCGGCAAACCAGCCAAACACGCGGATAATCTTGCCCCCCGGGGTCTCGATGCCGGGAATCTTCAGCAGCAACGTTTCGACCAGGTGGCCGACGTACGTGAAGGAAAAGGCGATCGTAAACGCGTCCAAGAACTGCCAGCCGAACGCGCCATGACCGGGGAGCACCGCGGCCAGCAGCAGTGCCAGCGGCACCGCCAGCAGCGTGTTACGGGTGAGCGCTTTCATGCAGATGCACCTCCAGCCAGTCGAGGACCGTGCCCCACCAGATGCGGCGATTGCGTGGACGCAGCACCCAGTGTCCTTCGTCGGGGAAGTACAGGAATTTCGCGTCGACTCCCATGCGCTTCGCGGCCGTGAACGCCTGATAGCCTTCGGAAAGATCCACGCGGTAGTCCAGCTGGGAATGCACGATCAGCATCGGCGTCTTCCAGTTGCTCACGAAGTTCAGCGGCGACCACTTCTCGTACAGCGCGCGGTTGGCGTACGGCGTGCCGCCGAACTCCCAGTCGGTGAACCAGAGCTCTTCCGTCGAGCCCGCCATACTCGTGGTGTTGAACACACCGTCGTGGTCCACCAGCACCTTGAAGCGATTGCTGTGCCCGGCGATCCAGTAGACCATGTACCCGCCGTACGACGCGCCCGCCGCGCCCATGCGCGTCGAGTCCACGTACGGCAGCCGGGCGACGACGTCCACCCCTTTCATCACGTCTTCGTACGGGTAGTCGCCCCAGTGCTGGGAGATCGCGTCGGTGAACTTCTGGCCGTAGCCGGTCGAGCCGTGGAAGTTCACCTCGGCGACGACGAATCCCCGGGCGGCGAACATCTGGTTATTCCACCGCGGACCCCAGCTGTCGGTCCACGCTCCCTGCGGGCCGCCGTGAATGAGGTAGATGAGCGGATACGTGCGCGTGGGGTCGAAGCCCGGCGGCTTCTGGGACCACCCGAACACCGAGTCGCCCAGTGCGCCGACGAACCCGAACTCCTCGAGCGGCGGGAGATCGAGCGTCGCGAGGGCGGAATCGTTGTGATGGGTCAGCGCCTTCCCCGAGACCCAGACCTCCGGTGGCTGCGTGTTGCTTTGGTGGAGATAGACCAGCGTGCGATTGTCGGGTCCCACTTGTGTCCCGGTATTCACGCCACCTGCGATGAGACGGGTGCGTTTATATCCGGGGATATCGATCCGATAAATGTTGTCGCGTCCGCGCTCTTCGACGACGGCGTAGATGCACCGCGAGTTCGGACACCACATATAGGATCCGACGGACAGGTTCCAGCCCGCGGTGGCTTCGCCTGATTGTCCCGAGGCGTTCGCTGGGCGCCGACCGCGACCGCCAGGCAGGGCAAGCAGTATTAGCCGCTGACGGTCCGCCTCGAATCCCGCGCGTTCCATCGAGAGCCACGCGAGCATCGTCCCGTCCGGCGAAAACCGCGGTGTGTTTTCAGCGCCACGCTCGGCTACGGTCGAGATCGACCGGAGCATGGCTCGTTCGGGGCCGATCAAGTAGATGTCGACGTTCGTGTTGTCCGCAACGGTGGAATCGCCATGCATGGCCACAGCGATGACTTCGCCGTCAGGCGACACTGCAACGTCGCCATCGCCGCCCGTCGCGATCGCCGGCACGTCGTGATCGACGGGCGTGAGGTCCGTCGCTTTCCCCGTTGCCACGTCAACGCGGAACAGATGCTGCCGCTTCCCTGCCCGAAAGTCGTCCCAGTGCCGCCACATCAGACCAGTCCATATGCGTGCTTCGGTCGAATACTCGCCGTTGCGCTGATCGATCTCCTGGTGCTCCGGCCATTTGATGTCGCTCACGACCAGGAGGGCCGAGCCATCGGGCAGCCACACGGGATCGGATGCGCCGTCGGCGAGACTCGATACCTTGCGCGCGTCTCCTCCCGCGATCGGGAGCAGCCACACCTGCGCCCCGCCTTCCCGCGTCGAGATAAACGCGAGCGTCTTGCCGTCGGGCGACCAGCGGGGCTGGCGGTCCGAGCCCGGCCCACCCGTGAGGGCCCGCGCGCTGCCGGTCGCGACCTCGACGACCCAGACGCGCGAGACGTTCCGGTTGTCCTGGAGCGACGGAGTCGAGACCGTGTAGGCGACCCACTTGCCGTCCGGCGACAGCTGCGGATCGCTGACGGACTTGAGCGCGATGTAGTCTTCGAACGTGATGGCGCGCTTTTGGGCGGCAACGACGGTTGGAATGTTGGAAAGTTGGAATGTGAGAACGATTCCGAGAATCAAGGTCCTTCCAACATTCCAACGTTCCATCATTCCCCCTCAGTATTCAGGATGTGTAAGTATCGCTCGGACCAGATCGTCGAACAGCTGGGATTCCGGCGTCACGTTGCCGTCCGCATCGGTGTGCACGTTCCACGCGGCGAGCTCGTTCAGCGCGGTCGCTTCCTCATACGTGAGATGCAGCACGTGGCCGTTCGCGCTCCTTCCCGCCTTGTCGAGCACGTTCTTGAGCACGTCGGGCAAGTGCTTGGCATTGCGCACCGCGTCGTACTGTTGCCTAGTCACCGTGAGGTCCATGCGCTAATCTTGGTACCTTCGTTCTCACCCGCAACCCAGAGACCCAATGCCGCGGACCGCATTCCTCTCGACCGGCTTTCATGTCCCATCGCATGTCGTCACGAACGACGACCTCGCGAAGATCATGGACACGTCCGACGAGTGGATCTTGCAGCGCAGCGGCATCAAGACGCGCTACTGGGTCGACAAGGGCGACACCGGTGTCGCACTCGCGCGCGAGGCGTCGCAGAAAGCGCTCGACAAAGCGGGGCTCGCGCCGGCCGACATCGATTGCATCATCTACTGCACGTGCACGCCCGATCACTTCGAGCCCGGCAACGGCGTCTTCCTGCAGCGCGAGCTCGGCCTCACCGATATTCCCGCCGTCGACGTGCGCAATCAATGCAGTGGGTTCATCTATGGATTGTCCATCGCGGACGCATGGATCCGCACGGGTCAGTACAAGAACATCCTGTTGGTCGGCGCCGAGGTGCATTCGCGCGGCCTCGACAAGACCACGCGCGGGCGGGATACGGCAGTGCTCTTCGGCGACGGCGCGGGCGCCGCCGTGCTCGGACCGGTGGACGATGACGGCCGCGGCGTGCTGTCCACCCACATCTTTGCCGACGGGCGGTACGCCGAGAAGCTCTGGGTCGACGGCCCCGGCCTGGCGCACGACCCGTATGTGAGTGTCGAGATGCTGGAGCAGGGACTGCATCGCGCCGTGATGGAAGGACGCGACGTCTTCAAGTTCGCGTCCATCAAGATGCCAGAGTCGATTGCCATCGCGCTTAAAACCAACCGCCTCACTCCCGCCGATATCAACTTGCTCGTCCCTCATCAAGCCAACCAACGCATCATCGAGATGGTCCAGAAGGCCGCGGGTCTGCGCGACGACCAGGTCTACAGCAACATTCAGAAGTACGGCAACACCACCGCCGCCTCGATTCCCATCGCGCTCGACGAAGCGCTCGCGGAGGGCCGGCTGAAGCAAGGGGACCTGCTCGTGCTCACGGCGTTCGGATCGGGCTTTACGTGGGGAAGTGCGGCGATTCGCTGGTAGAATCGATCTCCTTCAACTCCTTGAGCTCGCGCGCAGCGCCGGCCGCCAGCGGCGAGCCCCGATAGCGCTCCACAAAGCGCGCCAGCTCCACCTTCAGCCGGCCCGTTCGCCCCGTTTTGCGATATACATCGATCAGCCCGTTCGTCGCACGCATCTGTTCCCGCGCGCTCGCGGGCGGCTCCGCGCCACGAATCTCGAGATAGAGGCGCTCGGCTTCATCGAACCCCTGGAGGTGCATCTCGAGGAGGTGCGCCAGCTGCAACCGAGCCTCATGGTCGCCGGGCTCGATCCGCAGATGATCGCGGAACCAGTCGGCTGCCTCGGCATACTTGCCCTGCACGATCAGCACGTCCTGCCGCGGATACGTCGGCGGCGGTGCAATGTCGCCGTCCGCGAACATCGTTTTGACGAGCAGGACGGACGCCTCTCCGACGGCGCGGTGAATCACGAAGATCCCGCCGATCGTCACCGGCACGTTCAGGACGAGCAGGACGACGAACATGCCGGGCGAAATCCATCCCTGCTTGAGCATGAAGAACCACAGCCCGGAGAGCATGATGAAACACGCCGGGCCAAACCACGTTGCCACCCGCAACAGCCCAATGGCATCGGTTGCATCGGTGTACTGGGGACCTTTGGCCATCGCGTCCACGATTGCGCCTGAAACGCCCCCTGCGCAAGTTGCGTACAGAGCGGTACCTACAGGAGAACATGATGATCGGACTCATCGTCACAGCCGCCGCTCTCGTCGGCGGCTTCGTTGTCGCACGGGATTTCGTTCGGCGCCGGTTGCGCTACGTCGATGCGATTCAGCGACCGTCGGCCCCCCTCATCGCGGGAGCAGCGGCAGCGGTCGTGGCACTGCCGGTGGCGCTGTTGCCGGTCGTGACCATCGGAACGGCAGTCGCGTTGGGAGTGGGTGTTGCGGGTGGGGTGGCGAGCGGGCGCAACGCGCTACCGCCCCCGACTAGCTAGCTCGCAGCGCCTCGGGACGCCCCGCGATAACACGCAAGGCGCGCACCGCTTCACGCGCGAACGTCTTGCCGGCGCCCTTCTCGAGTTCTTCCAGCGCACTCCAGCGCGTGAACGCCGGCCGCACCGGCGTAGCCATCTGCAATGTCTCAAACGCGTCGGCCACCGCCAGAATCTTCACGGGTGTAGCCATTGGCAGCGCCTCGATATCCCAGTCGTCGCCGACGATCTCATAGTAATGCGAGTACTCGGCGATGATCTCGGCGGCGCCGCGCAGCGCGCGTGCGACCGCGAGTGACTCGTCGGTGACCGAGCGCGACAGCAGCCGCAGCAACCGCTGATCCGCGGTCCCCACCTCGTGGAGCAAGGCCGCGATCCGCAGGTTCTCGAGCTCGCCGTCGGACAGATTCAATTCGGCGCCCATCGCCGCCGCGAGCTCCGCGACGCGGGTCGAATGACCTTCCTGATTGTTTTCAGCAGACTCGATATGGAAGGTGAGAACCTCCAGCGTCGCGAGGTAGGCGTTCTTCAGGTCCGCGAGACGCGCCGCGCGCTGCTCGGCGAGCCCGCCGACCACATACCCGGTCAAGATCAGAAAGCCCACCCACGGGACTAACGTCAGAAACGCGTCCTCGGTCAGCCCCGCCTCCATTCCCATCCCTTGTGTAGCCTGCAGGAAGAAAACGAGCGATGCGATGAACAGACCGGAGACCACGGCAAACCGCCGGCCACCATAGAAGCCGGCGAGGATGATCGGCAGATAATAGAAGCTGAGAAACGCGACCTTCTGCTCGATCAGGGAATTGATGACGAGCAGCGAGGCGACGAGCAGGAGGACGAGGATGCGCTCGAAGTACTTCAGCACGAACCGCCGAATCACAAAACCCTTTCTGCTAAAGAGATAGGCAGCGCGGGCACCAAAGTGAACGACGGGTGGGCAATCTGCAAGTGAGACGCGTCACAAACGAGCACAACCGAGCACAAACAAGAGCTCGGCACGGAAATCGCTTACGTGATGGGCCGGGGGGGACGGCCTGCGCGTCCTACAGGCCCCCCCCAAGGGAACAGCGACTATTGAGTTGGGTCGCCTCCCACCAAGGATTCCCCTTCGGTTCGTTCATGGAAGCTGTCCTATATCACCTACTCTTCGCGCACATCATCGCCGAAGTGTGTGACGCACTAGCCCTCGTCACGATTGCGCTCGGCCTCAGCAAGCGGATCGCGCCGGTCGTACCCGGGGCACTGCAACACCGGTAACGGCGGGTAGCGGACAAAGCGAGGCCAGGAGGGGTCGGGCGGGTCCGTATCGGCGCGGAGGCACCGATAGAAGACGGACCCCCGCCGGTTCGTCACAATCCGCACCCAGGCGCACGTCTCGCATAGCCCTACTACAGGCACAGTCATTAGGTCGAAAGACAAGCTAGTTATATCTTGGTGCCCGTGAGCCCCCCCGGCCCCCAACAGGGCGACGACTTCGGGCTGCCCCCCGGAGTCCGGGACGAGTACCTGCAAGGAGCCCGCGATCAGCTGGGGGCAATCGCAGAGCTAGCCGAACGGCTGATCGCTGCAGGCACCGACACGGCGGCCATCGAAGCGTTGCGCCGCGACGCTCATCGTCTGCGCGGCTCCGCCGGGTCGTTCGGATTCCCCCAGGCCTCGGTCGTCGCCGCCGAGCTCGAGGAAGCCGCCAAGCAGTGGCTCGAGCACCCTGGGAATGGCATCGCAGACCGCGGCCAGGCCGCGCGCGGATATGTTCGGCGGCTTGCGGCGGCGCTCTTTACCAAGCAAGCAGCAGCTCCGCCGACAACCGCGGCGCCCTTCACCGCCCCTTCGCCGCCAATCGCCGCCCCTTCGCCGCACAGCGACGAGCCTAGCGACGTACCGGAAGTCATCGTCGTCGAGGACGATCCCGCGCTGGCCGAGCTGCTCACGTTCGGCCTCGAGGCGCGCGGGTACCGGTTTTTGCACTTTCGCAACGGCCGCGAAGCATTGGATCTGCTCAAAACGATGGACACGCACAGCGCGGCACAGGCGCCGTTGCTGCTCCTCGACGTCGACCTCCCCGCCCTCGACGGGTACTCCATCTTCGAGGAGCTGCAGCAGGAGTGTCCAGGAAAATTTCGCGTCGTGTTCACGACGGTGCACGGCAGTGAGACGGAGCAGCTTCGCGGGCTCGAGGCGGGCGCGATGGACTACATGGTGAAGCCCATCAGCCTGCGCGTGGCGCTCGAAAAGATCCGGCGCTGGGTGGGCAGATGACGGCCCGCCATTTCCTGCCTCGCGACGCCGGGCCTCGGACAAAGCCTCCGCGTCTCTGCGTCGTGACCGCCGCTCACCTACACGTGGAGCTGGGGATGCTCCAACAACCGACGCTGCAGCATCGGATGCGTCCGCCACACCTGCCACCCCATCGCAAGCACGGCCAGGACATTCGCAACGGCCACCGACCACCAACCGACCGCCCCCAAGACCCATTGGGCCCCGACGCCGATCGTCGCCAGTATGAGTCCCTCGAGCAGGATGGCCGTGAGTAGCACAAGCAGCGCGAGCGCGGGAACACGCTCCACCTGCTCGGCCAGCGCAACGAACACGACCCCGGCGATGACGAACGCGACGACGTGCACGACGGTGTAGACCGCCACCAAGCCAAAGGTGACAACGATCTCACCGGGCCCGGCGGCGCCGAGCAATAGCGCGGAGCCGAGCGCCGCAGGAGTGCGGAACGGCGTGCCACTGGCGAGATCGAGGACGAAGAACCAGGCCGCCACCACCGCGGCTCCGATGAGCCCGTTGACCACGCCGCGCGCCAGTGCAGGATGCTCTCGGAGCGTCGTTGGTCTCAATGGGCGGGGATCGCGCTCGGCATAATGGAGGTAGCCCATCAGGACCAGGCCGGCGGCAATGTTCGCGCCGACGACGTGCGGCCAGGCAATGACGCCGAGGTGCGGCGCATGCAGGACGAGCAGCCCAACGTAAAAGGTCACCTCCTGAAGGAGCACTCCGAACATCAGGCTCAGGAGGAGCCGCGGCGGCGCTGCGAACGCCGCGCTGACCCACGCCATCCCCACTCCCAGAATCGCAAAGACTCCGAAGTGCAGCACCGTGTACACGGCAACGAGTCGGAAGCCGACCTCCGTGAACTCGCGGTTCAGCACCACGCCCGCGAGCAGTGTGGGCGTACGGAAGGAATGACCTGCCAACGTGTCCGCCACGAGGAACCACAGCGCGACAACGAGTCCAGCGAGGAGTCCACCCGTCACGCCGTGGACAACCACTGCTTGTGCGGGTCGCCTCATCGTCCCGACCTCGCGAAAAGGGCCTGCTGACAACATGGCGACCGGGACAGCGACTGTCTACCGATGCGGCCGCCGCATTTCCACCGCGACTCGTTCAGCGTCGCGCATGACACGCAGGGTATTCAATCCCGCTACCTTTTTCACCTCAGCCTCGGTCCAGCCGCGCCGCAGCAGCTCGGCGAGCAGATCGGGCAGCTTGGAGACGTCTTCCAATCCCACCGGCACCTCGGTGATACCGTCGAAATCGGAGCCGACTCCGACGCAATCGACGCCACAGACCTGCCGGATGTGTTCGATGTGGTCGGCGACCTGCGCGAGCGTCGCGTGCGGCGCCCGCGCGTCCCATGCCTTCATCGAGTCCGCCCGGGTCGCCGAGTCGGCACCGGCCGCGCGCAGCACATCGAGCCGCGCGGTCACGCTGTCGCCGTACACCCGTACCGCTTCCGAGACAAACCCGGGATTGAAGTTCACCATGACGACGCCGCGATTCGCCGCCACCAGCTTGAGAATCGAGTCGGGGACGTTGCGCGCGTGATTCGTGAGCGCGCGCGCCGACGAGTGCGAAAAGATGACGGGCGCCTGGGATGTATGCAGCGCGTCGGACATCGTCTGGTCGTTGACGTGCGACAAATCCACGAGCATCCCGACTCGATTCATCTCCAGCACGACCTGCTTGCCGAAAGGCGAGAGCCCGCGCCGGGCGGTATCGGTGGACGCGGTCGCCCACTCGAGGCTGCGCCAGTGCGTCAGCGTCATGTAGCGCGTGCCGAGGCTGGAGAACATGCGCAGCGCGCCGAGCGAGTTCTCGATGGCGTGGCCGCCTTCGATCCCGATGAGACAGGAGATCTTGCCGGCGGCAAAGTTGCGCTGCACGTCGGCGGCGGTGTACGCCATCGCCATGCTGCGCGCATTGCTGGCGCAGAGGCGGCGAATGAGGTCGATCTGCTCGAGCGCATAGACGGCCGGGTGTGACCCGGAATCCATGGTCGTCGATGGCACGTACGCGGCCCAGAACTGCGCACCCACCGCCCCGCGGCGCAGGCGGGCGATGTCGGTCATCAGCTTCGGTTGGCTCACGGCGAGATTGACGGAATCCAGACCGCCGCGCTCGCGAATCGCGTCAGGGATGTCGTTGTGGCCGTCGATGAGAGGGACGGTGCGGAGGATGCGGATGGCTTGGGCTCTGTAATCCTGAGCTGAAAGATGGAACGATGGAATGATGGAAAGGACCACCATCATCACCGAAACCACCCGCCACGCCCACCTTCCATCATTCCATCTTTGCATCGTTCCCTCCATCATTCCCTCGCTTTCCGGTCCAAAAGCTAGATTACATCGTGCTCACGAGCAACGAAGCCAAAGTCAAAATCGCGCTCACGGTCAACGGCGACGCGACAGAAGTGGCATTCGCACCGCACAAGACGCTGCTCGAGGTGCTGCGCGAAGACCTAGGACTCACCGGCACGAAGCACGGCTGTGAGTTGGGCGAGTGCGGGACGTGCACGGTGCTCCTGGATGGAACGCCCGTGCTCTCCTGCCTGGTGCTCGGTCTCGCGTGCACGGGTCGCGCCGTGCGCACGGTCGAAGGAATGGCGCGTGGTGGAAAACTCCATCCCCTGCAGGAGACGTTCGCGGACCTGGGTGCGGCGCAGTGCGGCTACTGCACGCCCGCCTTTCTCCTCGCCGCCGAGGCGCTCCTCGAGGCGAATCCGCGACCGACACGCGACGAGATCAAGGACGCGCTCGCCGGTAACCTCTGCCGCTGCACCGGCTACATCAAGATCTATGAGGCCGTCGAGCTCGCCGCTGCTCGCATGGGACGCGTATGAGCGAATACCGCGTCATCGGTAAAGCCCTCCGTAAAGTCGATGCCGTCGCCAAGGTGACGGGGGCGACGCGCTTTGCCGACGATCTCTCGTTCCCCCGCATGCTGTACTGCAAGCTGCTGCGCAGCACCCAGCCGCACGCGCGCATCGTCTCGATCGATGTCACCGCGGCGCGGCGGCTGGCTGGCGTGCTGGCCGTCCTCGTCGGCCGGGATCTGCCGATTCCATTCGGCATTCTGCCCGTCTCGCAGGACGAGCATACGCTGTGCCTCGACAAAGTTCGCTTCATCGGCGATCCCGTGGCGGCGGTGGCGGCAACGACCGAAGAAACGGCGACCGCGGCGCTCGATCTCATCCAAGTGGTCTATGCGCCGCTCAAGTCGTTCGACTCCGCGGAGGAAGCTGTCGCGCATCCCGAGCCACAGATCCACGACTATGGCGACAGCGGCAACCTCCACAAACTCATCGACCTCGAGTTCGGCGACGCGGCGGCGGGAATTGCCGCGGCCGATTTGGTCCGAGAAGATTTTTTCTTCTTTGAGGGCAGCACGCATCTGCCGATGGAGCAGCACGCCGCCGTCGCGCAATGGTCCCCCGACAGCAAGCTGACGCTGTGGACGTCGACCCAGACGCCCCACTACGTCCACCGCGCGCTCGCCAAGGTCCTCGAGCTGCCGGCGGCGCGGGTTCGCGTGATCGCGACGCCCAACGGCGGCGCGTTCGGCGGCAAGAGCGATCCGTTCAACCACGAGATCGCGGTTGCCAAACTCGCGATGATCACGGGCCGGCCGGTGAAGATCACGCTGACGCGCGAGGAAGTCTTCTACTGCCATCGCGGGCGCCACCCGACGCTCATGTGGGTGCGGACCGGCGTGAAAAAGGACGGCGCGATCACGGGGATGCACTTCCGGTCGCTGCTCGACGGCGGCGCCTACGGCTCCTACGGCGTTGCGAGCACCTACTACACCGGCGCGCTCCAGACCGTCACGTACAACGTCCCGCGCTATCACTTCCAGGGTGCGCGGGCCTTTACGAATAAGGCCCCGTGCGGCCCCAAGCGGGGCCACGGCACGCCGCAGCCGCGCTTCGCCCTCGAAGTCCACCTCGACAAGATCGCCGAGCAGCTCGGCATCGACCCCGCCGAGCTGCGCCTCAAGACGCTCGTGCCACCCAACTCGCTCACCGCGAATTATCTGCGCGTCGGCTCGATGGGCCTGGGCGCATGCATCGCGAAGGTCGTCGAGGGGTCCGACTGGAAAGGGAAATTCCGCAAGCTGCCGCATGGGCGCGGAGTGGGACTCGCGTGTTCGAGCTACATCTCGGGCGCCGGGCTGCCGATCTACTGGAACAACATGCCGCACTCGGGCGTGCAGCTGAAATGCGACCGCTCGGGCGGCGTCACGGTGTTCTGCGGCTCGACCGAGATCGGGCAGGGGTCGGACTCGATCCTCGCCTACATCGTCGCCGAGGTACTGGGCATCGATCCCTTCGACATCGCCGTCGTCACCGCCGACACCGACCTCACGCCGGTCGACCTCGGCAGCTATTCGAGCCGCGTCACGCTCATGAGCGGCAACGCGGCGCTCCAGGCGGCCGAGCGCGCGCGCCAGATCCTCGCGGTCCACGCCGCAAAGAAACTCGACGTGCCCCTCGAGCGGCTCACCTTCGCCGAGGGCCGAGTGTTCGACCGGAAGGATCGCACGCGCGGCATCACGTTCGCCGAAGCGGTGCAGTGCGCTGAAGCGGCCGAGGGCATGATCGGGACGGTGGGATCGTACACGCCGCCACCGAGCGCGGGACGGTACCGGGGCGCCGGAGTCGGCCCGTCGCCCGCCTATTCGTACAGCGCCTGTGTGGCGGCGGTGGATGTCGATCCGGAGACGGGCATCGTCCGCGTGCCGACGATCTGGATCGCGCACGATGTGGGGCGCTCGATCAACTCCGCTTCCGTCATCGGCCAGGTCGAGGGCTCGATCTACATGGGCCTCGGCGAAGCGCTGATGGAGGAGATGGCGTATCGCGGTAATCGCAACGTCGTGCACAAGATCCCATCGCTGCTCGAGTACAAGAGCCCCACGACGCTGGAGATGTGCGACGTCGTCACGTATCTGATCGAGGACCCCGACCCGAATGGTCCCTTCGGGGCGAAGGAAGTCGGCCAGGGGCCGCTGCTACCCGTGATGCCCGCGGTCGCGAATGCCGTCTATGACGCCGTTGGTGTGCGCGTGGATGAGGTGCCTATCACTCCCGAGAAGGTGCTCAAGGCACTGCGGTCCAAAGCGAAGGGGGAAGAGGGCCGGTTCAGACCGACGCGCTTCCCTGACATCTCATGGCCCGAGCCCACTCGCGTCCCGACGCCATGGGAGGGCGGCGACGGAAGAGCGACACCTGTTACAGCCGCCGCACCGGAACGACAGCACTGATGCGGCGATTCACGGCGCCGGCCCTCATCCTGAGCTCCTCCGCGGCCCTCACCGCGCAGGCGGTACGCGTCGACGTGCGCAACGCCGTCACGAATCTTCCGGTTCCGTACAGTACAATAGCACTCTTCCCTGGGGACGCGGTGCGGTTCACCAACGACTCAGGGGCGTTCTCGTTTGCCGAGCTCTCGAGCGGCCCGTATCGGTTGGTCGTTCGCTCCATCGGCTACGTGCCTTACGACACGACGATAACGGTCGCGGCCCAACCGATCGCGGTACATGTCGGACTGCAGGAATTGGCGATCGAGTTGCCCCCGGTCACGGTGGTAGGGCGAACCTGTCTCAACCCGGGACCTCCGATCCGTGATTCCGAGCCCCAACTGGCGGCCATCTTCGACCAGCTGCGGGAAAACGCGGCGCGCTACAGGCTCTTGTCCGACCAGTACCCCTTCTTGTATGCGCTCGAGCGGCGCGTTTGGGACGATCCGGCGCCGAAACACGGCGATACGCTTGTGGTCGATACACTCGAGCTCCGCAGCGATGTGCACCGGCCGTACAAGCCCGGTAATCTCGTTTCGATGCAACCGGGGACTCGCGGGCGAATGGAGCGCATCCTCCGGTTGCCCACGGTGATAGACCTCGCCGATCCGGCTTTTCACACAGCGCATTGTTTCACCTTCGCGGGTGTCGATACCATCGATGGGTCGCAAACCTGGCGGGTGGACTTCTACGCGGCCGAACGCTTACACGCGCCCGATGTCGCGGGCAGCGCCTGGCTGGACGCGGACACGTACCAACTGCGACAGCTGACGTTTCGCCTGACTCGCCCCGAACGAGTCCTCCCATCGATGCAAGATCTCGAGGCAACAGTCGTGTTCGGGGACCTGCTTCCTTCGGTAAGCGTGCCGGTACACATCGCTTCGAAATCCGAGGTTAAGGGACGCCGGCCGCTCGTCGGCCACGAGACGCAACGCTTGCTGCGCGTCAACTTTCTTAAGACTCCGCCTGGCCGTCCATAGTGCTCCGACTTCCGTCCTTCCGTTACCTGCAGCCGAAGTCTCTGGCAGAGGCAGTGGCGCTGAAAGCCGACGCCGGCCCCGATGGGATGTATGTCGCGGGCGGGACCGATCTCTACCCCAACATGAAGCGACGGCATCAAGAGCCGAAGACGGTCATCTCGCTGATGGGAATTCCGGATCTGCGAACGATGGAACGCGAGAAACTTGGAACGTGTGTCACCCTCAGCACCCTTTCCAACATTCCATCGTTCCAACATTCCGCCGTCGGCACCGCCGCCCGCCTGGTCTCCACTCCCCTGCTCCGCAACATGGGCACCCTCGGCGGCAACCTCTGCCTCGACACGCGCTGCAATTACTACAACCAGAGCTATGAATGGCGGAAGTCGATCGACTTCTGCATGAAGAAAGACGGGAAGATCTGCTGGGTGGCGCCGTCCTCGCCGCGCTGCTGGGCGGTCAGCTCATCCGACGTGGCGCCCGTGATGGTGGCGATCGGTGCGGAATATCGGTTGCTGGGACCACAGGGAGAGCGCGTCGTTCCCGCAGCCAGGTTCTATCACAACGACGGGATCAATTACCTCACCAAGCAGCCCGACGAGATCCTGGTGGATGTGCGTCTGCCCGCCCCAGATGGCTGGGATGCGGTCTACCACAAGCTGCGGCGCCGCGGCTCGTTCGATTTCCCCGTGCTTGGCGTCGCCGCCTGGGTACAGTGGAAGGGGAAGAACGTCGCCGCTGCGCGTATCGTGCTTGGTGGCGTGGCGAGTTATCCGCAGGAAGTGCCGGAAGCGGGCGCGGTGCTCATGGGAGCTCCGCTCTGCGACGAGTCCATCGCGGCCGCAGCCGAAGCGGCCTACCGACCGTCGAAGCCGATGGACAACACCGACTTTGATTTGTCGTGGCGCAAGCAGATGACGCGGGTATACGTGAAACGGGCCCTCGATGAGTTGAGGGCCCGTCACTAAGGACTAAGCGCTAGGCGTTCGCCGCGGGTGCTTTCGCGAGCGCTTCAAGCTCGGCCGTAGCCTTTGCCAGGATCTCCGCGACGTCCTTGCGGGCGCCGTCGCTCTCTGCCTTCCAGGCGGTGCGATACACCGCTTTCACGAGCTGGCCGAGCGCGCGGTTTACCTCCGCCATCGAACCGCCGACCGTGCGCTCGACGGTCTCGGTTACGCGATCGAAGATCTCTTCGACGATGTCTTTGTGCTCTTCCAAAAAAGCCCGTCCTGTGTCGGTGATTTCGTAGACCTTCTTGCCTTCCACTTCGCGCGCGACGACAAGTCCTTCGTCCTCGAGCCACTGCAAGGTGGGATAGACGGTGCCCGGCGACGGCGAATAGCAGCCGTGCATCCGCTCTTCCAGCTCCTTCATGACCTCGTATCCATGACGGGGCTTATCCCGCAGGAGCTTCAGGATCACGTACTTCATGTCGCCCGCGCCAAACCATTGCCGGCGTCCTCCTCGAGCCCAGCCCCTCGGCATCCGGAAACCCCAGCCAAAGCCCTCCCATCCGAACTTGCCGCGCATCTCTGCCTCAGGTTAGATGTTACGTGACGATATTCCGATAAGATATATCTTGTCAAGACGCCATTTTCATCATGTGCGCCAAGTCACTATCCGACTTACGCTTGCAAGTTCGACGCCCGCCCGTACATTGAGGCCACGCCTGGAGCGGTCATTCCCCTAGTTGCCCCTACCCGCGCCCGTGAGAGGAGCAGCAATGGCAGTCGAAATCACCCCGCACCCACCATGGGTAGCGGATCTGGATGCGACGCTCGAGCCCAGCCGTCAGGCGATCCTCGACACGCCGGTCATCATCGACGCGTCCGAGAATCAGCTGGTCGACGGGCAGATCCAGAACTTCCTGGTCGGGTTCTATCCCATCATCCGCGACTTCCCGCAGTGGCTGCAGATGCTGCTGGATCGCTCCCCCACGATGGGTCGGGAGTTCTTCACCGACAACATCCGCGTCGAGCGCCGACATGACGCGATGTGGCGTGCCATGGGGGATGGCTTCAACGTGCACAAGAAGCGGTTCCAGGAACCGGAACCGATGATCCCGGAAGTGAAGAAGTTCCACGCCTACTTGACCGACATGTGCCGCAATGCCGAGTTCGGCCAGGCGGTCTCGGCAACGAACTATGCGGTCGAAGGAGTCGCACAGAAAATCTCGGAAAAAGCGTTGCGGGGGCTCGCGAAGAACGAGAAAATCGGGCCGCGCGGTCGCTGGTGGCTCGAGGAGCACGCCAAGTACGACGATGAGCATCCCATTCATGCGCTCGAGATCATCAAGGACTGCGTGAAGCGGGGCGACGGCGACACCCCCGAGAAGGTCACCCAGTCGGCATTGGAAAGTCTCAGCCTGATGAAGGTCTCTATGGAGGCGTCTTATCACGCGTGAGTAAAGCTCGTCGCATCTCGCCGACCCGAGGGACTGGGGCAAGCACGGCGGCAGGCAAGAGTCCGCCGCTGGACTTCCTGCAGGCGGCAGCCGACATCGTGGCTGCGCTCCCGGACGCTGTCGTCGTTACGGGCGCAAATCGGCGGGTTCTCGCGGCGAACGAGGCGGGCGCGGAGCTGCTGGGCTGGCACGTGGGTGAGGTCGTCGGCCAGGCGATCGCCGACAATTTATCGCCGAGCGAACGTTCCCACGTCGCGTCACGCGAAGACCGCGTCCTGGGCGGTGAGACTCAGCGTTACGAGACGCGGATTGTCAATCACCGCAGTGGTGAAGAGCGCGATGTGGCAGTCTCGAGCGGCCCCTTCCGGATGGACGGCGAAATCATCGGCACAGTCGCCACGCTGCGCGATATCACCGACTCCAAGCGTGCCGCAGACACGCTGGCCCGCTCCGAGGCCCGCTACCGGCACCTGGTGGAGTCCGCCTCCGACGCGATCGTCACGCTGGACGCCAACGGCCGCTTCACGACGGTGAACCACGCCGCGGAAAACATCTCAGGTTACAGGCGCGAGGAGCTCGTCGGTCAGTGGTTCGCGCCCATGCTCCCGGACGACGACCTGCCAAAGGCGCTCGGCCACTTCCAGCAGGCCCTGGCCGGCGAGACCGGCCTGTTCGAGTCGCAGTTCTACCGCAAGGACGGCGAAGTCCGCACCATCTCGATCACCTACTCGACGCCGCAGAAGGATGAGGAAGTGCTGTGCCTCATTCGCGACGTCACCGATCAGAAGATGCTGCAGGAACAGCTCATCCAATCGGAGAAAATGTCGGCGATCGGGCAGCTCGTCTCCGGCGTCGCGCACGAGCTCAATAACCCGCTCGCGGGCATCTCGGCGTTCGCCCAGCTGCTGCTGGCCGAAAAGCGGTTTCCCCCCGATCAGCGCACGGCGGCGGAAACGATCTACAGCGAGGCGCGCCGGGCCAGCCGCATCGTGCAGAACCTGCTGACGTTTGCGCGCCAGCACAAAGCCGAGAAGGTGCCGACCGCCATCAATCAGGTCCTCGACGACACGCTCGAGCTCCGGGGCTATGAGCTCCGCGTTCGCGGCATCGACGTGAGCCGGGAATACGACGAATCGCTGCCCGACACGATGGCCGACGCGCATCAGCTGCAGCAGGTGTTCCTGAACCTGATTACCAATGCCGAGCAGGCGATGGAGCAGAAGGAAGGCCACCATCATCGGCTCACCGTGCGCACGCGCCGCAGCGGCGACGCCATTCGGATCGAGGTCGAGGACACCGGCGCCGGCATTCCGGCCAATCTCATCGAACGGATCTTCAACCCCTTCTTCACGACCAAGCCGACCGGCTCAGGGACGGGTCTGGGGCTCTCGATCTCGCTGGGCATCGTGCGCGAGCATGAGGGGAAAATCTGGGCGGAGAATGCGCAGCAGGCCGGAGCCCGCTTTGTCGTCGAAGTACCACTGACCGAGGCGCGGGCGTCCGGCGAGCAGGCGGCCGCCACGCCCGTCCAACCGCTCGGCAGCGACAGCCTGCGCGTGCTCGTTGTGGATGATGAGGCATCGGTCCGCGTGTCGCTGCAGCGCTACCTCGCCGGCAAGGGCCACCAGGTAGAAACGACGGCCAGCGGCGAGGACGCGCTCGTTCGGCTCAAGGGATCGAAATACGACGCCGTCATCCTGGATATGCGCATGCCGGACCTGTCCGGCGAGCAGCTGTTCGAGCGGCTCCGCAGCAACGACCCGTCCCACGCCGAGCGCGTGATCTTCACGACGGGCGACCTCGTGAACGATCAGATGCGGCGCTTCCTCGACGGGACGGGGCGGCCTTGCGTCTCCAAGCCATTCGAGTTCGCTTCTTTCGACCAGGCACTACCGGCGGCGCGCCGCCGGGCATAATTCCCACCCTGAAGGGTGGGCTCGGCACAACATCATCCTGAAGGATTCCATGCGCCCGTTGCTCACCCTGCTGGTGTGGGGCAGCCTCGTGTCCCCGCTCGCCGCCCAGGAACCGTTCGACTTCTACTCCCGCGGCCCCTATCGCCCCGCCGTCCCGCGCCCCGAGGCGATCACCGGCTACACGGCCGGCGAGCACCACACCATGTACGCAGTGATGCAACACTATCTCGACACCTTGGTGGCCACCGCGGGCGATCGCGTGCGGATCGAGACGTGGGGCCGCACGACCGAGTATCGGCCGATTCGGGCGCTGATCATCTCCGATCCGGCAAACCTCGCCAAGCTCGATCAGATCCGGGCGGGTCTGGCGGAGCTGGCGGATCCACGCAAGACGTCGGCGGCGCGCGCCGCGGCGATCGCGGCGCAGAGCCCGGCCGTCGCGGTCTTCCAGTACTCCGTGCACGGCGACGAACCGGCGGGCTTCGAGGCCGCCATGCAGGTGGCCTATCAGCTCGCCGCGTCTGATGAGCCGCAGACCCTGGAGATCCTGAAGTCCGTGGTCGTGGTCCTCAACCCGTCGGCCAACCCCGATGGTCATGAGCGCTTCGCGGCCTGGTACAACTCTGTCGGCATCGGCGCCGACCACCCGTGGGCGTTCGAACAGAACGAGCCCTGGAGTATCACCGGTCGCTACAGCCACTACCGCTTCGACATGAACCGCGACCTGCTCGCGCAGAGCCAGCCCGAGGTGCGGGCGATGATGGACGGCATCCTGCGGTGGCGCCCCCAGGTGTTCGTCGACCATCACTCGACGACATCGTCGTTCTTTTTCCCCCCGGTCGCGCAGGCGGTGAACCTGAACCTGCCCGCGCAGGCGACCAAGTGGTTCGCGACGTATGGCCGCGGCAACGCGGCCGCGTTCGACCGTTACGGCTGGCAGTATTACGTAGGCGGGGTATTCGACTTTTTCTACGTCGGCTACTGGGACGAGTGGACCACGTTTCAGGGCGCCACCGGGATGACCTACGAAACCGACGGCGGGCCCGAATTCCGCAAGCGCCGTGACGACGGCAGTATCACGACCTTCCGCGACGGCATTTCACACCACTTCGTCGCGTCCCTGGCGACCCTCGAGACGACCGCGAAGAACCGGCAGAGCCGGCTGCAAGACTACTATGACTTCCGCCGCACGGCGCTGGTGGAAGCGGCCACCGATCGCATGAAACGCGTTGTGATCGTGCCGGGCAACGATCCGCAGTCGGCCGCGCATGTGGTCGGCTTGCTACTCCGGAACGGGATCGAGGTCACGCGCATGCGCCAATCACTGTCGTCACGCGTCGCGCACCCCTACATCAGCCCCGGCACGGCGGCGACGGTGAGAACTTTTCCCGCCGGCAGCTACGTGATCGACCTGAACCAGCCGCAGCGGCGTCTGGCCAAGGGCATGCTCGAGCAGCAGGCGAGCATGGAGCGCTCATTCGTCCAGCGGGAGATCGGGAAGTTTCAGCGCAACCGGCGGCGCGGCGAGGATACGGACAAGGAAGACTACGGCTTCTACGACATCACGGCGTGGTCGCTGCCACTGTCGTTCAATCTCGACGCGTATTGGACCGAAGATGCCGGCCCCACAGGCGGCGACGCGGTTACCGATTCGATCGTGCCGGCGCCCGCCGCGTCAGCGCGCGGTTCCAGTGCGTATGTCTTTATGAACGACCGGCCGGGCGCGGCTCGACTCGCGTTCGCGCTCGAAGCCGAAGGCTTCAAGCTCGCCGTCACGCGTCAACCCGTCCTCATCGGGGGTCGTACCTATCCCCGAGGCTCGTTCGTCGCGCGAACACAACGCAACCCCTCGAGTCTGCACGAGCGTATCGCGGCGTTGGGGCCTGCCAGGGGCGTGCCCGTTTTCCCGTTACAGACGGCCTTTCCCGACACGGGGGACGCCGGCATCGGTTCGGAAAACGTCACCGGACTGCACGCCCCCAAAGTCCTCGTGGCCGCCGGTGACGGCATTTCAGAGACGAGCTATGGCTGGCTGTGGTACTACCTCGCTCGTGAGCTCGATGTGGCGTTCACCCCCGTCCCGCTGCGCGCCATCGGGCGCATGGACGATCTGCAGAGCTTCAACGTGCTGATCATCCCGGACGGCTCGGGCGGCCGGATGCGCCGGGAGTTGGGCGACGATGGCGTCGCAAAACTCAAGGCCTGGGTGCGCTCGGGAGGCGTGCTCATCGGCTACGGCGGCGCAGGCGACCTCGCCGCGAACAAGGACGTGGAGTTGTCGAGCATCTCGAGCGTCGCGCCCGACAGCGCCGCGAAGGCCGACACCACGGCGGCGGGAGACGAGCCGCCCCTGGTCTCAAAAACCGCCGCACCCCGTGACCGGCCTGAATGGATACCGGGCGCGATCTTCCGGGCGACGCTGGACACCACCCACTGGCTGACGATGGGCTACGACCGCGACCGCATCCCGGTGTTCATCGATGGCGACACGTTCTGGCGGCCGTCCAAAGGGGGCGCCAACGCGGTCACGTTCAGCGACCCGGTGGATTCGTTGGTGCTCTCGGGGTTCACCTGGCCCGATAACACCGCCCGGTTGCTCAAGGGCACCACATGGGCCGCGGTGGAGAATCAGGGCAGTGGGCGGGTGGTGCTGTTTCTGAGCGACCCGTTGTTTCGGGCGTTCTGGAGGGGGCCGGCGAAGATGCTGACGAATGCGATATTGGTGGGGCCGAACCGGTAAATACGGCGGCGGATAAAGCGGCGGCAGATAAAGCGGCGGCAAAGGCAGTTGCCGCCCCTCGCCGCCGCTCTTCTTCGCCGCCCTTCGCCGCCGCCTTTAAATGACCCGCGTCGTCCGAATCACGTGCCGAAGTCTGAAGAGGCTCGGCTCCTCGTGCATCCGCGGCGCCATGTGGAACTTGCGGCTCTCACGCTCCGGGACCTTCCACGTCACACTGACGTGTCTCTGCTTGCGCAGCACGTCGAGCGTGACGGACTCGCCCGGGTCATAGGAGCGAATGATCCGCATCGCCTGCATCGGTGAGGTCGGCTTACGTCCGCCGATCGAGACGATCACATCCCCGCCTTTCAAGGCGAGCGTCGAGTCTTCAGGCGCGCTGACGACGAGCACTCCCTCTCGCGTCCCGAAGTAATCGCCGAGGTCGGGGTTCAGCTCCACGAGCTCGATCCCGCCCCACGGACTGCCAAAGGCGAACTCGAAGTCATTCCCCGGCCCCAAGCGCATCTTGGGCATCATATTCTCGAAGGCGCCCATCTCAGGCATTTCCATCTGGCCCGTCCAGGCGCTGCCGCCGAGGTCCTCGGCCACGATCGTCGCCTTGCGGGCGTCGTTGCCGCGCCGGTACTCGACCTGCGTGGTGTCACCAGGCTCGAGCTGACGGGCGAGCTCGATCAACTTCATCCCCGGCCCGGAGTGTTCATCGTCCTCAGATTGCGCGCCGCCGAGAGCGGTGCCGTTGAAGCGCGTGATCACGTCACCGACCTTGAGACCCGCCTTCTCGGCCGGCCCGCCGGGCGTGATGCCCTCGACCCGCGCGCCGAGCTTGTCGCCGGCCGCGTCGGCCTTGGGGTCCACGATCACGCCGATGCGGCCGCGATTGTCGCTGAACGTATACACGCCGAACGGCCCGTCCCGGGTCTCCACGCGAACGCGCGGCCGGGGACGAGTGCTCGGCCGGCGCGGCGCATCCTGCGCCACCGACACGGCCGGCAACACGAGACCGACGGCGAGCGCAACCACAGTCCAATTGCGAATCATCCAGCTCTCCTCCAGGCTCTCAGAGCCCGACGTAGCGAGCACGCGTCGCGCGGGCGTTTACCAGCTCCCGCATCAGCCCGACGCGCTCCTGCCACAGTTTGACGAGTTCGGCGTCCTGTACGCTCTGTTGCTGCTGCGCCAGCGTGCCGTCGAGAATGGAAATGCGGTCTTCGAGCTCGGCCACGACCGCCGCCGCGTGACCGCTCAGAACGCGACCGTCGATATCGTATTGCTGCAGGGAATCTTCGAGCGTCGCCGACTGCTGTTTTGCCTGACTCAGCTCGGCGTAGAGCGTGCCCTGCTGCCCCGGCTGCACCAGCAGAACGGCGGTGATCGTGGCGGCGAGGGCGAGACTGCCGGTCCACGTTCCCCAGGTACGGCGGCGGCGGGAGCGCTCGACGCGGAGCGCCGCGTGTATGGCGGGCCAACGGTCGCGCGGGGGGCGCAGCGCAGGCAACGCCTTGAGCTGCGCGACGCGCTGGTACAACGCTTCCAGCTCCGCCTGACACTGAGCGCAGGTGGTGATGTGCCGGCGCGCCCACACCGACGCCTCACCTGCCCGCAGGGCTCCCAGATCTTCCATCGTGCAATGCATCATGCGTGCGCTCCTTCATCCAGCATCCGCCGCAACCGAGCGTGAGCTCGCGCCAGCTGCGACTTGGAAAAGCTCACCGATTTCCCCATCTGCTCCGCGATCTCCTCGTGCGTGTATCCCTCGACATCGTGCAGCCACACGACCGCGCGGGACGTGTCGGACAGATGCTCGAACGCGCGCTCGAGATCGAGGTTGGCGCCAATGTGCATCCCCGGCTTGCCCGGCTCGTCGTCCAGCGACTCCGTCTCCCGCACCTGATCGCGACGAATCCGCATCAATGCCTTGGTCGACGCGATACGGCGGATCCAGCCCCACAGATGACCTTCACCGCGGTACTGCTTGATGTTGCGGACGACCTCGAGAAACGTCTCTTGCAGCACGTCCTCCGCGTCCTCCGGCCGCCGCAACATGCGCCGCACGAGATTGTAGACAGGCGTCTCGAAGGCCCGAAACAGGGCTTCGAGCGCTGCTTCATCTCCGGCTTGCGCGCGGGCGACGAGGACGTCCGGAACGGCGAATGCCACGGTCATTGTCCGAAGAGTATGATGCCATAACTACGTGGAACGTCGCGACATGACCTAGGGAAAATCACGGTTCCTTAAAGTGTTGCGCCGTAGTAGCTTGCCGCATGCCCCAGCCCGACGTCCACCAATGGCTCCATCACTGGCAGGATGAAGCCGACGCGGCCTACCTCTACCTCGCTCTCGCCGGTCAGGAATCCGATCCGCACCGGAAGGACGTCTACATCAAGCTCGCTGGCGTCGAGGAGCGCCACGTGCAGATGTGGAGCAAGCTCCTCGCCGAGCACGGCCATACAGTAGATCAGGCGCGGCCGTCCGTGAACGCCAAGCTGCGGGCGTGGTTCGGCCGGCGCTTCGGCACGCGCTATCTGCTGCCAAGGGGTACCTCGACCTCCACAAGGGATCCAGCCTTCCCGCCGCGCGGGAAGTCTCGCTCCAGCTCGCCAAGGAATCGGCCGCCCACGCCGGGACGCTCGCGGATCTGGCCGGGAAGGGCGCCGAACCGTGGCACAAGACGGGATCAGGCGGCTTCCTGCGCAATGTGGTGTACGGCTTCAACGACGGGCTGACGGCGAACTTCGGGCTCGTGGCGGGCGTGATCGGCGCCGCCGTGCAGCCGCACGTGATCATGATCTCCGGCGTCGCCGGCATGATCGCCGACGCGTTGTCGATGGGCTCTTCCGGCTATCTGGCAGCGAAGAGTGAGCAGGAGGTGTGGGAGCACGAAATCGCGATGGAGAAGGAAGAGATTCGCCTGATGCCGGAGGTGGAACAGGAGGAGATGGCCCTCCAGTACGAGGCGAAAGGCGTCGATCCCCGGACGGCGCGCCGCATGGCCGAGGAAGTCATGCGCGATCCGCAGCGCGCGTTGGGCGAGCAGGTGCGCGACGAGCTGAAGATCGGCGAGGCGCACGCCACACCGTTCCGCGAGGGGTGGATCACCGGACTCGCGACGGCGGTCGGCGCGTTCATTCCGGTGGCGCCGTTCCTTTTTTTGCAGGGACGCGCCGCGATCTGGATGGCGTTCACGATCGCGATGTTGTCGCACTTCGGCGTGGGAGCCGCGCGCAGCTTCTTCACCGGCCGCGGCGTCATCCGCAGCGGGATCGACATGTTCGTGATTGGCGTTGGAGTCGCCGCTGTGGGATACCTGGTCGGCGGCCTGGTCGCCAAGGCGCTTTAGACGACGAGGTTGACGAGCCGGTCCTGCACGAACACCACTTTCTTCACCTTCTGCCCATCGACAAACTTCTTCACCGCCTCATCCGCAAGCACCCGCGCAAGCACGTCTTTCTCCGCCATGCCGCGCGGCACCATAAGGCGCGAGCGAAGTTTGCCGTTCACCTGAACGGCGATTTCGACATCGCCGGCCGAAGCGAGTCGCTCGTCGTAGGAGGGCCAGCGGGCTTCGAAGACGGAGGCGTCATGGCCCAACACCGACCACATCTCTTCAGCGATGTGCGGGCCGTACGGCGCGAGCATGATCACGAGAGGCTCGATCAGCTCCCTGCTCCCTGCTCCACGCTCCCGTAGTTCATTGACGTACTCCATCATCGCTGCGATCGCCGTGTTGTATTGCAGCGCTTCGGTATCGGCCGACACCTTCCGGATCGTGCGATGCAGCTTCTGCTCGAGCGCCGGCACAGGGGCGCTCTTGGCCTCAGCTGCTTCGTGCGCCAGCGCCCACACTTTCTCCAAGAACCGGCGCTGGCCCACGATCCCCGAATCGCGGAAGTCGCCGCCATCCTGGAAGGGCCCGAGGAACATCAAGTACATCCGGAACGCGTCGGCGCCCCACTGCTGGATATAGGTATCGGGAACGACGACGTTGCCGCGCGACTTGGACATCTTGGCGCCGTCCTTGATGATCAAGCCATGGGCGCGGAATTTCGGGTACGGGCTGTCGAAATGAAGATGCCCCAAGTCATGCAGCACGAGGCAGATGAATCGCGCATACAAGAGGTGCAGCACGGCGTGCTCATTCCCACCGATGTAGCTCGAGACGGGAAGCCACTTCTTGGTCCGGGCGGCGTCGAACGGCCGATCGTGGAATTCGGTCGACGGGTAGCGCAGATGGTACCACGCTGAATCGAGGAACGTATCCGAGACGTCCGTCTCGCGACGCGCCTGGCCGCCGCACTCGGGGCATTTCACGAAGTACCACTCTTCATGCCGGGCGAGCGGGCTGACCCCGGTGTCGTCGGGGCGAAAATCCTCGATGAGCGGCAGCTCGACCGGCAGGTCCTTCTCGGGCACCGGCACGACGCCGCACTGCTCGCAATAGATGATGGGGATGGGCGGACCCCAGTACCGCTGCCGCGAGATGCACCAGTCGTGCAGCCGGTACTGGACGCGGGGCGTGGCGAGCCCGCGCCCACTGAGCCAGGCCACGATCTTGCGTGCCCCTTCGACGCACGATGCGCCGTCGAACGCCCCGGAGTTCATCAGCACGCCGTTTTCGGACACGCTCGGCAGCGTTTCTCCTTCGACGGCCACGACCTGGCGAATCGGGAGCTTGAACTGCGTCGCGAACTCGAAGTCCCGCTTGTCGTGCGCGGGAACGGCCATGATCGCGCCGGTGCCGTACTCCATGAGGACGTAGTCGGCGAT
>WNGL01001257.1_pt1 | contig 33598 bp, 27 predicted proteins | sample 5400591 | NCBI WGS metagenome assembly WNGL01 (sample SAMN13153377, study PRJNA577476) | soil metagenome | isolation source: 80 cm soil or saprolite under Garry oak tree replicate 1 | place: USA:California | collected 2016-06-15
GCCCGCGCCTGGCTGCGGGCCCCGATCCCGCCCGCCAGCAAGTGGTCGAGGTGGACGAGCAGGTGCGCGCGCCGGACGTCCTGCCAGTCCGCGATCCCCTGCTCCGCGAGGTCGTCGAGGTACCGACGAAGATCTCGCCGGTAGCCGTCGACGCTGTTCGGCGACAGCCCCTTCTCCACCCGCACGTGGACGAGGAAGAGATCGAGAGCGGGGTCGAGGGGCGAAGGCACGCCCCGACGATAACGCGTGGGGGGCGGTTATCCACTTCGCGGCGGGGGACAAGCCCCCGCCCTACACCCGCACGAAAGTAGGGCGGGGGTTCATCCCCCGCCGGACGCCTCACTGCAGCAGATCGCTCGTGTCGCCCTTGCCCTGGCGCACCACCACCGGCTCGGGGCCGGTGAGGTCGATGACCGACGACGGCTCGTTCGGCTTGTAGCCCCCGTCGAAGACGAGGTCGAGGCCGTGGCCGAGCCGCTCCTTGATGTCCTTCGCGTCGATGAGCACCTCGCCGTCGGGCGTCGCGGCCGAGGTGCTGATGAGCGGGTGCGCCAGCTGGCGCACCAGCGCCAGCGCAATGGGGCTGTCCGGCACGCGGATGCCGACCGTCTTCTGACGCCGCAGCACGAGGTCGGGCACGAGCCGCGTGGCGGGCAGGATGAAGGTGAACGGACCGGGCGTCTTGCGGCGGAGCACGCGGTAGGCGGCGTTGTCGACCACCGCGTAGCGCGCCACCTCGGCCAGATCGAGGCAGATGAAGGACAGCTCGTGCGTCTTCGGCAGCTGCTTCAGCTGGTAGATGCGCTCGATGGCGCGCTTGTCGAAGAGGTCGCAGCCGATGCCGTAATACGTGTCGGTCGGGAAGGCCACCAGCCCGCCGGAGGAGAGCACCTGCACGGCGCGCTCGACGAGGCGCGGCTGCGGGTGCTGCGGGTCGATCTCGACGATGGGGGCGGCCGTCATGACGCCCGGCGTTGTAGCACGCCGCAGCGCCCCCGGCACGATTCTGACCGTCAACTCGGCTGGTAGGCGAGCCGGAAGACCACCTCGCGCGACGGGCCCGGGAGCGGCGGATGGATCTCGCCGTTGGCGCGGTAGGGCACCACGTAGACCGTGCCCTGGCCGAGGAGATCGTGGACGCCCACCCCGAAGTCGAGGCCCGGCATGAACGCGTCGCGCCAGGCGGCGAACAGCCCGAGGTCGAGGCGCGGCGCGATCCGCCCGATGGTCGGTGCGCCGCTGGCGTCGACGGCGACCGAGCCGTACCGCTCGGAGAGCCAGCTGGCGGTGGCCGTCAGGTCCACGCGCCGCGGCAGCCGCACCGTGGCCCGAGCGGACACCTTGTGCGCCGCGAAGCCGAGCAGGAGGTCGTCTCTCCCGGGTAGCCGGTACAGGTCCACTCGGTTGAGCCCGGCGGCCGAGTAGAGCGCGTAACCGAGCGAGGCGGAGAGGCGTTGCGATTGCCAGCGGAGATCGGTCTCGAAGCCGGCCGAGCCGGTCCGGGCGAAATTGCGGTACGCGTCGCCCGCCAGCGGGCTGCTCTCGTCGCTCGTGTAGACGATGGCGTCGTCCACGGCTGCCCGGAAGGCGTTCACGGCAGCGTAGAGGTTCTCCGAGACCTGCCAGCCCAGCTCGGCCTCGAGCACCTCGGTTCGCTCGGGGCGGATGTCCGGGTTCGAGACCAGGTTGTCCACCGTAGGCGCGCGAAACGCTCGCGACCAGAGGAGCTTGAGGTGGACCGGCGCGAGGAGCTTCGTCATCGCCAGGCGCGGGACGAACGAACTCCCGAACCGCTCGTGGTGCTCCCAGCGCGCGCCGGCGAGGACGTTCCCGAGCGGCGTCTCCCAGCTCGCCTCGCCGAAGGCGGCCACGTTCGAGTACCCCAGGCTGGAGGGTCCCCCCAGGTCGCTGCCGCCCACCGGCACCGGCTGGTTGAGGAAGGCGTGCTCGAGGTAACCCTCACCGCCCATGAGGAGGTCGAGCCCGGGGAGGGCGCGCCACGCCAGCGCGACGCGCCCGGTGAACCGCTCGGCCGTCTTGTCGTAGAAGCCAAACGGGACGTCGAGCAGCTGCTGCCAGGGCGTGCTGCGGACGTAGGAGACCCGCGGGGTCAGGGTGAGGCCCTCGGCCAGGGCGAGCTCGTCGCGGAGCTCCAGCCCGAGCGTGCGCCACCGCTGCTGGTAAGTCTGCGGCGTCACGTCGCCGTACCCGTCGCGCGTCTGGTTGTGCCAGTCGTCGTAGAGCAGGCGCAGCCGGACGCCGCGCCAGGCTGCGCCCGCCGTCAGCATGAGCGGGTCGGTCGCCGACGCGCCCGCCATCGAGAAGGAGGCCCCGGTCGCGTCGAGGTAGCGGGCGTCGCTGCGCTGCGCCTGCGCGACCGTGATCTGGGCCGAGGCGCTGGCCTCTCTCCCCTGCCAGCCGTAGCCGGCCGTCGCCGCCCGCGCGCCCGCGGTGCTCCCCATCTGGCCATAGCTCGCGGCCGCGGCGCCCCCGGCCAGCGCGGCGGCCGCCCGGGTGGTGACGTTCACCACGGCCAGCTCCGCGAAGCCACCATAGACGGCGGACCCCGGACCGCGCACGACCTCGACCGTCTGGATCTGCTCCACCGCGATCGCGTCGACCTGCACGTTGCCGCCGAGCAGATCGTTCATGGGGATGCCGTCGACCAGGACGAGCACCTTCCCCTCGCTGCCCCACAGGCCCCGGAAGCCGAGCCCGGTGGTGTTGCCGACGTCCGCGCCCACCTGGAAGCCGGGCACGAGCTGCAGCACGTCGAAGAGGCTCCGCGCGCCGATGGCCAGGATCTCCTCCCGGGTCACCACCGACACGATGCCCGGCGTCTCGCGGATGGAGCGCGGCGCGCTCGAGGCGACCGTCGTCTCGGCCTTGAGCTGCTCGTCGAGATCGAACAGCGCCAGCTCGCCACCGCCGGAGCGCGCCGGGCGCGGCGCGACGAGGAGCACGGCGAGCAGGCCCGACCACAGCGATCGTGCTCGAATCACTTGATCACCTCGGCCTTCACGGGAAGCGCACCGCCCAGGCGCAGCGCCGAGCGTGTCCGATCGTTGACGTACAGCCGCCCCGCCGCGTAGCGGAACGGCACCCCGCTCCGGTCCGCCGCGGGGCGTGCGTCGAGATCGGCGGCGAGGCGCGCCGCCTCCCGCCCGATCGTCTCCAGATCCGGGGCCACCGCGAAGAGCGCGCCCGCCCGCGCCATGCCATCCAGGAAGCCCGCCAACGCGATGTGGCGCTCCAGGCAGGCCTGGGCCATGAACCGGGCCAGCTCGGGAGCGGCCAGGCGGGGATCGGGGAGCAGCCACACCGCGTCGTGGCGCTGCAGTGCGCCGAGGAACAGCCAGCGGAAGGACGCCACCTCGCCAGCCGTCTCGAGATCCAGCTCCAGCCCGCGCCGCAGAGCCAGCGCCTTCAGCTCAGCGGCCAGCGCGCTCGCCTCCGGAGCGTGGATGGCCACCACCCGGCGAGCGTCTGGCGCCAAGGCCGAGAGCGCGTCCAGCGTGTCGGAGGGCCGCGCCGCGAAGGGGACGGCGGTGACGTCCTTGCGCGTCCCGCGCTCCGGGTTCAGCACGGCCGCCGCCACGATGGCGGAGCGCAGCGCGCGGGCACGCGCCACCTCGAAGGCGCGGCCGCCCACGGCGACCACCACCGCCGGCGGGTGCGCCAGGAACGCCTCGAGCGCGGACACGTCACCCACGTCGATCACGAGCGGCTGGCCGCCGGCCGCTCGCAGGCCGTCGACCACCCGCGCGTACTGAGGCACCTCGCGCTGCGTCAGCACCGCCACGTCGGCGCGGGCGGGCACGGCGAGTGCGCAGGCGACGACGAGCGCGGCGCCGGGCGCCGCCCACCTTCGCCGTCCCTGTGAGCCGCCTCGCGACATGCCGAGCCCTCGCTGGTCCCGAGGGCAACGGTTGCACGGCTCGTACCTGGGTTCGTGGAGCGCGCCCGTGCAATGCGCGAGCGCGCGGCACGGTGATCAGCACCCCGGGTCCCGGCGGCGGGTCGCGGGGACCGGGAGGTGCTCGCCAGGAGGTCGGTGGGTGTCGGAGATCCGGCTCGTCAGCCTCGCGCCTTGCCGCGCTCGATCAGCTCCCGGACGCGCTGCCCGCCCTTGCGGCCGATCTCCTCGTAGAAGGCATGGCCGCGCTCGTCCCGAACGGTGATGCCGCCCTTGCGCCCCGCCTCGGACACGGTCATGGCCCTGCGCGGTGCCGCCGTCCCGTCGCCGTCCTTCCGCGGTACACCAGCCCCCGTCCCCTTCCCATCGTAGTCCATCCTGCCCCCCCTCGCCGGTTCCCCGGTCGTCGTGCTGCGGCCCACTGCTAGCGGTGTTCGCCGGTGCCTTCACCCTCGATCCGCGGCCCCTCGGCCTTGCCCTTCTCGATGAGCTCGCGGACCTTGTGGCCGCCCTTGCGGCCGATCTCCTCGTAGAAGGGCGTGCCGCGCTCGGCCTTGATGGTCTCGCCGCCCTTCTTGCCGATCTCCTCGTAGAAGCGCGGGCCGCGCTCGGCCTTGACGGTGTCGCCGCCCTTCTTGCCGATCTCCTCGTAGAACTTGCGCCCACGCTCCGCCTTCACCGTCTCGCCGCCCTTCTTGCCGATCTCCTCGTAGAACTTGCGCCCACGTGTCTCTCGCACGCGCACGCCGCCCTTGCGACCGGCTTCCGACACCGTCATCGCGCCCTTGCTTCCGCCCTTCTTCTCTTCAGCCATGGTTCGCTCCTGCGTGCTCGTGTGTGAGGCTCTCCACGTCTGCCCGCCGCTGCACTCGAGCCCACACGTGCTCGGCGATCGGCTCTGCCATGTCCACGCCGGTGGCAGCGAGGAGGCCCTGCCAGCTCGGGTTCCCGTTGACCTCCAGCACGGTCGCGCCCGCAGGACCCGCGACCACGTCCACCCCGGACCAGTCGAGCCCGAGCGCCCGCGTGGCCCGCAGGGCGAGGGAGGCCAGCGCACCGTCACACCGCAGCGCGCGAACGGTGGCGCCGCGCCCGACGTTCGTCCGCCATTCACCCGCGGGCGCGACGCGCTCCATCGCGCCCTCGACGCGGTTCCCGACCACGAAGAGTCGTGCGTCGCGGCCCGGGTGCGGCACGTACTCCTGCAAGTACACGGCGCCCGTGCGCTCGATCTGCTCCAGCGCCGCCTTCCGGCCGGCGCGATTGGCGCGCACCCGCACGAGCCCGTCGCCGAGCGAGCCGGCGATCGGCTTCAGCACCGCCTCGCCCATCGCGCCGAGCGCCGCCATCGCGTCCCGCGGCGCCTGCGCGACCGCCGCCCGCGGCGTCGGGACGCCGGCCCGGCGCAGGAGCCACGAGGTGCGGAGCTTGTCCTGCGCGGCGAGGAGCGCGTCGATGCGGTTTGCGACGATCGCGCCGGTGCCCTCCAGCGCGCGGTAGATCTCGAACTGCACGTCGGGATCGCCGGCGCGCCCGAGGCCGCGCGCGATGAGGAGCGCGTCGAAGCTCGCCCCGGAGCGGCGGCCGAGGTGGAACTCCACCGCGCCGTGGCCGACGAAGGCCCCCAGGGTCGACGGCTCCACCGTCGCGGCTTCGCCGAGGCGCGCGCAGGCCTGCACCAGCCGCTGGCTGTGCCAGTCTTCATCCGGCCAGGCCGTCACGACTCCGAAACGGACCTGGACTGCACGCTTCGCCAAGGGCCTGCTCCCCTCCCTCTCCACCGATGCTGCGCCTAACGCTGGGCACGCGGCCTCTGCCAGACAAGGGAGCGGCGATCCGTATGCTTTTTTGCCACCTGTCCAGGGCGCGCTCGGAGGCGGGAGCGGCCCGGACCGGGCCCTCGGGACTACGGTCCGGGGCGTGCCAGCGCGGCACGGATCGTCTCCAGGACCCGTTCGGCGCGCTCCCCCTGGAGCCGTCCGCCGTCGGCCGTGCGCACGTAGAACGCGTCGGCGGCGCGGTGGCCCTCGGTCGTGATGCGCGCCAGGTCGACCGACAGCCCCAGCTCGTACGCCGTCCGCGAGAGCGTGTGCAGCAAGCCCACGCGATCGGCGGTGAAGACGTCGATGACGCTGTGCTCACGCGACGCGTCATTGTCGAGGTGCACCTTGGTCGCGACGCGCGGCAGCGGCTTCGCGGGCAGGCTCGAGCTGCGCAGCCGGCGCGCGAAGAGCGCATCGAGCGACTCCTCGCCCGCGAGCACGCGCTGGAGATCGCGTCGCGCTGCGCGCCAGCGGGCAGGCTCCACCGCGCCCTCCTCGGGGCCGCGCACCTGAAAGAGGTCGAGCGCCCGCCCTGCGAGCCAGCCGACGGACCGCTCGTCGGCCGGCGTGGAGAAGACCTCGGCACGCTGGATGTCGATGCGATGGGCGGCGAGGACGCCCGCGAGGAGCGAGAGGAGGCCGGGCCGGTCGGGCGCGGTGATCGCGACCTCGGAGAAGCCGTGGTCGCGCTCGTGACGGATGACGGCCGCGAACCGCGCCGCCCGGCCAAACCGGAGGAGGCGCAGGTGGCGCGGGGCCGCATCGGCGGCGGCGCTGAAGAAGTAGCGGGCCGGCATGGCGGTCAGGAACTGCTGCACGAGGCGCTCCGGCGCGCGACCGGCGAAGGTTGCCGCGACGTGAGCCCGGGCCGACGCCTCGGCCGTCCCCGGCTCGGGCCGGCTCCCCACCCCCTCCTCCATGACCTGGCGCGTCTTCACGTAGAGCTCGCGGAGGAGGCGCGCCTTCCAGTCGGTCCACGTGCGCGGGCCCACGGTCGCCATGTCGGCGTAGGTGAGCACGTACAGCTTGTCGAGCCGGTCGACGGTGCCGCACTCCTCGGCGAAGGCATGGATGAGGTGCGGGTCCGAGAGGTCTCGCCGCTGCGCGATGGCGGAGAGGCGGAGGTGCTTCAGGACGAGCCACTCCACGTCCGCCGCGTCGGCCGGATCGATGCCGAGCCGCACGCAGGCCTGCGCGGCGATCTCGGCCCCCTTGACCGAGTGGTCGCCGCCGAGGCCCTTGCCGATGTCGTGGAAGAGCGTGCCGAGGTAGACGCCCATCGGGCGAGACAGGCCCTGCATGAGGGTGGTGAGGGTCTCCTCCTGCACGTCGCCGCAGCGGAGCGCGAAGAGCCGCCGCACCGCGAACAGCGAGTGAACGTCGACCGTGTACACGTGGTAGACGTCGATCTGGCGCCGGGCGATGACGCGAGCGAACTCGGGGATGAGCCGCGGCAACACGCCGAGCTGATGCATGAGGGTGAGGAAGCGGCCGTGCGTGCCCGGTCGGGAGAAGCAGGAGAGGAGCTCCTGGCTCACCTCCGGATCTGCCGCCGCGTCGGGTGGGAGCTCGGCGGCGGCGGCGGTAGCCTGGTCCCGCGCGTACGGGTAGAGATCGAGCTGCTCGCGGTCGGCGGTGGCGAAGAGCCGCACCAGCGCCGCCGGTGAGCGACGCAGCACGTCCTTCTCGGCGATGGTGAGGCGGCCGCGGAACACCTTGAACTCGCCGCCCGGGAGATGCCACTCCGCGCGGGGCGGGGCGTCGGTGCGCTCCGCGCCGGTGAGCGCGGCGGGGGGCGCGACGCGCCGCCAGCCGCTCGCGTTGAGCGGCTCGAGCGCGCGGTCCACGATGGCGTCGCAGGCGTTCAGGACCACCTGTGCCGCCAGGTAGTAGTGGCGCATGAACTGCTCGACGTCGCTGCCGTCGGGGCCCTCGACGTACCCCATGAACCGGGCGACCTGGGGCTGCACGTCGAAGGTGAGCTGGTCCCACTTCCGGCCAGCCAGATAGTGCATCTCGTTCCGGACCCGCCACAGGAAGTCGCGCGCCCGGCGGAGGTCGCCGATCTCGCGCTCGGGCAGGATGGCGCGCGACAGGAGCTCCGTCACTCCCGCCACCTTCCAGCGCGCGCGCGCGATCCAGAGCCCCGACTGCAGATCGCGCAGCCCGCCCTCGGACTCCTTCACGTTCGGCTCGAGCAGGTAGAGCGAGTCGCCGAACCGCTCGCGGCGGCCGCGCACCTCGGCGATCTTGTCGGTGATGAAGCCCTCCACCCGCGCCTGCGACAGGCCATGCAGCTGCTCGCGCTCCAGCTCGCGGTAGAGCGCAGCGTCGCCGCCGAGGAGCCGCAGATCGAGGAGCGCCGTGCGGGCGGTGTGGTCCTGCTCCGCCAGCGCCTCGCAGGCGACGAGATCGCGGACGCTGTAACCCACCTCCAGGTTGAGGTCCCACAGCTGGTAGACGAGCCGCTCGCTGGCGAGCTTCACGAACGCTGGCGGCTCACCAGTCGCGTGCAGGACGAGCAGATCGACGTCACTGAAGGGGGCCAGCTCGCGGCGGCCGTACCCGCCGAGCGCGACGAGCGCGATGGGCCGGACGGGGTGGCTCCGCGCCGCCTCCGCCAGCGCTCGCTCCCAGAGGATCGCCACCACCCGATCCATGGCTGCGCTCTGCAGCCGCACCACGGTGTGGCCGCTCGCGCCGCCGCGGTGCAGCTCTTCCAGGAACCTCCGCCCGGCGGCGAGGTCGGCGCGCGGGTCGCCGCCGAGCGCCGGGAGCTCTGGCAGGCGCTCCTCGTACTCGTAGGGCGCGGGCTTCGGGAGGCGGGCGATGAGCGCGTCGGGGAGACCCATGCCCGGAAGCATAACCTCAGCGAGCCGAGGCGACCCGCGCCTCTCGCGAGGCGAAGCGCTCGACCGCCCGGGCCACCGAGTCGGCCACCTCGTCCTGGAAGCGCGAGCTGCGCAGCCGCTGCTCCTCGACGCGGTTGGAGATGAACGCGGTCTCCACCAGCACGGCCGGCATGCGCGCGCCGAGGAGGACGTGGAACAGCGCGCTCTTCACCCCGAGGTCGCGCACCTCGCCCACCCGGCCGCGGACGCCCGCGCACACCTCGCGCTGCACCTCCAGGGCGAGGCGGCGCGAAGGGGACGCGCTCGCCTGGGCGTCGAGGTCGGCCAGGATGCGCCGCACCTCTTGACCCTCGTCGGCGTCGTCGTCGAGCGCTCCGTTCTCGCGCGCGGCCAGCCTGCGCGCGTAGCGGTCGCCCGCCACGTCGAGCACGAACGTCTCCATGCCGTGCCGGTCGCGGCGTGGGTGGGCGTTCGCGTGGAGCGACACGAACAGGTCGCCGCGCCGGCCGTTCGCGATGGCGGTCCGCTCCTCCAGCGGCACGAACGCATCGCGATCGCGGGTGAGCACCACCTCGAAGCCCCGCCCGCGCAAGCGGGAGGCCAGCCGGCGCGCGATGGCGAGCGTGACGTCCTTCTCCCGGACGCCGGACGGGCCGATGGCGCCCGTGTCATGGCCCCCGTGCCCGGCGTCGACGACGATGCGCCGGACCGGGCGGCGCGGACCTGCCTCCGGCTCCACCTCGGGCGGCGCCGGCGCGTGGACGACCGGCGCCGATGGCTCGCGCCGAGCCTCGCGCGCGCCGACGTCGACGATGAGCCGCGGCGGGTCGTCGAGGCGGAGGATGGAGACCTCGTCGCGCCCGGTGAGGTCGAGCACCACCCGGACCGTGTCCCGGTCCCGCTGGGCGGCGCGGACCTGGTGCACCAGCGCGTCCCCCACCGGCCGCGCGAGCTCGCGGTCGAGGACCGCCGGCGCGAGGTCGAGGGCCACGCGGCGCGGCAGCGCCCCCTCCGCCGCGAGCTCCTGTCGCTCGAAGGCAACGCCACGGGAGAGATAGATCGCGATGCGCGTGTAGTCCCCGTTCGACCAGGTCTTCACCTCGCTGACGCGCGCCGGGGATCCCTCACGCCCGACGGCCTCGGACGCTCCCGGTACGCTCTTCAGCGCCTCGGCGAGCACGGGATCGGTCGACGGCTCCTCGTCGCCCCGTCCTCCCTCGCCCCCTGCGGGGGAGAGGGCCGGGGTGAGGGGCGCGCGGTCGCGGGTCGTGTTCGAGGTCGCAGTCGCAGTCGGATTCGAGGTCGCTGTCGGGTTCGAGGTCGCTGTCGGGTTCGCGGTCGAGGTCGGGTTCGCGGTCGAGGTCGGGTTCGCGGTCGAGCGCGCCGCCGCCTTCGGACCGGCCGGTTGCACCCGAACCGCCGCGACCCGACGCTTCTTCGTCGGCGCGTCCTCCTCGCCCATCTCCTTCCGCACCGCGGCGGCGAAGACCAGCGCCTCCTTCGCCCCGGCGCGCCGCGCCCGCTCCGCCAGCCGGAGCGCAGCCTCGCGATCGGCCTCCACCTGCGAGAAGCGGTAGAGGGAGTAACGCGCCCGCGCGGCCTCGAGCAGCGCCGGCCCCGCGTCGCGCCCGCGCGCGGCCGCCTCGAGCGCACCGATGGCCCGCTCCCAATGGTGTCGGTAGCGGCGGCGGCCGGGATCGCGCTTCACCTCCCGTAGCGTCACCCGCGCGCGGTCGAGCGCGGAGGGCGGCTTAGCGGTGGCGACGCGCCCCAGCGCCGGTGCGGCCCTGTGCGCGGAGCGAGCCTGCGCCCTGGCCGGGACGAAGAGGATCAAGGCGAGGGCGGCGGCCTGTGCGAGCATGGTCGCGCCACTGTAGGTCCAGCGATATCACCGTCCATTTTTCGACCGGTACGCCCCCACATCGCCGCACATGCGGCACGCTGTCGCAGCGCGGATTTGTTTTTGAATGTCCCGGGAGCTGGGCCGTATTGTCCGCGACCGCGCGCGGCGCCTCCCGCTCCGCGCCCCATTGACGAGGGGTAACCCCATGATCCGTATGCTCTCTGTCGCGCTCGCCGTCAGCCTCTTCGCCGCTCCGGTCCTCGCCGCCGAGCCGCCGAAGGACGCCATCGTCCTGAAGTCCGCCAAGCAGGGCGACATCACCTTCAAGCACGAGACGCACAAGGCCGTGAAGTGCGAGGTTTGCCACGGCGCCGGCGAGCCCGCCAAGATGGCGCTCGACATGAAGAAGGGCCACGCCGTGTGCCAGGACTGCCACAAGAAGCAGGAGAACAAGGCCCTCGCGAAGTGCGACAACTGCCACAAGAAGGCGCCCAAGTAGGCTGACCTTCCGGCAAAGGCCGAACTCGGAGGGGCTGGCTTCGGCCGGCCCCTCCTCTTTTTTAGCCGAGCCGTTGCTTCCAGGCGGCGAGCAGGTTCAGCGCCTCGAGCGGCCGGAGCGCGTCCAGGTCGAGGAGGCAGAGCTCCGCCCGCAGCGCCGCGAGCACCGGGTCGGGCGCCGCCGCGAAGAGCCCGAGCTGCGCCGCGGGGGCAGGCGCGCGGCGGCCGGGCGTGCCCCGCGCCAGGGTGGCGTGACCCCGCTCGTCCACCTCGAGCGCTTCGAGGTTCTTCAGGATCTCGCGGGCGCGGGCGAGCACCTCCCGCGGCAGGCCCGCCAGCTTGGCGACCTCGATGCCATAGCTGCGCGAGGCGCCGCCCGACACGAGGCGCCGCAGGAACACCACCTGCTCCCCGACCTCCCGCACCGCCACGGTCAGGTTCCGGACGCGCGGCCTCTCTCGCGCGAGGTCTTGCAGCTCGTGGTAGTGCGTCGCGAAGAGCGTCCGGCAGCCGATCACGTCGTGCAGGTGCTCGGCCACCGCCCAGGCGATGGACACGCCGTCGAAGGTGGACGTGCCGCGTCCGATCTCATCCAGCACCACCAGCGATCGCCGGGTGGCGTTGTGGAGGATGGCGGCCGTCTCGGTCATCTCGACCATGAAGGTCGAGCGCCCGCGGGCCAGGTCGTCGGACGCGCCGACCCGGGTGAAGATCCGGTCGACGAGGCCGATGCGGGCCGAGCGCGCCGGCACGAAGCTACCCATCTGCGCGAGGAGCGTGATGAGCGCTGCCTGGCGCAGGACGGTGCTCTTGCCGGCCATGTTCGGCCCGGTGATCACGAGGAGCTGGGCGGGATCGTCCGGCTCGCCGCCCGAGGCGACCTCGAGGTCGTTCGGCACGAAGCCGCCCGAGTCGGAGGGCAGCATCGCCTCGACCACCGGATGGCGCCCCTCCACGATGTCGAGCCGCTCGGAGCGGTCGACCACCGGCCGGACGTAGCCGCGCTCGGCCGCGACACGCGCCAGCGCCAGGAGCGCGTCCGCCGTGGCGACCGCCGCCGCCGCCGTGCGCAGCCGCCTCCCCTCCTCCACCGCACGCGCCCGCAGGGTCTCGAAGAGCTCCGCCTCGAGGGCATGGCGCCGCTCCTCGGCACCGAGCACCTGCTCCTCGTACGCCTTCAGCGCGGGGGTGACGAAGCGCTCGCCGCCGACGGTGGTCTGCCGCCGCTCCCAGTCCGCGGGGACGAGGTGCAGGTTCGGCTTCGTGACCTCGAGGTAGTAGCCGAACACCTTGTTGTAGCGCACCTTGAGGGAGCCGATGCCGGTGCGGGCCTTCTCCTCGGCCTCGAGCCGCGCGATGTAGCCCTTGCCGTCGTCGACCACGGCGACGATGCGATCCAGCTCGGGAGAGTGGCCGCGGCGGATGAGCCCGCCCTCCGTGAGCGTGGCCGGCGGCTCCTCGGCGACGGCTGCATCGAGCAGCGCCGCCAGATCGTCGAGTCCGCTCGCGCCCGCCCCGGCCTCCCGGAGTATCTGCGCCCGCGCGGCGCCGAGGAGGCCCGCCAGCCGCGGCAGGGAGAGGAGCGTCCCGGCGAGCGCGCGCAGGTCCCGGGCGTTCCCCTGCCGGAGCGCGAGCCGCGAGAGCAGCCGCTCGAGATCTCCCACCGGGCGGAGCGCCTCGGCGAGGTCCTCGCGCAAGAGCGCCGAGCCGACGAGCTCCTCGACCGCATCCAGCCGGGCCCCGATCGTGCGCGGGTCGACGAGTGGCCAGCGGAGCCATTCGGCGAGCCGCCGCCCGCCGAGCCCGGTCACGCTCCGGTCGAGGAGCGCCAGGAGCGAGCCCTTCCGCTTGCCGCCGGTGAGGGTTCGCTCGAGCTCCAGGTTCGCCCGGGTGGACTCGTCGAGGAGGAGCGCGTCGCCGCTCGGGAGACGGGAGAGCCGGTCGACGTGCACCGGGGCCACGCGCTGAGTGTCCTCGAGGTATGCCAGCGCGGCGGCGGCGGCCGCCTGACCGCGGGCGAGGTCGCCCACGCCGAAGCCGTCCAGGCCCGCCACGCGGAGGTGGCGGCACAGCTTTTCCCCCGCCCGCTCGAAGTCGCTCTCCTCGCGCTCGGCGAGCGGCGCCCCCACCGCTCGGACGAGCGCGCTGCCACGGGCGGTCGCCGCGGCGCTGCGGGCGAGGAGGAGCTCGCGCACCCCGGCTCGGCGGAGCTCGTCGACGAGCTCGTCGTCGCTCGCCACCTCGCCCAGCCTGAGCTCTCCGGTGGAGGCGTCGAGGAGGGCCACGCCGCCGCCCTCCTCGCTCGCCGCCAGCGCCACCGCGCCGACGTAGGCGGCCTGGCGCGGGTCGAGCACCTGATCATCGAGGACCATGCCCGGCGTCACGACGCGCGTCACCTCGCGCCGGACCAGCGCAGACTTGCCGGGCTCCTCCACCTGATCGCAGATGGCGACCTTGTGCCCGCGCTCGAGCAGCTTCGCGATGTAGCCCCGGGCGGCGTGGTGGGGCACGCCGCACATCGGGACCTTGTCATCGCCCTTGGCGCGGGCGGTGAGCGTGATCTGGAGCGCCTCCGACGCGGTGACGGCGTCCTCGAAGAACATCTCGTAGAAGTCGCCCAGGCGGAAGAAGAGGATGGCGTCCGGGTAGCGCGCCTTCGCCTCGAGGTACTGCCGCATCATCGGCGTGAGCGCGGCCGAGATGCGGGGACCGGCTGTGGGATCGGCTGCGCCTGGACGCGGAGGGGTAGCGGCAGCTTCGGGCATCGTCGCGCGGCAGCATAGGGCCCCGGTCTGACGGCCGTTTCCGAGGTTCAGCGCGGCAGCGCCGGCGCCTCTACAACGGCTGCATGGATATTCCCACGCTCACGACAGAGCGCCTCGTCCTGCGGGCGTTCCGGAGCGAAGACCTCGACGCGCACGCCGCGATGAACGCCGACTCGAAGGTGATGCAATTCATCAACGAGGTCCAGGACCGCCCCGCTGCGTTTCGCTCGATGTGCTCGTACATCGGCCACTGGTATCTCCGCGGATACGGCCCGTGGGCCGTGGAGGAGCGCGCCACTGGCGCCTTCATCGGACGTGCCGGTGTGATGCGCTGGGAGCCCTGGAACGACGTGGAGGTGGCGTACGCGCTCGTCTCCTCCGCGTGGGGGAAGGGCTACGCCAGCGAGATGGCGGCGCGGGCGCTGCGCTACGCCCACGAGGTGGTCGGGGCGCGTGGCGTGGTCAGCCACATCGTCGCGGGGAACGACGCCTCCATTCGCGTCGCCGAGCGGCTCGGCGCCCGCTACACCGGCGAGACCCGCGCGCGGGTGAAGGGCATGCCGGTCCGCGTGTACCTCTATCCCGACCCTCGAGGGTGAAGACGTCCTCGAGCGCCGCGTGGCAGCGCCGCGGCCAGGCGCTCGCGCGCCCGCGGTAGCCTGCCTCGGGCCACTCCTCCAGCGGCTGCCCGTGCTACTTTCCGCCCCGTGCTGAAGACCGCCTTCCAGGACCTGAATCGGCTCTCGCAGATCGCGGCGGTGGCGGCCCGGCACGGCTTCGGGGCGTACTTCGATCAGACGAGGCTCGGCGAGCTGCTCGGCGGCGCGCAGGCGGCCGAGGTGCGCGCGGCGGCCGCCGGGGCCGAGCCGGCCGGGCCGGAGCCGGACCGCCGCACGGCGCAGCGGTTCCGCCAGCTCCTGCTCGACCTCGGGCCCACCTTCATCAAGCTCGGGCAGCTCCTCTCCAGCCGCCCGGACATCCTCCCCTCCCACTGGGTCGAGGAGCTCTCCGAGCTGCAGGACGCGGTGCCGCCCTTCCCGCTCGCCGAGGCACGCGCCGAGATCGAGCGCGGGCTGGGCCGCCCGGTCGAGGTCTGCTTCGCCGAGCTGGACGAGGCGCCGCTCGCGTCGGCCTCCATCGCGCAGGTGCACCGCGCGCGCACCCACTCGGGCGAGCCGGTGGTGGTGAAGGTGCAGCGGCCGAGGATCCGGCAGCGCATCGAGGCCGACCTGTCGCTCCTCTACCAGCTGGCGCGGCTGGTCGAGGCGGTGGTGGAGGAGACCGGCGTCTACACGCCGACCGGCATCGTGGAGGAGTTCGACCGCTCGATCCACGAGGAGCTCGACTTCGGCGCCGAGGCCGAGAACGCCCGCGCCATGGCCGAGGCGGCCAGGGACCGCCCGTTCATGGTCATCCCGCGCGTGCTGGCTGACCTCTCCTCCGAGACCGTCCTCACCCTCGAGTACGTGGAGGGCATGAAGGTCTCGGAGGTCACCGCCGAGACGGGCCACGACCTCGAGCAGGTGGCGAAGAACATCATCGAGGCCGCCTTCCGGCAGCTCTTCGAGGATGGCCTCTTCCACGGCGACCCCCACCCCGGCAACATCCTCGTGCTGCCGGGGAACCGCATCGCGCTCCTCGACTTCGGCCTGGTCGGCCGGCTCACCCGGCCCATGCAGGAGGCGCTCGTCACGCTCATCATGGCGACCGCGCTGCGCGATCCCGAGACGGTGGCGCGGGTGCTGAACCGCATCGGCGTGCCCGAGGAGCACACGCCCATCACCGCCTTCCGCACCGACATCCAGGCCATCTTCGACCGCTATCTCGGCCTCAAGCTCGACGAGATCCGCACCTCGACCTTGCTGCGCGACCTGCTCGATCTGGCGGTGAAGCACCGGATCCGCGTCCCCAAGGAGTGGGCGGTGCTGTCGAAGGCCTCCATCACGCTCGAGGGCATCATCCGCCGGCTCTACCCGCGGCTCGACATCCTCCAGCTCGGCCTCCCCTACGCCCGCGAGCTCCTCTTCTCGCGCTTCAACCCGAGCGACGCCTCCGGCACGCTCATGAAGTCGCTCCTCAAGCTGCAGACGCTCGCCGAGGACGTGCCGGCGCAGCTGCAGCAGATCCTGGTCGACCTCGAGGCGGGCAAGTTCCGCGTCAACGTGCGCTCGGTGGAGCTCGATCGCATCGCCGTCAACGTACGCATGCTCGGGCTCAGCACGTTCCTGGGCCTGGTCGCCTGCGGCCTCACCATCGGCGGGCTCGTCGTGTTCGCGCGCGACTTCGCCGCCTGGCCCCTGCTGCCGTTCCTGGGCGGCGCGGCGCTGGTGGTGGCCGGTTCGCTGTTCGGCATCGGGCTCGCGCTGTATCTGCTCGGCGGGCCGCGGCGGAAGATCAAGCTGCGCCGGCTGCTGCAGCGCGCCGCGCCGCCGCGCTGAAGCCCTCGTCCGCGCAGGCCAGCGCCGCCAGCGTCCCGAGCCTCCACAGCTCGAAGAGCGCCGCCAGGGCAGCCCCGAGCACGGTCGTCATGAGGCGCGGCCCGGCGGCGACGATGAACGGCGCTCCGCGCGCCAGGCCCAGCGCGGCCGCCTCCATGGCCTGCGCCGAACCGAGCAGCACGGTCGCCGCCAGCGCCAGCGAGAGCGCCGCCAGCAGGAACGCCGCCGGCCGGAGCGCCACCCGGCGCGCGGCCTCGAGCAACGCGCGGGTCGGCCGGTCACCGGAGATGGCGGTCCGGGCCAGCGCGGCGTCCGCGGTCAGCGAAGCGAGGAGCGGCGCAGCCACGGCCGTCGTGAGCACCACCGCCGAGAGGAGCGCGCGCAGCAGCGTCAGGGCGGGTCCGGCGCGGTGGAGCGCGAGGCCGAGGATGCCGAGGCCGATGGTGAGCCCGTAGAGCTGCGCCGTCAGCTCCAGAACGAGGCCGAGCAGCGCGGTCCCGAGGAGCGGCGCGAAGCCGAACGCGAGCCCATCGGCGAAGCGCGCGCGCGGGCCGTCGTCCCCGGCCAGCTCACCGCCGAGCGTGGGCAGCGCGCCGGCCAGCCAGGCCACGCGCAGCGCGGCCGAGGCGAGCACGCCGGCGAGGAAGAGGCCGGCAAGGAGCGCGAGCGAGCGCGGCGTGACGAGCGCGTGGACGGCGCCGGCGAGCGCCCCCGCCAGCCCGCCGTGCCGGACGCCCGACAGGGCCCCCGCCCGCAGGAAGCCGAGGGCGAGCAGCGGTGCCGGCCAGGTGAGGCCCCAGCGCAGGAACGCCACCAGCAGCGCCGGCGCTACGAGCCAGGCGTTCCTTCCGGCGGCCCGCGCGCCCATCCCGAGCGCCTGCATGGTGGTCGGCTGCGACACGCCGCGAAGCTACCGGCCACCCGCCGGGGCGGCAAGGGCGGGCTGGCGGGGGCGAGCGCTTTCTTGCCCCTGAACGCCGGACCAGTATACTACCGTTCAGGAGGACACATGGCCATGCTGCAGCTCACCGATCGGCAGCTCGAGGTGCTCCGCTTCATCGCACGCGAGATAGAGTCTCGCGGATATCCACCCACCATCCGCGAGATCGGCGAGGGGCTCGACATCGCCTCGACGAATGGCGTGAACGATCACCTGAAGGCGCTCGAGAAGAAGGGTTACCTCCAGCGCGATCCGGTGAAGTCGCGCGCGCTCATCCCGACCGCGGCGGGCCGCGAGGCGCTCGGGGGCGCGCCCGAGCGGGAGGGCCGCGTCATCTCGCTGCTCGGTCGGCGGGAGATCCGCGGCGGCGGCCGCATGGTCGAGATCCCCATCCTCGGCCGGGTCGCGGCGGGCCAGCCCATCCTGGCCCAGGAGCAGGTCGAGGACACGGTGCAGGTCGACAGCTTCTTCCTCGGGACGAGCAAGAAGGTGTACGGCTTGCGCGTCCAGGGCGACTCGATGATCGGCGATGGCATCCTGTCGGGCGACTACATCTTCGTGAAGAAGCAGCTGCAGGCCGACGAGGGGGAGATCGTGGTCGCCCTCATCGACGACGAAGCGACCGTGAAGCGCATCTACTTCGAGGGCGACCGGGTGCGTTTCCAGCCGTCCAACCCCCGCATGGCGCCCATCTACGTCCGCCGCGAGGACTTCCGGAGCACGATGATCCTGGGCGTCGTGGTGGGGGTGTACCGGAAGATGTAGTGAGCTAGTCCTTCCCTTCACCGGCGCCCGCTCGTTCGCCCGTCCTGCGGCCCTTTCCGGCTCCGCCTGCCACATTTCGTGGCGATCCTGCCCAAGAGGGCCTGAGCTGGAGGGTTACGGTCCTTCTCCAGGATGCCTTACCTTGCCGTCATGATTGTCTTTTTCGACGCCGGGGGGGTGTGGGGATGGGAAAGGTGACCAGTCGTCTCGAAGCGGCGCGGAAGGTGTACAGAGAAGCGCTCGAGGGGGCGCGCGCGCGACCGACGCCCGAGACTTGGGCGAAGCTGCTCGCGGCGGGGAAGGACCTGTCCACGGCGCAGGAGCCGAACGCTCGCAGGAATCGCCGCGGGCGCCGGAGCGCGAGCGTCGCGCCCACCATCCAGGACCTCGAGCCTGAGCCGCGCCCCGAGCCCGAGCTGGAGATGCTGGAGCGCCTCGACTGAAGCCGCCGCGCTCGCTTCGCTCGCGTGGGCGATTCACGCTCCCCGTTCAGGCACGCGTCTTCGCCTGCTTGATGTAACGGTCGAGATCCTCGCGGTCGATGAGCGACAGGATCTCGATCGTGTTCTGCCGCTCGGTGCGGCGGTAGAGCAACCGGACGTCGGTCGCCACCCGGACTCGATAGTAGCCAGGCAGTCCCTCGAGCGGCAGGGCACGCAGGCTCGGGTGGCGATGATCCAGCGCGAGGAGCGCGGCCTGCTTGAAGGCGGCGCGCTGAATGCGCCGGTCCCAGCCGTCGAGGGAGTCGTAGAACTCGCGCGTGTAGACGGGCATGAGCCACGCGGCGGCGGCGTCGTCCGGCTCTGCGTCGAGGAGCGGCTCCCCAGGCTGCTCCGCGCGTCCGGGCCGGGGCACGGGGTCGCCCGCCGCGGCGGCGCGCAGGCGCTCCAGCTCGGCCTCCAGTTCGCGTTCGCGCCCCCGGGCGCGCTCGAGGCGCCCGTCGAGCGCCGAGGCGCGCGCCTCGGCGTCCTTCAGCCCGCCGCGCAGCCGCTGGGCCTCGACGGCCAGGTCCTCTCGTCGGGCCGCGGTCAGCTCCTGCTCGAGGCGGTCCCGCTCGCGCTGGCTCGCCTCCGCCGCCGCACGCGCGCGCGCCGCTTCCTCGATGGCCTGCGCTTCCCGGGCGCGCGCGTCCTTGAGCCAGGCCTGGAGCTTCTCGCGCGCCTCCTCCCCCTTCTTGCGCGCGCTCTCGACCCGCGCCTCGGCCTGCTCGAGCTTGCGGCGCGCCTCCTCCAGCTTGCGGGCGAGGTCGTCGCGTTCGCGCGCGAGGGCCTGGGTCGGATCCTCGGCCAGCGCGCCGCGGGCCGGCGAGCCGTCCTGCGGGGGCGGCCCGTAGTAGTGGTCGGCCAGCCGGGCCAGGAACGGCCGCGCCTCGGCGCGCACGGCGGGATCTGGATCGGCGAGCACGCGCCAGAGCGCCAGCGCCAGCGCGTCCTCCCCCATGCAGGCATCGACGAGGTCGAGCGCGAGCGCGGGCGAGAGCGGCGCCGCCGCCAGGACCGGTCGCTCGAGGCCTTTCCGCAGCGCCTCGATCACCTGGGCGCGGCGCTCCGGGGCGGCGCGGAGCTCGTCGGCGAGGAGGTCGCAGCGCTGCACCTCCCCGAGCGCCTCCTGGCGGAAGCCGGGCTGCGACAGGCCGAGCCGCTTCACGAGCTCGGCCGTCTCGTCGGGGAGGAGCGCCAGGTAGAGGAAGATCGAGAGCGCGTCGCGGTCGAGCTCGTGCAGGGGCGCGTCGTACCCGGGCTCGGGGAGCCGGGCCGGGGCTCCCTCGCGGGCGCGCGTGCGCGTGCGCGCGCGGGCCGCGGCGCCCTTCCCGCGGCTCCCTTCGCTGCTCCCGACCTGCGGAGGATCGCCCTTCCCGGCGCTCATCACTTTCCCGGCGCTGCTTCGGGCGCGACCTCGCGCGTCTCGGCGCGGAAGGTCTCTCCGGGCCGGAGCCGCCAGTCCTCGGCCACCGGCACCTCCCAGCGGAAGGCGGGCGCCAGGGCGGCCGCGGTCTGACCCTGCACCTGCACGCCGACCGAGATCTCGACCCGCGTCGCCTCGCGCGGAAAAGGCTCCACCCACCAGCTCCCGAAGACGATCCCGGGTGGCAGCTCGCCGGGGAAGCGCTCGGGATCGCGGAGCGCCAGGTAGGGCTCGCCGCTACCGGTCATCTCGCCGTAGGTCTTGCCGGCCGCATCGACGAAGCGGAAGGCGAGCTGCCGGAACGCGACCGGCACCACCACCCGCCGCGCGGCCCGCGCGCCGTCGCCTTCACGCTCCACCCGCCGCGGCGCGCCCCACAGCGCGAAGTCGATGCGCAGCCCGCGCTCGTGCGTGTCGGGGTGCTCGCCCGCGCGGACCGCGAGGAGGTCGAGCCGGAGGCCCTGCTCGGCCGCCGAGAGCGCCGGCGTGTAGCCAGCCCGGAGCGCCTCGGCGCGATCGGCGGCATAGGTCCGGAATGCCTCCTCGGCGCCGCCGCCCTTCGCCTTGCGGTCCTTGTCGGCGCGTTGCTCGGGCGCCGGCGCCGCCTGGCGGGGGTACCGGTTGCGGAGCGCCGCGTTGGCCTCGAACCACCAGCGGACGATGCCCTGTGCCTCCTCGACGCCCGCCGGGCCGGAGAGGCCGCGCGCGACCGCGCTGCGCTCGACCATCTCGCGGCGCAGCGCCTCACGGTCCAGCCGATAAGCCTCCGCCTCGCCGCCGCCCGTGAGACGCGCGAGGAGGAACAGGAGCAGCAGGCCGCCCAGCACCACCGGGAAGAGCACGCGGAATGACTTCATGGCGACGAGGGATACCCGCCGCCGCGAGGTGAGGCAAGCGGGAAGGGAGCGTGCGCCAGCGCGGGCGCTTCGCGGCTAAACGCGCGAGCATGGCGAAGCCCTCGTTCCAACGAGGCTGAACGACGGCGCGATTCGCGATCGCGAATCGCGTACCGTCGTCAAGCCTGGGCCACGATGGTCTCGATGCTGCGCAGCCCGCCGCGATCGAGGTCGTACACGAGCGCGCGGGGGCGGCGCACCGGCTCGTCGGCGGCCCGCGAGGCGGACCCGGCGCACAGGACCGGCGTCGGCTTCCCCGGGCCGGGGAGGTCGACGCGGAAGTGCGTGTGGCGATGCCCGTGCAGCACGGCCGCCACCGGCAGCTCGGCGAGGAGGCGCACCAGCTGGTAGGCATCGGCGAGTGGCATCCGCTGTAGCCGCAGGTCGGACGGGACGCGCTCGGGTGGGATGACGAGGTGGTGGTGAAGGGCGAGCACCACGGCCCGCCCCTGCTTCGTCGCCTCGCGCACCAGCTCGCGCACCTGCGCCAGCTGCTCGCTGCCGAGCGCGCCAGCCGCGGCGTGCGGCTCCTCGCTCCAGCGCGCGCTGTCGAGCGCGATGAGCGTGACCTCGGGCGAGAGCTCCACCGCGAGTGGGTAGACGGAGAGCGGCTTCTTCATGCCGCGCCCGTCGGGCCCGAGCGCGCGGAGGAACCGCCAGCCGGCCGCGGCCTCGTAGCTCCACAGGTCGTGGTTGCCGGGCAGCACGGTCAGCTTGCCGGCGCTCGACCACGGCAGGAGGAGCTCGGCCGCGCGCTCGAACTCGGACGTCTCGCCGGAGAGGGTCACGTCACCCGTCACGACGAGGTGATCGACCTGCTCCTCCTCCAGCGCGCGCAGGATCTTCTTCAGGAGCTTCTGCGAGTGGCGGTCGCAGTCGCGCGCGGTGAGACCGTGCCGCGGATAGCGCGAGCGGTCGCCGACGTGCAGGTCGCTGATGTGGGCGAGTCGGACGATGTGCGCTCCTGGGGTGTCGATGCTAGCGGCCGTCGGGGGAGGTGTCAAAATGGTCAGCGACCGTCGCGGGCGACGGCGGGTAGCGTCACCCGGCTCACCTCGCCCCGCCCCGACACCGCCTGCCGCTCCAGCCGGCCGCCCTGCGCCGCGACCAACCGCTCGGCGAGGGCGAGGTCGAGGCAGGGCGGCGCGCCGGCACCCGTGTCCGAGATCTCGAGCAGCACCTCCCGCCCGCGCCGGGCGGTGCGCAGGCCGAGCTCGCCGCCGGCCGGCATCGCGGCGGACGCCAGCCGCAGCAGGTGATGCAGCGCCTGGCCCAGCTGACCCGCGTCCGCCAGGGCCGCCGCCGCCCCGCCGATGCGCCGGACGTGCACGCCGGCGGCGAAGACCGCCTGCCCGAGCGCCTCCGAGAGGATGAGGTCGACGTCGACCGCCCGTGGCAACGGCGGCGGCAGCGGCTCGAGGAGCACGGAGAGCGTCGCCTCGGCCGCGCCGAGCTCCCGCTCGATGCGACCGAGGTGCTCGTCGTTGACAGAGGGCAGCGTGAGCCGCAAGAGCGAGGCGGCCGCGCTGGCGCGCGACACGGGACCCGAGAGCTCGGACGCGAGCGCTGCCAGCGCAGCATGGATGGGGACCGCCTGGGGCGGCGCGGGCCCGACCCGGAGCGCGGGGGGCTCGGGCACGATGTCGGCGTCGTCCACGAGCGGCGGCTCCGGCGCGGCGGGGGGCGGCGGCTCGGGCGGCTCGACGCGCAGCGCGGCGATGTCGAGCGGCAGCGCTCCGGGGATCCGCACCGTGGCGGCGCGCGCCGGGACGCGCCCGGCGGGCGTGCGGATGCCGACGCGACCGGTGGCCGGGCCGCGCGCGAGCCCGCGCATGAGCACCGCAAGATCGTCGCCCAGCACATCGCGGCCGCGGCCGAGGAGCGCGTCGACCGCGTACCCGGAGAGCGCCACCGCGGCGTCGTTCGCCCATACCAGCCGACCCTCGGCGTCGAACGCGACGGCCGCATCGCCGAGGGGCGTGGCGACGCCGCCCAGGAACGCCTCGACCGCCGCTGGCACCTCGATCCCGCCCCGCCGTGCGCGCCGGTACGCCATCGCCCACGCGATGATGCCCGCGGCGCCGGTCACGGCGAGGAGCGCGAACGGGAGCGCGGCCTCGCCTTCCAGGACGACCGGACCGCGCACGGCCAGGAGGACCAGCGCCGCGCCGGCCGGGAACGCGAGCGCTGCGGCGCCGACGTGCATCGGGGCGCATCCTCGCTCACCCGCTTGCGCGCCGCAAACGCCATGTTCACCTGATCGCGATGACGAGGAGAGCTTGGTCTCCCGCCGATGGCCCGGACGCCGCGCCGCAGCAGGTCCCGCCCAGCGGCAGGACCGTCGCCGGTGACGGCGACACCGATCGGCGACACGGGGCGCTCTGGGCGCCCAGCGAGGGGCCTTACCCGACCGACCCGGGTGGGCCGGGCGGTGGGCCGAGTGGGCGCGCACCCTCCATCCCCGACGGCAGCGGCCTCGCAGGACGTTGACGAGACTTTCACGCGCGTCGCTTGCCAGCGGCGCCATCGTGCTTACCAAGAAGCCTCACCCCCCTGAGCAGCTGGTGCGCATCCCGGCAGGGTCCGCTCGATGCGGAGCCCCGAAGGGCTCTGTCGCCTGCTTGCCCAGGAAGCTTTTTGTTTGCCTCGTTCCGGACGGGTAGGTATCGCTCATCTCCCAGCTCCACGCTGGGGGCACCGCGCCTCCGCCCGGCCCCGGCAGCAGGACAGGAGAAATGAAAATGTCCGAGAAGGAAAAGAAGGCCGCCGGTGCTCAGGTCGCCCCCGCCGCCATGGGGCCGCCCGGCCTCATCAACCGCGAGGACATCCCCGCCGTCCTGCCCATCCTCCCGCTCAGGAACTCCGTCTTCTTTCCCGGCGGCGTGCTCCCGCTCGCGGTCGGCCGGCAGAAGACCATCGCCCTCATCAAGGACGCCGTCCGCGATGAGCAGGTGATCGGCGTCGTCACGCAGCGGCGCGCCGAGGAAGAGGACCCGGGCGCGGCCGATCTGTACACGGTCGGCACCGTGGCCCGCATCGTGAAGCTCCTCAAGATGGGCGAGGACAACTACTCGCTCGTCGTGCAGGGGCTGGCGCGCTTCCGGGTGCTCGATCTGGTGCAGGAGGCGCCCTACCTCAAGGCGCGCATCGACCCGGTCGAGGACAAGACCGCCGTCGACGACGTCGAGGTCGAGGCGCTCGCCATCAACCTCAAGAAGCTCGCACGTGAGGTGATCGAGCTCATGCCGGAGCTGCCCGCGGCGGCCACCGAGCTCGTGGAGAGCATCACGCACCCGGGCCACCTTGCCGATCTCATCGCGGCCAACGTCGACGTGCCCATCGAGGAGAAGCAGCAGGTCCTCGAGACGGTCGACCTCAAGGCACGCATGAAGCTCGTGCTCGAGCTGCTCAACCGCAAGCGCGAGATCCTGAAGCTGTCGAACAAGATCGACTCGGCCGTGAAGGGCGAGATGTCGAAGACGCAGCGCGAGTACTACCTGCGCCAGCAGCTCAAGGCCATCAAGGAGGAGCTCGGTGAGCTGGGCGAGGAGGAGGAGGAGCTCGATGAGCTGGCCGAGCGGCTCAAGAAGGCGGGGCTGCCGACCGAGGTGGAGAAGGTCGCCACCAAGGAGCTGAACCGCCTGAAGAGCATCCCCACCGCCTCCTCCGAGTACACCGTCGCGCGCACCTACCTCGACTGGATCGCGGACCTGCCCTGGTCGAAGCGCACCGAGGACAACCTCGACATCGAGAGCGCGCGCGGGACCCTCGACGCCGACCACTACGGCCTGCAGAAGATCAAGAAGCGCATCCTCGAGTACCTGGCCGTGCGCAAGCTGAAGAACGACATGCGCGGGCCGATCCTCTGCTTCGTCGGGCCTCCCGGCGTCGGCAAGACGTCGCTCGGTCAGTCCATCGCCAGGGCCACCGGCCGCAAGTTCGTGCGCCTCAGCCTGGGCGGCGTGCGCGACGAGGCCGAGATCCGCGGCCACCGGCGCACCTACGTGGGCGCCCTCCCCGGCCGCATCATCCAGTCGATGAAGAAGGCGGGGAGCATCAACCCCGTCATGATGCTCGACGAGATCGACAAGCTCGGCGCCGACTTCCGGGGCGATCCCTCGGCGGCGCTGCTCGAGGTCCTCGACCCCGAGCAGAACCACGCCTTCTCCGATCACTACCTCGACGTCGCGTACGACCTCTCGAAGGTGATGTTCGTCGGGACGGCCAACCTCCTCGACCCCGTCCCCGGCCCGCTCAAGGACCGCATGGAGGTCCTGGAGCTGCCCGGGTACACCTTCGAGGAGAAGGTGCACATCGCGCAGAACCACCTCATCCCGAAGCAGCTCAGGGAGCACGGCCTCTCGCCCGAGGCCATCACGCTCGACGAGAAGGCGCTCATCAAGACCATCATGGCGTACACGCGCGAGGCGGGCGTCCGCAACCTCGAGCGGCGCCTGGCCGACCTCTGCCGCGCCGTGGCGGTCGAGGTGGCGAGCGGCAAGGTGGGGGCGGGCGCGAAGCGCACCTTGATCGAGACCGACCTGCCCGAGATGCTGGGGCCGGAGCGGTTCTGGAACGAGACCGCCGAGCGCACCGAGATCCCGGGCGTCGCGACCGGGCTCGCCTGGACGGCCGCCGGCGGCGACATCCTCTTCATCGAGGCCACCAAGATGAGCGGCAAGGGGTCGCTCACCCTCACCGGGCAGCTCGGCGACGTCATGAAGGAGTCCGCGCAGGCGGCGCTCTCGTACCTTCGCTCGAAGGCCGACACGCTGGGCATCCCGTCCAACTTCCTCGAGAAGACGGACATCCACATCCACTTCCCGGCCGGCTCCATCCCCAAGGACGGGCCGAGCGCGGGCGTCACCATCCTCACGGCGCTCGTCTCGCTCCTGACTGGAATCCGCGTCCGCTCCGACGTCGCCATGACCGGGGAGGTGACCCTGCGCGGGCTCGTCCTGCCCGTCGGCGGGATCAAGGAGAAGGTGCTCGCCGCGCACCGCGCCGGCATCAAGCGCATCATCATGCCGGCCCGCTGCGAGAAGGACCTCATCGACGTGCCGGAGCAGGCGCGCAAGGAGCTCGAGTTCATCTTCGCGAGCCACATGGACGAGGTCCTCAAGGCCGCGATGGAGGAGAACCCGGTCGGTCGCAAGCCCCCCGCGCCTCCGGTCGCGGCCGGCCCGGCGTCGGGCGTGGACGCCGACGGGAAGAAGACCGAGATCCGAGCGTAGCGCCGGGTACGGCGGGGGGAAGCCTCCGCCGTGCCTCGGGTGGGACTCATGACGCACCGGGCCGGCCCTGCGCCGGCCCTTTTTTTTCGGGAACGCGGGCGACGATCGCGCGAGTCCACTGTTACCATCGGGAAATGTCTCGCGTCGCGCTCATCACGGGCTCTTCCGGCGCGCGCCAGCAGGCGCTTCAGGTCGAGCTCGTCCGCGCGGGATGGGAGGTGCGTCAGCTGGCCTTCGAGGGCTTGACGCTGCCGGACGTGCTCGCCGCCGCTCGCGGCGTGGAGGCGGTCTTCCACGTGGGGGTCCGGACGCCGGCAGCCCAGCGTCCCGAGGCGAGGGCCGACGCCGAGGCGGCCGCCGCGTATGCGGCGGGGCGTGCGGCGCGCGAGGCGGGCGCCCGACGCTACGTCCTCGTCTCCACCACCTCCGTGTACGGCCGGCCACGCAACCTCCCGTGCGAGGAAGGCGAGCAGAAGGCCCCGCGTACCTCCGCGGGGCGCGCGCGCTGGCGCGCGGAGCAGGCAGCCTGGCTCAGCTTCCGCCAGGGCGCACCGCTGACCGTGCTCCGGCCCACTCTCGTCTACGGCCCCACCCTGCGCTCCGGCGCGATCCGTGCCCTCTCGCTCATCGCGCTCTTCAGCTACGGCAGGCGCAGGATCCCCATCATCCGGCGCGGGCCGGTCACCCACCTCGTCCACCTGCAGGATCTCGCCCGCGCCGCCGTCCACGTGGCGGAGCACCCGGACGACCAGGCCGTGGTCGGTCGCGCCTTCAACGTCGGCGATGACGCGCCGCTGCCGCTCGCCGAGCACCTCGCCGCGGCGCTCGAGGCCATGGGTTACCGGCCGGGACGCATCCTCCCCTACTCGCCCCGCCTGACCGCGGCGCTGCTCTGGCTCGTGCGCAACGTCCCGGATCGCTGGCTGGTCGATCCCCTCAACCGCCGGCTCGCGTCTGCCTGGCGCGAGCTGACGGGCCGCCGGGGCGCCAGCGACGCGCTCGCGCCGCGCATCGACCGAGAGTCACTGCACTGGATGTCTGCCGACCATTACTACGACACCCGCCGCCTGGCGGCGCTGGGCTGGCGACCGCTCCATCCCATCAGCACGGCGGCGCTGCCGGAGACCATCCACGCGCTGCTCGGAAACGGGCTCCTGCCGACCCGCGGCGGTAGCCCCAGGCTGCCCAGCGTGTCATAGTGCCGGGGGCGAGATCCTGGCGCAAATGTCATGGTCGCGCAGGGGTGCGGGCGTGATCCGGCGCGTCGATCGATACGAGCTCCTCGAAGAGGTGGGTAGCGGCGGCATGGCGGTCGTCTACCGCGGCCGCGACACCGCCCTCGACCGCGAGGTGGCGGTGAAGCTCCTGCACCCGCACCTCGCGGCGCGCGCCGAATCGCGAGCGCGGTTCTCGCGCGAGGCGCGGGCGGTGGCTCGGCTCCGTCACCCGAACATCGTCGAGATCTACGATTACGCCGGCGACGCGGCGGTCGAGAGCTACCTCGTCACCGAGTTCGTCCACGGCCGCACGCTGCGTGCCTTCGCGGAGCAGGAGCTGCGCGGCCTGCCCGAGGTCGGCGCGCTGCTCTCGCGCGCGCTGGCGGACGCGCTCGTGCACGCGCACGCGGCGGGCGTCATCCACCGCGATCTCAAGCCGGAGAACGTGCTCGTGCTCGAGGCGGGGGGGCCGCGGGCCGTGAAGCTCGTCGACTTCGGCATCGCCCGCATCGTCGCCGCGGACGAGCGGATGACCCTGACCGGCGCGCTGGTCGGCTCGCCCAACCACATGGCGCCGGAGATCATCGAGGGTCGCGAGGCCGACGCCCGGAGCGACGTCTTCTCGCTCGGGACGATCCTCTACTGGCTCACCACCGGCAAGATGCCGTTCGCGGCTGCGAATCCGACCGCCACCCTGCGGCGGGTCATCGAGGGCGAGAGGGAGGACCCACGTCAGGTGTCGCCGCTCGTCAGCGATCCGCTGGCAGCGGTGATCGACGGCGCGCTTCAGGTCGACCCCGAACGGCGCCTCCCCAGCGCCGAGGCCCTGCGCGGCGCGCTCGACGACGCGCTCGCCAGCTCGGGTCTCGACGACGCGCCCGTCGAGCTGGAGGCCTTCCTGCGCGATCCCGGCGGATACCAGGCGGCGCTCCGCCCACGGCTGGTGGTGGCCGCGCTCGGGGCCGGCGACCTGGCGCTCGGGCGCGGCGAGACCGCGCGCGGCATGAAGCTGCTCGATCGCGTCCTCGCGCTGGAGCCGGAAAACTCCGTGGTCTCCCAGCGGCTGGCGCGCATCGCGCGGCGGGCGCGCTGGGAGCGGCGCGGCCGGCGGAGCGCGGCCGCCCTGACGGTCCTCGCCCTCATGGCGGCCGGCGCCTGGGCGGCGCAGCGCGGCTGGCAAGCGCGGCGCACCGAGGCACCCTACGAGCTCGCCCCGCTGCCCAGCCATCCCTCCATGCGCGCCGGGAGGGAGGATGCTCCCGCGACCGCGAACTCGACCTCGACCTCGAAATCGACCCCGAACCGACCCTCGACCGCGATTCCTCACGCGAGCCCGACCCAGGGCCCTGGGGGACTGGCTTCGTCTCCGTCGAAAGGGGAGAGCCGAGCCGAGGCTCGGAGGACGGTGGCGGTTGCCCCCGCCATCGTCCAGGTCCGCGTCCGCCCGTACGCCCAGCGGGCGCTCCTCGATGGGGTCGAGGTGGCGCGCGGCGAGCAGAGCGTCGCCTTCCAGCTCTCCCCCGGCGTGCCACACCGTATCCAGATCGAGCACGCCTGCTGCTTCCCCTTCGTGCGCGACTTCGCAGCCGGCGAGCCGGTGACGCAGCCGCTCGAGCTCCCCGTGCCGCTCCGGCCGCGCCCGGCGCGCCTGCGCGTCGAGGGCGATCCGGCCACTCGCGTCTTCGTCGACGGGCGGTTCCTCGGTACGGCCGGGCAGTCGCAGCGAGGCGCGCTCGAGATCGCCGTACCGCCCGGCGGCGAGAGCCCCTACGAAGCCGCTGCCGAGCTACGGCTGGAGGCAGACGGGCGCGCCCCCTTCCGCACCAGCGTCCGGCTGCGCGCCGGCATCGACCTCACCTTCGCCGCCGGGGCCGCGCCCCCGGCGCCGGCTGCGAGCGAGCCCGCGCCGCCGGTCGACCCCGCCGCGGGGGCCGCCGCCGCGCGCCCGGAGCGCCTCCCGTGACCGCCCTCCTCCTCGCCCTCGCGCTCGCCGCCACCCCCGCCACTCCCGCCACCGCCGATCTGAAGCGTGCCCGCGACCGCTTCGAGTTCGGCGCCTGGGCCGAGGCCGCCGGGACGGTCCGCGCCTGGCTGGCCGAGCATCCTGACGCGAGCGGCCCGGATGCCATCGAGGCGTATCGCATGCTCGGCATCGCCGAGCTGAAGCTGGGAGATCTGCCGCAGGCGCGCTCCGCCTTCGTGTCGTTGCTCTCGCTCGATCCCGACTTCGCGCTCGATCCCTTCCTGGTGGAGCCGAAGGTCGTCGAGTTCTTCGACCAGGTGAAGCGCGAGCACGAGCCTGCGCTCGGGCCGCTGCGCGAGCGACGGCGCGCACTCGACGAGCAGCGGAGGCTCGCGAACGAGGCGCAGCAGCGGCTCCTTTCCGAGGAGCAGGCGCGCAGCGGTCCGCCCACCAAGGTCATCCGGGTGCAAGACCGCATCTACCTGTTCAACTGGCTGCCGCTCGGGGCGGGGCAGTTCCAGAACGGGGATCGGGCCAAGGGCACCGCCATCGCGGCGGCGCAGGTCGCGCTCGGCGCGACGAACCTGGCGGCCATCCTCTTCCACAACCAGATCGCGGGAGACCCGAACCGTCGTTGCTCGACCTCGCAGCCGGTTGGCTGCCGCCGTCCGCCGTACACCGACGCCGACCGGACGCTGCTCTCGCGGGTCGACGTCGTGAAGTACGTCTCGGCCGGGCTCTTCTGGGCCGTCTACGGCTATGGCGTCGTCGACGCGCACCTCCGCTACGTGCCGCGCATCGAGACGGAGCTCTCCCCGCGCGAGGGCGCCTCGCTCAAGCTCTCCTGGAGCTTCTGATGGCCACCCTGCTCGTCCGCACCGCCGACGGCCATGAGCGCGCCATCAGCCTGTCGCGCCGCATCACCACCGTCGGCCGGGGCGCCGAGAACGACGTGGCGCTGCCGGACGAGGGCCTGCCCGAGACGGCGCTCCACATCCACTTCGACGGGCGGGACTTCAACGCCGCTTGCCACGGCGGCGCCGAGATGCACGTGAACGGGCGGCGCAAGGTCGCGGCGCGCCTGGCCGATGGCGACCGCATCCGGCTGGGAGGCAGCGAGCTCACCTTCACCCTGAGCGAGCGCGCGGCAGCGCCGGCCATCCCGCTCCCCGCGCTCGCCACCGCTGCGCGGGTGGAGGCCATGCAGGGCCTGGTGCGCTTCTCGGAGCGCCTCCTGGCAGCGGGTGAGCTGCCCCGGCTCCTCGACGAGCTCATCGACGCGCTGCTCGAGGTGACGCACGCCGACAAGGGCTTCCTCATCCTGCTCGAGGACGGACGGATCGAGGTGAAGGCGGCCCGCAACGTGGCCCGCGAGACCATCGAGAACGCGGTCTCCCGCGTCTCCGACTCGATCGTCCAGCGGGTGGCGGCCACCCGCAAGCCGGTGGTGGTGGCGGACGCGCTGCACGACGCGCAGTGGTCGTCCTCATCCTCGGTGGTGAATCTCAAGTTGTGCTCGGTCATGTGCGCCCCGCTCATGCGCCAGGGCGAGCCGTTCGGCGTCATCTACCTCGGCAACGACAGCGTGGTGAGCTTGTTCGACGCGAAGGACCTCGAGGTGTTGACGGTCTTCGCGGCGCAGGCCTCGCTGCTCGTGCAGAACGCGCTGTTCCTGCACGGGCTGCGGATGGAGAACGAGGCCCTCCGGCAGACGATCGAGCAGAGCCAGTTCGGCGAGATCATCGGCGCCGGACCGAGCATGCGCGAGGTCTACCGGCGCATCGAGAAGGTGGCCGCCACCGACGTCTCGGTGCTCATCACCGGCGAGACCGGCACCGGCAAGGAGCTCGTCGCGCGGGGAGATCCACCGGCGCTCGCCGCGCGGCGCCGGGCCCTTCGTGGCGGTCAACTGTGGCGCCATCCCGGAGAGCCTGCTCGAGAGCGAGCTCTTCGGGCACGTCCGGGGCGCCTTCACCGGAGCCATCTCCACCCGCGACGGCAAGTTCCAGGCGGCCAACGGCGGGACGCTCTTCCTCGACGAGATCGGCGACATGCCGCCGGTCCTCCAGGTCAAGCTGCTGCGGGCGCTGCAGGAGCGCACCGTCAACAAGGTGGGCGACGCGCGCGCCGAGGCGGTCGACATCCGGGTGCTGGCGGCGACGCACCAGGTGCTGGAGGACCTCATCCGCCAGGGTCGCTTCCGCGAGGATCTCTACTACCGCCTGAACGTCATCTCCATCGCCCTGCCCCCGCTGCGGGAGCGAGGCGACGACGTGGTGGTGATCGCGCGCTTCTTCCTGCAGCGCTACGCCCGCGAGCTGTCCTCGCGAGCGCGCGGCTTCGCGCCCGCCACGGCGGTGGCGCTGCGCAAGTACGGCTGGCCGGGCAACATCCGCGAGCTGGAGAACCGGGTGAAGAAGGCGGTGGTCCTGGCCGAGAAGCCGCTCCTCGCGCCGGAGGACCTCGACCTCGGCCCGGAGAGCCTCGCCCCGGTCCTGCCGCTGGCGCTGGCGAAGGAGGAGTTCCAGAAGCGCTACATCAACGAGGTGCTGGAGCGGAACGCCGGAAACCGCACCAAGACAGCCAAGGATCTGGGCGTCGATCCGCGCACCGTCTTCCGGCACCTCGAGAAGCTGGAGGCGGAGCGGCGCGGGCTCGTCCTGCCGCCACCCGGACCTGGCGAGGAGGAGCAGTGACCCATCGCTCGATCGCGCTGCTCGTCGGGGCGCTCCTCCTCGGCGTGGGCGGCTGTCCGCTCCCGCAGCCCTTGCCGGACGTGGCGCGTACGCCGGACGGCGGGAGCGTCTCGACGCCCATCATCCTCCCCGACACGGCCGCTCCACCGGGCGCGATCAGCTATCTGGCCAGGGACTGCCCCAACGGCGTGCAGGTCACGCTCGGCGCCACGGTCGAGGACCTCGACACGAGCGAGGCGGTCGAGGCGCGCTGGTTCGCGAACTACGCCTCCGTGCGTGGCTCGACCGGCCTCCTCAACGACGTCAACGTCCCCGCGTCGGCCGATCCCAGCAATCCGCTGCGCATCGTGCCGCCATTCGTCTTCGTGGCATATCTCTCGGGCGGAGCCGCTTCGCGGTCGGTCGACGTCGTCGACCTGGTCGTCTCGAACAGCTTCCTGCCGCTCGGGGATCCCACGCCGCCGGTGCAGCGCGCTGCGACCGCGGGTTTCGTCACGCAGGCGTACCGTTGGGTGTTCCAGTACGTGCAGCAGACCGATCCGCTCGCTCCGCCCTGCCTCTGAACGGCCTCACCGCCAGCGCGAGAGCTCCTCGCGCGCGTGCGCCAGCGCCTCGGCGGCCGCCTGCGCGAGATCGCCGTGCTCCTGCCCGAAGCGGAGCACCTGGGCCGCGTAGGCGCGGTGCAGCGCGAGGAGGGCATCGCGGGCAGCCGCCAGCTCGGAGCGAGCGGCCGCATCCTCCCCCGAGGTGTCCTGGAGCCGGCAGCGGTCCGCCAGATCCTCCAGCTTGCGCTCCCACTCGCGCGCCCAGAGATTCCAGGCCGCCAGGGGATCCCTCGCCTCGAGGTCGCTCGCCAGCGTCCACGCACGCAAGTTCTGTTCGCGGTAGAGGAGCTCGAGGTCCGTGAGGCACACCCGCAGCGCGGCCCGGGTGGGCAGGGCGCCGTTGGTGTGGGGCGGTCGCGCGGGCCCGCGCAGGCTCTTGCCCACGCTCACGGTGACGAGCCCCATGCCGAGCAGCACGACCGCGAAATAAAGCGCCCACATCGCGGCGCGATACGGCTTCAGACGCGGGTCGCGGGGGGGCACGAGCGGTCGACTCTGGCACAGGTGTGAAGCGGCAGCCGGGGAAAAACGCAACGGGACGCCAATGCGCTGGGCGTCGCTCAGTTCCGCGTCGAGATGACGTCCAGGAACGTGCAGTGCCGGCGAGAGACGATCGCGCGCAGGCAGCGCACGTAACACGAGGGTCCCCACAATCGCAGGATCGTGAGCGAATGAAGGAGGACGTCTCGGCCTGTGATCGCGCCCTGCACGTCAGTCTTTTGATGCATTCGAAGTGCCATGCGCCGACGCGAGGATTTTCATGATGCCGAGGATATTCCGCGCGACGCCCCGCGCCAAAATAAGGGAGGCTGTCGAATCGACCGCCCTTCTACTTTACTTCTTACAAAGTGAGATGACGTGAGTTGACGTAGCTTTCAAATATGAAATGAGCCATGCAGAGGTGAAATGGTTACCGCCCCTGCCGGGGCACACATGAATGGGGCAGAGCCTCGAAACCACAGCAGAAGTGGCTTCCCCAGGTGGGTGGCCCCACGATTGCTACGTTTCGACGCGAAGCGCAACGCAGTCGTCGAGGGGACCCCCCGCACCTCTCAAGGCCTCAGCGTTGCGCTTCTTTTTTTTGTCCTCGGTAAGCGATCACTTCTTCGCTCGCTCGACACGGGGCCGGCTGCCGGGAGCGTGCTCAGGCCCCCGCAAAGTTGGCGCTCGCCCTTACCGGTAGTCCCTGGGCGCCGCAAACCCTGCGATAGTTCCTTACTTTCGGCCCACCCGCCGCTCCAG